>Ga0214171_1000575_pt1 | contig 12370 bp, 12 predicted proteins | sample TroBogEpilimnion_40_FD_153009 | JGI IMG/M metagenome (GOLD analysis project Ga0214171, IMG submission 153009) | Freshwater microbial communities from Trout Bog Lake, WI - 02JUL2007 epilimnion | ecosystem: Environmental > Aquatic > Freshwater > Lake > Epilimnion/Euphotic zone | place: Trout Bog... | reverse complement strand
TCCTTGCGCCGATGTATCCAGCCAAAGATATGGTGGGAGCGCAGGAGCGGCTTCGGTTATTTCTCGAGCAATATTGGGGCGGCCCCACCACGTATCAAGAGACTCGAGGTCATCCAAGACTTCGCATGCGCCATATGGGATTTCATATTGCTACCCCAGAGCACGATGCGTGGCTCAGGTGCATGCATAGCGCCGTCATTGATCTTCCGATTGAAGAAGAGTTGAAAGAAGAGCTCTGGACTTATTTTCAGTATGCAGCGCACTCAATGAAGAACTCTCCGGATGACCTCGCCAATGCTTAAGAGCCTTTGGCGAAACACTCGCGATTTTCCGCGCGCACTCTCGCTGAGTGCAGCATTTTCTGGCTTCCTCGTTGTTGTTGTTTCGGGAACTGGTCCCGTCGCCATCTTGTTGCTTGCTGCAAAATCTGGCCACATGAGTGGCGCAGAGACTTCGAGTTGGATCTGGGCATGCTGGGTAGGAAGTGGTCTATACGGGCTTTTTCTTTCGCTCTGGCTGCGATTACCAATGATTGGTGCTTGGTCTTCACCCAGCGTTGCTCTCTTAGTCGTTGGGCTGACCGATCACTCGCTTGCCCAAGCGGTCGGTGCATATTTCGTCAGCGCGCTCGGAGTAATACTTGTTGGCGTGACAGGAATATTTGACCGAATTCTTCGAAGCGTTCCGCGTCCAGTGATAATGGCGATGCTCGGTGGAATCCTTTTTCAATTCGGACTTTCAATTTTTCAAGATCTTCCACATGCACCACTTATTGTGATCTCGATGGTCGTGGGTTATTTCTTAGCTCGACGAATGAAATGGCGTGCCCCGGCTCTCACCAGTTTGGTGTTGGGATTGGCAATTGCGATTGTTACCCACAAACTTCAGAGCACGCATCTGACTTTTGCCTTGGCGCATCCCGTATGGATGAAGCCACAATTCACTCTGAGTGCAGTCATGACTCTTGCACTACCTATGTTGCTACTGACCTTGACTTCGCAATATGCACCGGGAATGGCTGTCTTGGAAGCATCCGGGTATAAGGCCCCGACTAAAATATCGCTCATTACAGGTGGCGTAATCTCCTTACTTGGTGCAGGATTTTTTGGCAGCGGAGTGAATTCGGCAGCGATAACCGCAGCTATCGGTGCTGGTGAGCAAGCAGAACCCGATAAGAACCGTCGTTACACGGCCGGTGTCATGTGTGGATTTTTCTATGTTGTTGTGGGTCTATTTGGCTCGACCATGTTGGGAGTCTTCTCAATATTGCCAGCCGCCATGTTGGCTGCTCTCGGCGGGCTTGGATTACTTCCTGCAATTGCGTCGAACACCGCAGAGGCTTTAGCTGATCCGGATTATCGCGAGGCAGCTATGGTCACATTCCTCGTGACAATCTCCAATATTCATCCGTGGAGTTTGGGTTCGCCGTTCTGGGGACTGATCGCTGGCGTCGTTGCCCATCAAGTGGTTCGTCTTGGAAAGCGCTAATCCCAACTAGCTGTGATGTTGTGAGCGGTTTCCAATTTTAAGAATCTCGCCATTGCGCAGATACCAGAGCGTTCCATCTTTAGCTCTGATGCTTGTGATGCGTAGCCCAACGGATTCGACAACACCCGAAACTTCCAACGCTTCGATCTCATCGCCGACTCCGTATTGATCTTCGATCAACATGAATATTCCGGCCAACACATCGCGCACAAGTGTTTGAGCACCTAGACCAAGCGCAACTCCGAGTACTGATGCTGAAGCAAGTATTGGCCCCAAGTTAAAACCAAACTCACTCAAGATCATTGCGGTTGCTATGAGCCAAACAACGCCAATGAGGATAGAGCGTAATAACGACCCAGTGGTCGCGGCGCGTTCCTTCTGACGGTTCAGTGAGCGCTTGCGGCCAGGGACTAGAGGAGCGTCTGCAATCTTGCGCATGGCGCGCATGATGGCCCGTCCACCGATGAACTGAACGGCAAGGGCGATCACCAGAATCCCAAGGATGTGCAGGGGAGCGGCCATAAACCAGTGATAGAAAGCGTGCGCGCTCAAGGTTGTTGAGGGGCTGGCGGCTTGTTCCTCGATGTGGGAGAGGCGGCTGAAGTGGCTCATGATTAATCAGACTTTAACCGAAAATCTAGGCAGATTCTCCCCATTTACCAGCCAAAGGGTGCAGTATTGGCCTGACAGTGCGAGCCACGCGCTGGCCACAGAAGGAGCTGCAGGTGCCACAAACTTTGGTCCTGAACGCCACTTACGAGCCACTAGGTGTCGTTTCAGATAGACGTGCGTTGATCCTTGTTCTCAATCAACGTGCGCAATGTGTTGAGGAATCCGAGACGGTGCTTCACTATGCCGGGGGTTCGGTCACTCTTCCATCGGTCGTAAGACTAAATAAATATGTTCGTATTCCATATCGTCATGCTGTTCCACTTTCACGTCGGGCAATATTTGCTCGCGACGGAGGCAAGTGTGTTTATTGCTTGGCGCCGGCCGCGTCGATCGATCACGTCATGCCTCGAAGCAGGGGTGGAGCTCATGCATGGGAGAACGTCGTCTCTGCCTGCCATAAGTGCAATCATCAAAAGGCCGATAGGACTCTCAAAGAGATCGGTTGGAAATTGCCGGTTGTTCCGCGCGAACCAGTCGGAGCCGCATGGCGCATTCTGGGAACAGGGCGTAGCGATGTGCGCTGGCTCTCATACCTGGCGCCGTATGGCGTAGATCAAGCCCAAGCCGCAAGCGCATAATGAACGGCCGGGCCCGCCATCCCTTACACTTAGGGACATGACCACGCATCTTTTTCAACACCTCGCGATGATCGCTCAGGAAGCTGGAGCCGACCCAGGAACTGGGCTTAAGGCTTGGCAGACCTTCACAATCTTTTTCGTCACACCAGTTGCGCTATTCACATTGATTACCGCAACCGTGCTCTTCTTCACGCGTAAGAAGAAGAGCAACTAATTCTCTTTGCTGCTTACTGCACCAACCCATCTTTAATCTGAACTCGCAATGTGCGAGCCAATGAGTCGCGGCCTTCTGAGACTAGGCGACGCAATACTGCCGGAGCATCTTTACCAACGCCTGTAAGCCAAGCATCCGTCTTATCCAAAACAGCTTGCGTGACGACGTAACGTGGATAAAGCATCTCGACATTTGAACTTGCTTCTTCAAATGACGTCTTATTCCACATCTCAAGAAGAGAATCGAAGTAAGGGTCCACGTAATTTTCCATGAGCTCAACCTGGCGGGCACGCATAAATCCGCGATGGAGCGCCAGACGCTTGGAGTTGCTCAATTCATCATGCAAGAGCGCTCGCCATGTTTCCGCTTTGATTGCTGGATCTGGAAGAGCGGCGACTGCTTGGGCATGGGCTAGCTCACCGTTGTGGGTCTGATCATCCTTAAGGACTGCATCAATCTCAGCGCGAGTGATTGCACCGCGTTCTGCAAGAGCTTGGACGAAGAACCAGCGAAGGTCGCGATCGACTACTAGTCCTGCAAGTTTGCCGGCCAGGAGTTCTTTGATCGCCGCTACTTGTTCTGGAGATTGCGCGATCGCCGTGAAGATACGCGCGATCTGAAGCTGGGCATCGCTGCCAGCAACGCTCTTGTTAAGAATCTCGTGCAATTTTGCTGCCACAGCAACACGGATCTCATTGCGCCTTGCTGGGTTGGAGTGAACTTCCACAGCGCTCACCAGATCAAGACCAAGGCCCGAGATCAGCGTGATTAATGTTTCTGACTCAAGACCGCTCAACAACATGGTTGCGAAATCATGGTTGGTGACTTCCGCATCACGCCACATATCCCACATGGCGACCCAACAAAGTGTGCGAGCAACTGGATCACTTAAATCACCGAGGTGCGTAGCGAGAGTCTTTGAACTGCGCTCATCGAAGCGAATCTTTGTGTAAGCCAGATCGCCATCGTTGATCAAAAGCAGATCTGCCTCTTGTTGACCGACCAATTCAGGAAGCTGCGTTGTAGCGGAAGTGACATCTACTTCTGTGCGAAGACGAGATGCCAACGCGCCATCGACCAAGTCATAGAGCGCAACACCAATACGGTGTGGGCGGATCTCGGTAGAGCCAGCTGGAACCGCAGGAGCAGCTTGGGAGATTGCAACGCTTTGGTATACGCCATCCTTAACTTCTAATACTGGACGCATGGTGTTGATGCCAGCAGTCTTAAGCCAGGTTGCAGACCACGCATCAAGATCGCGACCGCTCGTGCTCTTGAGCTCAGTGAGAAGATCGGAGAGCTTGGTATTTTGCCAAGCAAACTTCTTGAAGTACTTCTGAAGACCGGCAATAAAGTTCTCGCGGCCAACATAGGCGCAGAGTTGGTGCATGACCGATGAACCCTTGGCATATGAGATGCCATCGAAGTTGGCGTTAACGGATTCAATATCGAACATATCAACGGCGATTGGGTGAGTGGTGACTAGCTGATCTTGGTTATATGCCCAGCTCTTACCTTCGCAGATAAAGCTCGTCCAGCCATTGGTGAAGCGAGTTCCTTCAACCAGCGCTAAGTAAGAAGTCCATTCTGCAAATGATTCGTTGAGCCAGAGGTCATCCCACCAGAACATGGTGACCATGTTGCCAAACCACATATGCGCCATCTCGTGAAGGATGACGTGCGCACGCGCTTGGCGATTGCGATCTGTTACGCGACTGCGGAAGACCAATACTTCTTCGCGGAATGTAACGACGCCAGCGTTTTCCATAGCGCCCCAGTTGAAGTCGACAACCGCAACTTGGTCATACTTTTCAAATGGATAAGCCAGACCAAAGATCTTTTCGAAGTAAGCAAAGCCCTCTTTGGTGTTCTGGAAAATCTCCTCAGGGTCCAAGCTCTCTGCGAGAGATTTGCGGCAGTAAATACCCAGCGGCACGACTTTCTCGCCAACGTATTCATCATGAACATGGTGGTATGGGCCAGCGACAAGTGCGGTGATGTAGGTCGAAATTCGTGGAGTGGTAGTGAATTCCCAAAAAGTGTTTGGGCCTTCTACGCGGCTACTTCCGACGGGATTATTTGAAAGCACTTCCCAATGTGATGGCGCAAGAACGGAAAGGGTGAAGGTTGCTTTGAGATCAGGCTGGTCAAAGCAGGGATACATCTTGCGGATATGTGCGGTCTCGCCTTGGGAGTAGAGATAAATTTCATTATCGGCAGGGTCTACAGACTTCTGCAAACCTTCGCCAGTGTTTGAGTAGGCGACCTCTGCCTCGATGGTGAGTTCGTTCTCTGCAGCGAGGTTGTTAATAAACAGAGTCTGACCATCAAATGTTGAGGTATCCACACTCTGGCCATTAAGTGTTGCGGAGATGATACGAAGCGCAACAGCATCAATAAAAGTGTTGTAACCAGGGGTCTTGCAGGAGAACTTCACGGTTGATGTGGCTGTGAAGGTGTCGCCTGCTTTGCTGACATCGAGAAAAACGTTGTAGCTATCTACCGCAAGATGCTCGGAACGCTCTAGCGCCTCTGATCGTGAAATATTGATACCTGGCATAGTCTTCTACCTGTCTACTCTCTCGCAATGGGTAAGTTCAGTGAACTCATTTAAGAAGGATATGGAAGGAGGCTACACAATGATCGAGCGCCCGGATAACCGAAGTTATAAGTTGCGCGGAGCGCGTGCCACGCTGGCTCAGTCAAGCGCGTATGAGAATTTGTGGCCTAAATACGGCATCCCCATGGAAGGGGTGATTGACCCAGCCGTGGTCTTCCCGGAGTTTGGGACCCGGATCATGGAGATTGGGACTGGCATGGGGGAGAGCACCGCTTTGATCGCGGCTCACTTTCCGGATGTGGCTTTCTTTGGGATAGAAGTTCACGAGCCTGGCGTTGGCTCACTTTTGTGGCGGGCAGAAGCAGCTGGCCTGACCAACCTTCGAATTATTCAAGAAGATGCCCACATCATTTTGCGCGACCATTTCCCAGATGAATCACTCGATGCTTTTCATCTCTATTTTCCAGATCCTTGGCCAAAGTCGCGCCACTGGAAGCGCAGAATTGTGCAAGCTGATTTCCTTGCCCTGATTGCATCGAAGTTAAAAGATGGTGGGTACATACATATCGCCACAGACTGGATCGAGTATGCCCAATGGATTCAGAACGTCTTTGCTCAGTCTTCCCAATTTAGTGGTGGAGTGATCGAGCGGCCAGAGTGGCGACCATTAACAAAATTTGAAGGCAAAGGAATTCGTAAAGGTCACGTAGTGACAGATATGAAGTACTTTAAAAACTAATTCTTAGTTTCGTACTCCGAAATAAGTTTGATTCTGCGAACATGGCGCTCATCATTAGTAAATGGCGTTGCGATAAAGAGATCAACAAGCGCTAGGGCCTCGGCCTCTGTATGCATGCGTCCACCAATTGCTACAACGTTGGCGTCATTGTGTTCGCGCGCTGCAATCGCAGTGGCTTCGTTCCAGACAAGAGCCGCGCGAACGCCTGTCACTTTATTGGCAGCGATTTGTTCACCGTTTCCAGATCCACCAAGAACGATTCCGAGTGATCCTGGATCGGCTACAACTGCTTCGGCTGCAGGAATGCAGAAGACTGGGTAGTCATCGAGTGGGTCATAGGTGTGGGGGCCATGGTCTGTCACTGTGTGGCCCTGCGCCTCTAGATGGGCGACGATGGTGTTCTTAAATTCAAGACCCGCGTGGTCACTGCCGATGTGAATTCGCATGGGCTTATCCTCTCAAATAAAACAAGGACCGTCTTCCTTATCGGAAGGCGGTCCTTGTGTGTTTTCCCTTATCTCGGAGGAGAAAACCGTTACTGATTAGTTGGAGGCTGTGCCACCAGTTGTTGGAGCAGTTCCGGCTGGAGCCCATGCGCCACGTCCGCCAAAGCCCTTGCCAGGTGTCGCGTTAACTTCAGCTGTCACACGAGCGGTGACTCCTGAAATCAAAGTGGTTGCTTGAGCTTGGGTGAGTTTTCCAGCAGTCACTTGAGCATTGATTGCGGTTGTTTGTGCCGCAACAAGTGCGTTGATGAGTGCCTGGGTTTGCGCGCCAGCGATTGTTGCTAGAGATTTTCCGGCCTGCTGATCTGCTTGAAGTGTCGCAGCTGTGATTCCCAAAGTGCTAAGAATTACAGATTGATCTTGCTGGGCGAATCCACCGAAGCCACCAAATCCTGGACGTCCGCCACCAAATCCTGGGCCACCCTTACCGATTGAAGGTGCGCCAGAGGTTGACGGGGTTGGAGCAGTTGGACGAGCTGCAGCAAGTGCGTTGGAGATCGCTGTCGACTGCGCAGCCGTGATTGTTCCGTTAGCAACCAGCGAAGCAAGTACAGAAGCGATTGGGTTGACTCCATTGTTTTGGGAGACTGTCGTTACGGTGACTTTATGAGCCTTGGTTGTTGTTGTCGCAGCTGATGCGATTCCAGCTGTACCAAGTGAAAGAGTTGCGGTTACTGCGGCGATTGCCAGTGTTGTCTTCTTCATGTTTCTCCTTAATAAATAACTTGTGCTTGCCCCTCACGAACAAGCACTCAGTTAGCCCCACTTTCAGATGCCCTCACATCTGAATGGTTGAAGATTGGCGTCTCTACCTGAAAAAGCATGGCGATTGCCCTGAGAACTAGTTGTGAGTTTGAAGGGTGTCGCGCGCTGCTAAAACTGATTGGCGCACACACTTAGGCACTCGCTCCCCTTTCGGGATCCATTACCCCGGAACGGGGATCGCATGCCAAAGCTAGAGACCATCAAAAGAGTTTCAACGATAGTGATTGCAGTCAGTATCGTGATCACCTCAGCTCTGCAGCAGGATGCGTATGCGGCAGTAAAACATGAAGGTCTTGCAATGGCCGGACGTGTTACAGCGACAACACCTAACACAATCCGAAGTGGCAAAGGCGCCCCAAGTTCATCTCTAGGTGGAGATGGTGACTTCTATATCGACTTGAGCACATTTAATTTTTATGGACCTAAAGCAAATGGACGTTGGCCAGTGCCAACTTCATTGAGAGGTCCGGCAGGTACCAATGGAACTCCAGGCGCAGCAGGTGCTAACGGCGCTGCTGGATCTGCGTCCACCGCTTCTGAAAAGAGCGGCCCTATTGGACTTCAGGGCCTAACTGGAGAAACTGGTGCTCAAGGCGTACCTGGTCTCGCTGGTTTGCCAGGTTCAATCGGTGCAACAGGGCCTACAGGCCCAGCAGGGCCTCAAGGAATTGCTGGTCCGGCAGGCAGTGCAAGTGAAAGCGGTTCGGGTTCAGCCGGTGCAACAGGTCCACAAGGAGCCCAGGGTTCAATCGGTGCGACAGGCGCCACCGGCCCTCAAGGAGATCAAGGTTTAACCGGTCTCACTGGTGCAACTGGCGTCACAGGTCCTTCTGGTGCAACAGGACCTAAAGGTGATCAAGGTTTAACAGGACAGACTGGAACAACTGGATTGACGGGCGCAACAGGCCCTTCAGGTACTACCGGTGCATCAGGTGCACAAGGAGTTTCTGGTCCGACAGGAATTGTTGGCCCTACAGGTCCAACAGGCGCAATTGGATTAACAGGTGCAGTTGGCACAACCGGATTGACTGGTAGCAGTGGATCTCAAGGACTTGTTGGTGCAACAGGTGCTCAAGGTTTAACTGGGCCACAAGGTTTGCAAGGTGCGACCGGAGCCGCTGGCGCTGTTGGAAGTAGTGGTTCTATTGGGTTAACAGGTGCACAAGGTGCAACTGGGCCTTCGCAGGTTCAAACGTCGGGAGTGCTATTTGCGAACCTAAGTGGATCGGCTCAGGCATCAATTAATTCAAGTGCCTTCGGAACATTTTCTCCGGGAAAGATATATGTTGTTGACGTTCTATTGAGTTCAACAACCGCAGGAAATTCACTTCCAACTTTGAAATTAAGCGTCTCAGCAACCGGCGGTACACCGATTGTGAGCATGACTTATTTTTGTGCTCAAACCACAGCGGATCGGGTTCCAAGTGTTGACAGCGAAACTGACACCTACGCAAAAATAATTGTTAATGCATCTAGCGCAATTACGCCTTCACAATTAATTTTGACGTTAACCAGTTTTGAGGCCACCTCTGGCGATCCCTTAATTACAACTGGGACTTATATTTCCCAACTAGTGGGTTCACTCCTGTAAAGACTGGAGCGGGTGACCGGGATCGAACCGGCATGGCCAGCTTGGAAGGCTGGGGCTCTACCATTGAGCTACACCCGCATGGATTGGGCTGGGGAGGTGTTCTTTCGGACACCTTCTCTGACCCGTTCGTGCTCCCCGCCGAGGCGGAGGGCGACCTGCAGGGGATAAAGGTATCGGGTTTGGTTAGGAGATGTGAACTCGACCCCTTAGACTTCCTGCTTACGCCACGGGGCGTAGCGTAGTGGCTAGCGCGCCTGCTTTGGGAGCAGGAGACCGGGAGTTCGAATCTCCCCGCCCCGACCAGCAAGTCAACCCATGTTCGTACATAGATTAAATCTCTCGAAAGGGCCTTCGTGAAAAGCGCCGTAGAAAAACTCACTGAAACTCGTACCAAGCTCACAATCGACGTTACTTTCGAAGAGCTACAACCTCACATTGCAAACGCTTACAAAGTTCTTGGTGAGCGCATTAATGTTCCAGGTTTCCGTAAGGGCAAAGTGCCTACAGCAATGATCGAAGCACGTCTTGGTCGCGGTGCGATCTTGGATGAAGCAGTTAACTCAGCGCTCTCTGATTTTTATAGCAAAGCAAAGGCCGAGCACAACATCATTGCTATCGGTCGTCCAAATGTAGATATCACTGAGTTGGTTGATAACGAGAAGCTTGCATTCACTGTTGAAGTAGATGTTCGTCCAGAGATCACACTTCCTAATTTTTCAGAGATGACAATTACTGTTGACGATGTTGTCGTTGACGATGCAGAAGTAGCAACACAAGTTGATGCACTACGCGCTCGCTTTGGAACACTCACAACTGTTGAGAAGAAAGTTGAGACAGGTGACTTCGTCACTATCGATCTCGTTGCAACAATTAACGGCGCACCACTTGATGGTGGCACAGCAAATGACATTTCTTACGAAGTAGGTTCAAACAGCATGGTTGAGGGACTCGATGAGGCCTTGATCGGTTTGGATAAGAATGAGAGCAAGCGTTTTGAAGCAACTCTCGTTGGAATGCCAGAAGGCGAAAAGGCAGATGTTGATGTCACTGTTAAGGCAGTGAAGCATCGCGATCTTCCAGAGCTCGATGATTCATTTGCAAAGCTTGCAAGTGAGTTCGACACTCTTGCAGAACTTCGTGCCGATGTTCAGACTCGCCTTGAGCGCATGAAGCAACTCGAGCAGGGTTCACATGCTCGTGACACATTGCTAGAAGAGCTCATCAAGTCAGTAACAATTCCACTACCAACAAATCTCATTGAAGAAGAAGTACATGCTCACCTTGAAGGAGAAGGCCGCCTAGAAGATGAGGCACACCGCAAGGAAGTAACTGAGCAGACCACAAAGCAACTCACTCAAGAGATTCTGCTCGACACCATTGTGAGTGCTGAAAATGTTGCAGTGAATGAGCAAGAGCTCAGCGAATATCTTTTCCGCGCAGCAGCTCGCTACCAAATGACTCCTGATCAATTCATCAAGGAAGTTTCAGAAGCTGGTCAGATTCAGACCATGGTTGCTGAAGTTGGTCGCGCAAAGGCGTTGGCTGGCGTACTTGGTCGCGTGAAGGTTGTTACCAAGTCTGGCAAGGTTGTTGACCTCGAGGCACTTCGCCCGGCGGCTCCAACAGTCATTGACAGTGCTGAGGAGACCGAGGAATAACACTTCTCTCAGGGCGAACAGCCCCGAGCTAAAAGTTCCTCATTTGCGGAAGCATTTGGCTTTAAAGATTGTTAAGGTCAATACAGGTAAAACAAGCAAATTTCAGGAGGAGCAGTGGATATCAAGGCAGCCCGTTCAGCGGGTCAATTTGGCGGTGGGTTAGACGATCAGGTCTATCAACGCCTGCTCCAAGATCGCATCATCTTCATGGGTTCACAAGTTGAAGACAACATGGCGAACGCAATCTCTGCTCAGATGCTTCTGCTCGCTGCAGAAGATCCAGAGAAGGACATCTATCTTTATATCAACTCACCCGGAGGCTCGGTCTCTGCGGGTATGGCTATCTACGACACCATGCAATACATCAAGAATGATGTAGTCACAGTCGCAATGGGTCTAGCAGCTTCTATGGGGCAGTTCTTGTTAACAGCTGGCGCAAAGGGCAAGCGTTATGCGCTTCCTAACGCACGCATCTTGATGCACCAACCACTTGGTGGCATTGGTGGCACAGCGACCGATATCAAAATTCAGGCAGAGCAGATGGCTTTCACCAAGAAGCGTATGGCCGAACTCATCGCTTATCACTCGGGTCAGACTCTTGAGCGCATCACGGCCGATTCAGATCGCGACCGTTGGTTTGATGCAGAAGAAGCTCAGGCCTATGGTCTCTGTGATCACGTCGTTCGATCTGCAGGTCAAGTTTCAGGAAGTGGTGGAACAGCATGAGCATGAACATCAATCGCGTCTCAGAATTCACTAGCCGCTATGTGCTTCCAACTATCGAAGAGAAGACTTCGTATGGCTATAAGCGCTTAGATCCGTACACAAAGCTCTTTGAAGAGCGCATCATTTTCGTTGGTCAGGGAATCGATGACACCGTTGCAAACGATGTCATGGCACAACTCTTGACTCTGGAATCTATGGATCCAGATCGCGACATCATGATGTACATCAACTCACCTGGTGGATCATTCACCGCGTTGACTGCCATCTATGACACCATGCAATTTGTTCGCCCAGATGTCATGACGATTTGTCTTGGCCAAGCTGCATCAGCTGCATCAGTTCTTCTTGCTGGTGGAGCAAAAGGCAAGCGCATGGCACTCGAACATGCACGCGTCTTGATTCATCAGCCATATAGCGAAGGTCAGGGCCAGGGCTCTGATATCGAAATCCAAGCACGCGAAATCTTGCGCATGCGTTCTCTCCTTGAAGAGATGCTTGCAAAGCATTCAAACAAGAGCGTGGAAGAGATCAGCAAGGATATTGAGCGCGACAAGATTCTTACCGCTGCAGAAGCAGTGGAGTACGGAATCATCGATCAAGTTCTTGCATCTCGTAAGGCTTCCAAATAAGAAGCTGATTTACTCTGTAAGCGAACAGCCTGGGTGGGAAAATCCACCCAGGCTTTCGTCTTTTCTCATACGCTTATCCCATGACAACCCGTATTGGCGAGAGTGGCGATCTGCTTAAGTGTTCTTTCTGCGGAAAGACGCAGAAGCAGGTTAAAAAACTCATTGCTGGTCCCGGTGTCTACATCTGTGATGAGTGCATCGATCTCTGTAACGAGATCATCATTGAAGAACTTACGGAGACCTC
>Ga0214171_1000573_pt1 | contig 12384 bp, 33 predicted proteins | sample TroBogEpilimnion_40_FD_153009 | JGI IMG/M metagenome (GOLD analysis project Ga0214171, IMG submission 153009) | Freshwater microbial communities from Trout Bog Lake, WI - 02JUL2007 epilimnion | ecosystem: Environmental > Aquatic > Freshwater > Lake > Epilimnion/Euphotic zone | place: Trout Bog... | reverse complement strand
ATGTCAGACCCATTCGGTATTGCACAAGGGGCAAAAACTCTTAGCAGCAGTATTGATGCAAGCAGAGAGGCTAGTAAAGGTTTAACTAAAAGCATAGAAGGAATACAGCATGACGGACTTGCTGTAGCGCAACAAAAAGCAACGGAAAGACGTAGAGTAGCAAGAGAAGAAGAACATCGTAAGCAAACGGCCTTAATTAAGGCTTTAGAAGATTGGCAACAAAAGAAACAAATTAGCGACAAAGAAGCAAAGTTAAAGATAGATTTTGTTAAGAAATATGGAGCTAAAGAATGGGATGCAGTTTTAAAGATTAAGCTAGACATAGAAAATATGGAACGTGCAAATAATGAAGCGTTCAAGCATGATCTAAAAGAAGTGCGTAAAGTACAGTTTTATTGTTTTGCAGTTGCAGCATTAATATCATGGTATTTAACATGGGGTTATAAATTATGAATGAAATTTTTACACACATATTGACAGGTAAAGACAACAATACGCATGACATTGCTAAATGGGCATGGATGCTTGGATTTTTGCTTGTTGGCTGTTCTGCAATCTATTTAATCTATACAGGCAAAGATATTAGCCTTACTGAATTAGCTGGTGCTTTAGGAATCGTATCAGGTTCAGGCGCAGCTTCAGTAGCAGCAAAACAAGTATCTGGTGCAGAGCCACAATGAGCTTTTTACTTAATCTTTTAGGCGGTCTAAGTGGACAAACTTACATATATCTTGTACTTGTACTTGGTAGTTTTTCTAGTGGTTTCTATATTGAGCATATTCGCTTTGTTGATTTCCAAGATAAAGTCAAAATTGTTGCAGAACAACAAATTGCCGAGAACAAGGCAAAACTTAAAGAACAAGAATTAATAAATAGAGGAGTAACAGATGCGTACAACGCTAATGTCAGCAATATTCACAATTTTTATCACAGGATGCTCAACGACACCAATAGCGGTGCAATGTCCAGCGTTCCCAACGCCACCATCACAATTAATGGCACTACCATCAACACATTGGATTTTGCCGAACAATGTGCCACAACCACCCAGCAACTTGAATCAACCCAAAATTGGATTCGGACTCAAATAGGATTAGATAGTGCAAAACAACTTTGATAAATGCCTTGATTTAGTTCTTAAATCAGAAGGTGGCTATGTTAATAATAGTCAAGACCCAGGTGGCGTTACTAATTTAGGTGTAACTCAGCGAGTTCTTGAAGAATGGCTAGGTCATCCTGTAGATGACAAGATTATGCGTAACCTTACAGTTGATCAAGTATCAGGACTTTACAAAGCTAAATATTGGATGGCTTGCTACGCACCACAACTGCCTTTAGGCGTTGATTATTGCTTATTTGATGCAGCAGTCAACATGGGGCCTGGAAGGGCTGTAAAACTCTTACAAGAAGCCATACAATGTATGCCTGACGGAACTATTGGCCCAAGAACTATGCAACTTTTAGATCAAAAGAAGCCAGAAGATATTGTAGATGCGTTTAGTCAGCGTAAAATTAACTTTTATGAAGGTTTAAAGACTTTTCCTGTATTTGGTAAAGGCTGGCTTAAACGAGTTGAAGATGTTAAATTTAACGCATTAAAAATGATTGGAGAAGCAAATGGCATTTGAAATCAAAGAACATAAGCAAAAACCTACAAAAACAGGTCATTATGTTAAAGACTCTGAGCATCGCACAGAAGATCGTTTAGATCGCTTAGAAAGCAAGCTAGATAAGCATATTGCTTTGCCTATGGAGAAAGCTCACCATCCGCACCAAGCAAGCCAAAAAGAAGCTCCTTTACCAAATATGCGGAAATATTAAAATAAGTCTGTTAATTCAGCTATTTTAAATAATTTGATGGGGCAGTCGTAAAACAACTCCCCTTTAGCAACATATTTGTTAGGGACTTCAATTAATGGGCAATTCTCTAAAGAGCTTACTTTTGCCCAATAAGCACGATGTAAGTCATGAGTTAAAGCAAAAAATAAAACAGGCAGATTACCTAGAGTTAGCTTGTCTTTACGTTGCGCTTTGTGAATACTACCAAATTGATCAAACCCTTCTTGACGAACTTCTACCTCAAGCGCACCAATTGGAACACCTGATCGACAAACGATTAGATCAACTCCATACTTATTAGGATTATCTTTACACTCTACGTTCCATTTCATTTGCACCCATTCAGATACAGCTTTACGAGCAGGCGCATCATACTTATCGTGTAAATATTGACTAAATAACTTCAATTTCTAAGTGCAATTATTAAAACTATAAAACAAAGCAAAAGAATATATGACACATTGCACCAGTATTCAAAACGCAACTTATAAGGATCGCCAATCATCCATTTTTGAAGCTCTAGCATATCTGGGTCGTGCTCTGTATAACGAGGTTTAAGTGGGTTTTCGTCATACCTAGAGCTAATTAAGACTTTGCCGTTGTTAAGATAATCAATCATTTCTCACTTGCCTTTCTTAGTAAACCCAACCAAACCATTTAGCTATTAGTACAATTACAAAAACAAGCAAAGCACCTTGAATAAACCCTATTGCTATTCCTACTTCAACTGATTTCATTCTTGTGCCTTTCTTAGTATGTCCTCAACAATAAACTTAAGTCCAAGAACATTGATGTCTGCCGAACTTGGGTGAACCTGACAACACAAAACCATGCGGTGTGTAAAGTCGCCTATTTCCTCATCTGTTAGTGTCTTTGCTGGATGGGTGTAGAGTGGAATATCATCTTCCCATGTTTGCACTTTACTAAACTTTGTAGGTCTGCCGTCTTTATAGTGAACTTGCATCCACGCTACTGGTTCATTATTCATAGCTTGCTCCATTTTTTAATATCATTCCAAACCTCTGGGCGGTTTTCTTTTAGCCAGTACACCACGCTTTTTAATGAATCAATTTCATTCGCTAATAGCTTTAAACAAACATCCTTTTCTCTGATTTGATCATTTAACGCTTCTATTTCAGCTTGTTGTTGGCGTATAAATGATGCGGCTTTCTCTAGTTCGTGTGCAAACTCTTTAGCGTTCATTTCTTTTTATTGTCTATGTCCATGTTTAACAGAGCAACCATGCTTTTATCTAAACGCTCAGAAATATTGACACAAACATCTTTACAAAGCCAAAGAGTGCCACTTTCTGTATTTTCTGTAAGTTTTTCTGCAACTAACTCCAAAACATTGCCTAAACAACTTATTTGATTAGCGATTTTTTCAAGCTCGCCAGCTTCATCCCATAGGCTCATTTTTGATTCCTTGCTGGAGTTGTCCAAAGCTGCTCAATATGTTCTGTAGCACCCATCTTTACAAGTTCACTTTTATAAAAGTGTCGTGCAACGTAATCTGCTCGTATAAACTTGCTTTCTTTACGTTTACTAGGGCCTACAAACACACCAGGTAACTCATAGTGCGGTATATACATTACATTGCCTAATTTATAGCATTTGTAATTAGCCCTATCAGGCACGTCAAATTCAGTATCCAAAACCATAATTTCTTCCTTCTTGAGCGTTATATTCATATCCAAAAGCATAAAACAATGGCGAATTAGCAATCATTATTAGCTTACGTTTTGCTTCTAAAGTTTTACCTCTGCGTTCTAACAATAAAGTAATCTGCGCTCTATTCTTAAACATTTCCCTATTTTTAAGGGTTTCCATCATCCGGATAGTAAATTCAGATTTATCAATCATATTACATACCCTGTCCGTAAATAATTAACACCAAAAATAACGATTGCAATAACTAGACCCATAAGGCCACCTAATGCTAATTCTATTAAAGTTGCTTTCATATTTCCCCCAAAATTAAAAAAGTCAGGTCAAAGTCTTTTTAGTCTGAAATCTCTAAGAGCCATAGAGCTGAATAGTGTCGTTGACCTGATGTATGTAATTTATTACAGAATTTGAATAAAAATCTTGATCTAGGTCAATATTCTTAAAAATAATTTGAGTGTTGTATTTTTACAACAGGGTGGGGCTGACACCTCACGGAAGGATTTTTGGCGGGGGATCACCAATGCCAGCCCCAATGAATATTATAGATGCCTTGCATAATTTTTGTGATACATATCACGAGCTTCTTGTGCAACTAAACTAGCAAGTTCAAAATCCTCAAAAAGGCCTAAATGATATACATTTTTATTGGCTATAATTTGAACTCGCCATTTCTTTGCTATTTTATGCCAGCTTACGCCTTTTGTCCCACTTTTATTGTCAATTCTTAATTTTTGATTTTGTAGGTTCTGAGCGTGGTTAACTCCTCTTAAATTTTCAATTTTATTGTTTGCTTTATTGCCATCAATATGATCAATAAATTCAGGCATATAATCATGATGAAAAACAAAAACAAGTCTATGGGCTTTGTAATTTTTATTGTTGATCCTAATATTTACATAGCCATCTTTTCTTAAATAGCCAGCTTTGTCACCAATTTTAGCCCTTTGAGAAAGCCTTTTTTTCCAATAAAGATTGCCATCTTTATATTCAAAAAGCTCGTTTAACATAGATTTGTTCATGCTTTTATTATAAACCAGATTTAATTTGATAGTATCTAAGAAGGTGAAAAAAGCACTTTAATCCCTTTTGCAGCTCATCTTCTGGAATTTCGCATAACTTCACTTCATTAGTTAAGCCGTTTACAAACATAATTCCGCATCTAGCACCCTCTAAACCAAGCAATTCTCGGTAAGCTGCCATTTGCATGATATGCTCATCGTATGGAACGATCTTTTCCAAAGGGACTTCTTTAGTCTTAAAATCTACAACTACGCCTGGCACACCTTTAATCTTGTCTGCTTTAGCGTATAAATCCACTTTGCCACCAAACTTTAATTCTGTATGGCTTGCACTAACTTCAGGAAGCCACGCTCTAGCCCCATAAGCGGCTTGTAAGGCGTTTTCTATGTTACGGCAATAGGTAGGTACTGATTCTAGCAAAATGCCGTCAAAGAAGCTCTCAATGATGTTGTGAATGGCAGTTCCCCTTGCCGCAGCATCTTTTCCTTGCGATCTTGAATCGCTTAATACACGACTAAGCCAATCTTTTTCTTCTTCACCATCTAGGCGAGGTAATGTAAGTGCAGCGAGGATGGCCTGTTCTTGTTTCCATCTGTCAAGTCCTGGCTTTGCTGCAACTCCAATGACTGTGGTAACGCTGGGCAATAAACCAAGTTTCTTGGCATCTCGTAAGGTTGTCGCTCTTTGTTTTCCGTTTGCACCGATGATTTCGTAGGCGCAATTGCCCAATTCGTCATACCAATGCCCACTCTCACTTTGACTGTCCTTTATTAGCACTTTTTCTTCCCCCTTTTGGTTTTACTTCATCCGTGTTAATGTCATACACAACTTCTACAGGTGCATCTGGAATTATTGCTGCTTCATATTGTGCTGGGATTTCTTGACCGCACCAATCTGATGGCGATTTATTAACCACAACAGGATTGAGCTTACAAGCACCAAGCATATCATTTTGCATAAATACATAAAATTTACAGTTTTTGCAGGCCATTAAATGCCCTTAGAGTAGTTAGTAATTCTTATGCTATCTTCTTGAAATACGCATAAGTCTGCTGCAACAAGCAAAACCGCCTTAATGACTGATGCTAAATCTTCCGGTCTAAAACTAATGAGTTGTTGTTCTTCATCAACATTGACCCCCATCCATACTTTTTCCGTGTATTTAGTTTCAATAATGTCTTTAATTTGGTTCTGCATAACTATCTCCTAAAAAGGAACACTATCATCAATAAAAGGATCAGATTTAGGTAACTCATCCGATCCAGCAGCTTTAAATCCCATAGGTAATTTTTCTTTGCCAATTGAAATGCTAAAAAACTTACCCTTTTTGCCTTCTTTAACCCAACCCGAAAGCCACATTTCTTTACCAGCCACCATAATTGTGCCTGTGTAGTCAGGGTGATTGTCAGTCGTTTTGCGATCATTTTTAAATAGACTCCCTGAGCCTTCTTTAGGTATATATGCCATGTTGTTTCCTTTATAAAATATCTTTGGCTATGGTTTTCATTGCACTACTAGACTTGCTTACTACTGCTGCATTTGCATCATCGTCAGCTTGTACTACTCCTACTACTGCTGCTAATGCGTATCTACGCATATAAGTTAACGCAGACCCTGCGCCTTGAGCATCTACCTTTGACATAGGTAAAGACATTTGTTGGCTTATCCATTCGCCAGAGCTATGAGCAAGAATTGTTGTTAATGACATTTCTGCAATAACTGTTTCTCTTTCATTAGCTACTACTGTATTTACAATAGTTTCTCCAGGAAGCTGGATAACACTAAGGCCGTTTGCAGCCAAAAGATCACGGCAAGCATCCCACACAGACTCAAGATCAGCGTACTTAGACTTGAAAAACGGATTTGCTGAATCTTTTTTAGCATGGCTTAATTTTCCTTGAACAATTGACAAAGCAGTTGCTAATTTAGCGATTGACTCTGATTGATTCATTTTTGACCCCTAATTGATGGAAAAGACTCAAGAGGATTGCCAAAAATTTCTCCAAAGCTATTAATAACATCACGCAATACAGGATTAACTTGTGCGTTGCGTGGCTTACCACACGCTTGGCGTATGCAATCAACTTGCTCTTGCGACATAAATTCATTGCTGAACTCCATGTCATCTAAAGCCTTTTCCAAAAATTCTTCATGCTCTAACATCAGCTTATTTAATTCACCCATCTAAATTCCCCTTAGATACATAGCGAAATTGCTATAAAATTGATTGTAAGCATATTTCATAGGCTGTCAAGAACTATTTGCAAAATAACGACATACGATGTAAGATAATTGAATGAAGCTAAAACTAACAGATTCAGCAATAATTGATTTGCTAGGTGGTACTACAAAAGTTGCTAAATTGGTAGGTATTTCACCAAATGCTGTATCAATGTGGCGCAAAAACAACATACCATCATCGCAATTTGCATTTTTAGGCGCAACTCTTGAAAAAGAGTCGCATGGTTTAATCACTCGCAAGGATATATTCCCTAAGTCCTGGCACATTATTTGGCCCGAACTACAATGAATAGAGAAGAAATGTTACTTAAAATGCTTGCAAGAGCAGATGAAGAAATTAAACAATTACAATACAGGGCTGATTTTTTAACAAAAGAATTATCACAGCTTAGAGAACGATTAAACTATATGGATCATCAAGTCTATGGGGGATCAACAAAATGAAAATTGACGTAAAAATCATTAAGGAAAACGAAGATGGATCAGCCAACGCTCAAGTTGACTTTGACAAAGAAGGGCTTGAAACCCTTGTCCAATGGGGTCTTGTGGGTATCCTTACCAAAGCAATTGATGAATATAAAATTAAACCCGAAGAAGCTGAGACTGTTATTCAGCCAAAAAGAACTAAAAAACAGAAATAAGTAGTAAAATCTATGGACAGGCTAGGGTCATCCCCGAAAAGCGATTAGTCACCGCCCGCCCAGTCCACCTTATTTTGACTACCTTTGACAGAGGAATTGTATGAATTTTTACCCTTTTCATATTGGCGATTACATCAGCCATACAAGCCATTTAAGCGATTTAGAAGATTTAGCTTATCGCAGAATGATGGATTTGTACTATCAATTAGAAAAACCATTTCATCAAAGTTTAGATATTGCTAGAAAAATAAGATCAACTAAAGTTATTGTTGATCAGCTTTTACCAGAGTTTTTTGAATGGAATGAAGAAGATAAATCTTGGCATAACAAACGTGCAGATGAAGAAATAGCCAAATACCATGCAAAAGCTGACTCAGCTCGGAACGCAAACAGAATCAAATCAGAAAAGATAACAGTTCTGAAATCAGTTCTGAAATCAGAACCAAATCACAACGTAACCAAGAACCAAGAACCAATAACCAATAACCATAAACCAAAGATAACAACACCTGACGGTGTATCTGATTCTTTGTTTAAGGACTATTTGGAAGTTCGCAAAGCAAAGAAAGCCAAATGGACAGAAACTGCTTACAAGGGTCTGCAAAGAGAAGCTGACAAGGCTAAAATGTCACTTTCAGATGTAATGCAGATGTGTTGTGAGCGTGGTTGGGCAGGGTTTAAAGCCGAATGGGTAAAAGAAGAAGTTACTAGACACAAACAACTTCCGTTAGTAACAAATGAGCAAATTGAAGAAGCATATAAAATTGAGTGCGGTAAAGACCCAAAATTAGCTCGTTTTGGAAGCTACTACGAAATGAAGGATTATGTCATCAAACAAAGGGAACTGCGATCTAGAGCATAAGCATAGATGCGCTGTAAGGTATTTGTGTCATTTACGCCACAAAAAAGGATTAAGTTGGTTTAGAAATTACATTAGCGATAAAAACTTTAGTAAAGTGGCATTAGACGATTTTTTTGAGCAATACAAACATGGAAACAAGGGGAAATACAAGTGCTGGAAAAATACATTGTCGGGGCAACAGGGATTGGGTATTTAATCACCGGAGTTTTACAGTTTCAAAAAGGGGCTACAGCTAATTCAATAATTTGGATTGGCTATGCTATTGGGCAAACTGGTCTTTGGTTGAATCTCAAATGAAAGAATTTAACCCATACAACGCTTATGATATTTACGAAAAATACAAAGCAGATTATTCAAAAGCTAAAGGTTATTTAGCTGGGCTTGGCGAAAAAAAGAAAATGATTGTTGCCATTATGATGAAAAAATCTAATGAATCTTCTTTAGGCGCACAAGAACGTGAGGCTTATGCTTCAGCAGAATATGAAAAATATTGCAATGATATTGATGCAGCAACAGCAAATGAAGCATTGTTAAAATTAGAACTTACCCAAGCTCAAATGGAATTTGAAGCCTGGCGATCTGAACAAGCCACAAACCGAAACATAGAAAGAATAACAAGATGACAGATTACGCAGACTCATTACTTAAATTAAACAGACTTACAAAATCTTTTCTTAATGCGGTATTAAAAAATCGCAAAACAGAAGCGTATTTGATTGCTTGCTCTATTACTGAAACAGCGCAAGAGCTAGAAGATTGGGCTAGTCAAAATAGTGTCCACTAAAAATGAGAAAATCGCTCTTGATAAAATTGCCAGACTCGGATGTATTGTCTGTAGTGCCGCCTATGGGATTGAAATGCCAGACGTACAGCTCCACCATGTTAGGCGGTTTGGTCAGCCACGCTCTGCATCCCCTTGCTTACCGCTTTGCTTTGAACACCATCTCGGAAACACCGGAATTCACCTTATGGGTCACAAAGGTTTTACAGCTAAACACGGCTTTACCCAGGAAGCGTTATTGGAGAAAGTCCACGAATTGCTAAATGACTGATGAAGAAATTAAAAACGCTTGGTATTCTTTAGGATTACGAGGAGTAGCAAGTGCTAATGAATGGAATACACGTTATAGATTTGCTAGAGAAATAGAAAAACTAATTAAAGAACAACAAAAGAATATTAAAGACGATAAGTCTTAATTGGTTCATGGCTTTTTGCATCTACATTGCAGGCCCATTTAACAGCTTCTTCAGCAGTAAGACCCATTCTCATGCAAACTTCTGCTGCCATAGCACCTGAACCAATAGCCATAAAAGTTTTTGCTCTTTCCCAATCAAGGTCATCTCCGCAATAAAAAAGACCTTCTTTGGTAAGTTTAATAAATGAACTATCTGTTTTTAATTTTGGTTTGGTTTTGCTTTTTTTGTTTATATATTCAACAACTTTTTCACAATCGCTCCAATTTCCAGCCACACCTAAATAACCGCCATCTATTGCAACAATTTTTTCATCAAAATATTTAATACCTGAATCATCATCTGTAAACTGACTATCAGATACCAATATCTTATTAATCCAATCTCCAACTATAGTAGTCATTTTATGCTTTCATGCCATCATGCCATCATGCGAGGTGTTTGAGTTTTGCGTGAGGAATTACAGTACGAGTGTCAGTTGAGTATGCTCCACAAGCCTTACATTGATAACGCTGATAAGCACCAGTAGTTGTATATCTAAACCCTTTGCTGATTAATGATGGTTTAGCGCAAGTAGGGCAAACAAATCCATCCCTATCTTTCATTAAAGCCATATTTACTGGGGTTTTAATCCAGGGTAAAAGCCTGTTATACAACTTTTCAAGCAATAAAACGTCTTGAATATTGTATTCTTTCATGGTTGCCCATGCTTTTTTATCGTTTGCCATACATTTAATCCATAACGTATGACCTTCATGCTCTTTCTTTTTACCCAATCCTAAACGCTGCGCCACATAATCGAGCTTGTTGCTTGGAAATCTAAATTGACTTTTGACCACTCTTAACAAATCTATTTGTTTCATAGGTGGTGGTGGTGGCATTTTATGAAGCAAGAATTCCTTGTTTAACGTGGGCATATCGAACTTTGTGCCGTTGTAATGGCAGACTGCATCCGCATCATCTAAAAGGCTGTGTATGCCCTCTAGCATCGCTTTAGACGTACTTCCGTACACAGAGTCAAAATACACAGTTTCTTCACCTAACCATTTAGCTGAATAACACATAGTGTATGATGATTCAAGAAGTTGGGAAAGACCTACGTTTTGTTGCCATATTCCCCAAACGTGTGCCACATTAGGTGATGTTTCTATATCAAGCAACAGAATCTTCAAAATCTTCCCCTTTTGGTATAAAGTAATGAAACACTAACACATAATTATATATAATCAATGACTTATGCTAAAAGAGTTGACTCAAATCATTCACTTGTGGTTAAAACGCTACGAGAGCTTGGTTGTTCTGTATTTGATACGTCTAGGGTTGCTGGCGGTTTTCCCGATCTCGTGGTTGGAAAAAATCAAAAAACGGCTCTTGTCGAAGTAAAACGAGATGAAAAAGCTAAGTTCACTCCATATCAAAATACCTTTATGCAAAACTGGAAAGGTTCAACTGTAGTTAGAATCCACGACATTGAAGGTGCAATAAATCTCGTAAAAATACTTGAAAAGTAGTAAAATAGTATTATTATTCGTAGTGTATTAACCCCATCTAAAGGAAAAATCATGGGAATCATGGATTACAAAGCAGCTAAAGGTGCTTCTGGCGAAAAAGAGCCAAAAGGCGCAACTTCTTCTGATCGTTCAGGCGAGCGTAAAGCTAAGTCTATGCGTGGTGGTGTAGCGATGGGCAAAGAAGATGCTATCGGCTCTGACAAAGAGTTCAATACAGGTCGTACTGAAGGCATCTGCTACGAACACAAAAAAGACGGCTACCGCTAAAAAGCTAAACCCCATAGTCCTCGGTAAAGGGCTACAGGGTTTATAACCAACACAATAGGGTAATATTGATATGGCTGAAGTAAATTTTACAACATTTAAACCTTTGGGGGACAAGATTATAGTCCGCCCAGATGTTCGTGTTTTAAGCGATGTGATCTTTGTAGATAACAAAGAAGCTCAGAACATGGGAACAGTAGTGGCAGTAGGCCCTGGTAAGAAGCTAACTGCCGAGCGTAGAGAAGCAATGCCAATAGAAGTAGGCGCACGAATCCGCTTTGGAACTATGAATGATGATCCTAAAGAGGAATATCTTAAATTCACGCCAATCGTTCACGAAGGTGAAAAATGTTTAATTCTTTCATGGCAGGATGTATGTTGGGTGGAAAATGAATAATTTTTATACTTATGCTCATACAAAACCTGATGGGTCTATTTTTTATATAGGTCAAGGCACAAAAAAACATAAACGTGCTTATCATAAAGGTGGTAGAAGCGAATATTGGCATAGAATTGTTGATAAATATGGTTATAACGTAGAAATTTTGGCTGAATGGGAAACCTCTGAAGAAGCAAAAAATCATGAAATATTGTTAATTTCTTGTCTTAAAGACATGGGAGTTAAACTTGTAAATCATACAAATGGTGGAGAAGGATTGTCAGGAATGACATTTTCTGAAGAACATAAAACAAAATTATCAAAAAGTAGAATTGGAAATCAATGGGCAAAAGGGCAAAAATGGTCTGAAAAATCTAAAAAATTAATTTCTGAATCAAATAAAAAACGAGGCCTTATGAATCCACAAACATTTAATTTTGCTGGAAAAAGCCATACTGAAGAACATAAAGAATATATGCGACAAAAAATGAATGGTCGTGTATTTTCTGATGAAACACGAAAAAAAATGAGCGATGCTCAAAAACGTAGGTTTGCTGGGTAGAATAGGGGAAAATATGTACAGTACATTACACAAAATTTGGGATAGATTACAAGCCATTTGGAAATGGATGCAAGACCAAGTAGAACCTGAACCAATAAAACCATCTAATGCGTGGCATTTCCCTATTAATGACGAAGTTAAACGTAAACCAAGCCTTAAAAAGGCTACAACTAGGAGCAAAACGATGCCTCTCAAAAAATCAGC
>Ga0214171_1000572_pt1 | contig 12394 bp, 9 predicted proteins | sample TroBogEpilimnion_40_FD_153009 | JGI IMG/M metagenome (GOLD analysis project Ga0214171, IMG submission 153009) | Freshwater microbial communities from Trout Bog Lake, WI - 02JUL2007 epilimnion | ecosystem: Environmental > Aquatic > Freshwater > Lake > Epilimnion/Euphotic zone | place: Trout Bog... | reverse complement strand
TCGCTGGTACTGAGGTTTCAGCTTTGTTAGGTCGTATGCCTTCAGCTGTGGGATATCAGCCTACACTCGCTGATGAAATGGGTCGTTTACAAGAGCGTATTACCTCTACAAAAACTGGTTCTATTACATCTATTCAAGCGGTATACGTTCCTGCCGATGACTTAACAGATCCATCACCTGCAACTACTTTCCAGCACTTGGACTCAACAGTTGTTCTTTCTCGTGATATCGCGGCTTTAGGTATTTATCCTGCTGTTGATCCTTTAGATTCTACTAGCCGTCAATTAGACCCGTTAGTTGTTGGATCTGAGCACTATGCTGTTGCTCGTGGTGTTCAAACAACCTTACAGCGCTATAAAGAATTACGTGACATTATTGCTATTTTGGGTATGGATGAACTCTCTCCAGAAGATAAATTATCAGTTGCTCGTGCACGTAAAATTCAGCGTTTCTTATCTCAACCGTTCCACGTTGCTGAAGTTTTCACTGGCTCACCAGGTAAGTATGTAACTCTAAAAGAAACTATCCGTGGATTTAAGATGATTGTTGATGGTGAGTTAGATCACTTACCAGAGCAGGCATTCTACATGGTTGGTACGATTGATGAAGCAATCGAAAAAGCTAAGAAGCTCTAATTTATAAAGGTTTTATACATTATGGCAACCATACATGTTGATGTTGTAAGTGCAGAAAGTTCAATTTACTCCGGAGAAGCCAAGTTTGTTTCTTTACCTGGCGAATCTGGAGAATTGGGTGTTTTGCCAGGTCATACACCGCTAATTACACGTATACGTCCAGGCTCATTGTCTATTGAAAAGCCTGATGGTCAAACTGAATTTGTATTTGTTGCTGGTGGAATTTTAGAAATTCAGCCAAATTCAGTTACTGTTTTGGCGGATACAGCTATTCGTGGTGCAGATTTAGATGAAGCTAAAGCAAATGAAGCCAAGCGTAGAGCTGAAGATTTAATGGCAACTCGTTCAAGTGATATTGAATTTGCTCATGCGCAATCTGAGTTTGCTCTAGCTGCTGCACAATTAGCGGCAATTGCAAGATTTAGAAGAAAAAAATAATCGATAAGCTAAATGTCAGGAAACTTATACCCTGAGTTAATTAATGATAAGTTTCTTAGAGCTTGTCGTTTTGAAAAGCTCGACTCTACCCCGCTCTGGTTAATGCGCCAAGCTGGCCGATACTTACCTGAGTACAATCAAACACGAGCAAAAGCGGGAAGCTTCTTGCAACTTGCTAAAAATCCAAATTTATCATCTGAGGTGACTTTACAGCCAATTGATAGATATGGGCTTGATGCTGCAATTTTATTTTCAGATATTCTAACGATTCCAGATGCTATGGGATTGGGTTTAAGTTTTGAGCAGGGTGAGGGGCCAAGGTTTTCTAATCCCTTAAGAACTGAGAATGATGTCAATAACTTGCAATTAGCGGATATGGATCAATTACGCTATGTTTTTGATGCAGTGAGTCAGATTAGAAAAGACTTAATGCAAGATGGTAAACAACGCGTACCGCTAATTGGTTTTTCCGGTAGTCCTTGGACCTTAGCGTGTTACATGATAGATGGTTCTGGCTCAAAAGATTTCGAGCATACCAAAACAATGTTGTACAAGCGCCCAGATTTAGTTAAAAAAGTTTTAGATATCAATACTAAATCTGTAGCAGAATATCTAAGACTTCAAATACAGGCGGGATCACAAGCAGTTATGTTATTCGATACTTGGGGAGGGCTTTTATCAGAGTCTGACTATTACGAATATTCACTTGCTCACATGAAAGAAGTCATTAATATTCTTCGCCAGGATCCGGATATTAGTAATAACATTCCGATTTTGTTGTTTAGCAAAGGCGGTGCTATTTGGTTAAATGAAATGGCAAATTCTGGTGCTAATGTTTTGGGCTTAGATTGGACAGTCTCAATAGCTAAGGCAAGGCAAACCCTCGGAGATAAGAAAATTACCCTACAGGGAAATATCGATCCACTAATTTTGCTTGGTGATCAAAAGATCATTAACCATAAGGTTGAGCAATTATTCAAAGAGTTAGCACTTACTAAGTCTATTGACAACGATTTATCGCCACTAGATGGTCATATTTTTAATCTTGGGCATGGTATTTCACAATTTACGCCTCCAGAGAACGTTTCTTGCCTTATTGACGCTGTGAGAACCTACTCAAAAAAATATCGATAGTATTTTCCATAGAATAATTTATAAATAAGTTATTCACAGGCTTGATAAGAAAAATAAATAACAAGACCTTGCGAATGATAGAGAATTTAAAATCTAGATAATGAACATAAGTTGTTGAATGTTATCAATTAAATAGATAAAATTGATTTAAAGAGCTTATACGAAGTACAAAAAAGTAAAAAAAAGATAGTAAAAGCTTACAAATAATCCACAGAGTTATCCACAGGGTAGAAACCCTATTAGTACAATAATTTACTAAGAGTAATATATAAAAATGATGAAATTATTAAGTGGAATGTAATCTGAATGCGAATTGTGCAAATTGCTATTGATGTTCCACTATTTAAATCGTTTGATTACGTCTGGGACTATGAAGAACTTAAAACTAATCCAGCTAGAGGAAATATAGTAAAAGTAGAATTTGGAAAAAAAATAATATCAGGCATTGTCTTACAAGAAAATGTTAACCATTCATACTCAATTGATCAACAAGGTAAGCTGAAAAAAGTATTATCTGTAGCGTCAAACATTCAAATTACAAAAGAAATACTTCAATTATCTCAATTTGTATCTAAATATTATTTAAAGCCCATTGGTGAAGTGTTGTTTACTACTATCCCACCAGATTGGAAAAAGCCGGAAAAATGGGAATTAATAGATAAACAAAGAAATAAAAAAAATAAGGAAAAAGATCAAAGAGTTATTCAAGAAAAAGCTTGGAACCTAAATGAAGAACAAATAAAAAATATCAATTACTTAAATAATATATCTACACTAAATAAATTTGAATTAATACTATTAAAAGGAATAACCGGAAGTGGCAAAACGGCTGTTTATTTAACTTGGTTAAAAGAAATACTAAAAGATGAAAAAGCTCAGTGTTTGATATTAGTGCCTGAGATTAATTTAACTCCTCAACTAGAAGGAGTTGTGAAAAAAATATTTATAAACGAAGAAGTGACGGTCGTTCACAGCAATATTAGTGCTGCACAAAGAAATCGAGCTTGGGGAAACATTTTAGATGGTAAATCAAGGGTTATATTGGGCACTAGACTAAGTATTTTTTCACCAATCAAAAATTTAAAAGCAATTGTGGTGGATGAAGAACACGACTCCTCATATAAGCAACAAGATGGAATTAGATATAACGCAAGAGATCTTGCTATATATAGAGGCTTAGAACTAAAGATTCCTGTACTACTAACTTCAGCAACACCATCTAGTGAGACATGGAGTAAAGTCAAACAAGAAAAAATTACTTTATTAGAACTTAATAAAAAAGCTAAAGAGGGCGCAAGTATTGCAAAGGTAAATTTAATCGACCTTGTTAAAGAAAAAAAACTAAAAAAAATTGATGATTACGGAATTACAGAAAAACTTCATAATGCGATAGAAAAAACTTGGAAAAATAAAAAGCAAACGCTCATTTATATTAACAGAAGAGGATATGCACCGATTCTCTACTGCAAAGGTTGTGCATGGAAATCAAATTGTAATAGATGTAGTGCGTGGATGGTTGTACATAAAAACAATAAAAATACAGTACAAAAAATACTGCAATGCCATCATTGTGGTTTGACGATGAAAGCCCCAAATGCATGCCCGACTTGTGGAAATCAAGATTTAGAAACAATAGGAATGGGAACACAAAAAATAGAAGAATATTTAGAAGAAAAGTATCCTCAAATAAAAATTATTAGAGTGGATAGTGATGTAGCGAAATCAAAAAATACGGCTGAGGAACTTTTTGAGGAAATACACACAGGTGTTCCAGCAATTATTATCGGAACACAGATGATCACAAAAGGACATGATTTTCAAGATATTGAAACGATCATAGTTCTTGATGTCGATAAAAGTTTATATTCTCAGGATTTTAGAGCTGTAGAAAAAATATTTTCTCAACTTGTTCAAGTAGCTGGAAGGGCTGGAAGAACGAAAACGATAGAAGCACCAAACATATATATCCAAACAGAATTTACAGATCATCCCATGTTTAGTGCATTAGAAAATGATAATTATGATCAATTTTTGACGCACATAATAGAAGAAAGAAAACAGCTTAAATTACCACCATTTACATATCAAGCACTTATAGTTGCAGAATCAATTAGCGAGCAAAAAAATCTAGAGATATTAAAAGACTTAAAAGAGTATTTACAAAATCAAAAAAATACACAAGTAGATATAAGCGATCCTTACCCTAGAGTGTTGCAAAGACAATCTAATAAAGATAGGCACCAAATATTGATAGAAACTTTGGATAGAACAAAGTTACAAATAATATTAGAAAAAGCGCTGGACTATATAGAAACAAGTAAGAAAAATACTCGGTCAATTAGATTAACAATTGACCGAGATCCAATTCAGTTTTAGGAAGCATATTCTTCTATTGGGACACATGCGCAAAAGAGATTACGATCTCCATGAACATTGTCTATTCTTCCAACTGGCGGCCAATATTTAGTTGTTTTCAAACGCTTAACGGGATATGCAGCTTGATCACGTGTATAAGAGTGATTCCAATCTGAACTTAGTAAAGACTCTGCAGTATGAGGAGCATTTTTAAGAGGATTATCAACTTTATCAAATCTACCATCAATTACCATATCAATTTCTTCACGAATACAAATCATTGCTTCGATGAAGCGATCCATTTCTGATTTAGATTCACTTTCAGTAGGTTCTATCATAAGCGTACCGGGAACAGGAAAGCTCATCGTAGGTGCATGAAAACCAAAGTCCATAAGTCGTTTAGCAATATCTTCATTAGATATACCAGATATTTTTTGTAAAGGACGAATGTCAATAATGCATTCATGAGCAATAAGATTGCTATTACCTTTATACAAAATAGAGTAATACGAACTTAATTTCTTAGCAATGTAGTTTGCAGAAAGTATTGCGGATTCAGTTGCAAATTGAAGACCTTGTGAACCCATCATAGCCACATACATCCAAGATATAGGTAATATAGACGCTGACCCAAATAAGGCAGCACTGATCCGTGGACTAGTATTTTGTGAACCAGAAATTCGTAGAGCAGTATATGAGAAGGGCATAAAAGGAGCTAAATGAGATTTAGCTGCGATTGGACCAACACCTGGCCCTCCACCACCATGAGGGATACAAAATGTTTTGTGTAAGTTGAGATGGCTTACATCACCACCAAAATGTCCAGGTGATGCCGTACCTACAAGAGCATTCATATTGGCACCATCTATATAAACTTGTCCACCATGGTGATGAACTAATTCACAAACATCTTTAACATGCGTTTCAAAAACGCCATGAGTAGATGGATAAGTAATCATCATTGCCGCTAAATGTTGTGAGTGTTTTTCTGCTTTTAACTTAAGGTCTTCAAAGTCAATATTTCCATCTGAATCACAATTAACAACTACAACTTCAAGTCCTGCCATTTGAGCAGAGGCAGGATTAGTTCCATGTGCAGAAGATGGAATTAGGCATATATTACGATGTCCTTCTCCACGTGAATCGTGATAGGCTTTGATTACTAAAAGACCTGCATACTCACCTTGAGACCCAGCATTAGGTTGTAAAGACACACAGTCATAGCCTGTAGCACCGCACATCATGTCTTCAACTTGGGCTATTAATTGCGCATATCCCCCCCATTGAGATTCAGGGGCGAAAGGATGGATTTGATTAAACTGTGGCCAACTAATAGGAATCATTTCGCTACTGGCGTTTAATTTCATAGTACAGGAACCGAGAGGTATCATTGTTCTATCAAGGGCGAGATCTTTATCTGAAAGTCTTCTTAAGTATCTCAACATTTCATGTTCAGAGTGATAACGATTAAAAGTAGGGTGTGTTAAAAATTCAGTAGTTCTTAAAAGATCAGAAGGAATTTGATAAAGAGTATTTTGAGAGATTAAGCTTAATTCTTTATCGGAAATATTTATATTGAAAATCTTTAATAATTGAACGATATCTTTGTCAGAAGTACTCTCATCTAATGAAATTGCAATTTGATGATGATTTACCACTCGTAAATTGATTTGGGATGCTATACCACGCTGAATGTATTCATCTGAATTGGATACCTCAATTAATAGAGTATCAAACCAACTTGAGTTAAGAACTTGAAAGTGATTTAACTTTAAACAATGTGCAAGTAATGATGTATAAAAATGAACTCTTTGGGCAATTTTAGTTAAACCTTTGGGGCCATGATAAACAGCATACATACTTGCAACAACAGCTAATAGGACTTGAGCTGTACATATATTAGAAGTTGCTTTCTCTCTTCGAATATGTTGCTCTCTTGTTTGAAGAGCAAGGCGATAAGCAGAGTTACCATGAGTATCAACGCTAACACCTACAAGTCTTCCTGGCATATTACGTTTATATACATCCTTTGTTGCTAGAAAAGCAGCATGAGGACCACCAAAGCCAATTGGAACCCCAAAACGTTGTGAATTTCCAACCGCAATATCTGCATTAAAGCAACTTGGAGCCTCTAAAAGAGTTAACGCCAACAAATCAGTTGCTACTATAACGATACCTTTTTGAGAGTGTATATAGTCACTAATTTTTTGATAGGTTGCCTTTGGTAGTAGTTTTCCATCACCACCTGGGTATTGAATCAAACAACCAAAAACTTGGTGATCAAGAACTGATAAAGGCTCACCTACGATGATATTAATATTCAGTGGCTTTGCACGTGTTTTAATAACTTCAATCGTTTGAGGGAATACATCAGAAGCAATAAAAAATGATTTGGATTCTGAATCACAGGAACGTAATGCAAGAGTCATCGCCTCAGCTGCAGCTGTACCTTCATCTAACATAGAGGCATTAGCAATATCGAGGCCTGTAAGGTCAATAATCATTTGCTGAAAGTTGACTATTGCTTCTAGTCGACCTTGAGAAATTTCTGGTTGATAGGGTGTATAAGCTGTGTACCAAGAAGGATTTTCAAGAATATTTCGTTGAATGACGGTTGGGGTAATGGTGTTGTAATAACCCTGACCAATCCAACTTTTATAAACTGAATTTTTATTAGCTATGTTTTGTAGTTTTGCTAAAGCATCACTTTCAGACAAGGGCTCAGAAAATTCACCTAAGGGTAAATGATTTTTTTCTCTAATAGATTCAGGAACAACGGTATCGATTAGTTGTTCTAAAGAATCAAACCCTAAAAATCGCAACATCGATTCTTGATTAACATCAGTGGAACCTATATGACGAGAAGAAAACTCTTGTTTTGTTTGTAATGCTTCTGGCAAAAAAGACAAAGTCATTATTATTCCCCGATGGAAGAACGGTAAGAAGAAGCATCAAGAAGATCATTTAATTCTTGAATAGCAGAGGGTTTAATTTTAAAAAACCAAGAATCATAAGGGGCTGAATTAATGAGTTCCGGTGAATTTGTTAATTCTTCATTAATAGAAACTATTTCGCCACTTAATGGAGCATAAATATCACTAGCCGCTTTAACGGACTCAACAACTGCACAAGTCGATTTTGCTGATACAGATAGACCGAGCTTGGGAAGCTCAAGAAAAACAATATCGCCTAATGCGTCTTGAGCATGATGAGTGATGCCTACGGAATATGTTCCATCTTCATTGGCTAAGCACCACTCATGAGAGCTGGCATATTTTAAATTTTCAGGTACTGACATAATAATCTCCTAGATTAAATAAGAATTTGTCCCTTACGGACAAATTGTGGTTTAACAATTTTTGCGTCGATGAGCTGATTTCGAATATTGACTTGTACAACGGAATTTAATACTTGCCCAACGGGAAGTCTTGCCAAGCCAATAGACTTTTCCAGTGATGGGCTATAAGTGCCGGAGCAAATTTCTCCATTTCCAAGTGGAGTAAGCACTTGTTGATGGCCTCGAATAATCCCTTTAGAGAGAAGCACTAATCCTAAAAAGTCCCATTGTTTCCCATTTCTAAGAAGAGCAGTTTTTCCAATAAAATCTCTTTCACTGTGAAGATCAACTGTCCAGCCTAAACCACTATCTAATGGAGATGTAGTGGAACTCATATCCTGGCCATAAAGGTTGTAACCTGCTTCTATACGCAAAGTATCTCTAGCACCAAGTCCAGCAGGTAAGATATTGTGTGGTGATTGAGTTAGATAATTCCAAACAGCATTACCATTTTCTAAAGGAATACTAATTTCAAAACCATCTTCACCGGTATAACCAGTTCTTGCAAACATTAAATTACCAAAAGGCGAAGGTAAAAAACGAGCATGAAAATAAGGAATGGATTCCAGTTCATGACTAATTTTTGGAAAAGCGTTTTGTAAGCTCTTTAAGGATTGTGGGCCTTGAATTGCTAGCAACACTTCTGGACTTTGGCATTCACCAAGACCTAGTCGTCGAGGAATAATTTCAATGCCAGGATAGTTTTTAGATTGTTCTAATATCCAAGTTAAATCATCTGCTGCAGTAGATGCATTAATGACCAAACGATATCGATCCTCAAGATGGTAAACGATGAGGTCGTCAATAATTCCACCTTCAAGATTTAGCATACAAGAGTAAAGACCACGATTCGGCGCTTTAATTTTGTCTACATTATTCGCTAACAGAAATTTCAAAAATTGCTCAGAGTTCGCTCCAAACAAATCAACTACAGCCATATGAGAAACATCGAAAATGCTAACGATATTTCTTGTATGTATGTGCTCACTTATTTGAGAGCCATAGTGAATGGGCATTTCCCAACCACCAAAGTCAATCATTTTTGCCCCAATATCAATATGGGATTGAAAAAAAATAGTACGCGCGGGCGTAGGAGCCATAGGATTCCTAATAGTGGCCCCCCTGTCCTTGATACCTGAGAGATTACACTTAAAAAGTGTTAGCCCCTTCGGTGGGCAATTCAATGCCGCTCTCCAGAGTGTTTATGTTGACAGTCCTTTTGCCTGAGCGTTTATGGGCATTGCGCCTTCGGCGGTGATATTCACTCTCTCCTACCAACAATTAAAGTTTAACCTGAAAACACTATTTAAATCGATAAAATTAAAAATATTTGATTGAACTTTGATAGGTATATTATTTAAACATGGCACTTAAAATTTTGATTATTCCAGTTACCCCTTTTGAACAAAATTGTTCAATTTTGATATGTGATCAAACTAAAAAAGCAGCAATAGTAGATCCAGGTGGGGATCTTGAAAAAATCTATGCAGAAATCAAAAGACTAGGACTCTTTGTAGAATTTGTTTTGATTACACATGGGCATGTTGATCATTGCTCAGCGGCAAAAGAGTTAGCGCTTACTCTTAATAAAAGAATTATAGGACCTCATATTGATGACTTGTTTTGGATAGAGCAATTAGAAGTACAGGCCAAAAAGTTTAACTTTAGTCATACTGGACAAAGTTTTATTTCAGATCGATGGTTAAAAGATGGTGACCAAGTAGAGCTTGGAGAGGAAATACTCGAAGTGGTTCATTGTCCAGGCCATACCCCAGGGCATGTTGTGTTTATAGATAAAGCATCAAAGGTGGCTATCGTCGGAGACGTACTTTTTGCTGGATCAATCGGTCGGACAGATTTCCCTAGAGGAAATCACAGAGATTTAATAAGCTCTATAAAAAACAAGTTATTTCCGCTTGGAGATGATATTACATTTGTGCCAGGGCACGGCCCATTGTCGACATTCGGTCAGGAAAGAATGTCTAACCCCTATCTAATAGAATAGTAGTTAAGGCTTGTTATTCTTTTATAGCGCCAGTACGATGGGTGCGATTGTATAAGCAACTTGCACAGATCCAGCGTTGTTTGCGGTTACTTGTTGGTATCCAAGTACCGCCATCGAGACGCTTTTCTCTACTACATGAAGAGCAAAACTTAAGGGATTGACTTGTTGTTTCTGGTGTTGAAGAAGTGGTTGTTGTACTAGTAGTCATTATTTACAGCCTAAGCAACAAAACTCTATTTTAACCCAAAATGGAAAGTCACCCCTTTATTGTGGACTTAAGACTACTTTAATAGATTCAGCCGTTTTATTTCCAGAATAATCAGTCCAAATTTTATTTTTGTAATCGTATAGTTTGCAAAGCTTTGCAGTGTCAAAATACCAAGCCCAAGAAAACTCTTGTTTGATGATTCGGCCAGGAAGAATCTCCTCAAGCTTATCTTGCGCATCGCACAAATTGTATAGAGGTACACCCATATCAACATGGTGCGCAGTATGCTCCATAATATGATGCATGAGAACACCGAAATGATAATTAAAAGTTAAATGAACCGTTGTAGAAACAAAAGGTTGAGCACGAAGCCACTCAGACTTGTTGTCATACCATGATACGCTTGGATGAGTATGGTGCACATACACGACCCAACCAATCATTCCATTCCAAAATATAAAAGGGATTAAAAAACTACAAATTAAAAGAGTTAATACAGATTGATTTGTAGCGAATGAAGCAAAAACAATAGTGGCTATCCACAAAAACCAAAATGCAGAGACTAGTAAGTTATCTTTAAGAAATACTTTGCGTGTAGAAGGCATATTTTTCTTGTTAGGAAAATACATCTTATTCCACCAAATTTCAATCATGTAATAAAGTGCTGGACCCCAACCGCTTCTATAAATTCGCTCGAGATTTTGACGCCAAATGGGCATAGACTGAAACTCTTCTAGACTTGGAGGTGCCCAAACAAAGTCAAAACCTTTTAAATTGGTTTGACCATGATGAACTACATTGTGACCAACTTCCCAGAGGCTATAAGGAGTAAGGGACGGTAAAAAAGCAATACGACCAAGAATTTTATTTAATTCACGATGTGGCGTATAACTTTGATGACAAGCATCATGCCCAAGAATAAAAAGTCTTCCTATCCAAAAGCCTGCAACGTTACCCAAAACTATCTTAATAAATAAATTATCAATAAAAATAGTTCCAGCTATGAGGGCTAACCATATGAGAACATCAGCCACCAGTAACAAAATAGCTTTTAATGTTTGTTTTTCAGCGAAAGGTTCAATCCATCCACGAATAACTTTTCTATTAGGAATTGGAAGACCTTCTGGAATAGGTTGTATGTTTGTTGATGAAGTAGTCATATATAGTTACAAAGTTTGAATTCTAATATTTTATAGAGGTTTTAACAAAAGCGTATTGATGTGCGTCATAAGTTATGAAACCAAATTATAAAATGTCAATTTTAAAAAAATTAAGAATCCCTAGTATCTGATGGGGAAACTAATTTTGTTGTTTGCCTACAACAACATGAAAGAGTCAAAATTACCAATGTATGATTCAGAAAAGTGTTATTTATTACATGCCGTATAAAAGTAATATTTAGTATGTTTTTAGGTATTTATTGAAGTATAAATTTAAAACTAGGAGGATTTGCATGAACAATTTTGGCAAATTTGGCACGGCTGTCGCCCTTGCCTCATTCGTGGTGGCGTCTCAAGCTGCTCCGATCGCTTATGAAGTAAACAAAATGCCAGCTAACGATAACTGGAGTGGCGCTGCAAACAGTTATGTTTGGAAAAATGGTACTGATGAACTCTGTTGGAGAAACAACTTCTGGACACCTGCTACTGCAAATGAAAACTGTGATGGCGCACCAGCGAAGATTGTTGCTAAACCAGCACCTGCACCAGCACCAGCTCAAGTAGTTCAAACAAGACAACCAATTACTGGAACATTTACTTTAGGTGCTGATGGTGCTTATGCATTAGGTTCAGCTGTAATTACTCCTAAAGGAAAGCAAATTCTTGATGCAGCTCTCGCAAAGCTTGCAAACTATGATTTAGATAGTTTAGCAATCAGCGGATTTACAGACTCACAAGGTAACGACAAAATCAATTTACCTTTGTCTAAAAATCGTGCTAAGAGCGTAAATGACTATTTAGCATCAAAAGGAGTTCCTCCATCAAAGATGACTCATGAAGGTTATGGTGCTACTAATTACGTAGTTAACCCATCAACATGTAATGGTATGAAAATTAACGGTCGTCCAGTTTCACGTACAGTTTGTGAAGCTCCAAACCGTAGAGTTGAAGTTAAATTTAGTGGCTATGCAAAAGAGGCTGCTAAGTAATTCTTAAGCAACGCGTAACAAAAAAGCACCGTTCTGAACTGACCCATAAAAGTTGGACAGTTTAATTAGGATAGCAGAAGGGATTGATTTCGGTAATTAACCGGACTCAATCCCTTTAATTTTTGCTTGATTC
>Ga0214171_1000569_pt1 | contig 12420 bp, 14 predicted proteins | sample TroBogEpilimnion_40_FD_153009 | JGI IMG/M metagenome (GOLD analysis project Ga0214171, IMG submission 153009) | Freshwater microbial communities from Trout Bog Lake, WI - 02JUL2007 epilimnion | ecosystem: Environmental > Aquatic > Freshwater > Lake > Epilimnion/Euphotic zone | place: Trout Bog... | reverse complement strand
TTCATTTCATTTCATAGATTAAGGGAAGGCGTGCTGTTCGCGGGTCGGAACAAGTGAAAATGGTTTCGATAGCTCCTTTTGAGTTTTTTGATCCTCTCAAGAACAAGAACGTCTACAAATCAAATCCGCCACGCGTCGACCCCTCGACTCCTAATCTCAATTTTAATTTGAAGCCAAAAGCAGTTAAGCCCTTTACCTTGCAGGTAAAGACTCTTGACAAGTCCTTTACGTTTGAGGCGATTGAGTCAATGAGCATTGATCAAATCTTTATGCAGTCGTCAAGGGCTTTTTCTAGTCATCCAGACGGGTTTCGACTCGTTTTCGCAGGAAGGCAGCTGCAATACGAATCGGGCTCGCTTCTTTCCGATCTCAATATTCGCACCGACTCCATAATTCACTGCATTTTCAAACTGCGTGGAGGAATGCTGACCGAGAGCAGCGGCCGTTTGGGCACGTATTCAGTAGCAGATGCAAATGTAGAGGAGAAAGCTTTGGCTCCTTCTGCTTTTTCTGCTCTTTCTGCTCCTTCCGCTCCTTCTGTGCACACTACTGCAGGCAAGAAGGGCGATTTTGACGTACAGTACGCAATGCTCAATGGCAAGGGCCTTACTCCTATTTCCTACGCTGCTCCCATGAAGAGCGATTGGAAGAACATGCTTATTTCTTACAATGACGCTCTTTCCAAGTATCGGCCGCTTCAGATGGCCGCACTTGATTCCGGGCTCGCGGACAAGCTCGTCCTGAATTGCACTGGCGGCCTATGTCCTGGAGGCCTTTGGTGCGTGCACCGAATGCTCTGCTGCTGCTCTGCTTCTGAAAAGGAAAAGGAAAAAGAAAAGGAAAAGGATGAAAAGAAGAGTCGCAAGATAACAGACCAGTATGGCAGTGAGCTTTGCAAAAACTGCCTTAATGTGATTGAGGATAAGAACGAGAAAGAGGAGGAGGAAGAGGAAAAGGACGAGAAGGAAAGAGAAAAGTAGCTAAAAAAAATTGAACGATTTTAAATTCTTTTTTACCCTTTTGGCAAAGTGCTGGGCGCTCAATCAATTTTCACACAATTGCTATGAATCCTCTTTAACATTGTGTCCACCGCACACTCCACAGAACCCATTCGTCAAATGAGAGCAAACGCACGTGCAAGGTATCTTGTCGGGCTCAATCCCATCCGGATAGAAGCGGGCGACGATGTCGTAAACGCGCACCAGATGATGAACGGCTGGGCGGCCAGAAACCGCACGAGGCTGTACGCGGCACTTGAAGAATCCTGGCGCGAGGCAGTTCGCCACGCGCTTAAGAACATCCGTCTTGCTAAAAACCTCAGCTATTTTGATGTAATCCGCGTCGGTCTCCTCCCACTCGGCGTTCGAGTAAGTGCGGAGGACAACCGAGTAGCCGTAGTCGCTGTGAGACTTTGCAATGGCGGACTCGAGAGCGGGAAGAAAGGTGTCCTTCACGTCCCGCATGACGGAACGCCGAACGTTCCATTGTCGGCTGTCGAGTTGCTTTTGATGGAGGACGCGCTTGCGGTTTAGAACGATGCTTCGGAGAGCGTCGATGTTATCTGCGAACATCTGGTATCTGGAAAGGTTTTATGAATATAAAGGACAGTGTGATTTAAATTTTTTTAAAATCTTGTTTTTTATAGATATCAATTTATTTAATAAACTATAATTAATTAAATAAAAGTTTTTTCTCGACAAAAAAACAAAAAAACAAAAAATGTATTCGATTCGATGGAAAAGCCCGACAGGATGTCTAGGAGGCGGACTTTATGTCTTGAGTGAAGCTCAAGTTGACGACTGGCTCAGGTACCTAAATTCATCGCATCCAGAGTATACGCATTGGAAGACAAAGAATCAAGAAGGCATCAAGTGCGGAAGAGAGAGTAAAGAGGCCTATAAGAACTGCTGTAGCAGCATGCCGGAATCGAGATCAAAGAAGGAGAAGGGATTGATGCTTTGAACTCTTTGAACTCTTTGCACTCTTTGTACTCTTTGCACTGTCAAATTTCGCCTTTTAGCCTAAGACCTCTCCCCGCGGATGCGCCGCGCCAGCATCATGTCCTTCGGCATGATCGTGACGCGCTTGGCGTGGATCGCACACAAGTTTGTGTCCTCAAAAAGCCCGACGAGGTAAGCCTCGGCCGCCTCCTGGATGGCAAGCAAGGCCTGGCTCTGAAAGCGAATGTCTGCCTGAAACTCCTGCGCAACCTCGCGCACGAGGCGCTGGAACGGTAACTTGCGGATGAGCATCTCCGTGCTCTTCTGGTAGCGGCGGATCTCGCGCAGCGCCACCGTGCCGGGGCGGTAACGGTGCGGGCGCTTGACTGCGCCCGCGGGAAGTCCCTTGGAAGCCGCGCGGTTCATCTTAGTCGAAATTTGCTTGCGCGGCGCCTTTCCTCCCGTGCTCATACGCGCAGTCTGCTTGACGCGTGCCATCTCGATCTCTTGCTGTGATCTCTTGCTGTGCAGTACAGTAGAAAGACTAGAGAGAGCTTGAACTTTAAACTGCGATTTGAGGATTTAATGGATTAAAAAGGTTTGAGGTCAGTGTACTCAAAAAAATCAAAAACCAAAAATGCAAGTTTAGAATCGGATTTTGCGATTTACGACCCGCAACAAGCGCAGAGCGTCTTAGAAATGTAATTAAAGACGTTTGGTGAAGTTTGGGGAATGTGCGGTGGACTTACGCAAAAGTTTTGGAAATCAAGTTTTGGTCAGGGTCAGTGGTCACCGACAAAGCCAAAGCCAGCCGAAGCCCGAACCGGGGTCGGAAACTTGGCCGCTTTTTAATGTTCGAAAAAAAAAACTTCTGATCTTGAGGATAAAGTTCAAGTAGAAATGCTAGAGTTTTTAACAAAATGGGATGATAGAAAATTACCGTGCCCGAAAGGGGAAGTGAGGGATCCGCAGACGAAGGAGTGCAGAAAGAGAAAGGGAAATTGAATTAGAGAAGTGAGATTTTAAAAATGGGAATTTTAAATCTATAAAAATACTTTTAATATATTCTTCACAGGCGTTCTGCATATTGGACAAATAAAATTAATATGAGGAGAACATTTTTCGCAGACGCAAAGATGGTTGCATGGAGATAAAAGGATATTTTTTTTTTCGAGCATACAGACTGAGCACAGATTTTCATCCGCGCGAATATTGAGCTTTTCCAATAATATTTGTTGACTCAATTCGCTGTTTTTAAGACTAGATTTTATGTGCTCTTCAATTTCTCTTTCAGACATTGATCGAAATGCTATGCGTAAGTCAACCATGTTTGATGAAAACCTTTTGGCCATCTTGTCTACTTCTTGAATATATTTACGACGTTCGAGGTCAGGCTGATCACTGTAGATGTGACATTCTACTTTTGAGCAACTATCGCAACCACATACTTTCTCTTGATCACGAAACTTACTTGTGCAACCGCACACAATGCATTCATGCACAGATTTTACAGAACTTGCATAAAAGTAACCGTTTTGTTCATGAAACGCACTCGCCAAATATAAAGCCTCTTTTTTTTTAATTCCAGTACTCAAAAATATTCTAGAAGTCCATGGATTCTTAATTGGTGAAAATTCTGAATCAAGGTATGTTTCGGGCCGAGTCATTTTGTTTTGCAGTTTGCAAAAGTACCACCCACCAACGCCGCCGCCAAACTCAAAATCCGTAAAGTATGTATTTGAAAGAGTCCAAAGCAAGCAAAAGCAATCGAGGCGCAAAATTGAATTGAATTATTAATACTTTTCAAAAATACAAAAAAATAAAAATAATTTTAAGATTTTTTTGACACTGATAATAATCAGAAGTGTAATTTAACGAGATCTATGAAGCACAGATTGCAAGTATCTTTTTTTGGACCACCTTTGAATACTTCTCGAATTCTTCTTTGTCTTCCTAAGAAGCGAAGCAATATGACGTCGTTTTGACCATCTTTGAATATTTTTTGGACTTTTTCTTCTACTTAATGATCTTCTTCTTCTACTCAATGATCTTCTTCTACTTTGAGCAGAGTAGATGGCAGGAACTAAATTTCTTTTACTCAAAATGTTTTGAGAAGGAGGAGAAGAGTAGTTTGAATTAGCTTTTTTTTGCACTTGCACTTGCGCTTGCATTTGCTGCAAAGCAAAGTGGGGGAGGACTGATTTTGTTCCGTCTCTTCCTTCACCACCACCATTTCTTTTTGCCTCGTTTTCTAATGAAGTGTACCACCCGAACCTATTTTCATCGTCTATCTTACCAGTTCCATTATAATCTTCAGTCAATTTTATGGCTCTTTGAATAGGAATTGAAAACAAAACGTCCCCATCCACTTTATTTGCAGGTTTAAAGCAGAGAGCGGAATAGTGAAATCCAGATCGTTTCCAAGTTCCATCATTTTGAATCAAGAAGCACTTTTTCGGAACTTGTTTAGCAACACCAGCGCCAATGAGCTGAAATGTCTTTTCATATTGATGCGTAGATCCAACACAAAAAATACCGAAGCAAATCTTTAGGCAATTTGAAATTGCGACTAACGACTCATCTGTTAAAAAATCCTGTGACTTGAATAGAATTTTTTGTTCTTTGCTAAGACCTGGAATTTCTGCAAAGACTTTTCGTCGCATAAAGGAAGCAATACGATCCTTTTGATGGAGTGTACGGTACCTAAAGGTGGGATCGCAGCAATTTAAGACTGCATGAACTAAGCAATCATTCATTCCACCATGTCCAGTCCTTACTGCTGTCAAACCCTTGACCATGCCCAACGAATTTCCAGTTGCGGGAAAGTCAAAGTTAAAGTCAAAAAATTGTAATGGTTCCGTTGCCCCCTCGTCCTCAAAATCTGCATTCTTTTCAAAATAGTGTGAAGTTATATCTTGGAATCTAACCTCAATGTCTTCGTCGTATTTGTATTCATCGCAATTTGGAATAAATAATGAATCAGCTTCTTCTTTTTCTGATGATGATGAAGATGAAGAAGAAGAAAAAGAAAAAGAAGAACAATCAACGAGACGAATTGTACGAACATACTTTAACTCTTCTTCTGTAACATTTATTTTTCTATCTTTCCCTTCATCCCATCTCGCTCCCCTTGAATCGTATTTTTCATCTCTCCAAGGAATAGCTTTAATCACATTTTCAGATATCTTGTCAATTTTGAAGATTGTAGTTTCGTCGTATGTATTCCCCGATTTAGTTTCTACTTTTCTTTCCATTTTAAAGCAATCATTTTTCTTCAGTTTTAAAACATTTCCATCGACAAAAAGTAAACCTTTATCTCGTTCTACTACTAAAAGAGTAGCCATTTTAATCTTTTTTTGTTTTTTACAGGTGACGTAATTCGATATTGGGGACGTCTTTAAATTTCAAAACTTTTACAAAAAACTTCCTACCGCAGAAAGCTGGAGTAGCGCGCCTCAACATTCTCCTGGAGCTTCGCCTTCACGAAGGCGTGCCACGCGATGAGCATGTAGTTGCGATTCTTCTCGACGCGCTTGGCACTCGATGGCGAAAGAGAGGCAATCTCGTTCACGATGAAGCGACCATCCTCGGCATTCCAGAACATCTCAATTGAATTGTTCAGTGCGCGCCCAAACGCCACTGCAGCCTCCTCGAGCTTGACGGAAACGTACGAGCCCTCGCGAAAGCGGGCCAGCACGGTCTTGAGCACCATGTAGTCGTTTTGCAGCACCACGGCATAATTGCTGTCGAAAAGAGAGATGCCGGTCTTGTGCGCCGCGATGCGGCAGCATGAATCCATGAAAATCTTGGCTTTCTCGAGCTTTTCGTTGTAAATGCGCTCGCGCTCCTCCTCGTCCATCTCGTGGATAAGCCAAAAGAGCGGCAGAGGGTGGTCGCGCCGCTCCTGAGGCGTCATGGACTTGTAAATCTCGCGGCAATTCGGCTCTGACTTGAACTCATCCTCCGTCCACTCCTCAAACGGCTTGAATGACGTTGAGTCGAAGGAGTCCATTTTTTTGCTTGTGTCAGTTCAAATCTACAAATCGCGTTTTACGACCCGCAATCCCTACCAGCGCACTTAGAATGGTGTTTAAACGTGAATGGATGCTTTTGAGGTTGAGAGGAAGCGATAAAATTTTTGCAAAACAGTTATCCGAAAATCCACTTTTGAAATTCTTCCAAGACTGGAAATAACTTGTACTTTTTTACAAGTCCCCTATTTTTGAGGTTTTTAAAGAAGTTATGCAGGTAAATAATCATTTCAGCCTTGGTTTCACTGGGTCCTTCAAACTGCTCTTCATGAGGATAACTGTTCCAGTGCTTTGTGCTTCCTCGTCCAATCCATTCCCAACCTCCAGGAAACCCACAGTAATCCCAAGATTCTTCTGAGCCCGACTTGTAGGCAACAAAAATGGTTGACTGCTCCATATCTTCTACTTTTTAGTTGTTTGTAGAAAGATGACGACGGACGCAATTTTGAATAATAAATTGGGACTGACTTAACGAATAAACTTTATTTATATTTTGCAAAACAAATCAATCACATCAAGAGGGAAACTGAAAGATTTACGCTTCGCAATTGTTCCTTGAAATTTTTATTAGCATCCAGGGCTGAAACTTGAGAATTGAATCCTTCTGGCATAAAAGGAAGAGGCAGACAAATTTCTGATTCATCAATCTGAATTGCTTTATGATGAGAAGGAGCTAGCTTAGCCCATGATGAAACATATTTTTTCTGCAATGGCGCAAGAGGAGAAGGAGAAGTCAATAAAGTCGAAGAATGCTGGGAAGGAGGAGCAGGGGCAGGGGCAGGGGCAGAAAAAGGGGAAGGAGAAGGAGCAGGATGATTCTTTGCATATTTCGAAATTCCATCAATGTCAATAACAGTTTTAAAAGTCATTTTCTTTGCGCGTCCGCCACGCTTGCCTCCGCGGCGATTAGTATTTTTCTGAACAGGTCCATCTTTCATTACATTCAAAGAAGACGAGGCGGTAGGCGGGGGCGCAGGCAGGGGCAAAAGCTCTCGCTGAACAAGAGGTTTAGAAACCGAAGGCGGAAAAAGCATTAAAGGCAGCTTCTTTTTAGAAGCAGCCTGAGAGGAAATCATTTTCCGGTAATCAAGGCACATGCATGCAAAGGAGGATCCTTTACGGTATAGCAATGAAAATTCTGAGAATTTTATATATATATATATTGGTTTTTAAAACTGAATTAATTTAATTAATTAAATATCTTGATAGCCGACCCTCTGTAGCGAGTTACGTTTTCAAAATTCCGAAAAAGTGAGTTCCACTCAAACGCATCCCGTTCGTTCCTTCCGCTTAAGATTATGATTCTAAAGCGATCTGTGTTGTTTGCGGGTCGTAATTCAAATTTTCAAAAGAGAACGTGACTAAACCAATTTTCCTCTCAACTCTCACCAGTCCTTCCTCAGTTTACTCCGAGCGATCGATCGAAATGGCTACTCAGAAGACCGAGTACTACTCTGCATCCACGCAGGGAGAGCACGAGCACGAGGTGAGCAGCAGCAAGGAGGAGACGGAGGAGAGCAGCAGCAAGGAGCAGGAGGAGAGCCACGCGCAGCCTAGCATGACCCAGGCCAAGGCTACCCAGGGCACGATGGCGACGACGCAGCCTGTTGGAGGCGGAGGCTACTCGGCGCACCGCCACGGCGGACACGGCGGAGGCAAGGGCCGCGGCCTCGGCGCCAAGGGTTTAGGAATGGGAGGCGCGCGGCGCCACCGCAAGGTAATGCGAGACAATATCCAGGGCATCACCAAGCCCTCGATCCGCCGCCTGGCGCGCCGCGGCGGAGTAAAGCGCATCTCTGGCCTCATCTACGAGGAGACGCGCGGTGTGCTCAAGGTCTTCCTCGAGAATATTGTTTGCGACGCCGTCACGTACATGGAGCACGCGCGCCGCAAGACCATAACGGCGCTTGACGTCATCTACGCGCTCAAGCGCCAGGGAAAGACGCTGTATGGGTTTGGTGCGGGCAGCGTCGTTTGAGTTGGAAATGGCATTTTGTTTTGCAATCAAAAATGCCCTTACGCAATCGTCTGCAAAATGTTCGAAATAAGGACTTGGTTCGGGTGGTACTGCGCATACTTGTCGACAACCAAAGCAAAGACAGAATTGATGGCTGACTTGCGACGCGCCCACAAATGGATGGCCTCGACGTCGATCGGCAGGTTGTTCTGCTGCTCGTGGATGCGACGCTCGCTCTCCTTCTTGACTGCGTCAGTAGTAAAAAGGTGAGCGTAGTTCACGACTTCGTGATAGTATTTCTTGGTGTTGTGGTACATGAAGCTGTAAAACTCCATCTTCTGCCCAACAGAAAGGACCTCAATGTCACCAACGCAGACGAAGTGGCACACAAAGGCGAGGTTGTTGAGGAAGGCGTTCCGCTCGGCTACAGGGTTGTACGGCGGAATGTTAATGAAGAGGTTTCCTGGGTTTCCTGGATTGTAGGGGTTCGGCTGAAGCGCGAGCGCGTTGTTTCCTTGGCCCACCATTCTAGCTGCGGGACAAGAAAAATGGATGAGATTAAAAAAATCAATATCTTACGAAAAAGTAATAATTACGACCCGCGACCAACGCTGTTAGCTTAATTTTTGTAAATAAAAGCTATATTAAAACACGGAGCGTCATTTGCGACTTAAATTTTTTTTTGTGAGTTTTAAAAATTTATTTTGGCAGGCGAAGAAAAATACATACGTGTTTATTTATTATTTTTTTTTTCACAAAATAAATTATAATGAATACCCTTACCTACCTTTCGATTGGCTCTTGCCCACATGCAATTTCGATTGCTGATTTGAATGAGAAGAGTGACCAAATGGTTCCAAAGTTTTTAAGAATTCACATTTTAAATAATGAATGTGTCAATGTGATTTTAATTGATCCCATGTTTTCTGAATCAAGTAGGGTGGAACTTATGAAGTCTTACTTTGAGAGAATTGAATCAGAACTTTCACTCAAATTACAAATTTGCTTTGATTTCGGCTTAAACATTGTTACAGGAAAAACTTGTAATTATTATTCGGGTATTTGCAAAAATTTTTCCATCAAAGTTTTCTGTGAGACTTTTGATTATCACGATTTACATCACCTCGACATTTTTATCCATCATGTTTTGCAAAGTGAAAAATCAAAATTGATCATTCAGCAATTTTCTGGTGAGGAATCTCTAAGGTTTGCAAAATCATTATTCGAGTCTTCAACAAAAAAGTCAGATTTTTGCAATCGTATTCTTGTTGATATGACATTTGGTGATTGTTCATGCAGCACAGACATGTCAACCACATGTCCGATTTATACTTCGACTGGAAACTTTTTTAACTTTTTGTTGTATTCGGATGAGTTTTTAAGATCAATGAACTTTGAATCTCTACCTCAAAATGCGAAAAGATATATCATCAAATACTTTACGAAAATTTACAAGGAAAGATTAAATAGGAGGCATGTAGACTTCAGACGAACCTCAAGGAAAGAAGATTGTCTTTTCGAAGAAAATAAATATCTTGATTGTGAAAGTATTTTTGGACTTCTTGAAAAAGAACTGTTGGTAAATGTTGGAATTCTTAGAAAACTCGGAGTTTTTGATGACTTAAAAATTGACATGTTAAGAAAACTGTTCGAAACACATAAAGATTACGATGTATATAAATGGTATAACGCGGTGAATTCTTTGGTCGCGTAGAATTCTATAATTGAAATACTATGCCTCACAAGTTTTTTTAGAACACCCACGTCCAACTTCTTAATGTCGAAATTTTTCCAAAATGGAGTATTTTTGACACGAAATGTAGAATTCCGCTTACGAGTTTTCAAATGTGACTTTTCAGAATACTACAAAAAAATTCTAATCTCTAATGTATTAACGCAGAATACTTCCCTTGTCGGTTTTCCGCGGAAAACCGACATGTTTTTTGAATTTCTTGTCCGGTATTCTTATGATGTAAAGTCACATGAGCGGTTAACAATTTGACTTGCATTAACATATTTGTTTTCTTCAATTAATCTCTTGATTAATAAAGCTAATCTCTTCAATAATAAATAAGTAATAAAGGAATTTAAAGAAGCAATAAAGAAAGGAAAGGAAGAGGAAAGAAAGGAAAGGAAGAGTAAAGGAAGAGAAAGACTTTTAAACTATATGAATTATTTCACGGGGATCGAAGGGAGAAAAAGGATATCCTTGTGCAGCAGACAAAAACTCTACATTACGTCTTATAACGTGAATTTAACGTCTCCAATAAATAGTCTATGAATAGCGATCATTTGTACACTCACCTCCATTTAATACACGCGTTTATTTTGATCTAGGAGACCATTCATTGCTCTTTTTGTTTCTAATGCTTCTACGTAGGCTTCTTGATCTAGATCGATTTAACTTATATCCATTTTCATTTGCATAGATAGCGCGTCTTTGTGCCTCCGCGCGCTTTCTGGGAATAGGTTTTTTAGAATATTTCTTACCAGTTTCCTTATTGTAAACCCAGTACAAGTTTTTGTTAGGACTTTTTCTAATTCCATAAGGCATTTTTTATTTGTTTTTATTTAATGTCAATTTGTAAAAAGATTTAAGGTAAAAGAAAAAAGATACATAAATTATACAGACAAAGAAAAGAAAATGTCATCAATTATGTCTCCTTTTCAAATCCAAATTTCATCTTTTGTTTTCTTTGGTTTGTTTGTTCTTTTTCTAATATTATATGTGACAAAGAAGAGCAATACTACTAATAATGTTACACCAAAACTTTATAATGTCGTTATGAGTTTTGAACCTGGAGGTCAATATACAAATGGGGTTATAACTTGGAATAATTCAGACGATTTACATACAATCTTTAATGGTCTTACTTATGATGTAATAGTAAGTGGTGCAACAATATACGATTTAAATATTATAAATTCTGCACCAGCTTACGAAGCCACATTTAAATTAACTGTTGAAGCCGCTATTACTGGTAACAATAATTGTACTGTACGTTTAGCTGGACTTAATTCAAATTATATGTTAGCTGAAGCTGGCGATAACTCGCAGCTAGAACAATCCGTTACCGGAATTCAATGCATTTTGGGCAACGCAAATTTGCTTTTAGAAGATGGATCTTGTAAGCGAGTTGATCAGTTACATGTTGGCGATAAACTTGCGCAAGTTTACTCCCACGCCGCCCATGGTTACGACAGTTTAAGTATCACTGAAGTTGTAAAGACAACTATAAAAGATTTTAAGAACAACGCCTTAGAGGACTCTCGATTGTTTTCATCAAATGATGGAAAACTTATTTTGACTTTTTGGCACAAAATTTTGTTTGAAGGAAAGTATGTTCTTCCTATTCATCACCCATTATTTAACGAAATCTTTATGGATAAAGAATTTACAGTGTATAACTTTAGGCTCGAAAAAAGTGACGGCGTTCTTATAACAGAATCAAATTACATTCTTGAAAGTCTTTCATAACTTATTTACAACACGCACGTTTAGCTCATGCGGTAATTCCGCAATATATACATCTTTTGCATTTTTTAGCTTTACCATTAAAGGATCTACGTCTGGCATATTGTTTATTTCTTGAGTATGATCTGAAAAAGAAGAGCGCAATTTAACAACATGATCGGTACAAACCCATGTAGTCGGGGGAGTCCAAACAATATCCGGTGGCATAGGAACTAAGAGATTAGAATTTTTATTTGACTTGAACATATTATCAATACACCTTTCCCAAGTTTCCAGATCAGATGATGACCATTTATTATTAAAAATCATCCTATCAATTGGAAGAAAATAATATTTTATTAGTGCATTTTCATATTCTTCTAAAATAGGAAGAGCTCGTTTGCTCCAAAGGCAGCAATGGCACCCAATCAATCTAGTATTAGGTTCAATTTTTACGCAATTTTGTAATACTCGTTTTACATTTAAGTTTTCAATAGGTTTACTTGACGAATCGTCATGTGAAGGATCGAAAACAATGACATCAAAATCGTTAAAATAATTGTCAAAGTCTTCTAACAGATTGCACAACAGATCATAATTAATGTCAAGATCACAATCATCTTCCAAAACTAAAACTGTATTGTTTTCTGTAAGATTTAAACCTTTTCGAATTGCAGAAATATGCGAAAGTCCGCATCCGGTATGAGGCATCTTGTGCGTAATTCCTTCTTGAATCAAAAAATCTACGGGCCATTTTTGAGTAAATTGAAACAGACGATCATGTCTCCATGGTAAATTAATTACAATAATACTCATTTAAAACTCTTTATTGTTTCTTCTCTTCTTTATTCTTAATGTTTTGTTATTGTTTTATTTTTTTTTGATCTTACCATTGTATATACAATAATTATTGCAAATATTAAGAATATTCCAGTAAATATACTTAATGCAATTATTGTACTATTATTATTTTTAACTATTTTAGTATTATCAACAGTTGATTTAGTAGATTGTGAGTTTGAGTTAATAGTTGGATTA
>Ga0214171_1000561_pt1 | contig 12510 bp, 12 predicted proteins | sample TroBogEpilimnion_40_FD_153009 | JGI IMG/M metagenome (GOLD analysis project Ga0214171, IMG submission 153009) | Freshwater microbial communities from Trout Bog Lake, WI - 02JUL2007 epilimnion | ecosystem: Environmental > Aquatic > Freshwater > Lake > Epilimnion/Euphotic zone | place: Trout Bog... | reverse complement strand
CGTGATGCTCGCGTTATCGAGCGTAAGAAGTACGGCCTGAAGAAGGCTCGTAAGCGCTCGCAATACAGCAAGCGTTAATTCTTCTTACCGATTCTCACAGCGAATCGCTTATCGACTAATGGCCCTCTTCGGCACCGATGGTGTGAGAGGCCTTGCCAATAAGGATTTAACAGCCGAACTCGCTTTAGATTTAGCGGTAGCTGCTGCACATATCCTTGCTGAAAAAGGCGTCTTCCAAACCACTCCGGCACACAAACCTCGCGCAATCGTTGGTCAAGATTCGCGCGCATCTGGTGAATTCCTCGAAGCAGCTGTTGTCGCTGGTTTGCTCAGCGCAGGCGTCGATGTTTTTCGGGTTGGCGTTTTGCCCACTCCCGCAATAGCACATTTAGTCGCTGAAAGCGGAGCCGATCTCGGCGTAATGATCAGTGCTTCTCACAACGCAATGCCTGATAACGGAATTAAGTTTTTCGCCAAAGGCGGAGGCAAGCTAGATGACGCGCTAGAAGCAGCGATTGAAGCTCGCCTTGGTGAACCATGGGATCGCCCAACCGGCAATGGCGTTGGCCGCGTGGTGGATGACCAAAGCGCATATGAGCAATACATCTATCACTTGCTTGGTTCACTAAAGACATCTCTGCATGGCATAAAAGTTGTCGTCGACTGCGCCAATGGCGCATCCTCCGAAGTTGCGCCCGCTGTTTATCGTCGCGCTGGTGCTGAAGTCATCGCTATTCATAACACCCCTAACGGGTGGAATATCAACGACGGCTGCGGCTCTACCCACATGGACGATTTGATTGCTGAAGTAAAGAAGCAAGGCGCAGACCTTGGAATTGCCCACGATGGCGATGCCGATCGATGCCTCGCGGTCGACGCGCATGGCAACGTGATCGATGGCGATTTCATCTTGGCCATCTTGGCTTCTCATATGAAGGTTCCTGCCGTGGTCGGAACCGTAATGTCGAACCTTGGATTCGTTAAGGCGCTGGAAGCGATGAATATCAAGGTCGAGAAGACCGCGGTAGGCGATCGTTACGTGCTTGAGAATATGTTGGCCAACAACCATGTGTTGGGCGGCGAACAATCCGGCCACATCATCATGCGCGAACACTCAAACACCGGCGATGGCGTCTTGACCGCACTACAGCTGATGCAGGTCATGGCAGCCACGAAGAAGCCGCTGGCAGAACTCGCTTCTGTGATGAAGCGCTTCCCACAAGTTTTGGTTAACGTGAAAGGCGTGGATAAGTCGAAGCTCGATACTGCGGAGAAAATTGCCGCATCAATCGCGGCACACGAAGCAGCGCTGGGAAATAGCGGTCGGGTACTCGTGCGCGCATCCGGCACCGAATCACTAGTTCGCGTTATGGTTGAGGCAGAAGATTTAGCCCAAGCAGAGAAGATTGCGGCGGATATCGCCGAGATCGTGAAGAGCGAGCTTAAGTAACTATGTGCGGAATTGTTGGTTACACCGGTAAAGAGAGCGCGCTATCGCCTGTTCTCGAAGGTTTGCGTCGGCTGGAATATCGCGGATACGACTCTGCTGGTATCGCACTTGTTGTAAAAAAGGGTGATCCACTCTGGCTAGAAAAGCGAGCCGGCAAGCTCGGTAATCTGGAAAGCATTTTGGATTCCGTTCCTGAATCTCACAGCGGAATCGGCCACACGCGTTGGGCAACCCACGGTGGACCAACCGATGTGAATGCTCACCCACACGTGGATAATGAGGGCAAACTCGCGCTGATTCACAACGGCATCATCGAAAATTACGTCGAACTTAAAGCGATGCTCACTGCACGCGGCCATATCTTCAAGTCTGAAACAGATACTGAATCTGTTGTGCATTTACTCAGTGATGCCCGCAAGGCCCACAACGGTGATTTAGCCGCGGCAATGCGCGAGGTCTGTGGTGAGCTGCGCGGATCCTTCACTTTGCTGGCAGTTCACTCAGATGAGCCAGGACGAATCGTCGGCGCTCGTCGCAACTCACCATTGGTGGTCGGAGTTGGCGATGGTGAGAACTTCTTGGCATCCGATGTCTCAGCCTTCATTGCTCATACAAAGCGCGCGTTGGAACTCGGCCAAGATGAGGTCGTCGACATCACCGCGGATTCGATTGTTATTACAGATTTGTCGGGCAAGGTCTTGCCGCATCGCGAATACGAAATCTCCTGGGATGCTTCCGCTGCAGAGCGCGGGGGATACGCCCATTTCATGTTGAAGGAAATCTACGAGCAACCTAAGTCAATCGCCGATACCTTGATTGGTCGCACCGCAGGACTCGATGCATCGATTACCGCTGGCATTGACCTGCAAGGAATCGAGAAGGTCGTCATCATTGGTTGCGGTACTGCCTATAACGCAGGGCTCGTAGGCAAATATGCGATTGAAAAGTGGGCGAACATCTCTGTGGATGTCGAGCTCGCTTCGGAATATCGATATCGCGAGCCAAGCGTGGATAACAAAACTTTGTTGATTCCGATTTCACAGTCCGGTGAGACCATGGATACCTTGATGGCGATGCGCTATGCCCGCGAAAAGGGTGCTCGAGTCTTCTCGGTCTGCAACACCAACGGATCCACCATTCCGCGCGAATCAGATGCAGTTTTGTACACCCATGCTGGACCAGAGATTGCGGTGGCATCCACCAAGGCGTTCACAGCACAGCTGGTCGCGATGTATCTGCTCGCACTTCATCTGGGCAAAGTTCGCGGATTTATCAGCTCGGATCTCGAAAAAGAGATTGAGCGCGAACTCACTGACCTGCCTGGCAAGGTGGAACAAGTATTAGAGACGGTGGAACCGCTACGCGCACTGACACGTCAGTTCAAAGATGCGACCTCGATGCTTTTCTTGGGCCGCCACGTTGGATTCCCCACCGCGCTCGAAGGTGCGTTGAAGCTAAAAGAGTTGGCGTATATGCATGCCGAAGGCTTTGCTGGTGGCGAGCTCAAGCACGGTCCAATCGCGCTGATCGATCAAGGAACGCCAGTTGTTGCGATCATGCCGACCGAGAATTCATTGTTGGCCGAGAAGATGGCAAGCAACATCCAAGAAGTGAAGGCACGTGGCGCAATCATTATTGCTATTGCGGATGCTCCATTGGCATCGGCCGATCACTTGATTCGCATCCCTAAGACGCATGAATTCTTGCAACCAGTATTAGCGGTTGTGCCACTGCAAGTTATCTCCTATGAGATGGCGATTGCTCGGGGCAATGACGTGGATCAACCACGTAACCTCGCTAAATCAGTCACGGTGGAATAATGATTCGGATTACCACCGATCCGGTTCGCCGCGCGGAAATGAAGCGAGCAATCTGGCAATCGCTCGCACTATTCGTTGGCTTTCTCATTACAACAGAGCAGGTTCTTACAAAGAGCTGGCTATTTCGAGTCGATCACCACATCGTTGCAATGAAACATCACACCTTTCGCGGCATGTCCAGCCATCTCCTTTTGGCGATGGATGATCTGGGTTTACGGTCGTTGACGGCGACGGTGTTAATCGCATCGGCGATACTTATTGGCTGGCGCTTCAAGTCGTATCGCCCATTTAATCTTTCGGTACTGGCTCTGCTTGCGCTTAATGGCGTAGTCGGAATCTCCAAGATTCTTTTCGGTCGCACCAAACCCCGATTGCATTTAGACGAGCTACATATGGGTGGCATGTCATATCCCAGCGGCCATGCCGCAAACGCTTTGATTTCTTGGGGTTTACTCGCGTATCTAATTTATCGGTACACCAAGCGCCCTCCATTCAAAGGAATTCAATTAACCTGGTTAGTCGCGCTGATCACCGGCACCGTCGCGGTAGTTTCATTAATCAGAAATACCCACTGGCTCTCTGATTTAGTCGGAGGCATCTTCTTGGGTGGTTCTATTCTGGTTGCCATCATCGCGATTGATCGTTTCTTCCCATCCGAGAAACAACCGTCGTAATGTCGAGCATTCAAGGAATTGGAATCGATGTCGTTGATATCGCTCGATTTGAAGAATCTTTGACTCGCACACCTGGCCTCAAGGCTCGTGTCTTTACATCAGCCGAAGCTGAGCGCAGCATCTCCTCGCTCGCCGCACGCTTCGCAGCAAAGGAAGCCCTAGCAAAAGCGCTCAATGCAAAGACCGTCTTTAACTGGCAAGAAGCAGAAATCATCAATGAATCCACAGGCAAGCCCGCCTTTATTTTTCACGGCGCTATGGCAGTTCGGCTTGCTGATTTCACAGTGCATTTAACGTTGTCGCATGATGCCGGAATCGCTTCGGCGATGGTAATTGTCGAGAGCAAATAATGCGCGCCCACGCCCAGATCGATTTAGCGGCAATCGAATCAAACATTGCGACGATTAAAGGCAAATCATCGTCTGAAATTCTTGCGGTTGTTAAAGCCGATGCGTATGGACACGGATTAATTCCGGTCGCGCAAGCAGCGCTAAAAGCTGGGGCCACCTGGTTGGGGGTCGCGCTGGTTGAAGAAGCACACGCGCTTCGCGCCGCGGGCATCACCGCACCCATTATTGCTTGGCTGACTCCCATCAGCGAAGATTTCGATGCCGCAATTAAAGCCAAGATTGACCTTGCGATCCCATCGCTTGCTCATCTTGTTGTTATTGAGGAGGCGGGACGTCGCATCGGAATCAAGCCGCGCGTGCACATCGAGATCGATACTGGCATGACCCGCGGTGGGTTCTTGGATGAATGGTCAGACTTTCTCAAGGTGGTAGGTGGCGCTGATATTGATGTGATTGGCGCATGGACGCACTTTGCACGAGCGGACGAACCGCACGAAAGCTTTACGGATGTGCAGGTCGAAAGATTTGAGAAAGCGCTTTCCGAACTCCGCGCTGTGGGAATCAATCCGCCAATAATTCATTTATCCAATTCCGCTGCATCGCTAACCAAGCCATCGGCGCATCGCGATTTAATGCGAGTGGGAATTGCTATGTATGGATTATCACCAGACGCCACCCAGATGGGCGTGGGTGAATCATTGGGACTTAAGCCAGCGATGACAATTAAATCAAAGCTTCATTTGGTGAAGCGCGTACCCGCCGGCTTCGCAGTTGGATATGGTGGAACAGTCGTGACAACCTCGGATACAAAAATTGGAATCGTCACCATGGGATATTCCGACGGTATTCCACGCAACACATCAAGCGCCGCAGGCGTCAGCTTTAAAGGCCAACGCGCGCCCATTCTTGGTCGCGTCTCAATGGATCAATTCGTTGTCGATTTAGGAATAACTAGTGAAGCGGTTACGGGTGATGAGGTAACTGTTTTTGGCGCAGATGGTTACTCAATTGACGAATGGGCCGCTGCATCCGGCACAATTAATTACGAAATTGTTACTCGAATCGCTACTCGTGTGCCTAGAATCTACGGGTGAGTTCAGAGTCGAGCCTATTGAGAGTCGTTGACCTCTCGGTATCTTTTAATGGTTTACCTGCTCTTTCCAATGTTTCGCTTGAGCTGCACCCCAACGAAGTCGTCGGAATCATTGGCCCCAACGGCGCCGGAAAGACCACGCTCTTTAATTCCATCTCCGGTCTCGTCAAGGGCTCGGGATCGCTTGAGCTTTCTGGCGTTTCTCAACCTTGGCCAAAACCGCATCAACTAGCAGAACTCGGAATTGCACGAACGTTGCAAGGCGTTGGTTTGTTTCCAGAGTTAACGGTCGTTGAGAACGTCATGGTCGGTGCCACTAGGTTCGCAAAGGCGGGGTTGATTGGCGCTGCATTTAATCGAATTACCCGAGATGAGAAAGCGCTTCGCGAACGCGCAATGATTGCGCTCGAGAAGGTCTACGCCGCGACATTGGCTGATGAAATTGTCGCCAGCCTGCCGTACCCAGTCACCAAGCGAATTGCGATCGCCCGTGCTCTAGTAAGCGAGCCAAATATTTTGTTATTGGATGAACCGGCAGGTGGCTTGGGTGCCGCTGATATCGAGTGGATGAATAACCTTATTCATAACCTCTCGTTACAGACTTCCATCTTGCTAGTCGAACACCACATGGATGTGGTTATGAGCGTCTGTGATCGAATTTATGTATTGAACTTTGGCGAAGTTATCGCCACCGGCAAGCCAGAAGAAGTCCGCAACAACCCAGCCGTTATCGAAGCGTATTTGGGAGTCCAGAGCTGATGAGCGGCCTAGTTGTTAAGGATTTATCGGTCTCCCATGGTGCCGTTCAGGCTGTGCGCAACCTGAGCTTTGCAGTTGCACCCGGTTCGTTGACCGCAATCATCGGCGCTAATGGTGCCGGCAAAACCACTTTGCTTCGTGCGCTTACTGGTCTTAAAAAGGCCGAATCCGGCAGCGCCTTCTGGAATGACTTATCGCTATTGGGCGCAAAGCCCGAAGGATTAGTTCGTGCAGGCGTTGTGCACGTTGCGGATGGCAAGTCAGTGATTCCCGAGTTCACCGTTGAGGAGAACTTGGACTTAGGTGGTTTGTGGCGGCGCGGCAAGAAAGATGTCGCCTTGGCGAAAAGTGAAATCCTGCAGCTCTTCCCAGCGCTCACTACGCGCATGAAACAACACGCAGCAACTCTTTCAGGTGGAGAACGCCAGATGGTGGCGATTGGACGTGCCTTGATGTCTCGCCCCAAGTTGCTGTTGCTGGACGAACCGTCGTTGGGATTGGCACCAAAGGTGATTGCAAATATCTTTGATTCGCTCAATCAGCTCCGGAGCGAGTTTGGTTTAACGATTGCGTTGGTTGAACAGAATGCAATGAGCGCACTGAAAGTGGCCGATCATGGCGTTGTCATCAATTTAGGGGAGCTCGTGGCATCAGGCCCTGCTTCGCAATTACTCGCGGACCCAGCACTCCGTGCTGCGTATTTGGGGTTCTGATGATCAGATTAATCAGCACGCTACTTATCGGTCTGAGTTCCGGCGCAATTTATGCATTGATGGCGCTGGCACTTGTCTTGGTATGGCGCTCCACTCGAGTAGTGAACTTTGCGCAAGCGGGTCAGGCAATCCTTTCTACATATATTGGCTATGAAGTAATTGTGCACGTGAATAACTATTGGTTAGCGCTGCCAATCGCGGCTCTGGCCGGAGCGGTCATCGGTGCTTTGGTCGATGCGATCTTGATTCGTCGACTTTCGCAATCCACCGGCCCTTCAGCCGGAATTCGTCCGGTCATCGCGACGCTCGGTCTCTTGGGATTGATTAGCTCCATCGTCGGGTTGATTTGGGGCAATGACTTGAAGCGAATCCCAACGCCGGTAGGCACGCACGGTTACACCTTTGGTCATACGACGATTCCATTCTCGCCCTACAACTTACTGATTGTTGCGAGCGCTGCGATTGTGATGCTGCTCTTTGCAATTGTTTTCCAGCGTACAAATCTGGGATTGGCGCTCCGAGCATCGGCCTTTGCGCCCGAGACGGCGCGACTAGCCGGCGTTCGAGTTGATCGCACGCGCACCATCGGTTGGGCATTTGCTGGCGCAGCTGGTGCGATTGCTGGCGTGATGATTACGCCGCAGAACGCGCTTTCGCCAAACTCGATGGATTTACTCCTTGTGCTCGGTTTTGTTGCCGCGGTCATCGGTGGCCTCGACAGCTTGATTGGCGCTGGGCTTGGCGGAATTGTTCTTGGTCTCGGGTTGGCGCTGATTCTTGAATACGTGAGCACATCGCTGGCTTTCCCTGCAGCATTCATTGTTTTGATTCTCGTTCTGCTTGTTCGCCCACAAGGTTTATTGGGCAAGTTACGGAGCCGAGATGCATAAAGTCTTTGCTCTGTTGCGCAAGCGCCCCGTTGTATTCATCCTTGCAGGCATCGCGCTCTACCTTTTGAGCAATCACGTGGATGAACTCCGCAATTTTCAGGGCGCTACAGCAGCGGTGTATATCGTTGCAATTGCCTCCATCGTTTTGTTGACTGGATATTCAGGGCAGATTTCATTAGGTCACGGCGCCATCATGGCGGTGGGTGGGTATGCCGCGGTCTTGTCGCAGAAGTATTGGCACTTCAATTTGTTGCTTACCTTTGTCGCTGCAGTCTTGGCGGCGGCAGTTTTCGGAGCAATCTTAGGTTTTGCGGCCGCGCGTTTGTCTGGGCCGTATCTTGCGGGCACAACTCTGGCACTCGCTGTTGGCTTACCTTCACTTGCCGATCAATTCCATATTCTGGGCGGCGAACAAGGCTTGCCATATAACGTGCCACAGCCACCCGCTTCACTCGGCGCAGATTTCACGCAGTACCACTGGTTCTTTTGGATCACTGGGTCGGCTGCGTTGCTGATGGTCTGGGCAACGCAAAATATTTTGGGAAGTCGTTACGGTCGCCAATGGCGCGCGATGCGCAGCAACCCAACAACCGCGGCATTGGCTGGCATTCATGTCGGTCGTTCGAAGGTCTTGGCCTTCACACTGAGCTCCGGAATCGCTGGCTTGGCCGGTGCCTTGTTTGTGCTCACTCTTAACCTCGTTACGCCTAGCGCGTTCCCGCTGAGCTTATCTTTCACGATTGTTACAGGCGCGGTACTTGCCGGCGTGGGCAGCCTGCGAGGTAGCATTATTGGTGCAGTAGTTCTGGTGGCAATCCCTGAACTATCCGATTCGCTAGCGACGAAGCTGGGTGGGGCAGAGCGTGTCTCCGCGAACCTTCCCGGGTTAATAACCGCTGTACTTCTTATTCTTACGGTGCTCTTCTTCCCTGAAGGACCGCTCCGTAGGCGCGTGAAAAAAATTAAATAGTGATAATCACATCGCAATAAGAAACCTCCAATCCCTCAACGGAAGGCTCTACATGCTAGGAAAACAATGGCGCAAGCGTTCGCTTATCGCCTCAACAACAATCGCCGTTGGTGCCCTGGTTGCATCTGCGTTGCCTGCACAGGCAGCGGATCCCGGCATCTCTCCAACCACCATCAAACTTGGAATCACACTTCCGCTGACCGGCGCAGCGTCGCCGGGATACAACAAGATTCCGGCCGCGATGCAGGCCTACTTCAATTACATCAACGACAACGGTGGCGTCAATGGTCGCAAGGTGCAGCTCGTCGTTAAGGACGATTCATATGTGCCAACCTTGGCTGTCGCCAAGACCAATGATTTGATTTTGAAGGACAAAGTATTCGCAACCGTTGGCCAGCTCGGTACCGCCAACAACGAAGCTATCGCCAGCTCGGTCAATCTCGGCCGCCGTGGTATTCCTTCACTCTTCATCAACACCGGATTTAGCGGATTCGCAAACTCGGCTAAGTACCCAACCACTTACCCAATCTTGGCTTCGTATGTAATGGAAGCAAAGATCATGGCGCAGTACATCAAAGAGAACTTTGCCGGTAAGAAAGTCTTCCTGATTTATCAGGATGACGATTTCGGAACAGACGCGCTGGCTGGCTTCAAGGCCGGCGGATTGACCTTCGATGCAACTAACTCGGTTGGATATGCATCAGGCTCACAAAGCGCTGCAACCGGTGCTTCATGGGTCGGCAAAGCAAAGGCTTACGGTGCAGATGTCACCATTATGTTCGGTGTTTCATCAGCTACTGGCCCAGCACTCGGTGCTGCTTACCAGCTTGGTTTTAAGACTCAGTGGATTCTCGGATCCGTTGGTGGCGATGCCACAACACTTAAGGCAATCGGAGTTCCAACCGCTGTTATGTACGGCGCAATTGGTCTTTCATCACTGCCTTCACCAGCAGATGCAACCGATCCTTATGTTGCACAGTTCCAGACCATTAATACCAAGTACAACGCAGGCGCAACATTCGATAACAACGTTCTCGTTGCTATGAATACCGCAATGTTGACCGTCGAAGCTCTTCGTGCAGCTGGTGCAAACCCAACGCGCGCGGGCTTGATGGCAGCGATTGCAAGCAAGGGTTCAACGTGGGCTAACGCTGGTCTTGCTCCGCTTAACTACGGTGCATCAAGCCACGTCGGCTTCAATGGATACTGGTTTGGCACATACGGCCCAACCGGCACCATGTTGCCAGCAGGCGGCAAGTACGTCGTTTACACCACCGATTCAGGAGCCGGAGCTGTTGTGAAGTCCACATACGTCCGTCCTGCAATGCCAGCGAAGGGATTGCCAAACAACTAATGAAAAACATGACATCAATCAAGAAGAAGCTTGCGCTGGTTTCGACCACCGCGCTTCTCGCAATCGGAGTGGTTGCCATTCCTTCACAAGCACACGCAGTGGCGCCACAGTGCGGTCCTGCTAACGCTTCAACTGGCTACGTATCTACCTGCGGCGGCGTCACCTCTGAAGGCGCGCCTTACGCAATGTTGGTTCCAGCTAACTACAACGGAACTGTCTTTATCTATTCACATGGATATCGCTACAACATCGATGTTCCACCATTGGGATACAAAGTCTCAACCATCTTGGCTACTCCACAACCTGGCCCATTGGCAGGCAACACCGATCAATCAGCAATCAAGTACCTCTTGTCTAAGGGCTATGCCGTTACCGGTTCTGCCTTTGCACCAGAAGGTTGGAATGCTGCTAGTGCGGTCAAGACCGACGTTGAGTTGATTGGTTTGTTCAAGGCTCAGTTCCCAAAGACCACCAAGGTAATCGCTTGGGGCGAGTCATTGGGTGGCTTCATTACCGAAGCACTCGCAGAACAGAACCCAAATCTCGTCGATGCCGCTGGCTTGATGTGTCCTGCTTTGGGCACTGTTGAGGCAGAGCTCGCAGGCGCAGGCGATTTCTTGTGGGGAATGAAGACATTCTTCGACAACAAGATTCAGGGCCACAACTATGCAGCTGGCGCAGCCGGCGTTGCACAGGCGTACTCGGATCTCGGTGAAATTGCAGCGACCGCAAAGTCATTGCAAGCATCACTCGTTACCAACACCTGGCCAGCAAACTCTGGCGCTGCCGGAACCGCACTCGCTGCGATTCCACCACGCTCTGCTCTCCTGTTGGTCGGTTTGATGGCTGGCATCCCAACCAAGTCAGCACACTTCGATGGAACAACCGGTCCAGGCAAGAAGACAGATGCCGCGTACACATCGTTCGCGTTGGCTGCTTCACCTGCATTGGCTGTGCTTGAGAATGGCGCACAGGCTGCAGCACTCGCGGTTATCGCAACACTTGATCTGGAACAACAGACCGGTGGCGCTTTCTACGACAACAGCAAGACCGATTACGCAGCTCGTGTCGCTGATGACGCCATCTCCTACAACGCAGCGCTAAGCGGTAACACTGCGATTAACGGAATGCTCGCGTTCCTTAACCCAGCTAACCCTGCAGCACCTCGTTGGACTGAGACAAACGGAGCGCATGCAAAGCTTCAGGCTCTGATGCAGAACACCGGACAGATCAAGGTTCCAACAATTGCGTTGGCTGCTACTGCAGACCCAATCGTTCCTGCGGGTAACACCCAATGGTTGGCTGACACATATGGCCCACAACTCGCTGCCGCAAAGGCTGCTGCGTTGAAGGCATACACAAAGGCCAGCGGCTACACGGCTGCAAAGCAGTTGTTCCTCCCAATCTGGAACAACCCACCAGCTAGCTACACCAAGTTCAATGCTGACGGAACTCCAAATACGTCCGTCCCAGCAGCGACTGGCACAAACCACTGTAACTTCACTACATCCCAATACATCAACTTTGCCGGCATGCTCGTCAAGGCTGCTGCGACTGGTGATGTATCGCCAACTGCTTCGGTTCGCCAAGCAGCGCGCAAGAGCGGTGCCGTTGTGGATCTGAGCTATCAGGCTCCACTTCTCCCGTTCTACCGCAAGTAATAACTCGGTAATCCGGAAGGGCCTCACCGAAAGGTGGGGCCCTTCCGCATTCTCACTTAAACTAAGTCAATGCTCGTCATCAAATCCCCATCCGATATGCGCGCGCTTGGTCGTCGCATCGGGGAGTCATGCGCGGCGGGGGATTTGATTCTGCTTTCGGGTCCACTGGGCGCCGGCAAAACTGCGCTGACGCAAGGCATCGGTGATGCGTTGGGTATCGAGAACGTCACGTCACCGACCTTTGTGATTTCGCGGGTTCATCCCAAGGGCGCCAAAGGAATAGCACTTGTGCACGCCGATGCCTACCGGTTGCAGCAGGATACTGAATCCACGGCGTTGTTTGATGATTTGGATATCGAAGATCATTTGGCTTCGAGTGTCACAGTAATTGAGTGGGGCAAAGACCTAGCGAATCGCCTAACCGAGGATTATTTAGAAATTGATATTGAATACGGTGATTCTGCAACCGAGCGTCTTGTAACAGCTACGCCGCACGGCGAACGTTGGACTGGGTTCAGCTTGTGATTACGCTGGCGATTGATACATCCACATCGCGGACATCGGTGGCTGTCACAAATGACGGCGAGGTTCTCTTCAGTGCGCACCATGACGATGCGCTCGCCCATGGCGAGGTATTGCCCGGATTGGTGCGAGATGCGCTGAAAGCCGCAGAAAGAATTGATCAGGTTGTTGTTGGCATGGGTCCAGGTCCTTTTACGGGGTTACGAGTCGGCATCACATTCGCGCAGAGCTTTGCGCTCGCCCGCCAGATTCCG
>Ga0214171_1000559_pt1 | contig 12526 bp, 12 predicted proteins | sample TroBogEpilimnion_40_FD_153009 | JGI IMG/M metagenome (GOLD analysis project Ga0214171, IMG submission 153009) | Freshwater microbial communities from Trout Bog Lake, WI - 02JUL2007 epilimnion | ecosystem: Environmental > Aquatic > Freshwater > Lake > Epilimnion/Euphotic zone | place: Trout Bog... | reverse complement strand
TACGCGGCTTCTGCACCAGCCCGCCTACCTGCACGCTCCAAGGATCGGTGACGAAGTTCTTCGCCTTTGCGGCAACGGCGGATTTGTCGGTCGAGAACTCGTAGTAGTTGTTGTAACCCGCGATGTCGGTGAACGAGTTCACCTTCTCATCTGCCGCCAGCGTCGTCTGCACTGAGGGCTCGGCCACCGTGGCGATAGCGGTTCCCGTGTTTTTCACTTCGGGCCGAGGACTGAAGGTGCGGTACAGTCCCGCAGTGGCCAGCGTGGAACCCGCCCAGATGGCGGACTTCATGAAGAAGCGCCGGTTGAGAAAAGTCTCCTCAGGTGTGACCTCACTGGAGGGAATGTGGGAGCGGTCTTTCATAACGGATCAAGCATGCAGTTCCAAGTGTGAGGCGCAACTGACAAGGTTATTCCAGCAAAACCAAGGCCAACTAGCGGGGTTGCATTCCCTGTCATCACCTCGCAGACTTCCCCCCTTCATGTCCATCCTTGAGCGACTCTTTTCCATCGGCCCCATCCGTAAAGCCATCTGGCAACTGTGGTATCCATTCCTCACGCAGCGGCTGCGTGGTGAAGAAGTGCTTTTTTTAAATTATGGCTTTGAAACCGACCCGCCCGTAGGCCTACAGCTCGAACCCGCCGACGACCCCTACCGCGCTTTCATCCAGCTCTATCATCACGTGGCTACTCAGGTGGATCTGCGCGGCATGGATGTGCTGGAAGTGAGCTGCGGCCATGGCGGTGGTGCCTCCTGGATCACGCGCACGCTGCAACCCGCTAGCTACGCCGGAGTGGATCTCAATCCCACGGGTGTCGCCTTTTGTCAGAAGCGCCATCAGGTCAAAGGACTCCGCTTTATCAAAGGAGATGCTCAGTCGCTCCGCTTTCCCCCACAATCGTTCGATGTGGTGCTCAATGTCGAAGCCTCGCACTGCTACCCCGACTTCCCCGGCTTCCTCGCCAAGGCCGCACGTGCGCTGAAAACCGGCGGGTATTTGCTTTATGCCGATTTTCGCTTCCGTGATCAATGGGCCGAGTGGGAGCATGCTATCGCCCATGCACCGTTCGAAATCGTGCAGACCCGCGACATTCGTGCGGAAGTTTTGCGCGGCATGGAAATCAACGCCGCACGCAATGCGGCGCTGATCTGCGAGCGCCTACCCAAGTTTCTCCACTCTCTGGGCCGCGACTTCGCCGGGCTGCCCGGTGCGCGTGTGTATGAGGCGCTGAAGTCAGGCGAGCTGTCCTACCGCTCCTGGTGCTTACGCAAAAATTGACTCACGGACCAATGGCAATCCAGTTGAGCTCGGCGGCATACACGCGGCTGCCAGCCCAGGTGGTGAGGGTGGCTTGAAAACCAAATTCGGTGATGTTTTCAGCCTTCACCATGAGCCGCGCGCTGTCCCGCTGATCAATGTCAAAGCCGCTGAGTCCGAGCTGCACCACCGGCACCTCGAAGAATGGCGTGTCAAAGCCGACATAAACCGTGAATTGGCGGATCTCCGCCTCGGCACCTTCTTCCGGGCAGGCGAGATTCCAGCCCTCCGTTTGAACATTGAGAGAGAGATTGGACGACAAAACTTTCCAGGGGAGCGAAGACGAATACATGCGCCCTATCATACAGCAGCATCTGGGCCGCTCAGCATCATCTTTGTTGTCACTGAAAAAATGAGGCGTCAAGCCACCACTTCCAGCAGTGCTTTCTGAATGTTGTTCCTCCCGGATTTCGGAAAAGGTCGTGGCATCGGCTGTGCATTGCCATTCGCATCGATCGTGCGGCAGCGCACCTCATACTTCCCTGCTGCCAGCTTGATGGGTTTGGCCGTCCAGCGGCACAGTGTGTGCCGCATGGGCCATTGCCTTGGCATGCGCGTCACCGGATCAAACTGCACAGGGTGCAACGGCGCGCCTTTGAAGCCCGCAATGCCACTGCCATCAAAGGGCACGATCTGCGCCTCCTGCCATGGTGCCTTGGTGAAGTGGGGATCGTTCGCAGGCAGCGGCGTGCTCACGTCGCGCAGCCAGTACTGCACCTGCTTGAGCCCTGAGATGCCCACCTGCGCATTGCCATGCAGCGTGAGTTCATCATGGGTGCTGAGCTTGCCTGGCAGATCGCCAAAGCGTGCGAAAGTCTTGAGCCACGAGTTGATGTCGTTGTTGCCGTTGGCGTAGGTGTCGTCAGACTGATGTGCGTTGGTGAAGCCGATGCGTTGCAGCCACTTGACCGATTTGAAGCCGTAGGCCTCCGGCACAATCATGCGCACCGGCCCGCCGCGCTCGCCGCTGAGAAATTCACCGTTGAGCTTGTAGCAGAGCATCACCGGCAGCTCTCCCGGCGGATCTTCAAAGACGCGGTTCATCGGCAGGTAGCATTTGAAGATCTGCTTCGGGTCCTCATTGTGGTGGCCGTGATACCACACATGCCGCAGGTTTTCCACCGGCCCGCAGAGCCACAGCACGTCGCGCAGCGGCACCCCTTCCCACAGGCCATGGCCCAGCGGATCAGCAAGGTTGTTGCAGGTGATGACCTTCAAGTAACTGACCGCCTTCGTCTTCGCGATCTCCATGAGCTTCTCAAAGGTCAGCGCCGTGCCGTCGCTGCGCAGCATGGGATGCTCGATCTTCGCGTTGCTCGCAGGGTCTGAGATGATTTCGAGCTGCCACGTCTCGCGCACCATGCCGATCTCGCGCAGCTTCTCGATTGGCAGTTTGTACGGCAGCGGATTGCCGCGCTCCACATTGTAAAAATCTCCCGAAGGCGTGATGCAGCAGCCGCCCTCTTCACACACCGGCCCCGTCTTCTTGCCTGCGGCCTGCAGGTCGGCACGGGTCAGCACCGCAGCGCCTGCTGTACCAAGCTTGAACAAATCACGACGGGAAATTCCTCTGGCCTTCATGCCGATGATTTAAACCTGGACTGCCGGCGAAAGACAAGCCCTCAGTCTGGCAGTTTGCTGGCCGCAGGAGCAGGCGGCGCTGCACCTTGCACCGTCACGCCATTGCCTGCGTTTTCCAGGGTGGGATCAAAGGCAAACTCAAAGATGGCCCCATCCAGCTTGTTGAGGATGTACTCCTGAAGCAGATCAGAATCTTGTGAAAACATCGCCTCCAGCCAGGCCCGGCTTTCAGGATCGCCGAGTTTGCCAAATCCGATATTCAGCGAGCCATGCTCCTGGCCTCTGGCGGCCTTGATCGCATCGATTCGTTTTCCCATTTCACTCTGAAACTCCGGCACCTCCAGCATCTGCGTCATGCGCTGCATGAACGGGGCCAGCTCTCCGCTCTTTTGCAGCTTTTCTGGAGATGCATCTTTGTAGCGGCGGATGAAGTCATCCACCTTGCGGCGCACGGCTTCAGAAACCTGTCTGGGTCGGTAATGCCGTGGTTCATCTGCTTCAGCGCCGCTGGGATTTTCCCGAGGCGGCACAACAACCATCGCAGGCGCGGGCGTCGTCTTCACCACAGTCGGTGGCTTCTGTACAGGAGCATGATGATTGAACCACACATACATCGCCGCGACAGGAACCAACGTGAACAACAGCCATGCTAAAACGCGTGCGCTCATGCAGATGAGTCCGTTGGTTACTTGGCCTGAAAATAGCCGCGCTGCTTCGCACTGATGGGCAGGCCGAGCTTTTCCATGACTTTGAGCATATCCTCCCACACGGCACGTTTGGCACGAATGCCGTCGCCCGTTTGCTCTTCCCGCAGCAGGTAGGATGGATGGTAGGTGACCATGGTCGGAATGCCGCTGGTGCTGTGAAACTTCCCGCGCAGACCGCCAACAGTGCCGGGAATGCCAAGCCCTTCCGCAGCCGTGGCACCAAGCGCCACGATGACCTGCGGCTTGATGAGATCAATCTCCGTGAGCACGAAGGGCAAGCAGACGCGCATCTCTTCGGCGGTGGGCTTGCGGTTGCCACTGCCTTGGTTATCCATGGCTGGGCGAAATTTGCAGATGTTGCTGATGTACACCTGCGGGCGATCGATCCCCATGGCCTTGATGATGGCGGTGAGCTTCTGCCCAGCCGGACCCACGAACGGCTCGCGCTGCTTTTCCTCCTCCGCACCCGGTGCCTCTCCCACAAACATCAGCGATGCCTGCGGATTGCCCACGGCAAAAACCATCGTTTGACGCAGGCTCGACATGGAACGTGCGGGTTCCCAGGTCTCCGCCATCTCACGCAGCGCTGCGAGCTTTTCTTCGACTGTCGCGCCCGCCACTTCGAGCAACTCCACCTTCTTCGTCTCCGGTGGTGGAGCGTCGCGAAGAATGCGCAAGGCTGGCGCTGAAGCAGGTGCCGCTGCCATGGGTCTGGACGGCTCTGGCACTGGAACAGTGCGCGCCACCGGGGGGCGACTGACACCGGTCAATTTATCCATCGTCCCCGGCCGCAACGCGATGTGCGTCTTGCCCAGCATCTGACGCTGCTGTAGGTGCTGTGTGAGGAGTTGAGAGGCGGCTGATGGCATAAAGAAGAATGAATGACGAATCCCGATTGTCGAATGACGAATGATTTCGTCATTGCCGACGGCTCAGCCGCATGTCCATCCACACCGCGAGAATCAGCACAACTCCACGCGCGATGAACTTCCGCTCCGGCGGCACGGACATCAGGGTCATGCCATTGAGCAGGCAGGCGATGATGAGTGCCCCAAGCAGGACGCCCAACACGTTGCCACGACCACCGCGCAGGCTGACGCCGCCGATTACGCAGGCGGCGACGGCATCGAGTTCCATCAGGTCTCCCACCGTGGTCGTGGATGAGCCCGCGTAGGCGGTCTGCATGAATCCGGTAATGGCCACGATGGCCCCCATGCCGCTGTAGGCGGCGATCACGGTGCGTTTCATCGGTACCCCGGAAATCAAGGCCGCCTCCGTACTGCCACCGATGGCATACAGATGCCGCCCCAGCGCCGTGTGCTGCGTGACGGCATAGACGACCAACGTCACCCCGCCGAGAATGAGCGACGGCAGCGGAATGCCCCGAAACTGTCCGGTGACGAGCACAAACAGCGCGATGGCCTGCGCGGTGATGAATAGGCGCAAGAACGCCATCTCCCTGTCCTCCACTGCGAAGCCGTGCTCCAGGCGGCGCTTGCGTGCGCTGAGCGTCGTAAAGACGAGCGCGGCAACGAGCCCCGCCGCGAGCAGCCAGCCCAATTGAACTGGCAGGTAGTAGGTGGTGAGCAGGGAGTACAGATTGCTCTGTCCGCCGGGGGCCACGGGCACGGTGGCGTTGTCGATGACGAGCCAGAAGAACCCTTTGAAAATCAGTAAAGCGCCAAGCGTGACGATGAAGGCGGGCATGCGCTCGCACACGATGAAAGCCCCCATCGCCATCCAAATCAGCACGCCGCAGAGAAATCCCAACCCGAGCGCAGCAGGTGCCGGCAGGTGAAAATGAAACACCAGCACGCTCGCGATGCCACCGAGCAACCCTACCCCGCTGCCCGCAGACAGATCAATGTGACCTGGCAGCAGGATGAGCAGCATGCCCATGGCCAGTGTCGCGATGATGGAAAGCTCCGTGACGAGCATCGACAAATTGCGCGCACCCAGAAACGCAGGCTCCTTGACGGCAAAGAATGCGCAGATCGCGAGCAGCGCGATGGCGATGGGCAGTTCTCGAAAGCGGAAGTTCACGCGGGTTTAGTTCTGCGACGCCATGAAGATGCCGAGGATGATCAGGACGATCACGATGGCGATGGTGATCTTCACCCAGCTCAGCGGATACTCGCCGCCGATCTTGCCTGTGGCACCGTTGACGGTGACTTGGTAAGTCTTTGTCCCATAGGTGTATGTCAGCAGCCAGACCGGCAGCAGCACGTGCTTGAAGGTTTGCGCGCTGTAGTCCGGGGCGATTTGCAGATTGCGGCTGGTGTCTCCGGGAATCTGCGCGGCGCACTGGCTGCGCAGGATGGCATCCATGCGCCGACGCGAATCGTCCGCAGCCTGCACGAGATCGATCTGATACTGCTCCACCACCCAGCCGGAGAGATAGCCTGGATCATAGGGCAGCAGATCGGTGGTGGTGGGGAATGGCTGCAGCTTTTCCAGCAGCACCGGACGCACGCCCTTCGAGGCCGGCACTAGCACATCGTCGAAGTCGCTGCTGACGTGACCAGAGGCATATTCCCAGCGGACGTGCTGCGTGCGGTTTCCTTTGTCGTCAGTCGTGTAGTAATAGTAGCCGGCCTCCGCCTCCCAGGGGCACTCCGCATGCGCGTCAAAGGTCCAATACGGCAGGTACAGGCCGTGCAGCGTGTCCGTCATGGCCTTCTGCCCGAGGGCGTTCGGTGCCCAGAAGTGGCTGGCATACCAGCGGCGGATGTCCTCGCGCACCTGCGTCTCGGGAATCTTGAACGGCAACTGACTGCCGGGGCGGATCGGCGTGCCCACGTCATCCATGGCGATGATGGCAGGGGAGCCGCAGAAGTCACAGTTCTGCGCCACCCGCTTTTCATCAAAGACGGAAATGGCCTGGCAGCTCTGGCACTTCACCGTCTTGCGCACCGCCGCCCAGCCACGCTGATCGTCGGGGATGGCCCGCAGCATGGCCACGAGGTCATTCTCCTCCACCAGTTTGCCATCAGATTTGAGTTCCGCAGGAGACACCGTGCCGCAGTAAGGACAAACCAGCGCCTTTTTGGCAGGGGTCCAGACGGCCTCGGCCCCGCAGGCCGGACAGGCGAATTTGGAAATGGCGGTGACTTCAGACATAAAAAGCGCGTGGATGGAAGCTGGCACGATTAACCGGAGAAAACCGAAGCCTGTCCATTCCAAAAACTAGGCGAAAAAAAATCCAGTCTTGTCACAGCCCCTCCGGCTTTCGCAGAATGCCGTTATGAATCCCCGCCCCCTGCTCACACTACTGCTCCTTTTCCTGACATCCCAGGCATAAGCCGACGCCGTCAAAGACCGTGAGGGCGCAGTGCGGGGTGACAAAGCCAAAATGGAAAACGATCCGCGCTGGAATTGGAATGACATCGACAGTGGCTTCCGCCTAGCCAAAACCACGGGCAAACCGCTGCTCGTAGTGCTGCGCTGCCTGCCCTGCATGTCCTGCGCCGGCATTGACGCCAGCGTGCTGGAAGAGCAGGAACTCGTGCCTTTGCTCGATCAATTTGTCTGCGTGCGCATCATCAATGCCAACGCACTCGATCTCTCCCGCTTCCAGTTTGACTACGATCTCTCCTTTTCCGCCATGCTGTTCAATGGCGACGGCACCATCTACGGCCGCTTCGGCTCCTGGCTGCATCAAAAGGACCCGCTGAACAAAACCACCGCCAGCTTCAAAAAAGCCCTCGAAGCGGCCCTGACGATTCACCAAGGCTATCCGGCCAACCGAGCCGCACTCAGCGGCAAACAAGGTGGCCCCACGCCCTACCAGACACCCATCGAATTTCCGGCGCTCGCGGGCAAGTACCAGAGCAAGCTCGACTGGAACGGCAAGGTCGAGGCCAGTTGCGTCCACTGCCACATGGTCGGCGACGCCTTCCGCGCCTACTACCGCAGTCAAAACAAGCCCGTGCCGGTCGAGTGGATTTACCCGCAGCCGTCCATCGAGACCCTCGGCATCACTTTAGCCACCGACGACGTCGCCAAAGTCGAGGCCGTGGCAGACGGTTCCGCCGCCAATGCCGCCGGAATTCAGGCTGGTGACTTTTTCACCCACCTCAACGGCCAGCCTCTCGTCTCCATCGCCGATGTGAGCTGGGTGCTGCATCGCTCTCCGGATTCCGGCCTCTTGCCCGCCAAGTTCCTGCGCGGGGGCAAGGAAACATCTGTAACGCTCACTCTTCCCGCCGGCTGGCGTTTGGAGTCAGACATCGGCAAACGCGTCGGCACCTGGCCCATGCGGGCGATGGCCTTTGGCGGCATGAAAATCGACGACATACCCGATGAGGAACGCCCCACTCTCGGCCTGGACAAGTCCCAAATGGCCCTGCGGGTCTTTCACGTGGGCGAGTTCGGCGAACACGCCGCCGCCAAAAAGGCAGGCTTTAAAAAGGACGACATCCTCATCCAGGTCGGCGACCAGAAACAGCGCCTCACCGAAAGCGCCCTCATCGGCGACCTCCTGCTGCATCACCTTCCTGGCGAAAAAATCCCCGCCACCGTGCTAAGGAGCAAAGAGAGGGTGGAACTGCAGCTGCCGCAGCAGTAGCCTGAGCCAGCCTTCCCCCGGGCTTTTCCGGCACTCTTTCCCCCAAAAATTCCCGGTTGCATTCTAAAGACCGGCTTCCATACTCCACGCCCCCTGCGAGTCGTCATCCATTCGCCGTTGGTCTCCGCGCCTGCCTCTCTTCGAGATGTGCAGGGTTCTCGCCCGGAGGTAACCCGGCCGTTAGTGTTAACACAAATCCTATGTCAGTACGTCTTGCTCGATTCGAGATGCCCAGTCGCCTGGTGAAAAACGAGGCCACGGCAACCGAAACCTACGCCCAATTCACCGCCGAACCCTTCGACAAAGGTTACGGTCACACGATTGGCAACTCCCTCCGCCGCGTCCTTCTCTCCTCTCTGGAAGGTGCCTCCATCACTTCCGTGAAAATTCGCGGTGCAGAACACGAATTCACCACCCTTCCGGGCGTGCTCGAAGACGTCGTTCAGATCATCCTGAACCTCAAGAAAGTCCGCTTCAAGCACCACAGCGATGCCAAGGAGCCCCGCCTGCTGTCCATTCTGGTGGAAAAAGAAGGCCCTGTCGTCGCCGGCGACATCAAGGACGACAACCACTACGAAGTCATCAACAAGGACCTCGTAATCTGCACGCTCGACCGCAAGACCAAGTTTGAATGCGAATTCGAAGTGCGCGTGGGCCGTGGTTTCTCCACCTGGGAAGAAAACAAGCGCATTGACACCCCCATCGGCGTCATCCCGATCGACTCCATCTACAGCCCGGTCACCCGCGTGAAGTACGGTGTGGAAAACACCCGCGTCGGTCAGAACACTGACTATGACAAGCTGGTGCTCGACATCTGGACCGACGGCCGCATCACCCCGCAGGACGCCCTCCTGCATTCTGCCGCCATCCTGCGCCACCACCTCGACGTCTTCGTCAACTATGACGACAAGGCCATCGAATTCGAAGCCGCACCGGAAGCGCAGAGCGAGGAAAACAGCGAGCTGCGCAAGCTCCTGAGCATGAGCGTCAACGAGATCGAACTCTCCGTCCGCGCCGCAAACTGCCTGAACAACGCCAACATCACCAGCGTCGGCCATTTGGCCATGAAGACCGAAGGCGAAATGCTGCGTTACCGCAACTTCGGCAAGAAGTCCCTCACCGAGATCAAGGAAAAGCTCGCCGAGCTTGGTCTGTCTCTCGGCATGAAGTTCGATCCTGCGCTGCTTGAGGCCACCCCTGGCGGTGTCTCCCTCCTCGCCCGCAGCAGCATGATCGGCGACGACGATGAAGAAGCCGACTCCCTCGACTTCACCAAGCTCGTGGACAGCCATCTGCCTGACGCAGACGACGAAGACGAGTAATCAATCACAGATAGAATTTAGACAAATTTAGGACATGAAACACGGAAGAAAAATCGTCAAACTTCAGCGCAAGCAGGATCACCGCGACGCGCTGCTCATGAATCTCACCTGCTCTCTCATCGAGCATCGCCGGATTCGCACCACTCTGGCCAAGGCCAAAGCCCTCCGCCCTTACGCAGAGAAGCTCGTCACCCTGGGCAAGCGCGGCACCCTGCATGCACGCCGCACCGCCCTCTCCTCACTGCGTCACAAAGACATGGTGAAGAAGCTCTTCGAAGAGATCGCCGTGGCCTCCAAAGACCGCGTCGGTGGTTACACCCGCATCACCAAGCTCGGCCAGCGCCGCAGCGACTCCGCTCCGATGGCCTACATCGAGTGGGTGGACGCCTACGTGCCCAAAACCGTCGCAGCACCGGAACCTGAAGTCGCAGCCGAGCCTGTGGCCGAAGAAGCCGCACCTGCCAAGGCCCCAGCCAAGAAGAAGGCTGCCCCCAAGAAGAAAGCCGCTGCCGCTGAATAAGCAGGCGTCTCTCATCGAGAAACCATCCCAACGCGGGAGTCGCAAGACTCCCGCGTTTTTTGTAGGGGTAGTCGTGGCCAGCAGTCCAAACCTTCAGCCGACTGCCTAGCCCAGCACACAAGGCAAACCTAACAATCTGAATTTTCATATTTGCGACAAAAAACAGCACCTTTCAAGCGCACAACAGGCTCGGTCTTAAACTTTGTCACATTTTTTCAGTAACACCCGCCGCCCCATGGTGTTTAGTGAGAGTGATCCGTCCCAGCCATTCGCACCTGCCAAAGTGTGCTGAAGGGCAAAAAAAATGATCTTTTTGCTTCCCCTCCGTTCAGAAATTGATTATACATGCAAAACCTTGCCATGAAGAAGCTGCAATTTTCCCTTATCCTCTTCTCTTTGTTGGGAGCCGCCTTCGTGCAGGCGCAGGTAACCACGACCTCTGTGGGCTTTGTTTCGACTTCGGTTACTGCAAACGTTGGAGGAGCAGGAACTGACATCACGTATTCTCCTGCTTTAAACGGCACTCCTGCGTTTCAGGGAACAATTGCATCCATACCCTCATCATCCTCTTTGCAAATTAGTGGGAGTCCAGGTTGGACTGACAACCAGTACGCATCAAGTTATTATGCATTAATTGCGTCAGGCAATCGCGAAGGCGTGTGGGCTCAGATTTCAGCTAATACTACGGACACCCTCAGTTTGACATTCTTTGTTGGTAATCTTGGAAGTGTTGCAGGCGATCAAGTGGTCGTAGGTGACTCGGTCAAAATCTTTCCTTTTTGGACACTTGGGACTTTGTTGCCAGATGGTCCCGTCCCGAATGGCACCGTTGCATTGCTGTATGACCGGAGCCAGGCAGGAGTAAACAAATCAGCTTCTAATGTTTATACACTTTTCACCGGATTCGGCTGGTACTCAGGCCCAACGAATGGCAACGGACAAATCATCTATCCTGATGAATCCTTAGTGATCCGAGTTCCAGCTGGACAGACCGTTAATTTGACTACCACCGGCACAGTTCCGATGAACAAGATCCGCACTTTGCTCCAAAATATATCTGGCGGACAGGATCAGGATATTCGCATTACCACAGGTTGTCCAACTCCTGTAGCCTTAGGTACATTCTTGAACAATGGAAGCCCTGCGACTGGTGACATCGTGCTTATTTTTGATGACACTGCTCAAGGTATCAACAAAAGCGCATCCGCGACCGCCACATATTATTCTGGTTTTGGTTGGTATAACGGACCTACCTTGATGGATACCTACCAGATTCAGCCCACTCAAGGCATTGTTTATCGAAAAGCGGCAGCCAATTCTTCCACAGACGTGACAAACAGCTTCAAGCCCAGCTATCTACCTTGATTGACAAATTGCTTCAATACTTTTAGCTGAAACATATTTATATCATGAATACATCCAGACTCACACTACTGCCATTGATTTCATTGACTGTCTTGTTTACAGGCGGATTATCAAATGCAAGCGTAACCTTGACCGTTGGATCATCCGGATGGGGGAGCAGTTCCACCACATCTGTCAATGGAATGACCTGGGGCATCTTGGTAAACACCTCGGGGGCGTTTAACGGATCTACAGTTAGCACACTTCAAACTGCATTGCAGGGATTTTCACTCCCCGCTCTACCAACAGGAGCATCAACACCTGTTCAAATCGGTACGACCGGCATGTACTTTGCTGAAGCCCAGAGTCTTACCAGCAACAGTGGACCTCCTACTTTCACAAATGGCTTCATGAATACTGACCAGTTGAACTTGACTGGAGTAAGCTCAGGAAATGCTTTTGGTGTCCTATGGTTCCCCACTGGCACCACCACTAATGGAAGCAGTTTTGGCTTTCAGGTTCCAACCGGGACTAATACTTTGCCAAGCGATGGCTCAACAATCACTAGCGGCAGCATTATCACAACTCCTGGTCTTGCTAGCTACACTATTGGTGCCGCTCCAGAACCAAGCCGAGCCATTTTGGCTGCTATCGGGCTTGGTTTGATCTCTCTTCGCCGCCGCCGGTAGGTTTCAATTCGTTTCAATCTCTGAAAAGGCCTGCACTTGTTGCAGGCCTTTTTTTTGGCACCGACCGACCTGACTCGTTGAAGGCGTTCATCTTTGATCTTTGTACTCTTGGTTTTTTTGGGGGGACCAAGGTCTGGCCAATTACGGTATAAGCAGCAACGAACTTTGAAAAATGGCTGGCTGGAGACTTCCTTCCGCAAGATGCCGCCGCTGGTTCAAAAGGCCAACCGCAGAAACACTGCTTCTTCGTCCAGTAGCAACTCTGGGCGGACGGATTCGGCCATCTGGAAGGCTGGGGCAGGCTGACCATTTGCGGCCAGTAGGCCAGCAAAAACGGCACGTTCTCCGGTGCTCAGTACCCTGGCATTGCGCACTTTTCCCAGTGCTGCGTCGAGCAGGGGCAGGTCATGCAAACGATAGGCCTTCAGGGCCTGAAGCAGCCGGGAAGCATCACTCTCCAGTTCAGCGGCAGGAGCG
>Ga0214171_1000555_pt1 | contig 12565 bp, 27 predicted proteins | sample TroBogEpilimnion_40_FD_153009 | JGI IMG/M metagenome (GOLD analysis project Ga0214171, IMG submission 153009) | Freshwater microbial communities from Trout Bog Lake, WI - 02JUL2007 epilimnion | ecosystem: Environmental > Aquatic > Freshwater > Lake > Epilimnion/Euphotic zone | place: Trout Bog... | reverse complement strand
TTGTAGGGTCGTTGGCGTAGATGTCCAAACCTACATCGGGTAGGTTGGCTTTACTGCGGGTCTCCAAATCAATGCTATAAATCATAAGTGCTCCTATGGCAACCGGACGTATCCGTAAGACTCTATTGTATCATAAAAAAGGGGCACCGAAGTGCCCCAAACCTACCACCATGTCTACTACTAAATCTTTTGTATTGCAATTTGGTATCCATCATGCACTACATTAAACTGATCTTTAAAAATATGACTAAATGCATCTACTGCCATTTTAGGTTTTTGCCGATCAGTAAAACCCTCTGGGTTCCAATGGTAATCATCAAAGAGCATAATGCCGCCGCTCTTTAATAACGGCCATGCCATACAAGCATCGGTAAGAACCGCTGGTGCGGTGTGGTCGCCATCGATATAGATAAAATCAAATACCCAATCTTTAGCTATTAAATCTGCTAATCCTTCGTATGATCTGCGTTTGAGTATGGTTAGCTGTTGATCTGGCTTTTTGGCTGTTGCAACATTAAAAGCAAACTGTTCATAAAGTTCTCTTAAATCCATATCTTTATGTTCCATGCTACCTTTAAATGGATCAACGCAAACCATAATACCTCGTTCACTTAAACCATTTTGCAAAAACCAGCAAGTACCACGACCCTCGAAGCAACCAATCTCAAGGAATGCTTGTTTCATTGGCAACATCGACATCAACTGCTCGATGTGTGGAATGTTGTATGTAAACCAATCTTGCGTGAAATTCATACGAAAATCCTATCTATTATTTGTTGCTTCTCGCCATTTGATAGACTTGACCAACTAGCAATCTCATCTCTTGTCCTTTGGCACCCACGACAGACATCCATGACGAGGGCGCAGATTCCAGTGCATGGACTCGCCACGTCCATGCCATGTTCCAATTGAGTAGATTGAGCGGAGGGCAAGCCCATGGATCAGATCTCACAGCTTCCGCCAGTACAGGCAAGCATCTGAGCACCTTCTACGTTGTCGGTTTCTTCTTGGAGAAGAGTCCAATCAATCTTTGGCATCTTAGCTTTAAGCTCCTCATACTGCTCTTCTGTGCACTCTTCATAAGGCGCCTGCTTGTAACTTCCTCCATCATGGGGAAGGTAGGAAACTCCGCTGATTTCATCGAAGTTTTCCCATGTCCATGCTCCGACACTTGGCCAGTCTTTTTCTTCGACTGAGATGGTGACTGAGGGCTTGTGCTCGCACCAGTGTCTTTGGTAAGTGAGCCAAAGTGCCAGATGGGAAATGGGGGTAACATCAGCTCTTGTAAGTCCGTCCGGAGCTTTTTTAGCGAAGCTAAATACTGTCGTTTGAGTGGGTTTGTATACGCAGTCCTCCGCAGGTACTCCTTGGGCGACCAAGAATTGTGTAAGAGGGTCCTTTTTATCTCCGCGTACTCGTCTAATGTAATATTTGGAATGTCTTGGATGAATTCCTGATGCGCTATCCACCAGTTGTGAAACTGTTCCGGAAGGCTTAACTGCTGTGATTGCAGTGCTTTCAGGTACTCCAAGTAATGCTGCCCATTCTTTATTAGTCTCTCTGGCGCAGATTCGTAAATCTTGTAAGAGCTCATTTAATTTATCTCCTTGGGTTGTGAGAAGGGGATTATCATAGATTCCGGTGAGGGAGACACCCAAAAGCCGTTCCTCTTCAGTATTTCTCTGCCACACCTTGCGCAAATAGGGGAACTTTGTAAAGGTAGACTGGATGGTGCCAAGGATAGTGGCGATGCGCACTTTGCGCATGAGAGTTTCTCTTGTGTCGTCATGTCGTACTACAGCCTCAGTAAGATTACAGAATTGGTATGGTCGGAGGATAATTTCCGAGCACGGATTAGTTCCGAACTCAAAATTTGGATCTCGATGCCCGTATTTTTCAACCGTCTTTTTAGCAGCCTCCCGATTAAAAATCCCTCGTTCACCGGAATGGGAGTTGTAAAGTGACAACCACTCCTCCATGAATTTTCCGACAGTAGGTGTTTCATTATAGACCGCACTGTTGTTCGCAAGAGCGCGGTGGGGCGCGGTTTCCCACCATGGTCCAGCTTTAGCATGTCGAATCCTTTCATCATCTAAGTCTGACAAGGATATCATAGCTGAGCGACGAACGCCGCCTACTACAACTACCTCACCAATTTTGCACATTAAATCGTGGCACTCAAGCGAATTGAGGCGACGACCCTTTGCACCTTTAAAAGTGTTTACAGTAAATTGAAATAAATCAATTAATGGTTCTGGCCCGGAAGCTCTTCCACCAAATGTTTTGAGTCGAGCTCCGGCAGGTCGGACGGTAGAGACGTCCCACTTAGGTATTTCGCCTGAATATAGGTGGGCGATAAGCAAACGTAATGATTTTGCCCAGCCTTCTTTGGAGTCGTGTACTTGGATGGTTCCATTGTAATCAAACAAGTTTTCTGGCACTTCGGGCAAACGGTTAATGTACTTGGATTCAACTGAGAACCCAACGCCAGTTCCGCAAAGCAAAATGAACATGGCTTCGTCAAAACTCTTGGGGTCATCCACTGGGAGATAGCTGCAATTATAGATGCAAGTATTGTCACGATCGGCACTCTTTCCTGCCGTCATCATGGCACGCATGGACGGCATTAAATCTAGGTTATGGATAGAATCAAAAATTTCTTTCTTTAATTTGGTGTTGTCTGTAATGGCTGGAATTCTGGTAAAAATGTAATCTACAAATCGGTTAACTGTTTCTGCCCAAGTCTCTCTTCGTTGTTTTTCGTCTATAAAACGGGCATATCTACTGGCGGCTATATATTCTTGATATTGATCCATGGTTTTTTTATTGTAAGGTTAAAGGGAAAAATGCCCCACCAAACTTCGGTGGGGCTAGGCACTACAGGGGAGGAACTACAATGAAACTTTTAAGCGAAATCAACAGCTGCTGATACACCGCCACCACCAAGACGCTCACCGTCTTCAAGCTTTTGGACATTGCCTAAACCACAAGCAATACCCTTAGAGCCTTCCATATTGTATGGATAGAACTCAATTGCGGCACGGCCATAGCAACCTGAATAGAATTCATCTGGATCGATGATTGCATTCATATCAGCATCAACGATACCTGGCTTCTTAACAGAGTTGGCATTGATGAACATGGAGCCAGCATAGGCTGCATCTTCTTTCTCTAAATCACCATCACGCAAACCACCTTTGAGCATCTTTGGAACTGTACCACCAAAGTAGCCAGCGGAGTTTGCTTTAGCTTCTTCAAAAGCTTTGTTTACTTTAGCAATGGTTTCTTTGTCAGACTTAGGAATAATGATAGACACAGAATACTTAGGTGTCTTGCCATCGCCTTTGTCTAATGGCGTAAACACATTAGCGTAAGAGAAACGAACTTTACCAGTTACAACACGAGGATTTTTTGTAGCCATCTTGCTTCCTTTTTAACTTAAAATTGATTGGACTTTATCGGTGCCAATCTCTACCGTACTGTAAGAAGTATACCACAGTTTCCAATGGTGTACCCCAAAAACATTATTGCTGGGCCAGTGTGTCCTTTTAACAACTGGTCAACTGCTACGCCTAAGTATATCAGAGTTGAAATAACAATTAATGGTGTGCTCATCCCGCAAAGTCCTCGATTGAATTATCGGGAACTAATTTAGGTGCTGAATCGGGTCTTACAATTAAATCACCTAACAACCCAACAATCTGACCTTTCTTGCCTAACTTTTCAATTTGAGGTACTGACTTTGGTTTTACTTCATATAAGTCTTCTTTGTGAAAACCTTTTTCCAAAAGAATTGTTTCAGCTAAAGCAAAATCTGAAATCTTTCTGTGACCTTTTGGTACTACCAATTTAAAACCAACGGGTATCACATTTTCGTGTACTGCTTTTTGTGTAGCATATTCTTCAATATCATTCACATAAGACTTTAATTGTGATGCTTTTGAAAGTACTAGACGGAACTCTTCTTCGTCTAGTAGCGGAGCTGGACGAAAATCCAGTGATGCTATTTCGTTGACGAAGTCCGAGCGCGCTTTGCACGTGGCTTTGGCGCGGCAGAACTGGCAGTGTTCGCCTGGGACGAATTCGCCCGTGCCTGTCCACGCTTTTTTGGCTTTTGGGGCAACAAAGTATTTTCCCCACTCGACAAGTTTGGCGATGGTCGTGCCATCGATGCTAATAGAGTCGAGTCTTGGCTGGACAATGATTGTGCGAACTTCTTTGATCGTTGGGAATTCTTCTTTATAACGCTCATAGGCACCGAGGGAATAAAGACGGAGTTGTTCGTTGTTAACGGCAGAGACAGGAATGCCTGCACCAGCTTTAAGATCGATAACTGTAATTGTGTTTTTGTTAAGGATAATGCAGTCCGCAGTTCCAAAACCCTCTGGTATATATTCTGTAAGATCGACCCTTGCCTCGATAATAGCCGTGTCTTCGCTACCAATTTGAGAGCGGACATAGTTGACATAGATGTCGGAGATGTCTTCAATTTCTTGGGAGTAGAGCGGGTTTTGTTTAATGATTTCAAGTTCTGTGCCATATTCTTCACTTTCTATTTTACCTAGTTGATGTTTAAGTTTAATTTCTGATAAAGAATGGGCAAGAGTTCCTTCTCCAGAATAGTCTTTTTGTCCTTGGCGACGAGGAGGCTCTGGAAGAGTAGCTTCAAGCCTTGGAGATGGGGTACAACGCAACCATCTGTGAGAAGATGATGCACTTAGTAATGCGTGACTTGTCATTCTGATTTCCTTGTTTAACTGTTTTATTTGGGTATATCTACTTATGCAAACTTTAACACAATTTTAGCATGTTTTTGTTTCATCATATGATAAATATTCAATTGCTGATTTAAGTGCTTGAATTGAATCATTAAATAATCCCAAGCCGTGGTTACATTTTTGACACAAAAATCCTCTAATTTTTCCAGTTGTGTGGCAATGATCTAAATGTGCTTTATTTCCCATTTCTATACCAATTTTACAAATTGCACATTTACTGTTTTGTTTTTCTAATATTTTTAATACATCTTCTAATTTTAAACCAAATTTTTTAATATATTTAGTATTTCTACTTTTATCTATATTATTTTCTCGCCATTTTCTTTTTTGTATGGTATTACAGGATTTACATGTATATTGATATCCGTCCCCTTTTGTGTTATTGCTCTTACTAAACTCAGAGAATGGTTTTTTTGTATTGCAAACATTGCAATTTTTCATTGATACTCCTATAAGTAGATTGGTGGACTAGCCAATGTATAGGCATTGGCAAGGGAGCTACCCGATTCGTCCTTGGTTGATTGTATTACTGTTTTGCTTCTCGTAACTGCTTGATTAAATTAGAAACTTCTCCGGCGAAATCAATCTTAATATCTTGTTTAATTTCTGCTTTAATTTCTCGTGTTTCTTTGTAATCTTGTGGAAACTGACCTCTTAAAGCAACTTCAACAATACGGCTGTTAAATGCCTTATTACCCACATTGGCGAGCATCTCTCGCTCCCAATATGCTTGTGAGTGTACAAGAGCCATATCAAGAGCATCTTTAAACTCTGGGTACTTTTTTTCCCAGCTTTTAGCTACGTCTTTAGTTATGCCAATATCAGCCCAAATCATTTTTTGTGAAGCACCTTGCTGACCTAACTCGATCATGCGTTCACACATCTCGGGTTTGAAGGTATATTTTCTAACTGCCACACTTCCACCTTTTCAGTGCTGCTGCTTTGCGTGTTGGTTTACCGTTCTCATCTTTCATGGGTCCGGGCATGCCAGACATGCGGGCACAGAATGATTTCTTGCGTGGTCCGCCTTCTGGTTGTGGTGCTTTTAAATTGGAGCCAGTAGCCTTATTATAGGCTTTACGACCCGCTTCAGTCATGCCAGCACCTTCTTTGGTGGTAAGGTAATGACGGCCTTTACCTTTGGTTGTTTTACTAATTGGGTTTGCCATTATTTTTTCTTTGCAGTCTTAGCGGATTCAACAAATGCTTGCTTAGTAGGTGCACCTTTGGCACCGGGTTTGCGCATCTTTTCGCCAGAGCCAGCTTTTATACGTTCTCTCTTTGCGTTGATGTTGGCGTATAAGCCGGGTTTGGTTGCCATAATATCTCCTTGTTAAATAGGGGCCAGTCTTTCCTGGCTGTCAGTTTAAGCGTCCTTAAACAAATGCAGGGCTTCTTTACGCCCGCAGAAGCGCTTCACAGCGAGTCCTATATCTACTTATGCAAAAAACGCTTAATTTTCGCCCAAAGACTAGGTTTCTTCGCTTTCTCTTGTGCAATATGCTCTTTTAACAATGCAATTACACCAATTTCCACCAACTTACCATTTGTGTAAGGATTAAGATCTAAGTTGTAAGTTGCTGAACCGTCTTCATGATCCATAGCATGGGTCATGGTGAACTGGATATCATTACCGTCCAAAAGGTATGCTGGCAAGGATTGTTGCGTGTTCGTTGTCTGCTTCGACTTCAATGTGGATGGTTTCTTCTTTTTTGTTGAAGATCTCGTCCCAGTTTTTGTCGAATTGGTCTTTGTTACTGATGGGTCGTGGGGCATCGCCTTTTCCTCCGTCGTGGGTTGTCATTTTGGTTCTTTCGCTTTCTTAATTCCTAAACCAGCGCGCAGTTCGTGGCTGTACAATTTTTTAACTGGCTTTTTAATTTCGCCAGCTTCCTTTGCCACTTTGGCCGCTTTCTCTCTGCCAACAAATTCTTTGTTTGATAGCAAGAAGCCGCGCTTATCGGCGTTCTTTGGTCGATCAGCTTTCTTTTCAATCTCGCTGTGCGAGTATGCTGGTGAGTCGGTAATCACTTTGCCAGACTTTTCTTTTACTGCGGGTTTGGTTACTTTTAGTTTTGCCATTATTTATTCCATAATAGTATTAATACAAGTCCGATGATTGCTGCGTATCCGATGATTTCCATTATGCGTTCCTATGGTATGCGTCGTTAGGGTTGGCCAGCATGCTGGCAATGAGTTTGTCAACAGTGGGGAACCACTGGATGACTTTGAGGCCGTCTGCTTGGTAGATGGTGAAGCTCATTCTGTTTTAATTGCAAAGTGTTTGCCTACTGTTTCCCACACAATGCCTTTCCAATGTTCGTTAAACTCTTTCTTTTGCTTTTCGTGACGCTTGATGACTAATTGCTTTTCTTCCTCTGTCCACTCTTCTGCGTCACCTAATACCATAAATTCGTATTCAGTCATTGCCAATCCCAGCCCAATAGTAGTTTGGTCATTTTCTTATGTAACCAGCATGGTTTATTTATAACATAAACATAAAATGACCCGCCAATAACCCACGCACCTGATTTGTGTGGAGCTTCGTGAAAAACATATTCGGGCGAAAGTTTTGCGTTACTGATCATCCTATTCTCCTATTCCGTGGGCTCGCTCGATGGCGCGGGCAAATCTGTACGGGAAAATTTGTGGTATCAAGCTATCTGCTTTGACATCATTATAAATCTTCTCTATCTCATCGTCAGTTAAACGTTTGGTCATGGTGACATACGTGTTGCGTTCGGCATCTTGCCGGTCTTGTGTGGTGAAGGTGGTCATTTTTGTACCATCCATTCAATTTTTAAATTACCGATACGAACCCAACAATATCCACCACCAATATTATAAGTTATAAAACCTTTGAGCTTAATCATTTTTCTTGCGCCTTTCTTAGTATTGCTCTAGCAAAAATAATGTTTTGTTCGCCTGTGTCAGTTTCCATGCCACTCCAAATTTCAATTATTTCCTCATCTGTTAGTGTCTTTGCTGGATGGGTGTAGAGTGGAACAGCACTAGGGTCATTTTTATCACATTGATACCAAACTGACTTCATATTTTCGTCTTGCTCAAACCACGCTACTGGTTCATTTTTCATTTGTAATCCTCCCATTCACTACCTAATACATTTTTTAAAATAACCTCAATGTCTAATGAACAATATCCTCCATTACCCATAACCCAAACCAATGTTTCAACACAAGCCTTTTGCAATTCTTCGTTGTGCTTTTTCAACGCCTCGATTTCAGCTTGTTGCTCTACTACTTTTGCATAAAGTTTGTCGTGATTAACAAGTAAAGAATAGTATTCAGCTTGTTGCTGGCGTAGCATGGCTGCAGCATTACCCACAGGCGATGCTCGCCACTCTTCAATTGTGCAATCATAAGAAATGCTATCTAACTCATCAGCTAGTTCATTTGCGTTCATATTATCTCCTAAACTGTGGTATGGGTTTGCGTCTACCGTATTGTAACCTAACTTTGATCGCCTCAATGGTGCCGATGCGTTTGTTACGCCAGCCTTGGTTAGCACGGCGGATCATTTGCATCTTGGTTCGTTGCTTTTGAAGCAACTTTAGTTGCCTATTACGCAACACACGACGCTTACCCACCCTACCAAAAATGGTAGTGAAGTGGGTTCGCGGCGCTGTTTTACGAAAGTTTAGCGATCTCACTGCCTTACACCAATACCATGAGCTTGTTCAATTGTTCTACCAATAGCTAAATGAATGTCTTGCAAAGTAACATATCCAGTTGTCATTCCTTCAGCCATAACATCAAACATGGCATCATTAGCAAGCACAATAATTTCTTCATCGGTCAACGGCTCTTTATTTGTCATCAATGATAATCGTTCTTTTAGGTTTAGATGGAACTGGAGTCTCCATCGCTTTGCGCAAATGGGGTAGAACATCGTTGAGCATCATTTTAGCCATAGCTGCGGCTTTTTCTTGATGCTCAAGTTCTTGTTCTGCCGTTGTTCTGGCCGCCTTTCGCTCCACTTCTTTGATGATGTCATTGCTGACACCAGCACTTTTAAGCAGTTGCTTGAGGTTCACTTGGAGTCTCCGTTGTTGCATTAGCATTTAACGCATCAATCTGTGGCCCACATTGTGATTGAATTGCGGCAATAATGTTTGCCAACAAAACGGTTGGGGTTTGGAATGGTTGATTTAAAGCATTTAAAATTCCGTTTATGTCACTTACAGAAAACTTTAAAGTCATAATCTTATCTGCCAATGGATCCACTGGGGTTGCTTGTACATCGACTGTGTCAGTCATTTTTTACTTCCTTTCTTTGGTTTAAAAAAATCTTCTCTTGCTGCTAGTTTTTCTGGATCGGTGCAATACTGATTAAGTCCAAATACTCTAGCATGTACATCTTCTGCATTCCAAATGCGCATGTCGTTTAACAGCTTGATGCCCAGCAACGCATTAGCAACTTCATCTTCGGTCATGGGTGTTGGTGCATCACCATGATAGCGAAAAAATAGTTCCAAGTCTTCGCTAGTTTGCCAGCACATCATAATGGCTTGCTCTAAATCGCCAGCGGTATATTTTTTCATGATTTCTTTTTAGCTTTTTTTACAGCATCTTCCCAGTTGTAAGTAAAGTACTTACCTACTTCTTCAAGTGCTGGAATAAGTGTCTCCCAGCTTTCAACATCATCTGGATGAAAAGAACTAGGATTTTTCTTAGCTCGTTTTAAATCTTCTACTAACCAAAGATACTGTTGGATGATTGCTTGACTAACAATCTTATCCGAAAAGTCATCATCAATTTCTACAATCATTTTCCACACTCCGTTTCGTGTTTTTTACCTTGTTTACGACGCAACTCATTTTCTACGGCCATTACTTCTTCTTCATTATCGCATACCCACATGGTTTGTACATTAGAAAACATAGACAAATCAATATCTTCCACACCACGAATTGTTTCAAATAATGGAAAACCTTTGTACATATGTTCGACAATAAAGATACTCATAATTTTAGCTCCTGTTTTATAAATTCTACTGCTTTTTCGTAATGGTAACGCCAATATTTTTCTGTCACACCAACATCGAGATAGGTCATTCCCATTAAAAATGCGTCAATAATTTCTTTTTGTTTTTGTGGCATGCGTTCATCAATTATACGCTCAATGTCAATCAGATCATCTAAATCCCAAGGCAACCAACCGCCTTCTAAAACACCAGAAAACGCATCGATATCATCGAGCTCTAGTGGATCCATCTCCTCATCTGACAACCTAGGTTTACTGCAATTAATTATTATTCTCATTTATTTAGTGCGTCCATTAAAGCTTCTTGAATTGTTATTTTTCCCTCTAGCACCTTTACTACATGGTTATCAATACTATTAGACAAAATCAAATGGTGTATAATAACCGGCTTTTCTTGCCCTTGACGGTAAATACGCGCGTTGGCTTGGATGTAGTTCTCCGAGCTCCATGGTAAATCAAACCACACCGTTTGGGCTGTTTCACCAACATTGCACTGTAGATTGAGACCGATCCCTCCAGACTGGGGGTGGGCAAGGAGCATACGAATCTTGCCACTACGCCAGGCTTCAATGTTGTCATCGTCCAGCACCACAGCTTGCGGGAACTGTAACCGAAGTCTTTGGAGGCTATGTTTGAAATGGTAGAAGACCAACGTTGGGGAAGAGGACTCTTCCATGATCGACTCAAGGTATTCCAATTTTGAACGGTGTACTTCCTGCGCCGTTCCGTCCTCGCTATAAATTGCGCCCGAGGTGAATTGCAGTAGCTTGCCCGCCAGCGTGGCTGCTGTTGGAGCCGTAATGACTTCCTTACCGATGTCAGCAACCATGTCTTTTTTAAGTTGATCATATTTCTTTCGTATTGTAGGATCTATTTCCACATTGTGAAATAACGCTGTAAGCGGAGGTAATTGCAAATAATCTAAAGCTTTAAGCGAATGACAAATATCTGAAATCTTATCCGTAATAATTTTATCTACACCGGCTTTAATCTTCCAACTGTATATAACTCGTGTCTGGCGGTTCATTTGATCTGGCATCATGTACTTGTCTCTGAACTTCGTTAGGCTTGTTTCCAGACGCTCCCCTAAATCCAAGATGCCAACCTGTGACCATAGGTCTGCCATTCCCTGTGGGGTCGGCGTACCAGTAAGGATAATACGACGCTTGAAGCTTTTTAAGTGCTTCTTCAGAGCTTTGAAACGTTTGGTCGATGGGTCTTTGAAGCGACTCGATTCGTCGATGATCAGATTGTCGAATGGCTTCTCTAAATTCTCCAACAGCCATACCAAGTTCTCTAAGTTCACTACATAAATGTTCCCACTGCTCTTGAGTGCCGCCAATCTCTGAGCTGGTGTCCCCATTACTTTGTTGATCTTCAGATGTTTTAGATGTTCCCATTTACTTGCCTCGGTTGTCCAAACTGTTTCAGCCACACGCTTGGGTGCAACGACCAGTGTTGTACCTTTAAACTGCTCCGCCAGTATCGTCAATGATATCGTTGTCTTCCCTAAACCTGGTTCCAAGAATAGACCCATATTGGGGATGGATTTCGCCTTTCCAATTATCGTCGTCTGATATGGGTGCAGCTGGCTCTTCTTTAACATGTGTACTATTCCAAATCCAATCTGCTATTGCGTAGTGTTCATGCATTGTTCCGTCACCTTTGATGCGGTTTGCTCTGTGGGATATAAATGCCACATTGCCTTCAACATAACCTAGATCTGGAACTATTCTATCTAACTGTGGCCCATCTGGTTTAAATTTACCAACTCCTAAACCAGACGATCCCCATTCAAAATGAGTTTTAAATACTGGACATTCATCTGTTGCGATGCTTCTTAAATACTCTCTTGTAATTGTAAAAGGTACATTGTTATCTTTTGCTCTTCGCTTTGCCCATTCATATGCTCTTCCAATATGAACATCTTTAACACTCATCTTTTGTCGCGCCACGGATAAATTCCTCAATATCTTCATATGATCTTAAAATATGGACTGGGAAACCAGCCTCTCCGAGTTCATCAAATACTAGGATCTGTCTTGGGCTTAGGACTCCGTTTTCTGTTTTCAACTCCACCAGAAATAACTTCTGGTTTAAAATTACTATTCGATCTGGTACTCCCGTCACGCTGCTCAGCCATTTGTAGCAAAGCCCCGATGACTGCTTGATTCTTTTGATCAAGTACTTTTCTATTTCTTTCTCCAGCACGCTCACGCTTGTCTTCCTCCGTTGCATAGGCAGCAAAAACTTGTTTGAATAAATGTTCGCCTAAATACGAACGGGACTCATCACCAATTTTTGTTTCATCTTCACCAATATGTTGGAAGATATGCGTAACCGTATGGGATACCTCATGGTAGATTGTGCCCATACGCTCTAGTGCATCTTCCTTAGCCATGTCTTCAAAATTAAACACAATCGCTAATATGGAATAGTGTGTGCCTTCTTGCTGAATGTAATGAGATTCAGCAATGCCTTCATCTAAAGCACTATGCCGAGTTGTTATTTTGCTATCCCTTAACGCTTGCTGAAACGAAGCATCAGAAAAACAAATAAATACTTTAGCTCCAAAGAACCCGGTGTCCGCAACATAATACGGTTTTGCCTTTTTGGTTGCCATTAGAAAATTTCCTCTTCTTCAAAGAATACTTGCTTATCAATATATGCTTGGGCTTTGTCTGTTAGCTTCACACCCAAGTACTTGTGTTGTCTTTTCCCATCTACTCTTACTGCACAAGACTGCACACCTTTATCTTGCGTTGCGGCTAAAAATCTACGCTT
>Ga0214171_1000547_pt1 | contig 12643 bp, 6 predicted proteins | sample TroBogEpilimnion_40_FD_153009 | JGI IMG/M metagenome (GOLD analysis project Ga0214171, IMG submission 153009) | Freshwater microbial communities from Trout Bog Lake, WI - 02JUL2007 epilimnion | ecosystem: Environmental > Aquatic > Freshwater > Lake > Epilimnion/Euphotic zone | place: Trout Bog... | reverse complement strand
CCACGAACATGGTCTTCTGCCGCCCCATCCGAATCATGTCACAGGCATGCCCCAAGGCATGCGAGGACGAGGCGCAAGCGCTGTTAAATGCAAGTGTCGCGCCTTTGATCTTGAACAATGCGGTGAGATTCAGATGCAACGAATTCGGCATGCCAGTGATGACCACCGGTGCCGAAGTACGCGCCGGCCCACGTTTGATCACCGAATCCATCGCCAGGTAGGTCATCCAAGGCGATCCAGCCGAGGCACAGTACAAACCGGTCTGTGGATCTGACACCTGGGCAGGTTCGAGTCTGGCATCAGCGATGGCCTCCTGCATGGAAGCATAGGCAAACACAGCATTCGGAACCATCGTGCGCAGTTGCGCGCGGTTTAGCTTCACATGCTCAGGGAAGGTCCAGTCGAGCGGATCAGGCGTGGGGAATTCAAATCCCTTCACCGTGCCAGCCAGCTTTACGCGGTCATTGGCCGCCGCCAGTTCTGGGACGAATTCGATGCCAGACCGACTTTCACGCAGGCTTTCAGTCACCGCAGCACGGTTGTTGCCGATGCTGGAAATAAATCCCAGCCCGGTGACGACCACCCGCTTCATGAGGCGCTCGCGCCGAATTTTGCACGGAGAAATTTCTTCAGATCGCCCAGGGTCGCGATGCCGCTCAGTTCTTCCGTCGCAATCGTGAGGCCGAGCACTTCCTCTGCCGTCATCACCACTTCGATCATGCCAAAGGAGTCCATGCCGATGTCCTCCATCAGTTTCATGTCATCCGTGACCGATGCCACGCCATCAGGCCGTGGATTGGCGGCATCCCGTGCCAGCACGCCGAGAATGATGGCATCCAGCTCGTCGAGGTTCTTCGTTTCTTCGAAGCGCAACGCGGCGGCCACCGTCTCCTCACTGCAACGTTTAAGGGATTTGGTGATTTCTTGTTTTCGGTCTTCGCTCACGGGCATGGCTGTGTTTAATCAATTATTGTGTTGGATCAACGCTTTTCCGCACTGAAGACGCCGTACCGCTGGACTCCCAGCACGTAGGCGAGCCAGTTGCGGAACAAAGTCAGCGCGAAAATACGGTTCAGATTCTGCGAACTGAACAGAAAACGGCGGTAATTCGTCTTCGTGACCAGCTCTTTCAGGCAGCAGAGCGGCCAGGAACGCCCAGATTTCGGGGTAAAACGGGTCAAGATCGCCGTAGTGGAAGGCAGCCCATCGATGAGCAGGCTATTTTCAGACGTTGGGGTCATGACTCAAAGAGAGCGCGGCTGCAAAATAGCCGCAGGGACGCGTTGGAGGGTGTTAAACGGGATCGTGAGCATGGCATAAAACGGTCCCATGCGTTTAACGACGAAGCCCCGGCAGCACAGGAGCTTTAAAATGACATCTCGCAGCATGCACCGCGCTCGGCCGCGCCAGGTGCCGAACCACATGCCCCATTCGGCCCGGGAAGTGGCAGTCTTGACCGCTTTGCGGCGGAAGTGGTCGTATGCGGGCAGCAGTGTCAAAGGATCGCCCTGGCACAGGATGGCGGCGAGGAACTCCGCATCCGCAAAGCCGGTGTTCATCCCCTGGCCACCGATCGGGCTCATCCCATGGGCTGCATCCCCGCAAAGGATGATGCGCCCATCATAGTAGCGGTCACAGTTGTAGCGCCGAGGCGTAAAGGCGCTTTCGTTGATCTGATCGGCGGCTGGAACGTCGATGCCGGTTCGCCCTCGAATCAGCCCGCTGAGGATTCCCGGCGGGGCAGGGTCGAGATGCGTTTCCGTCTGCACCACCCAGCGCCGCTGGCCACCAGGCAGCGGGAAAGACTCCACCGCACCCGTGGCCGTGAAAAACAGGTGCGCCTCATCACCAAACTGAGTGCGGTCAATGAAATCTCCCATGACAAAATGACAGCCATAGGTGTGAACCGGTGCCCTCATACCGATCAACTCGCGCACACGGCTGCGGCTCCCGTCACACGCGATCACAAACCGCGCGGTGAGCACGCGCTCCCCGGCCTGCACAGTACAGTGATCCTCAAACTGCCTGACAACGCTGACTTCGCAGCCTACTTCCAGGTACTCCTGCCCCAGATGCTTTTGCAATAGCGCGATGGTCGTCACCTGCGGCAGCGAAAGTATGAAGCGATTCACATCCGGAATCTCACGAAAAGAAACACAGCCAAGTTTTCCAGACTGACCATACACAAAGCAGTCACGCACCTTGACTCCGGCGGCGATGAAGTCGGCCGCCAGTCCCAGTTTGTCGAGGATCTGCAAGGACGGCGGCGTGATGCCAATCGCCGCCGAATGCGTCAGCGGTTCCACCCGCCGCTCCAGCACGCGGAAGCGCAATCCCTGCTGTTTCAGCAAACACGCCAGCAGCAGACCCACCGGCCCGCCACCCACGATGATCACATCGTAGTCAGGAGCATCCACCGGACTGTCGGCGCACGATTTCATGCCATAGCGGGTGCCTGTGTGGCGGACAGCGCTTTCTTGGCCGTCGAGATCGCCGCGCCGCAACGTTCCAGCACCGCTGTTTCCACCGTGAGCCCCGGACCAAAGGCAATGGCGCAGGTCATGGCACGCTCCGTTTCCGCTTCTTCGAGGAAGCCTTTCAGGACAAACATCACCGTCGGGCTGCTCATGTTGCCGTAGTCGCGCAGGACACTGCGGGCCATATCCAGCGCATTGACCGGCAGGGCGAGCTGCTCTTCGATTTGTTCCAGAATCGCACGCCCACCGGGGTGTACCGCCCACTCGTCGATGTCCGCCAGCGCGAGGCCGCGTTTGTCGAGGATGCCACTGATCATCTCGCGAATGTTGCTGCCGATAAGCTCCGGCACATAAGCCGAGAGCACCATGTTGAAACCATGGTCGCCGATGTCCCAGGCCATGTGCGCCTCGCTCGAAGGCACCAGCGCCGATTGAAATCCATGCACCCGGTAAAAGGCCCGGTCAAGCGCCGGTTCGCGGGCGCTCACGATCGCCGCCGCCGCACCGTCGGCGAACAGCGCATTGGCCACGATGCTCTCCGGTTTGTCACTGACCTGCAGGTGCAGGGAGCAAAGCTCCAGGCACATCACCAGCACCACAGCCTGCGGATTGGCCTCACAAAACTGGGCGGCCATGCGCAGCGCGGGAAAGGCGGCATAGCAGCCCATGAACCCCACGGTGTAGCGCTCCACATTTTCATTGAGGCCCAGCTCACGGATGAGGTGGTAGTCCGGCCCCGGATTGGCGAAGCCGGTGCAGGAGGCAAACACCACATGGGTGATGTCGCCCTTCGCAAACTGCGGACACTCCGCCAGCGTCTTGCGCGCCAGCTTCACCGCAAGTGCGCGTGCCGCTTTGGCATACAGGGCATTGCGCTGACCGGTACTCGGCGAGTTCATCGAACCATCCGGCAATGTATGAAACAGCCCGCCGTCGTCCTTCAGGAAGTCGCCGCAGGCACTGTAACGCGTCTCGATGCCGGTACGCTCGTAGATCATTTCGATCAGTCGTTTGGCGCGCGGCTCGGACACCCAGCTCTTCATGCGATCACGCGTGAACTCATTGCTGTAGATGAAGTCCGGCGTCTCGGTGGCGATGTGATGGATGAAGGCAGGCATGTATCAGGAAGGATTGCGTTTCAGGGAGACGGCGGCATGCACCTTGATCGTATCGCCCACTTTGATGAAAAGCAGCATCGAAGGGACCTTGATGCCACTCTTTTTGAGCGAGAGATCGAAATCCAGATCAAAGGTGGCCTTGTCACCCCGATGCTGCCAGTTGCTGATCTTGCCCATAATCGTCTGCGTTTTACCCAGCAGTGTGAGCTTTAGGGGCAGCGTGGAGGGTGTCGCATCGCCCTGACGAATAGCGGAAAAGGGGGTGTCAATGACCCCCGTAATGAGCGGATAGGCAGTCGCCTGCATAGACTCGCGCATCTTGACATCACGATCCGCCTCAGCGGTGTCCATTTTTGCGACTTCGACCCTCACGGTCGCCTCCACCCGCGTGGGATTTCCGGCGGCATCCGTCGTCACCGTGGTGGCAAACGGTTTCGCCGCCACCTTGCCCCCCCAGCTATTGATCGTGGAGGTGCCATTGAAAGAGATTTGGCTGGTGCCAGACCAGTTCGAGGTATCGGCCAGTGCGGAGACGGCCATGAGACAAAACAAGCAGAGAAATTTTTTCATAAACAAGACGTGATAGTGGGAAGGAGGGAAGCCAAGCTACGATTGACAAGTGACAGGTTAAAAGGTCCGAAGGCATGCAAAGACAGCGTATTTCTTAGCCAGACTCGGACAGGCTTCATTTTGACTCAGGGCAAGCAGCCACCCCGCCTGAGCTCTACGTTGGTGGGACACGGCTGAGATACCGCAGACATCCCATCCAGGCATCAAATCAACATCCGCAGCGTAGCAATCTCCCGCAGCACCACACCTCGGCTGTCATGGAAATCCCGGCGCGCCGCTTTGAAAACCACCTTCAGCGACACGCGCGCCTGTCGGTCATCCAAATGCACCGCCTCCGCGCTGTCGTTGATGAAACGCTTCGCCTCATCACCCGGATTCGTCAGCGTGCCCGTCACCTGGTTGGTGGTCAGGCTGTGGTCTCCCTCCGCAGCAGGACGGCAGAAACTCACGACCAGTTGTGCCAGCAGCCCATCATGGTCACACACTTCCGGCGTGTAATCGTCTTCACGGTGATGCAGCCGCACCTCCATGCCCTGCTCCGACCGGCAAATCAAAACCCGATGGCTGCCATCCAGCACAGCCAGCCCCGCAAACACCGCAGGCATGACCGCAGTCGCCGTACCCGAATAGGCAAGCAATAGAAGCAGGACCAGCATGCGATGAGCGCGTTTCATGCAACAGAATCTCCCGACCTTGGAAGCAATGACCATTCCACAGGCGGCGATGGGTTCAACCAATTCCGTCCTCCCGGCTTTGATGCGGGTGATACTCAGTCTCACCAACTTTCATGTGAGTTGCGAAATCAGCGCCACATGCATCACTCTGGAGCTAGGCGAAGCAGCGTTCTCCCGCAATGGACCAGTACGGCGTACTACTTCAAAACGTGTCCTGGCTACTGCACGATTGCGGTAACGTTGGTCACCCTGATTCTGGTAAACAGTCTCGTTGCTGGCACACTGGATATAACCCGGAAGGTCACACTTTCAGTCTGCCTCGCAGCATTGGGTACTGCCGGAGCGGCAAGCTGTGAAATGACGTTGTCGGTTGACCAATTCACGAGATCGTAGCTCCCCTCTATTTGGTAAAGAAGACCCGGTTCGTTTTGTCTGCGAGTGAAGGTGATCAGTAAGCCATTCGTGGCCATCGACGTAGCAGGCTGGGTGGAGTCTGATGGTGAATTTGGGTCCGCATCAAAAGCATAGGACATCAGCAGATTGCCAGCATTCGTCGCTAAAGACCCCCCAGGCGACGCTGAGCCCAGATTCAGTCCATTGGCGACCTCCCAATCATCGGGGATACCGTTGCTGTTCGTATCGGCAATAGATAACACCGAGACAGTCTGAGTAGTTTGATTGGGAGGAGAAGCATTGTCCCACGCAATCAGCGTCAGTAGGTTCCATCCTGTAGAAAGCGAGACCGTAGCATTGAAAGCACCGCCGGTCCCCAAAGTAACAGGCGAGCCATTGAATGAAAAACTGCTGATGCCATGAGCATCCGTAATGGTGCCGCTTAAAGTCATGCTGCTGGCAATCGTCCGTAAATTGGCACCTCCATAGCCTGCCATGGAACCACCGAAAGCGATAGCCGGTGGCGTGGCATCCTGCACTGCAGACACAACGCTGCTCCATGGGCCGAGAATCTCGGTGCCCCCGGAAATCCAGTGGGCACGCACCCGGAACCAAGTGTTTTGCGCATCGGCCAGACCCGTAACGTTGAATTGCGTGGCACTAATCCAACCTGAAGACTGTGGTGCGGAAAAAACACCCGTATGATCCCATTGAACCTCGTACGCTGAAGCTCCAGAGGCCGCACTCCAGCTTAAGGGAGCCGAGCTGCCGCCGAGGATGAGTGGCGGCGCATTCAGCACCGGAGCCGGTACGGTGGAGGGGCTGACATCAAAGGTATTACTTTGACCGCTGAAGGCTCCTCCAGCCTTGATGACCACATTGGAGCCCCCGCCGTTGACAGTGAGCGCCCCGGTCCAAACACCGTTGGTCAGTGTCGAGGTAGTGGCAGGGGAAACGTTCATCACGTTCCCAAAAAAGAGGTGCAAAGCGAGTTGGACATTCTGGTTACTGGGTGCCGGGCCGACGGTGCTGGACCAAGTTGCTGGATCAGGCAGGGTTGATGCTCCGCTCGCGGTCATCATCATGGCCGTTGACCCGGTATAGTTGCCGGTTTCCGACCGATAAAGATTTCCTGCGGAGTTGGACATGACTTCAATGATCAGGTTCGTGCTACCGTCGCAGACGTACGGCGTGTTGAAGGGGATGAAGAACCAGCCACTCGTGTTCGCACTGGCGAAGGAACCACTGCGCACCGTGACCCAGCCCGTGGAATTGTCGAATTGGGGCGACGCTGGAAAACTGCTCAGCGTGGTGGGCCGAATCCGAATCGTATAATCAGTGAGGGAAAAGCCCGAGTTGAATGATCCATAAAGTTCAATGCCCTGCAGCAATCCGCCCGCTCCAATATCCTGAGCCGGCACGATCAGGTTTGTTCGGTATTTGGCACTTCCCACCCCCACCATGGCAGAGGCGCTCCAACTATTGAGATTGCCAGACATTCGCGTGACGGCATTCGAATAGGCAGATAGCGACGCGGCGACACTCGTGCTCGCGACGGGATTTCCGTTGGCATCGGTCACTCGAAGGGTTGCTGGGAATGAGGTGCCGCTAGTCTGCGGGCTGGCAATCGAATCGAAAATGAGCTGAGAGGCAGTTCCTGCGGTGAGGTTGAAAGAGTTGCTGGTAACCGAGATCCCGTTGTAAGTGGCCGTGACTGTGATGCCGGTGTCAGCTTTTGGAATCAAAAGAGTGCTGGTCCAAGTATTGCCAGACCAAGTGGCGGTCGGCGTTTGGTTTACCACGTTGATTGGGCCTCCTGCTCCTCGGGCCGTAAACGTTGGGGAACCCGTCATTCCGTAGGCACCGTTTCCATCGAGTGTTGTGGCAGTCACGGTCACATAGTTTACCGGCCCTGCCGCTTGGCCAGAAAAACTGGAAAGGGTCAAAGTCGCCGGGTCATTGTCAACGACCTTGATCGAACTGGTGGCGCTGACAAAACCAGAGCCAGAAACAGTCAATGACACCGTCGGTGACCCATCCGCCACATTGTTTTCAGGAGCCGCTAGATAAATATAGCCGGCAGAGGAACTTGCTGGAATGGTCACGGTAGCGGGAACAGCAAGACGTGAAGGATTGCCGCTCGTGACAGAGAGAGTTATATCAGAAGTCGCAGCCCCAGAAAGATCGACACGGAAATAGATTCCACCACTGGTCGTCGTGCCTTCATTGATACTGGTATAGTAGCAAGACAGTGCCAGCTGCGTACTGCCAGTGTCGTTGACGGTCACGCTGCCCACTGCGGCAGACCACCCTGGCACAGACGCCGTGATGTTCACGGCCAGATTGCCGTCACTCGTGCCATTGTTCGTGGTTGTCAGCGCAAAGGTCGCGCTAGAACTCCCAGCGGGAATTGTGACCGTGGCCGGCACGGAAAGCCGCGTTGCATTTGAGGAAGCCAAATTCACCGTGAGGGGAACTGTTGCCGCGGTTCCGACTCTCACCGTGCCCGTGACCCCGCTGCTCCCCTCCAGAAAGCTGGCAGGCAGGCTCAAGGAGATGGTTGTGACCTCATCGTCCGTAATCACGCATGTGCCCGGCATGGGAGTCAGTGCCGCGCCAGATTCTGCCGGAGTGATTGTCACCGTACGAGCACCGTTGACGATGGAGTCATTTGTGACGGTGATGTCAAACGATGCGCTAAGCTGTCCGGCAAGAATCACCACCGACGCGGGCACCTGCACCAATGCCGGTGCCGACGACTGCAGCGTCACGGTCAAGTTGCTCTGCAGCGGCTTCAACAGCGTCACCGCGCCCGCTTTAACCGCCACTCCAACGTTTTCCATTATCTGTGCAGGGACTTGAACCATTAAAGGCGGGTCTGGCACAATGGAAGTGCTAGAATTCAGCAGATACAATTTCCCATTGTTTCCATTCGCCGCCAGACCATAGCTTCCCCAGCGCACAAGGGCAGAGCTGACGGCTGCAGAACCATCCCCGAATCCAATGGAACCTTTTGAAGCGAACGTCTGACTGTCATAAGCATAAATACCTCCCGCACTTTGAACATAGAACCGTCCGTTGTTGGGATCAGGTTCAGAGCAGACATTCCCGCCACCACCCTGCAATATCGTTCCCGTGGACACGTCGATGATCGTGCCAGCGTAAATGCGGCCTGCAGCATATTTGACGGGCCCATAGGAGTAGTAGTTGGTGCTTGCCACGACGCTGGAAGTTAGGCTGCCCCCCGCTCCGATCGTAAAATCAGAGACTGAACCGCCTGGGCTGATGCTCGTTGACAGCCCATAAACATGTCCTGACGTCGCAGCCGGACAAAGGGAGTTGATGCCATAAGCAGATGTTGACAAGGTACCAGCGCTGAGCGGCACGCCATCTTGCAGTGCCGTCAGCCAATAAAGACTGTTAGTGGGGTCCATGTAAGCCACCAGGAGTGTCCTTGTATCGGTTCCTATAGGGCACAGGTCTGTAACGGTCAGCAACTTCGCGGGAGAGCCTGCCGGGCACGGGAAGGCCAATGCACGAGTGCGTGTGCTCAGGGTCCATTTTTCGATCATCCCATTATAGCCTTTACTGAGGTAGAGGGAAAGATGATCATCCGTAAGCCGGAGGTGGGTGGGATTGCCCGGACAATCAAACAACGGAGTGACTGCTGCACTGTTTGGGTCAATGGCCACAACCATATTGGGAAAGGAGGCTGACTTTACATCCACTGCGGCGTAGATCTGATCGGTTGACGGATCACGAACGATGTCTGTGATGGTTAGCGCAATTGTCCGTACCGATGGGTTGATGGGTGTCACAGTGGCTGCCGCATAGGCGGAATTGTTCGCCAGATTGGAATCGTTGGAGGAAGTCACCGTCGCCGTGTTGCCAAAACTTCCCGCGCCGGTGGCCGTGCCGGAGATCTGCACCGTACACCGTGCTCCTGGAGCCAGCGTGCCCAATGCCACATCGACCCGGGCACCATGAATGACCGGAGTTCCCTGGGAGCTGGAAACGCCACTAACAACCACGGATGGATGCAGCAGGTTTGAAAGCGTGACGTTCTTCGCTGGATTCGGGCTGGTATTACGCACCGTGACTGTGTAGTTCAGCGGCTGGCCCGGCCCAGTCTGATCTGGAGTGGCCAGCTGCTCCACCTGCAAATCCGCCCCTTCCCAGGTCGGCACCAAGGGTGTGCTCACCGTCAAGATCTGGCTACCCGTGCGAAATGCCAGACCATGTGGCCCCCAGCGCAGCATCTGCCCGGTCGGGGCATCTGTGAAGGTAGGCAAATCGACAACCCCGATGCGGTTGTATTGATATGTGTCATAAGCCCATAGTTGGTAACCAGTGCCCTTCGATCCAACAGCGTAAATTCTCGCCAGATTACTCTCTGGGATCGCGCAATTTACTTGCGCTGGAATCTGACTTGTGACGGCAACCTGCTTCGGATCCACCACAAAAGTCGTGTAGCCCCCTGCAACTGTGAGAAGTTTCCCGTCGCTGGCGCACTGACCACCCGTAGTTGGAATCCCGTAGCTTAAAGGCGATGCAGCTGCATGCAAACCGTCTGCAAGGAGGGAAAGAAACTGCAAGCTGGCAGCATTCCCCGAGGGGTAAACACCGTAGAAACTGCCAGGATCCACACCGGGAACGACCTGGCCATTGAGATAGTTCGGATTGGCCACAGGACGAGCCACTCCGGCATCGTACACCATTTGGTTCACCATTACTGACATCGGCTTGCCAGGCACGACGAGTATCTGCTTCACGTAATTATACATTGGCAGCGCGAAGGTCTCAGCGGGGATGCGGGTGGCGAGAGGTACCCGCCGCACGCTGGAGCCGCCGTTCACCGCCACATAAAGCTGCGAGCCGTCGTCGGACAAGCCCATGGCTCCCGCTGACGTAGGATCCACCACGATGGGGGCATCCTGAACACCATTGACCGGATTGATGGGAATGATGGTCCCAGACGGCGTGCTCACATACAGCCGACTGCGGAAGGCGTCATAGACCATGTCATTGTTGCCCAAATTGACCTGCACCGGTGTGGTTGGCTGGACGACGTTGAAAACATTGGAAGTGCCCGAAAGCGCGGCCGTCGAAGACGCGGCCGTAAGCTTCCAAGCACCCGGTGTCGCGATGCTGATGGTGCCGCTCCACCCCCCCTTGTTCATGGCGAACGAGTTTGGGGCCACGAGGGCTGTTGTCGAACCATTGCTCGCAATGAGCGACAAGTAGGAATCGCTGAACCCAGAAGCCACCGCTCCGTTAATATCCAACGCCATGATTTGCACGGCGAAAGCTTGGGAGGCGTATTGCGCTGGCCCAATCGGAGCAATAACAATGCTGGCGACATTCCCGTCTGCCACCTGGATGGCCGCCGTCGCCGTCGCCATTCCTGCAGCGCTCGCTGTGAAGGTCACCGTGCGCCGTCCTTCCATCGTAGAATTGCCGTAGGGCGTGATGTAGAAGGTACCACAGGTTGATCCAGTGTCGATGAACACGCTGCTCGTCACCATCACATCCGAGGCGGAGCTGGTCAGGGTGACCGTGACTGGAGAGCTGCCTGCAGGCCGGTTGAGCCGGACAAACCCGGTCGCTCCAGTGTCACCTTCCGAAACCAGTTCGGGCACCACGATGCTCATGTCCGCAGAAGTGTCGCCCAGCACCGTCACCGGTTTCGTCGCCCCGGTCCAGCCGCCGACTGCGGCGCTCACCTGCACGACTTCATCTGCTTGAAGCACCATGCTTCGTGGAAAGTAAACGCTAAAACTCGCTGAGGTCTGACCCGCCGGAATCGTCACCACCGCCGGCACATTGAGTCGGGCTGGATCACTCGAGATGAGCGGAACCTGAACATCCACCGCAGGAACGGCCGACACCGCGACAGTTCCCGTTGCGGGTGGTCCGCCACCTCGTGCCGAATTTGGGAGAGTCAGTGTGAGCGTGGCCGTTTCATTATCCGTAACGATCAAAGTCAAAGGCACCCCCAGGTAACCTGATGAACTGGCGGTGATGGTGACACTTGGCGATCCATTCAGCAGTGAATCGTTTACAACTGTCAGTGGCACCTGTATCTGGCTAGTGCCAGCAGGCACAAACAACGACGATGGCACACTGACACGGGAGGGTATGCTGGAGGTCAATTGCAGGGTCGTCACCGTCGTGGTCGGCGGCGTCAGATGAAGGGTGGCCTGCACGGTGGCGGGACCTGCCTCGTTCAAGGTTGCCACTGGGTCAAATTTCAAACCCTGAATCGGCTGCCCGAGAATCTCGATTTCGTCGATGTTCCAACCCGATTGCGGATCCGCCCCGTTATAGTTTCGCGCAATCCACGTGATGTAGATAGATGGATGATGATCCGCCAGCGCGCTGATGTCCACGTATTGGTCGGTCCAGCCAGAGTCGTGGACCGCCGCCGTTTCCTGCCAGATGATGTTCTGCTCAGGGTTCGTTAGATCTGTGCTGAGGGCGATCTGTGCGTTTGCAAACGGCGGGCGGTCTGTGTTCAGCCATCGCTTGAAATGGAGACGGGTGTTGATCAATCCGGACAAATCAATTTTCTGAGTGGTCAGCAAGGCATCACTGTTGATGTTACCAACAAAGTTTCCCGCTGGACTGTCGGTGAACACATACGTTCCAGTGGCCCCGCTGACAGGATCTGGATACCCCAGAGTGCCGCCGCCACCACCGACTGGCTGGGCAAAAGTCCACGAGCCTGTACGAGTCCAGGAGGTGCCAGGATCGGAATCGAGTGGGAACCGGTAAACAACTCCGGCAAGCACATCGAGAGTCACCGTCGTCGTCTGCGAGGTATTCAATCTCTGGTCCTGCAGCGTAAGGGTACCTGTTTGCAGCCCCATGGCCAGCGCATTGGCGCTACTGTTCACATTGAGAGTGACGTCTGTGGAAGTCCCTGGAGCAAGAGTGCCGCTGGTAGCGCTCAAGGTGAGCCAGGATGCCGTATTGGAGATGCTCCACCCTGTGGCGGCTGCAGAATTGTTCACGATGTGAATCGTAGAGGAGGCATTGACAAACGGCCCGCCGGGCGGCCCACGCGCGTCCAATCCGCCGCTCCAATACAAACGCTGAACCGAGAGCAGCGCCTTGTTGACGTTCAATCGCCCGCCAGTGGCACACATTCCGGCCAGAGAGGGAAGCACATCCACATTTTGCAAGACCGCCTGCTTGATTTGCGGCGCTGTAAGCAATGGCCGGTAGGATTTGAGCAAAGCACAAGCACCCGCCACCATGGGGGTTGACATCGAGGTGCCGCTGAGCTGCTGGTATGCATTGCCGGGCTTGGTGCTCAAAATGTTTACGCCCGGAGCGGCCAGATCCACCAAGGAAGTACCCCGGTTCGAAAAACTGGCCAGCGCATCAGTTTGATCCGTGGCCGCCACCC
>Ga0214171_1000539_pt1 | contig 12745 bp, 15 predicted proteins | sample TroBogEpilimnion_40_FD_153009 | JGI IMG/M metagenome (GOLD analysis project Ga0214171, IMG submission 153009) | Freshwater microbial communities from Trout Bog Lake, WI - 02JUL2007 epilimnion | ecosystem: Environmental > Aquatic > Freshwater > Lake > Epilimnion/Euphotic zone | place: Trout Bog... | reverse complement strand
CAATTAGTAAAATACATACACCACAATTTAGTGAAAATTCATGATATGAAGGATTTTATGTTGATATTATTGATCGTTTAGATTCACAATCATGAAATCATCCACATAAAATTGGTGTAATTACTGGACCTTTTACAGATATTGAAGATAGTATCGCTATTACTAATTTTGCTAAAGTTTTTAATTCAGGTGAAATCTTTTATGAAAATTTTCGCATGAATATAAATGCAGATAATCCTTCATATTATCTATTAAATCGAGATATAAGTTCATTCGATAAAACAACAGCATTATTATTAATTGGAACTAATCCTCGTTATGAAGCATCATTATTAAATACTTTATTACGAAAATATCAAAATCGTTTAGCATCTAATTACGCAACTATTGGTGCATTTAATTCATTAAAATTACGTCAAAATCATTTAGGTAATAGTTTACGAATTTTAAATGCATTTATTGAAAATAAAACTGATTTGAGTACTAATTTTTATAATATTTTAAATACTTCAATTATTTTTGGAGCTGAATCATCAAAACATAAATCAGGAGGATTTCAACAAAATATTATAAGATTTCTTGGTAAAAAATATTTAACTAAAAGTAAAAGTGGAGAACGTTTAGGAATTTTGCATCAACATGTTGGAAGTTTAAACTTTTTAACTTTAGGATTAAATACTAATGTACGCTCTTTATCTTATACAAATAAAAAAGATATAAAAATTGAAAGTTTATTTACTTTACATTTAAAAGATTTGAAAAAAAAATGATATTCTACTGAGTATTATACTCATATTACTGCTTTTAGTACACACAAAAATCTTAATTATAGTGCAGATAACATAATGCCTGTTTTAAGTTTTTATGAAAAATCAGGTACTGTTATAAATGCAGAAGGATATGTACGTAAATATAATGCTGTTGTGTCTAAACCACAAAATAGTACTATCAAAAGTTTAGAAATCTTTTTTGTGATGGCCTTCAAAATTTTGCAATTTACTTGAATTTCAATTCTACAAACTATTTGAAATGCAGAAGATTGTGAATTTTTTTGAAAATCTAATTTTGATAAAAAAATTATGAATTTTCATTTAAATATCTTTAAATATAAAGAAGAACAAACAAGCACCTTTTTGATGCCTTATGCGCCTACAATAACTAATTTTTATCTTAACGATATTATTAGCTCAAATTCTAGTATTATGGGAGAATGTGCTTTATTTTTAAAAACAGATACTAATTTTATTTCTGATAATTAATAAACAATGTTATTTTTTATTTTAGAAAAAATTCTTTATTTCGTTACATTAATATTACCATTATTATTAGCTATTGCATTTTTTACTCTATTTGAACGTCAAATATTAGGGGCATTACAAAGACGACAAGGTCCTAATATTGTAGGTTTTTTTGGTATTTTACAACCAATTACTGATGGGGTAAAATTATTGTTAAAAGAATCTGTTTTGCCTAGAAGTGCTAATACTTTAATTTTCATATTAGCGCCTATTTTAACTTTTGGGTTAGCAATGGCAGGTTGAATTGTAATGCCATTAGCTCAAGGACAAGCTTTAGCTGATTTTCAATTAGGATTATTATATATTTTTGCAATATCATCTTTAGGTGTACATACTATTATTATGGCGGGATGATCTAGTAATTCTAGATATGCATTTCTTGGAGGTATACGTTCTGCTGCTCAAATGATTTCATATGAAATCGCAATGGGTGTTACAATTTTAGCATTAGTTATTGTTGTAGGAACATTAAATTTATCAAATATTGGAGAAAGCCAACAAAAAATTTGATTATATTTACCATTACTTCCTATTTTTATAATATTTTTTATTTGTACTTTAGCTGAAACAAATCGACATCCTTTCGATTTACCGGAAGCTGAAGCTGAATTAGTTTCTGGATATAATGTAGAATATTCAGCTATTGGATTTGCTTTATTCTTTTTAGCTGAATATAGTAACATTATTTTAATGTCAGGTTTAACAGCATTACTTTTTTTAGGGGGAGGTCAAGTAATATTTAATTTTATACCTTTTACTCTAATTCCGCAACAAGTTTATTTTGCAATTAAAACTTTAATTTTTATTATTTTATTTGTTCTTGTGCGCGGAATATTACCACGATATCGTTATGATCAACTAATGCGATTAGGTTGAAAAATTTTATTACCATTATCATTAGCTTTGGTAATATTATACGGTTCAATTTTGATTGGATTTAATGGTGTTGTAGAACTTGTAAGATAATTAGCAATATTTTATAATAAATGTTTCAACAATTTTTATTACAAACTATCTTTTTTTTACCTTTAATTACTATAGGTTTATTATTTATTTTTGCAAAATTAAATACTAAAATTTTATATAAATTTTCTTTATTTTCTTCAATAATATCTTTTTTTCTTTCTTTAATTTTATGATATTCTTTTGATCAAATTCAAGGAGGATTTCAAGGTGTTTTTATTTTAGATTTATTTCCTTCATTTTTTAATTCAATTCGAATGGGAGTGGATGGAATATCACTTTTCTTTGTATTATTAACTAATATTTTTATATATTTTTGTATTTTAAGTATTAATCCTTATACATTTAAAGTACAAACTGTATTAATACACTTATTTTTTTTACAATGAAGCGTTTTAGCTTCTTTCTTAGTTTTAGATTTATTAGGATTTTTTTTATTCTTTGAAATTACTTTAATTCCTATTTATTTTTTAGTTTTAATTTGAGGATCAAGAGAACGTCGTATTCGAGCTAGTTATTTAATTTCAATTTATACTCTTTTAGGTTCTATTTTTATGTTTTTTAATTTATTATATTTATATTCAAAAACAGGTACTACTGATTATGAATTATTATTAACAGTTAACTTTAGTGAAGAAGATCAAAAATTTTTATGAATAACTTTTTTTATTGCATTCGCTGCTAAAATTCCAGTATTTCCATTACATATATGATTGCCAGAAGCACACGTTGAAGCACCTACATTAGGTTCTGTAATTCTAGCTGTATTACTATTAAAATTAGGAACTTATGGTTTAATTCGCTTTTCATTACCATTATTTCCAGAAGGAACAGTTTATTTTACACCTTTAGTTACAACTTTTGCAATTTTAAGCATTATTTATACTTGTTTAACTGCAATTAGACAAATTGATTTAAAAAAAATCATTGCTTATTCTTCTGTAGGACACATGAATATAGTATTATTAGGTATCATGGCTGGAACTATTGAAGGGTTACAAGGAGCAATTTTTCAAATGTTAAGTCATGGAGTGGTTTCAGGAGCGCTTTTCTTTTGTGTAGGAGCATTATATGAACGTTATAGTGTAAGATCTTTAAAATACTTTGGTGGATTAACAACTTTTTATCCAATTTTTGCAATTGTATTTTTAATTTTTTCATTAGCCAATATTAGTTTTCCATTAACAAGTAGTTTTATTGGAGAATTCTTAATTTTAATGGGTTTTTTCAAATATAATTTTATTGGTACACTATTAGCTTCAACAAGTATGGTATTTGGTGCAGTATACACTTTATGAACTTATAATCGTATTTTTTTTGGTAATATTAGAGTGCAATCTTTATTATATTATAAAGACTTAAATAAAAAAGAAATCGCTTTATTTAGTAGTTTAATTGTAATTCTTTTTATTATGGGATTAGCGCCACATTTATTCTTAAATACTATGTTTATTGATTCTATGAATATTTTAGAACATGCAAAAGGAGTAAGAAAAATTGTTATGTAATTTAATATAAAATGTCATTAAATTCAATTAATGTGCGCGAATTACGTAGTTTTAGATTTATTCAAACTTCTAATCAAATAAAAAGTTTATTAGAAAACCCTAAAACTACTATTATATTTTCAATGTATTCATCTATGAATCCTTCTGATCGTATTTTATATCAAGAAAAATTTATGGAAAAAAATTTAAAAGGAATAGTAGTATCAAAAAATATTTTTAAATTTTTATTAAAACATAATAAATGATCTGATTTAAAAATAGCATTGAAAGGTAATTTATTTTTATTAATAGATAAAAACAATAATATTAGCGATACTTTGAATTTTATTTTTTCACAAGATAAAATTATTTTACGATTACTATTATCAAATCATCAATTATATAAAAAAAAAGCATTGATGAATATGTTAGAAAAACCTTTACATGAAAAAACTTTAAACTATTTGATAGGTTTATTATATTTACAAGTATTACAAATATCTATATTTAAACTTATTTTTATTTCAAAAAATTAATTATAAAATTAAACACCTCAAAAACTAATATAATATTTTATTTAAAACAGGAAGTTTATTTGAAGTTAATAAAAATAATTTTTCTTCGTATGAAAAACAATTAAAAATAAAATTAATATCTATTTTTTTTACTTCACTATTAATACCTAATCCTAATTCAATTGGATAAAACAATACTAATTCAGTAAGTTTAAAAAACAAAAAATTAGTTTTACTTTTTTTTATTTTATTTAACGAAAGATAATTTAATTTTTCTTGTCTTGGTAGAGTTAATGATAAGCTATCAAAAAAATCAAAAAGATTATCATTACGTAATGTTACTTTGCATCCAACAAGCATTCCTTTTCTTAATTTTAAAGACAAAATGTTTTTTGAAGATAATGTCGCTATACATTTTTGATTAGTTAAAAGTTCCAAAGCTAAAAAAAATGGTAAAGCTTTTTTTTTGTTAAAATTAATATCATAAAAACTAAAATTTAATATTATACGAAAAATTTTACTACGCATCATATTATTTGCGTAAGGAAAGAGAGAGATACTATGTAAGTTTTGATTATAAATAGTATGTTCTTTAAATCTAAATAAGGTATCTTGAAATTTAATTAAACTTTTTTCTTTTTTCATTTTTATATAATTCAACGTCCACAAATTAATAAAATACGCAAAAATTTTTTTCTTCTTAAATGTCTAGATACTCAACCGAAAATTCGAGTACCTAAAATTCGTTTTTTTTTATTCATTAAAATAACTACATTTTTTTCAGAAGAAACGCTAGAACCATCTAAAAATTTGCTTTTTTTTCTTGTTCTAGTTATTAAAGCTAAATGTATTTGTCCGGTTTTTACTTTTCTTATTAATCTTAAACTTTTAATTGAACATAAAATAAAATCTCCTGGGTAAGATATAGTTCTATTGTATCCCCCTAAAGTTTTAATACATTCAACAAAATTGGCACCTGAATTATCCATAGGTTTTAATCATGTTTGTACTTGGATCATTAATTAAACTGTAGTTTTTTTAGTTCCATATTTAGAACGTCCATTTTTTCGACCTTGCAATCCTTCAAAATCATAAACACCACGAATTAATTTATATTTAATTCCAGGTAAATCTTTAACACGACCTCCACGAACTAAAACAATTGAATGTTCTTGTAAACTATGTTTACCTTCTCCAGGAATATAACCATATATTTTTTTTTTATTACTTAAGCGTAAAAAAGCTAATTTACGTTTAGCTGAGTTAGGTTTTTTAGGAGTTCGGATTACAAGTTTAATACATACTGCTTTTTTTTGTGGACATTTTTGTAAAGCTGGTCTACGTTGTGATCGTTTTTTTTTTATTCTAGGTTTATTAATTAATTGTTGATAAGTAGGCATTAGTTAGTTTAATTTATTTTTTGTACTATTATTTTTTTTTAAACTATCATTAGATTTTTTTCATAAAATATTTGAAGTAGTATCGACTTCTAATAAAAGTTTTTTTCGAAAAAATAATCAGTTTTTTCAAAAAGTAGAACCATCTTTCATTTCAATTAAAGTTTTGTTTAAAAAAGGATGTGTATTTTTTTTCATTTGTTATAAAAATAACTATTTTTTATTATTTAGTTTGTATTAATATATTATTTTTTACGAAAGAATGTAAGGAATACTAAAGTAAAAAAGAATAATAATCCGTAAACGGTAATATAACTTCCAATAGAAGCATATTCATTTCATCCAGTATATACTTTAGGATAATCAGGAATTCGACGAGGCATACCAGCTAACCCTAAAAAATGCATTGGGAAAAAAGTTAAGTTTACCCCAACAAAAGTTAATCAAAAATGTACACGTCCTCAATATTCAAACATTTTAATTCCTACAATTTTTTCATATCAGTAATAAAATCCTGCAAAAATTGAAAACACAGCTCCCATAGATAATACATAATGGAAATGTGCTACAACGTAATAAGTATCATGTAATGCAATATCAAGACCACCGTTAGATAAGATAATTCCAGTTAATCCTCCAATTGTAAATAAGAAAATAAATCCAATTGCGAAATGCATTGCAGGTGCTTTGAAATTAATTAATCCTCCGTACATAGTAGCTAATCAGCTAAAAATTTTAATTCCTGTAGGTACGGCAATAATCATTGTTGCGGCTGTAAAGTAAGCACGAGTATCAACATCTAAACCTACTGTATACATATGATGTGCTCATACAATAAATCCTAAAATACCGATAGATACCATAGCATATACCATTCCTAAATAACCAAATACTGGTTTTTCTGAATAAGTTGCTACTACATGACTAATAATACCAAATCCTGGGAGAATTAAGATATAAACTTCTGGGTGTCCGAAGAATCAGAATAAATGTTGATATAATACTGGATCTCCTCCTCCAAAAGAGTCAAAATAGCTAGTATTGAAGTTACGATCTGTTAATAACATAGTAATTGCAGATGCAAATACAGGTAATGAAATTAAAAGTAAATAAGCTGTAATATATACTGATCATACAAAAAGAGGATATCGATGAAATGAAAATCCTTTTGGTCCCATATTAATAATAGTTACAATGAAATTGATAGCTCCTAAAATAGATCCAATACCTGATAAGTGTAAGCTAAAAATTGCAAAATCTACTGAAGGATCGCTATGGAATAAAATAGAAGATAATGGTGGATATACAGTTCACCCAGTTCCAGCTCCATCGTCAATAATTGCAGATCATAATAAAAATACTAATGATGGTGGTAATAATCAAAAACTAATGTTATTCATTCGAGGAAAGGCCATATCTGGTGCTCCAATTAAAAGAGGAACAAATCAGTTACCAAAACCTCCAATTAAGATAGGCATTACCATGAAAAAAATCATAAGAAATGCATGCGCTGTAATTACTACATTATAGAATTGATAGTCGTCTTTTAAAATAATTTGATATCCTGGACCTCCTAATTCCATACGAATAATCATTGACATCATTGTTCCTAAAATTCCAGAAAATGCTCCAAAGATTAAATATAATGTTCCAATATCTTTATGATTAGTTGAAAAAATTCATCGTAAAATTCACGCTCCTACAGATGAGTTTTTAAAAGAAGATGAAAAAGTTGAATAGTTTGTCATTTTTTAATTTTTTTCTTTTTTATTATTTAGTTTGTAAAGTATTTGTTTAATTTTTAAATTTAGTAGAATGTTGTACCATAAAAGTATCGTATTCTGATAAGCTACCTTTAGAAATTTCGTATATAAATCCAATAAGTAGAATAACTAAAAAAAAAATTACAATAAAATATGCATTAACACCTAAATTTCCATAGGTAACTGCTCATGGTACCATATATGCAACTTCAATATCAAAAATTAAGAATAAAATAGCCACAATATAGAAACGTACTTCAAATTTTTTACGGGCATCACCAAAGGGTTCAAATCCACATTCATAAGACGAGATTTTTTCATTATCAGGAGTTTGAATTACTAATGCATAAGAAACAATAGCTAATAAACTTGAAATTATAATAGCAATTAACAAATAATTAAAAATTGAAAGATAAATAGTTTTTTCTAAAAAAAGAGTCATTTATATTGAACTTATTTTATAATTAAATATTATTTTATAATATATAGTATAATTTTAATTTACATAGTAGACACTTCATCGCTTCAAGCATATACAACAGCGAATAAAAAGAGTCATACTACATCAACAAAATGTCAATATCAAGCTGCAGCTTCAAATCCAATATGATTTCCTGAAGTAAATTGATCATTATACATTCTTTTTAAACAAATTGCTAAAAAGATTGCTCCAACAAGAACATGAAATCCATGTAATCCTGTTAAAAGATAAAAAGTTGTACCATAAACAGAGTCTGAAATACTAGTTACTGAACTTGAATATTCGATTCCTTGAAAAAATGTGAAAATCGCTGCTAATACAATAGTAATAGCTAAGCTAAAAAGTGCGTCTTTACGAGAACCTCCTAATAATGCGCTATGAGTTCAAGTTAAACTTGCACCTGAAGAAAGTAAAATCATAGTATTTAAAAATGGAATTCCTCATGCACCAATTGTATTAACTTCTTCTGGTGGTCATACTAAATCTAAATCAAAAGTTGGAGCAATACTTGAATGAAAGAAAGCTCAAAAAAATCCAAAAAATACCATTACTTCTGATACGATAAAAAATAATACTCCAGAACGTAATCCTTCTTGTACGAATAAAGAATGTACACCTTCATAAGATCCTTCACGCACAATATCACGTCATCAATAATATGATGCTAAAACTAATGTAAAAAGTACACTACTAAAAAGAATAATTGTTAATTCTAAAGAATATGCATGTGCTGTATATGCAACTCGAAATAATAAACATAAAGCTAAAATTGAAGCAACAGCCGGTCATGGGCTAACTTCTACAATATGATAAGGATGTAATCTATTGTTTCATTTAGAAATATTTGAAGTAAACATTATTTTAAATTTGAAGTAAAAGGATTCGAACCTTTGCATATCGGTATCAAAAACCGATGCCTTACCACTTGGCTATACTTCAATCTTATTTATATTGGGGCGAAAAGTGGGGTTTGAACCCACGACTTTTGGAACCACAATCCAACACTCTACCAATTGAGTTATAATCGCCAACTATTTTTAATACAGATAGAATGGGATTCGAACCCATGGTACTTGGACGCACGCCAGTTTTCAAGACTGGTACCTTAAACCACTCGGCCATCTATCTAATAAATATAGCAAAAAAAGGAGTCGAACCTTTATTAACGGGTAATGAGCCCGCTGAGTTACCATTACTCTATCTTGCTTAATTATTTAAAATATTAAAAATACTCTTCAGATTGGGGTTGAACCAATGACCTAACGGTTAACAGCCGTTTGCTCTACCGACTGAGCTACTAAAGATTTTAAATTATTCTAATTTAATTTTTTTGTTACAAGTTTAATAACTTTTTTTTTTAATTTGCGTTTAGGCACAATTTTGAAAGCTAAACGATGTAATTCATTACGTTTTTGAGTTCCAATACTATTACCTATTGCTAATTTTTCAAATTCTTTTTCAAAAACTTCTAAAAAATTTTGAGAAGAAGGTTTTCCTATACTTTGTTTTATAACTGCTAAAGATTTTTTTTCTCTTTTAATCTTATTTAAAATTGCAATTTTATATTTTGTACGTTTCCCTCGTCTACGCATTTTAAGTCTAATATATGGAGTTGCATTTATCATACATTTTTGTACTGTATTAGAAAAATTTTGTTTAGCATTTTTTGCACGTTTTAATAGAAAAATTTTAAATAATTTTTCCATACGTGATTTTTTTCCTTGTTTTAGAAAATGTTGTTTAATTTCGTTAAAATATTTAAGTGATTTTGAAAACATTTTTACAGGTAATGGGACTTGAACCCATATTAACTGCTTGGAAGGCAGACCATTTACCATTAATGGATACCTGTTTATTTTAAGTATATATAATTATATTAAAATTTATAATTAATCTTTTATTTTAAAATAGAGAAAAAAAAGATTTTTTTTAAAATTTTTTTTTGTTCTTGTAATTTTTTACGTGTTACTAAAAAATAATTGGCTAAAAAGGCATCTGTTCCCATTTCTACTACACCTTCTTCTCCTTCATCATCCCCAAATCCAAATAATAAAGAGATAAACGCAAAAAATAAAAAATCATCAAATAAAGTAATATCAATTTGTGGCATTTTTAATTATAGTTTATTAATGTGCAACGAATACATCTTTTAAATACATAATAGTTAATACAGTAAAAATATAAGCTTGAACAAATGCTACTCCAATTTCTAAGAAAATTAAAACAAAGAGTAATAATACTGGTAAAACATGTAAAATTAAATAAAGGTCTCCAGCCATTGCGATTGCTCAACTAAAAGTTACAATAATTTTTAAAAGAGTATGTCCTGCCATCATATTTGCAAATAGACGAACAGAAATACTAACTACACGGAAGCTATAAGAAATAAGTTCAAGTGGAATTAATAAGAAAATTAATAAGAATGGGCAACCTGCAGGTAAAAATAAACTTAAAAAATATCCAATTCCTTGTTTTCTAAACATTAAAGTAAGTAAGCTTATGAAAATAGAAAGAGCTACTCAAAAAGTTAAAATTAAACTTGATGTTGCAGTATCTGAATAAGGAAACATTCCTATTAAGTTATTGATTAATACGAAACTGAAAATGCTAGATACTTTTAAGAAAAGTGCTCCATTATCTTCTACATTTTTTCCTAAATTAGAAATAAATAAAGGAGCTACAATTGTATCTACAAAATCACCTTCTTTTTCTTCTAAGAAAAAATCTTCATCTTCTTCTTCTTCTGATCCTCCTAATAAGAAAAATACAGCTAAGAAAGAAATTAAATTTTCATCTCATCCGATAGAAAAATCTATGCTAGGAAAAAAATGAAATACATAAGAATAAATATCATTAGAATTTTTAGTATTATTTATATTTTTAAAATTTTCTGATTGAATACTTAAATTATCATTAATTCAAGAAACATCTACTGATGCAGAAACAAAATCTACAAATCATAAAGTAATAAATCCTCCTGTTAATAAATGAATAATACCTACAAAAAATAAGGCATTAAATTCTTTAAAAGGATTACCATTTAAGGCTACTAATGACTTAGAATTAGAATCTTCTGAACTTTTTTTTAAAAAAGACATAATAGATGCTAAAGTTGGATTATCACTAATTCCTTTAATTTCTGTATTTAAAATTGTTGTATTATCTAAATATTTTAATAAGAAAAAAATTAATAATATAGCATAAACATAAAATTTTGAATTAGCATAACTTAAATTTGAAACTTGTTCTTTTCAATTATATTCAAGTTCTAAAATTGAACCAAAATAAGTACTTGTATTTTCAAAAAAGTTATTATAAAGAATTCATGTTACTTCATCAAATTGTTCCAATGGACCATAGAGATATAAAGTTGTTGTGTTTAATAAAGACATTTCGATTGATTTAAATAATAATATACAATAATTTATTGCATATAATTTTATCTTTTACGGGAATTGAACCCGCGTTTTTACCGTGAAAGGGTAAGGTCCTAACCACTAGACGAAAAAGACAAATATTTTATTTTGAGCGTATTGGGGTTCGAACCCAAGACCCACTGATTAAAAGTCAGTTGCTCTACCAGCTGAGCTATACACTCATTTATATAACCAAAAATTTTTATTGTTCAGAAGTGGACTCGAACCACTGACCCAAAGATTTTCAGTCTTTTGCTCTACCACCTGAGCTACCTAAACTTTATTTTAAAAAATATTTAATTCGAAATTCAATACCATTACTAATATGAGATAACATATGTAAAAATCTATAAATTAATAATGAATTATCTATATTATTATTTTGTATTTCAATCACTAATAATCGATTATAAGTTATTTTTTCAAATTGATCACGTGCTTTTTTATCTACATGGGGAGATCGCAATACAGTAAATTTTTGTATTTTTTTTGGTAAAAAAATTTGTTTTACAATAAAAAGATTAAAAATCTTTAATTTTTTTTCGGCTAATAATACAAATTTGTTTAAATAATATGGATGAAAAGATTTTAATTTAAGAATTAATTTAATAGTTTTCATTTATTATTTCAAAAATTATGATCACGGATTTTCAAGATTAAAAATACGATATTCTTGTGTTAAACTTACTTCTTCATAAAGAATACGTTTAGTAAAATCATCATACCGTATTTCGGTGTAACCAGTCATAGGAAAATCTTTACGTAAAGGATGTCCTTTAAATCCATAATCAGTTAAAATACGACGTAATCCTCAATGTGATTCAAAAAATACTCCAAACATATCTCAAGCTTCGCGTTCATATCATTTTGCCACAGGAAAAAGATAATTTAAACTTCAATAAGTATTATTACTTGTATTTTCTAAATTTGAAAATAAAATAGTATTAAATCCTTTATCTTCTAATGAAAAACTAGTTACAACTATTCTACTATTATATGTATGAGATAAAAAATTGTAAAATACTTCAAATCTAAATTTTCTTTCAGGATAATCTACACAAGATAAATCTACTAATTGTCTAAAACGAGCATGAGTATGATATTTTAAAAAAGTAGTAAAAATTTTTAAATATGAATTTATAATTTTAACATATAAAGTATTTCCAATAATATAATATAAATTTTGTGGAAAGAAAACTTTACATTTTTCTAAAAAATTTTGATAATAAGTTTTAGAATTGTATAACATTTAATTTAAAATAATTAAAGTTCTTTTATTAAAATATTTTCGTATACACGAAAATAAGATGTAATCAAAGCTAATGCTAATGCTGATTCACCTGCAGCTAAAGTTAAAATAAAAAGAGCAAAAATTTCACCCATAATATCATCTAATAATACTGAAAGAGTAACAAGATAAAAGTT
>Ga0214171_1000536_pt1 | contig 12774 bp, 6 predicted proteins | sample TroBogEpilimnion_40_FD_153009 | JGI IMG/M metagenome (GOLD analysis project Ga0214171, IMG submission 153009) | Freshwater microbial communities from Trout Bog Lake, WI - 02JUL2007 epilimnion | ecosystem: Environmental > Aquatic > Freshwater > Lake > Epilimnion/Euphotic zone | place: Trout Bog... | reverse complement strand
CTCACAAGTAAGCCTAATGATTGCGGCGCTACTCTTACGCCCGAAAATCCAGAATGGTCGTATGATTATTATGTAGATGATGGTGTTCCACTTCATCTTAGTCGATCAGCTGAAAAAATTAATGTTTCTGCTTTAGCTAAAATATTTCCTGACGCGGTTTTTTGTTCGCATAATTTATCAACTTCTTATTCTTCGATTTGCTTCGCTGGCGGGGCTGCTGGCCAGATTGTAACACGAGCCGAAATGCAGTCTTTAATGTTTAAAGATAATACTTTTGTGTCTTTAGCAAATTTACTTCCAATTTATGGATGGATTGATGGCACACAGTTAAGTAGATTAATATATTACAGTAGTCGAGGTAAGGGGTCCTTTGACCAAATTTCAAATAGTACTAATTTAGTAATTGCTGATGGTATTGATGCATTATCTGCAGTGTTATCAGAAAAAAGATTTAAAACTGCCGACGTTATTGCAGTTGTCAGTCGTATTAACGAGCGTGACAAGCTGGAGGAATTGGGGGCTCTCATAGAAAATCAATCACAATGGTATGACTCTCATGAACTAGGTGCTTTAGGTGTACCTGGATGTTATGAGATAGAACTTCGAAAGAGGGTAGTCTCATGATTAAAAATACTAGTTTATTGTTTGATACTTACACTTCTCTTGACCGTAAGATAGTCCGTAAAGAAATCGAATTTCCACCAATAGCAGAATACCGGAAATCTTTAATTGGAATATTTCAGCAGTTGGATCGAACTGATAATCGTCAGGATGATGTTGCTCAACGTATTTGGTCAATTATATCTAAGTTGCAGACTTCAACTGCATCATTTGATAAGATGCTTTTAGATGCTACGAGGAATATATTTATCTCAAAAGAGACTATAAAAGAAAATTGGGGATATGAAATTTGGGCTAACTACCAGAGGGCTAACAGTATTGTAGATTCACTATTAGGCTCTGCGAATCCTATTCTAGATTGCCTTATTAAGTGTGTTACAAGCCTAATGGCTGGTGAATCTAGTTTTGCAATTTATTGCCCCAAAGAAGAAGTACTTGAGATAAAGCAATCTTTTGGTGAGGCGGGTATAGACATATCACAAATCAATTTTCTGTCTACAGTCGCAGATTACCGAAAGAGTAGTTTATTTGATATAATCATAAAAATTGGGCCTATGCGCAGACAGGGCAGGGCACGTACGGCTGATGCATTACTGACCTCCCCAAAGTGTAAAACAATTATTCAGCTTATATGGGAAAAATCTCCTGACGAGAGTGCGCATGGTTATGATCCAATTGTGCCTGTTGTGCGTGATGAAGGTGGCTTTATTAAGTCTAAAATTGTCAATTGGGTTGTTGAGACTGAGCTTGTAGTTGTTGAATGGAGTAAGGTGATTCCGCCTCCTACAATTGAAGCTTTGGGAATCTCTCTCTCAGATGATTTGACTCTGCTTTCTGGAGAATCTCGTGAATTTAGGTCGGCTGTATTATTGAGCTTGTACGATGGGTATGGTATACTTTTTGCGCCAGCCACAAAACTTGTTGTTTTCAATTTGAACCAAGAGGAGACGGGTGCTTCCGATGTTTGTTCTGCAGCAACAATTAAACCAGGCTCTTTTATTGCTATAGTTGGTGCCTATACAGTTGATTTAGATGAAAACAGCCTAGTAGGTTCAGATAGATTTTCTATTATTTGGAAACAGAAGCTAGTTGAAGCTGATAAATCAAACTCGAGTGAGTTTTATCATAAGCTACAAAAAAATGGTCTAGATCTTTGGGGACTTCGTTCTGCAATTAAGCATTGGATGCAGCCGACTTCTACTGTTATTCATGCGCCACAGAAAAAAGCACACTTTAAAATTCTGTGTTGCGTGCTTGGACTTACTACTCAAGTTAATTATCAAAATAATAATATACCATTTTGGCGAGCTGCATGGGATGAAATTTCTATTTCGCGTGGTGAAGCAATATTAGAGGGTATGCATAATGCAGACATAATTGAGTCGAAAGTTTTGCAGGCATTGCGCAATTTTAATGCGGATATTCAAAGTGAAATAGGTGATTCCAATAAATATTTATTAAAGGTCCCTTTTGATGGTGTAGGGGGGTATTTCCCCGTTACCTTGCACAAGGTATTGGAAGTCGAATCAGGCTATCGTGCTCCTGATGCAGAATTCCGAAAAATTCTCCAATTAGAATTCATACAACTATGGCAATGATGATTCCTTCATTCATCGATCCTGATACCGCTCCTGGTGAGGTTGATGTTTATAATATGCTAGCAAAAGGTCCAGATGACTGGATTATATTTCATCAAGTAGACCTTACTGCGACATTAGAGGATATAAGAAATTCCCGTCGTGAAATTGATTTTCTAATAGTAATTCCTAAAGTTGGTATCTTATGTGTAGAAGTTAAGTCTCACGAAGGTATTCATTTTGATGGGAAAAGTTGGTATCCTGCCTCAATTAAAAAAGACCCTTTCAAGCAGTCGTTAAATGCACGCTTTGCTTTGTCACGCCATTTAAAGTCCCAAGGCGTTGATTTAGGCGGTATTCCGCTTGGACGTTGCTGTATATTCCCACGGTCATCCTTCTCGCTAGATAGAAATGCAGGAGTTGATCATTGGGAGCTATTCGACATGCGCCAATTTCGTGGTTTTAAGGATTCAGCCTCATTTTGTAGAGCGCTCGAAGATTCATTGCTCAAGAGTATTAACAAGGAGTACGGTGAACAAATGAGAGGACCTTTGACGCATAGTCAAATTTCTCGTCTTACAGGATATCTCGCTCCAATCCAAAAGAATAGACCCAGTTTGCGCGAACAAATTAAAGTTAGAGAGCAGGAGGCATTTAACTTACTTCGCGAGCAACAAAAGCCTATTGTGAAATTCGCTGAATCAGCTTCGACGGGCGGGGGTCTTCATAATCCAAGGCTAATTATTGATGGAGCTGCTGGTACTGGAAAGTCTTGGATTGCGATGGAGATTGCCCGACGCATGGCGGATTCGGGTAAGCGTACTGCCTTGGTTTGCTTCAATCAATTAATAGGCGATTGGATAGGAGTAAATGTATCGAAGGATATTCATCGCCAGAATTTAATTGCAGGAAGCGCTATTAAAATTCTCAAAGATTTGACACAAATTGTTGTGCCGCCATCTCCTCAAGCAAAATTTTGGGAGTCACATATTTATGACGCGATTGAGGAGAAAATCACTAATCCCGAATTTAATGATGATTTAGCCTTTGATTACCTTATTATTGATGAAGCTCAAGATATCTTATCTAAGCCAAGATTATTCAGTGCTTTGATGCAGCTTGTGCCAGGCGGGATAGCTGAAGGTAATTATTGTCTTATCGGCGACTTCAAATACCAGCTGTTTGGTAACCGAGCAGAACTTGAATCACTACTCTCCGATGTACGAACTATAGCTAGGGGTATTCCTACTTATCCCCTTTATGAGAATTGTCGTAATTATAGCGTTGTAGGTGAGTCCGCTGTTAAACTTTCTGGTATTAAGGAGAAAGTTTATGAAAGTTACATGCGATCTGGAGGTAGTATTTCAAATTTCAATGTTAACTTTTACATAGATCGAGCTACGCAATTGAAGTTGCTTATAGAGTTGTTGAGTAAATTTAAGTGTGCTGGCTATGAAGATTCAGACATAGTAATTCTATCATTAGTAAATGATGATGATTGTATTGCTATAGAGTTAGCAAAAATGTCGTACAAAGTATCGTCAGCAAAGCAGCCTTTGAATAAAACGATCCGTTATTGTACGGTAAATTCTTTTAAGGGGCTTGAAGCAAAAGTAGTCATTGTAACTGATGTTCAAATTGATGAGAATGAGTTTAAAAGAAATCAGTTATATACTGCTCTTACACGATCAACCGAGTCAGTGCATGTTTTATTTTCAGAGACATCGAGGGGTCTCGTAGGAAAATGGATTTTTTAAATTTATTTTAAAATGAATATTGAACGCGCAAAAATGATTGAGTCGGTTAGGGCTGAGGTTGTCGGTCCATCACGCCCACATCAACCCCCAACATTAATCTCCTTTGAAGGTAGTATTCATTTCCATGAAAATGAGTTTCTTAAGGGTGCGCATGTTTGGCGGCCAGCAGGTAGTGAGTTTTCTCAGGAAGTGTTATATTTTAATAGAGAGTCTCCACATCGTAATTATGGTTCAGGGCAACTTCATCCTGTCATGGAAATTTTAGAGGATGCAGCTTCGCGTGCAGCTGCCGTAAGCAATGATGAGGAAGGTGATGATGAATCGAGCAGTGATGAGCCAGATGGTGATAGGGTAAGAACAAACAACAAAAGTTTGGCTTTAGAGCCTGATGGGCAAAACGATTTTGAAGTTACTAGTCCTGACCAACGTCGTAATTCAACAATAGGAATGTCATTTCGAGTCCGACTTCATGAGAATGGTTTGATTAAATTATCTATGCCAAAGACCGTTTTGTTTAACTGGCAGGAGCGGAATTCAAATCCATTTCAAGTGAATGGATGGTATGAGTCGTGCAAAATTCAGTCACCAACACGACAGAGTGATGCATGGCGTCGACACTCTGCCATCTGCGAAAATAGCTATATAGAATTGAAAGCTTCAGAGCTACTTGATCGTAAGGTTATCAAGAAGCCCATGCCAATGGCAGAAGGGTGCCCAATTAGGCTTGGCATAGAGGTTTTGCCTCGGAGACATATCGACGGCGATGGCTGCTGGCTTATTACGATTGTTCTTCGCAATATTACTTCACTTTCGTCTAGTCTTTTGGAATTAGAAAAAAAACAAAGAATTTTATTTCAAACATATTATCAGGTAAGTTTAACTAATGGTGAGTTTATTACATATCCAGAAAGTCAGAGGTCTTTCGAAAGCCTAGATAAGGATGAGCAATCTTTAGCACTCCTTTATCGTAATTCAGGAACATATGCCATTGGACATAATTGTGCTGCAGCTTGGGATTCGCTACCAGGGCAGGCACCGAGCTTTATTTATGCCGATGTAATGCCTGCAGTTCAGCTGCCGAGCATGACGCCTGATATTGAAGTGGGTGGTGTAAAGTTAGAGATACCTATACGAGAGATGGCTGAATTATCTGATAATCTTAACGGTCAAGGTTGGACTATGTTGGATAAGCTTTCTTTAGGATATCGTAAGTGGATTGATTTAGAACGTGAAAAAATTAATAGTATTCCATCGAAGTATCGAGAAATTGCCTCTAATCATCTCGATTATTGCGAGATATGTGCTGATCGAATAAATCAGGGAATTAAACTTCTTAAGGAGCAGCCTAGAGTGTTGGCAGCTTTTAAGATGACTAATATGTCAATGCTTTTACAGCAGATTACGATGAAGGAAGTTAAGAAAAGGGATTTAGAGTTTAGCCTAAAATCAAATCGAGTTGTTCCCTCAGGTTCGCACGTTTCTCCGTGGAAGCTTTATCTAAATAAAATTGAACAAAATCCTGGTAAGTCTTTTGGCAGGTGGCGAGCTTTTCAGATTGCATTTCTTCTGATGTCGCTGGATGGAATCACGAATCCTTGTTCAGATGAACGTGAAGTGGTTGACTTGATTTGGTTTCCTACAGGTGGCGGTAAAACTGAAGCATATTTAGCAGTCATGGCTTATGCTATGTTTTATGGTAGAACTCAGCAGGAACATGATGATAGTTTGCCTGCAGATGGAACTGTAGCGATAATGCGATATACACTGAGAATGTTGACTACGCAGCAGTTTCAGCGTGCTTCCAGTCTTATCTGTGCAATGGAATACATGCGGCGTAATCAAAATGAATTAAATCTGGGAATCCAAGGTGGGCCGTTCTCTATTGGCCTTTGGCTTGGTGGAGAGGCGTCACCGAATACTATAAAAGAGGCTGACGAAGCGGTTTCAAAATTTAAGAGTAGAAGTCAAGATGGCAATCCGATGGTTCTTACCGAGTGTCCATGGTGTCGAGCTTCTATTGGTCGATATGATGGGCAAATACCACCAACAAAATATAGACGTGTAAATAGGGTGGTTGGTATAGACACTAGGGCTTCAGATCAATGCCCGAGGCTTCTTTGCCCCGACGAGCATTGTTCGTTTGGACAAGAGGGAGAGGATAATTGGCTTCCTGTTGAGGTTATAGACCAACTTATTTATGATAAACCTCCTTCACTTGTTATAGCGACTGCAGATAAGTTTGCTATGATAGCTTATCGGCCAAGCGCAGGTTCCATCTTTGGGCTAAAATTGGTGAATGGTGGCCGGATACGCGTCTCGGCGCCTCCTTCCGTTATTATTCAAGATGAACTTCATCTTATATCCGGTCCCCTTGGAACGATGTACGCACTATATGAGGGAATTTTTGAGAAACTATGTGAATATAATATTGGTAATAAAATTATTAAGCCAAAGATTGTAGCTTCAACTGCTACGATTAGAGCCGCAAATCAACAGGTTAAGGCACTTTATAATCGAGGCGAAGTTCAGCTGTTCCCTTCACCTGGGCTTGATATAGGTGATTCTTTCTTTGGTCGATATGCTACTGATTCATCTGGTGCTCTTTCTGAGGGTCGCCTTTATCTTGGTATATTTGGTTCGGATTACGGGTCGATTCTTACTACTCAGACCCGATCTTTTGCCGCAACTTTGTACGCACCATATTTTTTTACAAACGCAGCGCAAAGAGATCCTTGGTGGACACTATTAACTTTTTACAATAGTATTCGCGAACTTGGTGGGGCTAAAACACTTTTTGATGCCGACATTCGGTCTAGATTAAAGTTTTTATTCAATAGAGATGGAGCATCGCCTGAGACACGTCGTCACCTTCGAATAGTCGAAGAACTTACGAGTCGATTAAGTCAACCAGAGATAGTTTCGATGCTGGAAAAATTGAATATAGGATTAGAACAGAACCCCAATGCATGTTTTGATGCATGTCTTGCATCCAATATTATTGAAGTCGGGGTCGATATTGACCGGCTTTCCGTCATGGCTGTCGTAGGTCAGCCTAAAACTACTTCTTCTTATATTCAGGTAACAGGCCGTGTTGGACGCCGCTGGTGGGATCGTCCAGGTTTAATTTTGGTTACATATAATCCAGGCAAGAGTCGCGACCGTTCTCATTTTGAACAGTTTCACTCTTATCATCGTAGGCTCTACGAACGTGTTGAGCCTACCACGGCTACGCCGTTTGCATTATCAGCAATTAGGCGTGCAGCTTCAGGAGTTTTCGTGTCTTGGGTACGTCAACACGTTGTTAATATCGAAAAGCATCAAGAAATTAGTGATGAGGCAAGGCATGCCTGCGATATTCTTATCGCAAGATGTGAATCTATTTTAACGGATAACCAAGAGGATTTTGAGCGTTCGAGACTTCAGCTAGAATCCGAATTGGAATCTTTTCAAAGAAAAATCCGAGGTAATCCCCAAGAATGGGAGCATTTCCCTCCAAGAATAGATATAAGTTATTTTATGAGATGGCCTGGCCAATATTATTCGAGTGGTCAGAAAAATTCTGGATTTGAAGTGCCGACAAGCATGCGACAAGTCGATACTACTTCAGAACTTCACATCCCTGATAATCCTGAATAATATGGGAAATAAACAAATCAGATCGAGTCAACTTATCTCGCCGTTTGGCCCTGGTAGTATTTATACTGATAGACTTGGCACGCCACTAATTGTTGCTGGTTTGGACTATTGGTTTAAGAAAACTGCACCAGATGGTAGACTTGTTGATTGCGATAATAAGGGTGAGTTTGATGTTTTTGAGCCCAGAATATCACGTATGATTGACGTAGGGAAATTTCGTCGTCCTCCAGATTACCGTGTGGTTAGTCGAGGAGTTGCTAATCCTCCACCAAATGCAAATTTACATGTACCTGCATTTCGTTTTCCGACTTGGTATCGACATACAAAGTCTGCTAAGCTAAAGAAATTCGAACTTCATAACGTCGAAATTCTTCCAGCCCAAGGTGGACGTTGGCAGCCAGTTCGTTTTATTGCAGTCTGCCCAGCGGGACACATACAGGATTTTCCATGGAAGGAATGGGCACGATGCACTTGTGCCGACTCTTCTGGACTTGAGCTAATAGACAAGGGTGGCTCTGAACTTTCTAGTGTCAGAGTTTCTTGTTCTGTTTGTTCAAGTGGCAGAGAAGGACGAAGCCTCTCCGGTACAACTATCTTGCCTACACTTTCTAATTCTGAAGACCCTGAAGAGTCTCTGTCAGCATTTCAGAGAGCTGAAATAAGATGTTGCGGGCGGAATACATGGCTTGGACCTAAAGCAGGGGAGAGTTCATGCGATCAGCCTTTGGTTGCTGCATTAATAAATCAGACAAACCTCCATTATTCTAGGGAGCTTTCATCAATTAGCCTACCATCCACGAGCGATCCAATATTAGAATATATCTGCGATGCACTATCGAGGACTGAGGGGGCTTGCTTGGAACGAATCAAATGGATGGAATACCCTGATCAAAGGCCAAGAGTTAAAAATGAGGCTAGTAATCGTCTTTCTGAAATAGGTTTAAGCTTTACGTCAGAACAACTTAATGAGGCTTGCGAGATAGTATTTGGCGATAGAAAGCGTGATATTGTAATCGATGCAGTAATACCATCTTTACCTGAGTCCTCATTGTCTGATTTTCGCCGCGAGGAGTTCAATATTATTAGAAACCGCGTTCAAGATTCTGATGATTTACTAGTTATTCCTAGTGCCATTCCTGACTCATTCCGTGATTACTTTTCACGGGTAAATTTGGTGGAACGCCTAAAGGAGACTCGTGTGTTTTGTGGGTTTGACCGGTTAAGTCAGAACGGTTCCGTTACTGATGATATGCCTGGTCGGGGCATGAAGCAGCTGTTCATTAATCCACCGATGACACCCGAATCTCGCTGGCTACCTGCAGTTACTGTATATGGTGAGGGTATTTATTTTGAGATTAACGAAACGAAGCTTAAAGAGTGGCAGATTAAGCATAATCAATGGCTTAATAATAGGTTAAACCAAGCATTCATCATGCGACTCTCGGGTGTAACCAAAACATTGCCCCCTTTACGTGCTGCAGGAATGGAATGGGCTTCTAGATACTTACTTATTCATAGTCTTTCACATCTTTTAATTAATCAGTTAGTATTCGAATGTGGTTACAGTACTGCCGCGTTAAAGGAGCGACTATATGTATCTTCAGACCCAACAGCGCCAATGGCTGGATTTTTAATTTATACTGCTTCTGGGGATTCGGAAGGCACCTTAGGTGGTTTAGTGCGTCTAGGACGAAAAGAGCTACTCGAACCATTGTTATTGCGTGCGCTTAATAAGGCGTCTTGGTGTTCCGCCGACCCTGTTTGCTCAGAAAATCTTGGAGGTGTAGGGGCTAGTCTTTCTAACCTTGCTGCCTGTCATTCATGCACACTCCTTCCCGAAACTAGCTGTGAGACTATTAATCAAGGATTAGACAGGGCAATGGTTGTAGGAACGCCTGAAAATCGTATTCCTGGATTCTTAGCCGATTTAATAGATCAAGCATCTAGATTTAGCTCCTGACTGCATTGGTTTCAGTTTAGATAGAGTATATCCGAGTTAATTTTATTTACCCAGCTTATAGATGTTTTATTTAGCCAATATTCAGATGTAATCTTAGAAAACTAACGGCTTATCTAATGTTTCGCAGCCTGCAGAGATTAATTTTAAATACGTCGGATCGAACTCTTCATGAGGAGGTACAAAAATTACTGCACCCTGTCGGCCTCTAGTAAGCAAGACACGGTAAGTATTACGTCTCAATGCTAGCGGATTTCTTATAATCGAAGTTTTTTTCCATTTCTTACCTTTTGAGATATCCCAATTGCTTTCTGCACAATCTGTCTTGTTAGCCCTCCAAGTAAAATCATTGCCCCAACAAACCAACGCGGCATCTAGTTCTAGTCCTTGTGCTTCAAACTGAGTAATAGCCTCACTTAGTCGCCGGCAGGAGTTTGGGTTAATCTCATCTTCTACATACCATTCACCTACTGGTAAGTATTTCCCGATTTGAGGCACTCCATAGCTTGCAAGGCATTTATCTCTAGATGAAGTCATCATGCCAAATCTAGCTTCAGGTTCTTTAATAAAGCGTCCCCATAGGTATCTTTTTGCAACATCAAGATCCCTAGTTACTCGCATTACTACTCCGGAATTTCTGCAGTTTTCGGCTAGTTCGCGTAGTTGTAAGTCAGGTAGGTTTTCATCAACTAGGCCAGAGACCCATTCATGAAGATGAACTGCACCACTAAACCGGATGGAGCGATCAAGAAACAGTGAGTTTTCAACTTTGTATTGAGATTCAAGGCCTACTCCGGCAAACAATTGTAAATACGCCTCTGGACCGTAGATATCCCAGCTTGATGAGTTAGGGCTAGCTTTAATCGCATCTGCCCATTGTTTCACGCCCCCTTCTTCTCCACTATGTATCTCTTGTCCTCCGCCAATTAGACCTAAGATTGTGCACCAGTCTGGAACACGCTCAGAAAAATCGATAAACATTTCTGGTTCTGATTTTATAGAGTGACTTTCTACGTTTGGTACAGTTTCTCCTTTTTTAGCCTGTTTTGCTTCCTGAGATTTTATTCTATCAAGAACTTTTTGAGTGTCCCATGCCCTTTGAGCTTCATCGAAAACTAAGAAATGCTGTGGTGGTATACGGTTTCGTCTACCATAGTACTCAACGTAGTCTCGAACTCCTCGGACCAGCGCCCGTGCATCAACTTTGTGTTTCTTGAACTCGTGTTTAAGTACGCTAACTAAAGGCGCATTGCCCGTTAGAAAGATAGCGGCTTGACTATTAGGTTGTCCTGCCCTTGGGAGCGCCAGGGCTCCAATTTTATCGCTAACAGCAGCGCGAACTCCTACTAGGGTTTTCCCCGTTCCTGGGGCGCCTGAAAGCAATATTAGGGAGCGTCGTTTGCTGATGGCTGAATGTGTAGCTATGCGTTCTACGACATCTAATGCTTCATCGGTTTTGGCGGCAGCTCGGTGTACTCGAGATAAACGTTTATCGCGAATAATATCACGAATGCCTTTGAGTAGGGCTGGAGCTGGTGAATAGGCATCAGCTGATGTAAAAACATCTATGTCTATTGCATTTCCTTTGGACTCGGTACAAAGCTGTAATACTAGTTTATATAATTCATTAGGGCTACAAATGCGAACGCCTAAATAATCCACCGTAGCCATCTTGCTTCCCATAAGTACAAGCACTGAATCTACCTTTCGATTATGACAATCTCGATGAAAGTTTTTCAGTGAACACATATAATGCCTCGCTTGGTCGACATCTGCCCAGTCTAAGCGTGGATAGCCCTTATACTCTAAAACTAAGATATGGTCATTTAGCAGCAAGATCGCATCTGCTCGGCGAGCTTCCATGGGCATCAGATATTCTAGCAGAACAGAGAACTCTTTTGCTTGAGATTCAGAATCTAATATAAGCCCAACTTGATGTTGGAGTGACAGTATGGAATTTTTCCATGCAACTACTTGCTGAGTGGAGGGGGCACGAACAAAGTCTTTCAGTGCTTCGAGAACATTTTCTGCTGATATTAATTTAAATACTGGAAATTTTCCTGACCAACCAACATCGCTATTTTGACGATAGCTAAAATTCGAATGTGAACTAGTTTCAGGCATATAACTTAAAAGTTTTTTTAAATTATTCTGCTGTAAATTTAGTGCAATAAGTTATTTAATAATAATTATATAAAATTAGGTGTAAATTAACTTGGCTGACTACTTGAAAATATATACTTAAAAATAAATTAGAGATATGGCAATTAATCGCGAGGTGTGGGCAAGAATTTCTTTGGAAAAAGAAGGTTATTGTTCTGCAATTCATCTCGGAATGAGGGCCCACTGGTTTTTGAGACCTGATATTCTCGCAGAGAATATGGCGAAAAAATTTGTATCTGTATACGACAACGGCTCATACAAAAAGTCTCACTATTACAAGTTGACGCCAAAAGGGCTTAAGGAGCTTAAGGAGTTTGGCAAAAATTTCAGGTATGATTCGCCTGAAGAAAAATTATCTAGAGAAGAGAAATTAGTGAGGTGCAATAATCTAATTAATGCTTTTCAAACTTATTCGTTTAGTGACCTAACTATAGGCCAATATGAGCTTGAGAATGACGGTTGGATGCCTCGGCGATCACTTAATTTTGAGCCCGAGGGATTCCTTATTAATAATGGCTTTATGGAGCAGCACGATTTTTTTAGAGGCGAAAAATATATGCGATACTATCGTCTTACCAAAAAAGGTGAGAGTGTCCTTCAGGCTAAAAAAATCAAAAAAGCTTTTTTTGATTTTTCGCTACAAAAGCAGAAGCTTAAAGCAAATCATCAATCTAAACTTCAACAAGAGCATGCTGATTATCTAGCCAGAATAAAAGAGATTATAAATACCCATAGTGACTCATTGAAGATAGAGGCAAGGAGTCACCTCGAAGACATTCAATCTGCGGCTAAGAGTACTAGTATACGCAGTTGGAATTATTTTTATGAGGAGATGAATAAATTAACTTTAAGCCAGTTAGATAATTTAATTAAATTTAGGAAGAAATTTAAACTTTCACGAAAAGTTAAATAGTTAGTGAAGACCGTTACTACTTTGTTGCATAATGAATATTCAATAAAATCTGTTTTCGTACCCTACTTTAGTCCGAGTTCGTCGGCGTCGGTGTCGAGGGCGAGGAGGCGTTGGGGGTAGAACGTGCGCTCGGTGTTCCAGCTGATGATC
>Ga0214171_1000533_pt1 | contig 12824 bp, 9 predicted proteins | sample TroBogEpilimnion_40_FD_153009 | JGI IMG/M metagenome (GOLD analysis project Ga0214171, IMG submission 153009) | Freshwater microbial communities from Trout Bog Lake, WI - 02JUL2007 epilimnion | ecosystem: Environmental > Aquatic > Freshwater > Lake > Epilimnion/Euphotic zone | place: Trout Bog... | reverse complement strand
GTCCTTAACTTTGATTTATTAAGAATAATTGGTAAAAAAGGTGACTGTTAATCACTTGGTCGCAGGTTCGATCCCTGCCCAGGCAGCCAGAAAGGGTTTTGGTTATATTCTGTTTTAATTGAATAAGTTGCTCTGTGAGTAGTTTCTTTAAAGTCTTAAGCATCACCTAGGAGATTTTAGTATTATCAAACTTAACTAGAATTAGCTTATTTGGTAGTAAGCTTCCAGTGCTTGAGGGCGTGCCCTAGCATCTTCTTTGTTCTGTTTTGAATTTCAACGGCAGTCCAGTTGTTTTGTTCGCAGATATCTTGTGCGTGCTGAAGAATCACTGATTTGCCTCCTGATGTACCCTTGTTAGGCTTCTTGCCCTTTAGTGCTAGTTTCTTGTTAGTGAAGCTGGCATCCTGATCGCTTTTATTTGCGTATGCTGCATGTAATGCTAAGTTGCCTAGGTCATCAGTCCTGCTTTGTAATTCTCCAATCTGGGACAAAGTAAGCCCCCACGTTTTACAGTCTTCATCCCAAGCCTTGTTGAGGGTTTCACGGCAGGATTGAGGGAATATATGGTCGACGTTGAAGTCTTCGCGGCCTTTGCCGAGTGGCATTGGGTGTGCTGCTGGCCCACTGAGTTCCCGTTCAATTCCTCTTAGTATGGCAGCTGCACGTTGTGCGCCGCCTGACACAGTTTGGTAAATGGGGTGTGGTGTGCCCTCGCTGAATGTCTTCAGGATTACTTCATCCGAGGGTGATTGAGATTTAATTTCCGTAATCAATTCTTGTACCCGTTTTGTTGTATCTTTCGTTCGTGTCCCAGCCGTAGCAATCATGTTCATGAACTTTGATCGCAGTGGGGAGAGATCATTTCCTGCCAAGAAGTAGCGTGCTAGAAAGGTTTCGACGGAGTTAAGCGATTCAATAAGTACATCATCTGTTATTTCCCCATTGTGCCAACTAACGAGGCATAGCATTATTGCAGGGTCTGCTGGCCCCTTCGAAAACGCAGTAATTTGATTAAGGCATGATTTTGCCTGTTCTGGGAGCTCCGCCCCGGCGTTATTTTTCAGAGGAAATTTATTTTGGGAGATAATTGATTGGTAAACGCTTGCTGTTGGTAGTAGAACACTTCTGCTGAACTCCGTTAGTTCCTTTGGACTCGGCTCTTTGCCGTCATATTTATTTAAAAGATATTCACGTAGCTGCGAGAATGACCGGGTGATATTTGGTCTGAGACCAGTTATTCCTGCCTCAACTATGAGTAAGTTGTAGAGAAACTCATCGTTAACAGGTATATTATTGCGCCTCTTTCTTTGACCAGATTTTCGGAGTGCCTCTTCGAAGCCGTCTTGTATTTTATCCCATTCATCAAACAATTCTTTATCGTCACCGATAGTTCTAAAAAAGTAAGATCTAGTGTGGTCCCATTGGGAGAATTCAAGTCGCTTTCCATTGATTGAGTCAAAGATAACGACGGCTGGTTCGTCCCCATTATTTTCTTCAATTAAGATGTTTAGGAAGGTTAAATTTTTCCCGACAGCTAGTTCTAATTGTTCACAATTTTCGGTGGATAATGGGTTAGCTTTCACCTTTTCCCCAAGATGCTTTTCCCATAGCTTTTCAGGGCTTTCACTTAAGAGATTTTGGTCACTTTTTGTTAGAGCCTCGGGAATCTCAAATTCTTCTATCGCATCGAAGGATTCCTCGCCCAACCATAGGCAGTAGCGGAAATATACGTAAGCCGAAAGTACACTGCTCTTTTTCTTTTGATTACACTTTTTCCGCCATTTTCCAGCAATTAACTCGTCGAGCTCTTTTCCGTCTGCTGATTGAAGTTCAAGAACCTTATGCTCAGTTGCTCGTTTCGTTGTTGGATGAACGAGAAAATATATTGGGTGTGATTTAAAGGAGGCCTTAGTTCCATTTAAATCGTTCTTGTGCTCATATATTGCTGCAAGAAGAAGTAGGAGTGTTGTGATTCTTTGTTGTCCATCGATGATTTCGATTTTTTGGGAGGGAACTGCTCCGGCCATGAGCTCAGGTTTACCTAGAATGATACCGAGAAAATGTGAGCGTTCATTTTCTCTTTTATAAAGGGATCCGATGTCCCGCCAAAGCCCATGTAGTTTGTCTACAGGCCAGTCGTAGCGTCTTTGGTATCTAGGCACCCAATATTGTTTTGTGCCGCTAGAGAATAGTTCATTTGCCTCAATTTGTGCGGTTCTCATTTTATTATAATTTATATTATATTTTTTATGGCAAGTCTTACGTGTAAGATTTCTCCCGATGCAACTTTACAGGAGGTGAAGCCTGGGTAGATTCTACAAGAATTATTATGAGCCAAAAGCCTGCTGACGCCTTCCGGATCCTCCACACTGCTGATTGGCACCTAGGAAAAATGCTTAACGAACAGTCTCGGGAGGATGAGCAGAAGCGCTTTCTGGATTGGTTGCTGAAGCAGGTAGTGGAACTGGAGGTCGACGCGCTCTTGGTCGCGGGCGATGTTTTTGATACGGCTAACCCTCCGCAGTCCGCCGAAGCTATTTATTATGACTTCGTGGCTGAACTAAACCGTAAGTCTAAGGCTAGCTTGGTGCTGATCGCCGGCAACCATGACTCGGCTAATCAACTAGAGGCTCCCAAGCGCGTCTTGAAAGCCCTGCGTACGTATGTTCAGGGGGCGGTTGCGGAGGTCCCAGCTGATCGCTTATTGCTTCTGCCGACGGCGGAAGCGCCACGAGTTGCCCTCGCCTTGGTGCCCTTCCTTCGCGAGAAGGACCTGCGGATGGGTAAATCAGGGGATAAAGAGGCTGAGGTTCGTAAGGAAATGGTCGCCGGTATCTCTCGTGTTTATGAGGAAGCGGCCCAGGCCGCTCAGGCTGCTAAAATTAAGTGTCCCATGATTGCGACGGGACACCTGACGGTGGCGGGAGCTTCCTCATCCGAGAGCGAACGCGATATCCATATTGGTGGTCTCGGTGCGGTGGATTCGACGATTTTCCCTGCAACGTTCGCCTACGTTGCCCTAGGGCACCTCCACCGCCCGCAGTCGACGGACAAGGCTGGACGTGTGCGCTACTCGGGTTCGCCCATCGCACTTAGTTTCAGTGAGGTTGAGGATCAGAAGGAGGTTCGGATTCTAGATGTGACCGCTCAGGGTGTTACGCAGAGTGCGGTACCGATTCCTGTTTTTCGTAAGTTAATCCAACTCAAGACGAGTATGGCCAATCTCGAGCGGGATTTGGATGCCCAAGCCAAGGCTCCAGCCGCCGAACTCAAGACTTGGATTGAGGTCGTGCTTTCTGGCCATACGGGTCTCAGCGACGCCAATAGCCAGGTGCAAACACTCGCCCACGGTAAGCCGTTTGAGGTGCTTAAGGTGATGTTGGCCGATGTACCACGCCTTATCGGTGCCGGAGTCGGCCAAGTCCACGATGCCCAGTTAGAACGCCTGCTTGATGAGCCAAAGGAGGTTTTTAACCACCTGTTGAAACAGCAGACAGATTTATCAGAGGAGGACAAAGAGAGCCTCCGTCTAGTCTTCCAAAAAATCGTTTCCCAGATCTGACCGCCCCCATGAAAATTCATAAGGTAACCATCCATAATCTAAACTCCTTGAAGGGGACGCATGTCGTTGAATTTGGGAAAGATCCCTTAGCATCGGCCGGTCTCTTTGCCATCACAGGTCCAACTGGGGCAGGCAAGACTACCATTTTGGATGCCATCACCTTGGCGCTCTTTGGTAAGGCCGCACGCTATGGCAATGTGCCCAGCCCTGAAGATGTCATGACTCGCGGGGAGGTAGATTGTATGGCGGAGGTGAAGTTTGAGGTGAAGACAGGAATTTACATCGCCCAGTGGGAGCTAGCTCGTGCCCGCCACAAGATTGATGGCAAGATTCAGCCTCCTCGTCGCTCGATTATGACCGAAGGTGGAAAAATTCTGGCAGGGCAGGTTAAAGAGGTGAACGCCAAGATTGAGGAATTACTCGGCCTAGATCATGAACGCTTCATGCGCAGCGTGATGCTGGCGCAGGGCCAGTTTGCCAAATTCCTAACTTCTAAGCCCGATGAACGTGCTCAGCTCTTAGAGAGTCTAACTGGGTCTGAAATTTATAGCCGCCTCGGGGCCATGGCATTCGAAGAGGCTGGCAAGGTGGAACAGGGCATCCTCGCCCGCGAAGAGAAAATCAAGGCCATCGTCTTGCTGACCGACGCTGAGAAGGCTGAAATTAATACCAAGAACGAATCGTTGACGGAGGAGAAGACGGCTCTCCGCAAGGAGCTGGATGACCTAAGCTCGCTTAAGGCTAAGATCGCACAGCTTGAAAAGTCCGAAAAAGAGAAGGCACTCCAAGCCGAGAAGTTGGAAGTCGCCAAGGCCGACCAGGCTTTGCGTGCCAAGGAGTTCAAGTCGCTAGCCAACCACCAAGACACAATTCCTTTCACCGCGCTCCTAACCCAGCTCGATGGTGCGGATGAGTCCTTGGTGGTTGCGCGTGAAGGATTCTCGGCCGCCGGGGAGAAATTGGAGGTGGCTAAAGAGACCCTCGCCGATGCGGCTGGTGATTACCAAGTCGCGATCAAGCTAGGCCTGAAGTCCGCGAAGGAAGCCATCAAGGTGGCTGAAGCTAATAAGAAGGAGGCCGAGAAGCAGATTGGGGTAATCTCCGCTTGGTTAGAGTCCAATAAGAAGGATGCTCAACTGGCATCGAAACTAGCCCAGTTCTCCAAGTTAATCGCGGCTAAGGATAACGCCAAGGCCGCGCTGGAACAGGCCTGGGGTCGTTGGCTTGGCCCCGTCCAGCCTGTGATGGCTCAGGCGGGCCTCAAGGAGCCGAAAGACATCCACCAGCTGGACGCCGATAGTCTCTCTCGCCACATCCTGTCGGTCAAAGAGGCCGCGGGGGAGATTCAAACCACCACGGAGGCAGCCCAGGCATCCGCCAAGAAGTTGATCGCGGAATCCCAGCAGGCTAGGCAGGCCGCATTGTTACTCCAGAAGTACGAGCAGGACCGTGCTTCGCTGGTGGCTGGGGAGCCTTGTGCGCTTTGCGGTTCTAAGGATCACCCTTTTGCCGGCAAGGACCTGAAGGTTTCGCCCCTAGTGAAGATCGATAAGGACATCGAGGCCGCACAGGGTGCTCTCGCCAAGGCCGATAAGGCGGCGATAGCCGCTTCCACGTTGATGTCTGCCATCAATAGCGCCGCCAAGCAACTGGAGTCTGCTCATCAACAGGTGGAGGAGAAGGAGTCTGCATGCCTGAAGCAGTTGAAGGCTGCCGGGCTAGAGGACGTCGCCGACGCGGACTCTCTCCAGGAGCGTGCTGACGATTATCGCGCGAAGAAGGAGGAACTGGCGGATGCCCAAGGCGAGTCGAAGTCGGCGGACCATGCGATTGCTTCGGCCAACAAGGATCTCATGGAAGTTCAGAAACGTGAGGCTTCTGGGGTTGTCCTGCCTGAAGGGGTGAAGGCTTCTTCGGGTTCTGGCGACGACCTGGATATGGATGACGCCGAAGCGGCCTTTGACGAAGCACTTTCCGACTACAAAGAGGCTAGCAACTACTTCACTGTCGCGTCTAAGTCTCTGAAGTCGGCCGAAGAGACTTTCAAGGAGGTCGAATCGTCGTTGGAGCGGAAGATCGAAGAATCGCATTTCAAGAACATCAAAGCCCTTCGCGAGGCACATCTGTCCACCAAGGAGGTCGAACGTATCACCAAGGCTAAAGAAGCCATCGAGAAGCGCCTCAACGAGGCTACCTTGTTGATGAATCAGGCCGAGGAGCAGGTCGCGGCCTTCGTCACGGAAGGGGTGCCCAGCGGCGCTGCCGCTGAAAAGGTGAAGGGCCGCCATGCCGAGCTTGTCCAGCAACTGGAGTTGATCACTGAAGCCCTTACCAATAATAAGGCTTTGCTGACTAACGACGAGGCTAAACGCAAGGAGCAGAAACGGCTCTTGGCTGAAATCCAAGAAGAGATGAAATACGTAGAGGTCTGGCGTAAGTTGCGAGATTTGATCGGCTCCAAGGACGGCGCCAAGTTCCGTAAATTTGCACAGTCGATTACGCTGCAGATTCTCACTAGTCACGCGAACAAACACCTCGGCCGTCTCAATGACCGGTATGCGTTGCTCCTGCAGGAGGGTGATACGCTCGAACTCCAGATTGAGGATTACTATCAGGCTGGCATTAAACGCCCTCTCGCGAGCCTTTCGGGTGGAGAAAGCTTCTTGGCTAGTTTGGCCTTGGCCTTGGGCCTTTCCGACCTCGCTGGACGTTCCGTTAACATCGAGACCTTATTCATCGATGAAGGCTTTGGTACCCTTGATCCCGAGACCCTAGAAGTCGCGCTCACGGCACTGGAAACCCTACGCCAGGGCAACAAGTCTGTCGGCGTGATTTCCCACGTCGGCCTCCTTAAGGAGCGCATCACTACTCAGATTGTCGTCACCAAAGGAGCCTCTGGCCACAGCACCCTGAATGTTGTTTCTTAGTTGCGGCGACCGATTGCCTGCCCGAGGTTGCGTCGGATAGTCGTAGTCATGGCATACCTTGGGCAAAGTGTGGCGGTTAATGCCGCAGGTCACAGGGTAGAATTTATTGGGTCTACTGCCCAGTTTTCTTCTGATTTAAGGGCACGCATGGTGTAAATGACTTCCACAGCTTGCAGTTCGAGGATTTCTTGAACTTTTTACCACGAGTTATATTAGGAGTTATCGACTGGCGAACTGAATTTCTTGGTGAAGAAGTATGGCTGCACTTAATGGGTTTACCTTGTATCTACTTGATGCTTTTAATCTATCGTGTGTTTTGACATCTATTAACCATGGCTAAAAAGCCCATTTACAAATTCATCGATCTTTTTGCCGGAATCGGCGGTTTTCATGTAGCTTTTAATAATACTAAGCGCGCAGAATGTGTATTTGCGAGTGAGTGGGACAGCGCAGCTAGAAAAACTTACCGTAGTAATTTTAATCGGGGATTAGATAAGGTGCTTTTTGCAAATGATGATAAGTATTTTAAGGGTGATATTACCAAAGTAGATCCCCGAAAAGGGATACCTGGCTTTGATATTTTATGTGGCGGCTTTCCGTGTCAGCCATTTAGTCAAGCAGGTCATAAAAAGGGGTTTGCTGATACACGAGGTACGCTTTTTTTTAATATCGAGGAAATCATTAGGGTTAAGCAGCCAAAGGCCTTTTTTCTTGAGAATGTCAGGGGTCTCATCACTCACGGTGGCCCGAGTGAATCTTTGCCTAATATCGGTAGAACCATGGAGACTATCCTAAATCATCTTTTTGGTGATAAGGAGTCTGGTGGTCTTGGTTATCACAGGCCAAAAGGGACTCCTGGCTATTTTTATGTTAAGGCCAGTGATTATGGTCTGCCGCAGCATCGACCCCGGGTTTTTATTATCGGTTTCAAGAGTAAGAAGCACGCTGATATGTTTGCAGAGCCCTTGCCTCGTTTACTTGATGCGAACCGCCTTGGCGAAATTCTTGGAGGCCAAGTATACTTTGATGAGGCATGTACCAAGCCCCGGCAGATTGGCTTTACTTTAAGATGCGGAGGAAAGGGGTCCCATATTACTGATCGCCGTAACTGGGAGCATTATTATGTAAAGAAGGCAGGTGTTAGTAAGGTTTCGATTGTCAAAATCAATGAGGACCAAGGCCTGCTTTTAAATGGTTTTCCTAAATCTTATAAATTCCCTGATGACGTTCCTAAGGCGGCTAGAATGAAGCAACTTGGAAACTCGGTGGCAGTATCTGCGATTCAGGCTTGGGGTTCGGCTATAATTGACGCATTAGATCAATGAGTATTTCAGCCAATCGAGGTGAACACAGCGAAGTTTTGGCTTTTTTACGCATTTTACATCAAGGAAGAGTGCAGGTCGCAGATAAGTTTGGAGAACCTCGGCCATCTTGGTTGAAAGTTTCCAGCATTGAGCGTCCAAGTGATCCTGCTCAGAAGTATTTAATTAGGGGTGATGAGGTTATAGTCATAGGCAATACAGCTGAAGAGATAGCCCGATTATCAAGAGATTCAGTTGGGTCTATTGCCGACGCATTTTTCCAGCAAATTAAGGAGGGTAAAGGATCATCCTTCGTTTGTCCTGCGTGCGACGATGCTTTTCGACTTTTGAAATTAGTAGGATTAAAGGCTACAGCTGGAGCGAAGAGTGATTTAAGAATAGAGGTAATCTCCCCAGTATTTCAAGATGAGGTGCTATTGCTTGATTTTAGCATAAAGTCCGAGATTGGAGGTCTACCTACGCTTTTAAATGCGGGCGCAACAAAGTTTGAATACCGGGTAGAAGGCTGTTCTGCAGATGAAGCCATTGCCGTTCAGGAGGCTATACCGCGAAAGAATGATAAGGAATATCCTGGTCCTATGCGTTTATTGCCAGCGTTAGTAGAATCAGAGAGTAGTTTGGTTTTTGAGACGGTTGTTGATCCTGTCTTTGAAGAAAATCTTAAGATGATAGATACAGCCTTCCCTGATATGCTCGCAGCTGTTTTAGCTCATGCTTACCAAGGTGGAACGTTGACCCTTCGAGACGCCATAAAGTTGCCAGCTTTAATCAATGAGCTTTCCGAAACTCTAAAATTGCGTAGAGCTACGGTGGCGCGCCTTATTGAGTATAAGATCAAGGAATTACTAAGGCAATCGGCCTTAGGCATGAATCCAGGCCAGCCATGGAATGGCCAGGTAGAGGCTCATGGTGGGTGGATAATCGTCAAAGACAGCGGAAATATCGTCTGCTTTCACTTGGTAAATGACGATGATTTCCGGGATTACCTTTTGGCAGTTACGAAATTTGAGACCCCAAGTATGACAAGGCATCATGCCGGTTATATTTATAAGCAGCCTGGGAGTAAATTTGCTAAACTAAGGCTATCTTTGCAGGTTAGACTTGTTAATTAATGATTTCTAGCGATGGGCAAGTACGAGGATTAATCAGCATAAAACGAGTTAAACTGAAAATGGTACTCCATGGTGATATATAAACACTTGGGCCATGACCCTGTCAGTAAACACTTTTGATGAGGTGATATGCCTTTTAGGTCTATCCTTGTTAAGTTCTAAAATCTTGTTGCTTGAATGAAGTAGGTAAAAAAGAGAGTAATTCATCCGCCGACATTTCGTGCATTTCGTAGTTGATGAGGCATTGTGCAACTTCTCGATGCAAATGTTGCAGCGCCCAGCGTTTTTCGCCTGAGGCTCCAGGTAAGACTTTTTCACCGTCAAAATAGATTGAGTTTGCTGCTTCGATTACGGCTTTCTCTTTATAGGATCCAACTCGAGCAAAGGTTTGTTCACAGTAGTCGGACATGGAGCCCGGGTGGGAAAGCAATAAGGGCTTAGCTAAAGCTTTTCCAAGGTGATGAATTATAAAAATGCCATGGCCTAAGCGGTGCCGATACGCCTTTTTATAACTATGATGCCAGATGTATGCGGGCGCTTCTCTTTCTTTTGAAAATTTTCTTTGGTTCAATCCGTTCCTTGAAGGAACAGTTGTTAATTCATCAAAATAGGATGCACTTAGCCAGGACCAGAAAGAATCCGAAGAGTTGAAGTTTTTAATTACTGAGGAATCTTTAATGGCGTCATAGATTTGAGAGCATATTTCAAACCGTGTATCAAATGGGCCAGTAGGCAAATTGCACTGATCATTAATTTCGATAAGCAAATCTCGATTAAGTGAGAGCTGTTTAATCTTCTCGTAATCTGAATCTGTTGGCTCAGGATTTGCCGATAGCTCGGCTAAGGCTTTCGCAAAAGCAGCGGATCCGTTTGAATTAAAACGATACAACATAGAAAATAATTTAAGCTTTAATGATCTCCCATTTTTGGGGTAGACCTAGCTGTTGTGCGTAGGCATCAACGGCCTCGTTTACCCAGTCAATGTTTTGAGAGTAAGTTTCGATACCCCCATTAGGAGGTTCAGAAGTATTCCACTTCTTATTTTTACATAAATTCAACCATTTCTCGGCACAATCTTGGCGCTCTTCTCCATCAACATGAAGTTTGAGACTTAGAATTTGAGTTAGAATGTATCGTAAGATTTGTGGTTTAACGACGGGTGATATGGTGCCATCTTTTAAGAGAAGCGATTTTACGTCTGGATGATTAGGGTTGTACTTAAAAAAAGCCTTCTCTTCGCGCCAATCAATGCGGTAAAGTTCATGTTTTAATTCGGGTTCTGCACGAACAGGTAAGAGAGAGCTCCGTCCTTCACTTTCGCCTGATCCGGGTAAATCTTTTTCCTTTGTCGAACCTATGATCAGTTTCGTCTCAGGATTTACAAACCTTACTTGAATTTTAGGTTCATGGTCAGTAGTGAATTCCTTGAATTCAAAAGTACGTGGATTGGTTATTGATTGCGCGATATCAAGTTCCTTGATTGTCTCGGCGCGTTGCTGATCTGAGCATCTAATAAACATTACCAGACTGTCGTAATTAGGGATTACTTTCTTAATACTCTCCTTAATTCTCACGGTTACCTGCACGAAGCCACTTTCTACGTTAGGTGTCACTTCGACGTGCGGAGTGACGTCTTTTCGGTCCGTACAATTTAATTTTCTAATCATAAGTAATATTAGGCTATGGATTCGATGTTAACTTTTACGTCTTTTCTCTTATCAAGGCCTGGAATAATGATTTGGAAAGTGTCTGTGAGTTGGACTTTGAGTTTATTTCCTGAAGATTCTAGGAGTTTAGCACCTTCGATTTTTATGTTAAGTTGTGATAAATCGAAATCGTAGGGACGCCATTTTGCCCCGCGCATGGCAGAAAGATATTGGACTGTGACTTCAAATATTTTGTTAATGTTATTCGGATCTTTCATCGCAGGCCCTTGAGATATAATCACATCACCTTCAGTTTTCCTAGTGATTGCAACAAATGCAGGCTCTGTATCTATATCGGGTGGATTGTCGGGTGAGTCATCTGATGGTTTTCCTGATCCTTCATCTGGAAAATCATCTGCTAAAATATCCACGTCTTCATTTAAAGGCTTGTTTTCAAGTAGCTTAGCAATGTCGGAGAGTAGTCCATTTACAAAACGAACTACGTGTGTGGCTTTTTTATAAATCGGAACGGCTTGGTTGTTTTGAAGTACCCACTTAGTGTGTGCAGGACCTTCAGATTTTCTTAAAAGTTCAGCAATTTCACCCTTTTCTGCTAATAACAAGGCCATACATTTAATATGTTGAGGCACCTTGGGGTTGTCATAAACGCTAATCCCTGCCCGGATGTAAAATGTACCAGTTAAATTGCTTTGTTTGATGTAGAGTTGAACAGGCGATTTTTCGGTCGTTTCCGATTCTTTTTTTAACGTTTCTATCGGGACTTTTATGGCAACTAAGTCTCCGTTCTCATAGGCATCTCGCATCTCATTTATTACTGTAGGATTGAAATGGGTTTCTTTAAGGCCGTCATTGTAGCAATCAATTGTCGTAAGTTTTGCTTCGAAATTTCTACCAGAATTTCTTCTTTGTTTTACGATTTGAACTGCGAAATCAATTTGAGCGCCTAGCTCTGGTGAAAAACTTGTGGCATGCTGTGCTATGGTTTCACTATTAATAACTATAGGTGATGCGTTAACAATGACTTCAACAATTAAACGGTTTTCAACAATTGGAAAAAAGTAGTGATTTAAAACTGCTGAGATAATACTTCTTTGATTAAAATCAGATTTTGGGAAGGGAATTGCTAATGAGAAGCCCGGCTCAGAATCATTTCGTGAAATCCCGCTGGCAGCTTTAAACTTATTAATATATTGTTCATTCGATATTGGAGCTTCTGTTTCAGATCTGCACTCTCCGAATAATGCATAAGGTTGATAGCGCTTACCTTTGTAATGGTGAGTGCGAAGCATGACCTGTCCCATTAAATAAGGCCCATTATCGTTGTTTTCTTCCTCCGAGCGAATTGTAAGTCCGAAGAAAGTGTTAATCTCGGAAGCCATTGGGTTTACTACTTTGCCGATTCCGAAAGACCCTCCATTGTTGCCACCTAGATTTTTATCTGAAATCCCAGTATTTCGCCAAAACATGGCGAATCCACCTTGATCATTTGCTTTGATATCTCCTCGGAGTCCTTGGGTATTAAAATCTTCAATTAAAAGAAATGATGGCTTCTTTAAGTCTACTCTGTTTGGGACGCCTTCCTTTTCTATAACTGCTTTATTATAGTGGGCCATTACCGAGCCTTCTTTGTCGTCAAGTATGTCTTTAATGAAGCTGACGGATGAATTCGGGCTTTGGTGTATGGAAAATCTAACCCTTACAGTTTGGTCGTGCAACTTCGCGTCTAATGCATTCTGGATGTTCTCTCGCACCAAGCTATCAACGACCGTGCCCCCATCATGCATGAAAAAGTTATCATTTGATGAGTCGCCGTGTACTCCACTTTTTGGGGTCGGTATAAAGTTCCACTTAGGGGCCATTTTTGGTTTAGGGTTATGGGTTCTTTGATTAAATTAAGTATTAATCCAAATTTTTTGGGTATTCTATGCTAGAATAATTCTTGTATTCCCAATTAAGGGTTAATGTCAACTAGGCCTCTTGTACTTTTCTAATAAAAGACAGCGAGTCGCTACTTAGATAAGTAAGACTTGTAGGGTTATGGCTCGTAATAGTGCTTTGAGTCCTAGGCTGCGGGTATTATAAAGTTAAATAGGGTCTCTTAAGGTGTAATCCTATAAATAAGACCTTTTGCTGGGAGTGACGCTTTGACGGCTTCTATGTCACAGTCCGGGTGTTTGTGCACGGCACGATGACAGGTCGGACAAAGCATGATAAAGTCTGCAAGAGTCGTGCTG
>Ga0214171_1000529_pt1 | contig 12885 bp, 9 predicted proteins | sample TroBogEpilimnion_40_FD_153009 | JGI IMG/M metagenome (GOLD analysis project Ga0214171, IMG submission 153009) | Freshwater microbial communities from Trout Bog Lake, WI - 02JUL2007 epilimnion | ecosystem: Environmental > Aquatic > Freshwater > Lake > Epilimnion/Euphotic zone | place: Trout Bog... | reverse complement strand
TCCCACACAATCACGCGTTCCAGCAGCTTCACGACTGACTCGCTGAAACATTGAAACAACACCTCGCCTTTCTCCGCCGTGGCAGCGCGGGGATCGCCGACATGGCCTGGCTCGCTGCGGTCGGGCATGATCCAGCCACGGGAGGCGGGTTCGAAGGCGTTGCCGAAAGGGACATCGCCCGTCTGGGTTAGATCGCCGACGAGTTCGGGGCGCAAGCGCAGCACCATGCTGGTCTCCCATTCGCAGGCATGGCCCATGACACGCTGCTGGATGGAAGAATCACGGGTCCAGGGTTCTGCGCCCAGATTCCAGTAGGTGGCGAAGAGCAGCAGCAGATCGCTGCGGTCACGGTATTTCTGCCGCGTCTCAAACACGGCCTGCTTGCCGGGAATGTCGTTGCCGCCGTGACCATTGAGAAAGACGAGGCGCTTGAAACCGTGGGCGATGAAATTGTCCATCAGCCCATTGAGCAGATCGAGATACAGCCGTGGCTCCGCCGACAAGGTGCCGGGGAAGTCCATGTGATGGTGCGAATTCCCCAGCCACGTCAGCGGCGCGATCAGCACGCGCTCCCCCAGCGCCGCCTCGGTGCGGCGGATGAGTTCATTTGTCAGCATGCTGTCGGTGAAGACCGGCATGTGCCGCCCGTGCTGTTCCAAAGCGGCAAGGGGGAAAATGACGGGTGTGTTTTTATCGAGAGCGGCCACAGCGGGCCAAGTGAGATCAGCTAGGAGCATCGAATTACAACGTCAGTCGCCGATTCATTTTTTGATGGACTTGCATCTTTGTTCACCGTTGGAATCCTTTCCTTATGAAATTATGGCTTCGTCTGCTGGCCTACGGAGTGCTGATTCTGCAACTTGCCGCGTGCGGAACCCCAACCTCGAAGTCTGACGCCCTGCCCACGATGGGTTTCGTCAGTCAGGAAACCATCGCGCATGCCTGCCGCCTGCGTACCACCCGCCACCAGGACACCTCGGGCTTTGAAATGCTGGCGGATGGTCGTGACGCCTTCCTCGCACGGCTTGCCGCACTGGAAGCCGCCCAGCAAACGCTGGATCTGCAATACTACATCTGGCATGACGATTTGGTCGGCACCACGTTTGCTGACCGTTTGCTGGCGGCTGCTGATCGGGGTGTGCGCATACGGCTGCTGTTGGACAGCGCCAACGATGCGCAGGCCGAGGTGTACTCTGCTGCGCTGGCAGCCCATCCCAACATTCAGGTGGCCTTCTTCAATCCTCTGTCTGATCTGAAAGGCATATTTGCCGGAAACCCCATCCCGGTGATCGGTGAAATCGACCGCATGCAGTGCCGCATGCACAACAAACTCCTGATAGCGGATGGCAACATTGTCATTGGGGGCGGACGCAATCTGGGAGACGCTTACTTCGGCATCCATCGCCATTACAACATGCGGGATTTGGATTTCATCGCTGCCGGACCCGTGGTGGGCGCAGCGACCAAGTCTTTTGATTACTACTGGCAGTCTCCGCTGACGCGCATTGGCAGTGAGACAAAGATCACCAATGATGAGCGCCAAAAACTCTGCGACCTGCGCGAACATCTCGCACGCAAAAAGCACTCACTCGCAGCGAAAAGCCGCAGTCCATTCCCGCTCTCGCTGGTGCGAACGGAAGCATTACAAACTCTGCGCAGACTCGCGGAACGCATGATCTGGGCCGAGTGCGAGTTTGTGGCCGACCCACCTGAACGAATGCTGCATCCAACCGCAGTTGCCTCGCCCGTCTGGCACAGCATCGAAGACTCGCTGCGTCAGGCCAGACGCAGCGTGGTCATGCATGCCGCTTACTTCATTCCTCAAAACGATACACTGGAACTGATGCAAAAGGTCACGGCACGCGGCGTCCACATGCAAGTGTTGACCAATTCCTTGGCCTCCATCGACCATCTTCCTGCCATGACCGGTATTGCCAACCGTCGTGCAGCGGTGCTCGACAGCGGCGTCAGTCTCTTTGAACTGAATGCGCGTGCGCAAGATCGCTCAAGCTACATCCTTGCCCGAAAGCTGACTCCTCTGGGCATGCATACCAAAGGGTTCGTCGTCGATGAAGACCTCTCATTCATAGGCTCCTACAACATGGACCCACGCTCCAAATACATCAACACTGAGACCTGTGTGATCATCCACAGCAAAGCGTTTGCCACCCGCATGAAATCCTATCTGCTGAAGAGCTTTGAGCCAAAGAACAGTTGGCACATTACCCGCAACGCCAAAGGCTCCATCCTCTGGACGGGTCAGCGCCCCAATGGGCGACTGTCCGTGCATCACATGGAGCCAAAGGCATCACTCGTTCGGCGGCTGGGCTGCTGGTTCTTGCGCTTCCTTCCGTGGGAAAGCTATCTGTAAGAGCTACTTCACTTCCTCGACCTTGATCGTGTGCGTGACGGGCTTGATGAATTTGCGCACGTCGGCGTCCAGTCGGGTGTGCTTTTCCATGAGCTTCTTCTTCAGCACCTCCAAGGCAGCGCCAAATTCGGGCTCCTCCTTCGCTTCAGTCGCGAACGAGCGGAAGTTGGTGACGAGCGTTTTGATCATCAGCGTTTCATATGCCTGCTTGGCTGCAAGCGCGTTGCTCAGATCTGCAAAGGCGGCGTCGAACGGTGTCTGGGTAAATTCCGCAGCGAGATTGATGCCCCCTTCGAGCTGCTCGCGGCTGAACTCCTTGCTCTGACTGCCCCAGGTGACTTTGGCCTTGGCACCAGTGAGATTCAGCACTCTCAGCGTGAAGCGGTTGAGGTCCTGATTGAAGCTGGTGAACGGCAGGATGCTGCGATTGCTGCCCGCCGCTTTCGGATCAGCGTCGAACACAAATGGCCACTTCGTGCTCTCCAGTGTCACGCTGCCGAGCTGCAGGCCCTGGACCGTATGACCGGTGCTCGCTGTGTTGGGCCCTTTCATATCGACCGTGACCCTGCCGATGTCGCCGTCAAAGCCCAGTGCTTTCAAAAACGCCTGCGCCATCAGAAGCTGGCCTGCGGGTGCCGGATGGAAGCCGTCGCCGCCGAAAGGACCGTACCCTTTGCCCAGCGCCGCCTTCGACTTCGTGAGCGCGCTGATCATCGTGTCATGCACATTGGCAAAGGGCTGCTTGTTCTCTTCGGCGAGCTTTTTGGCGATGTCGCGAAGCTGGGCAAGGTTTTCGTTGTAGAGTTCGCCCTTGATGGTCGGACGGATGAAGAAATCGGGATCCACTCCACCCGGTGAGCCAATCGCCATGACCTTCACGCCGACCTTTTGCAGCCCGGCGATCACCGCCCGCATGTTTTTCTCATACTCGCCGCCGATCTGCGGTGTGTAAGCCGTGTAGCTGCCATCGTTCATGCCGTAGCAGGTCGTGGCGACATTCGGGTTGAAGACAGAGAGATCATTTTCGAGACGGGCCGCAAAGCCACCCGCGCGCTCGCCACTCCAGCCGAACTGGAACACCTTGATGTCACTGCGTCCCGTACAGGCCAGCAGGTAGGCTTCGATGTATTTGGAATAAACCTTCTGCTCCGTGATGCTGTCACCGATCACGGCGACACGAGCGTCGGGCGGCAGTAGGGACTCAGCACGCAGGCTGACGGCGGCAAGGAGGATGGAAAGAAGCGGGAGGATGCGCATGGTGATTGAAGAGAGAGTGTTCATACCTCCAAAATAGAGGCGTTCTGGCAAGGAATTGTTTACCCCAGCATCGTTTCCGTCTGCGCGAGCACATCCCCAAACGGGATGCGTTCCAGCAAACCGAAGCTGGGATGTCTGCTGAGGCGTTCGCGAGTCGCAGCGGGGCTGGTGAGGCCGCAGAGGAAGCGGGCAAGCTGGCGGGAGGAGCGCAGCGCGGCTTTGCGCTCAGCGATGACTTCGCGGATCGCGGCCACATGCTCGACGGTGATTGGCGGTGGCTCGGACTGCGGAATTTCGCGCGGTGACTCTTCTAGACTTCCCTTTTCGCGTTCCTTGCAGCTTGTGCAGGTGCCGCAGTCGGCCTCCATGGCCTCACCGAAGTAATTCAAGAGCCAGCGGGTGAGGCAGCCGCGATGCTGGGCAAAGTTCAGCACTTCGCCCAAGCGCTCCACGTCACGACGCTCGCGGTCGGCAAAGAGTTGCTGCATCTTTTTGGTAATCTCTTTCGGATCACGCAGATGCGCGTCTTCGGCCAGTCGGTATTTCTGGCGGCTGCCGCTGGGCTTGAGTTCGATGTCGCCGGATTCCTGCAGCCAGGTCAGCGCTTTGAGCACGCGGTCACGCGGCTCATTGAGTTCGGTAGCGGCTTCATCGGGATTGAGTGTGATCCACTTGGTGCCGCGTTTGCCGCATTGAAACAACTGGCGCAGGAAGGCCTGCCGCTCCGGTTTGTGGCCGGAAAGAATGCGCTGCTCCGGCTGGATGAAGCGGAACTGGTAGCTCGCGTAAAACGAGCCGAGCGGACGCAGGATGCCATCGAGTTCGAGGTTCGTGATGACCGTTTCGATGACCAGCGGGCGAATGTCCGTGGCATGGGCGAGATCGTACATCGAGACATCGAATTCCGTGCCTTGCAGCAGCAGATGATCGAGCAACTGGCGGATGGCCTGCGGCGTGGGCGTGTCGCCAAAGGTGAAGTTTTCCAACACGATGCAATCGTCCGCACAGGCCAACAGTTCGCAGACTGAAACCTTGCCATCGCGCCCAGCACGACCTGTTTCCTGCGAGTAGTTTTCGAGCGTCTTGGGCAGATTGTAGTGATACACGGCGCGGATGTCCGCTTTGTCGATGCCCATGCCGAAGGCGATGGTGGCGACGATGACATCGGTCTGGCCATTCATGAACGCATCCTGCGCCGCGTGCCGGTGCTCGTCTGGTAAACCGGCGTGATAGGCCAGAGCATTCACGCCATTTTTCTGCAAATGCGTGGCCACGTGCTCGGCTGTGTTTTGCAACGTCACATAAACGATGGAGGGCACCTTGCGCTTCAGCAGCAGCTTGGTGAGCACAGGCAGGCGCTGCTGCGCCGTGCAAGGGGTGATGCGAAAATACAGATTGGCCCGCAGAAACGAAGTCTGCACATGAGCCGCCTGCGCAATGCCAAAGGCCTTGCGAATATCCGCTGCGACCGACGGCGTGGCGGTGGCCGTAAGCGCGAGCACAGGCTGGATGCCCAGCTCCTTCGCCACAAGCGCCAGCCGCAGGTATTCGGGACGGAAATTGTGCCCCCACTCGGAGATGCAGTGCGCTTCATCGACGGCCATCATCGAGATGCGCAGGCGCTTGAGCCGCTCGACAAAGTTTTCATTCATGAGCCGCTCTGGGGCGATGTAGAGCAGCTTCAGCGTGCCATTGCGCATGTCTTCAAAAACTTGCGCCGCTTCATCTGCTGACTGCGAGGAATCCAACCGCGCCGCCGCAATGCCACGTGCCCGCAACGCCTGCACCTGATCCTTCATCAGCGCAATCAACGGAGAGATGATCAGCGCCACGCCGTCCATGAGCAGCGCCGGCAGTTGGTAGCAGAGAGATTTGCCTGCACTGGTGGGAAACAGTGCCAGCGCACTTCTGCCCGCGAGCAAGGCTTCCATCACCTGCTCCTGCCCGGCACGAAAGGCCTTGTGGCCAAAGTGCTGTTTCAGGGCGGCGTGGAGATCATGAGACATCCGCACTCATGGCACATTCAGGCTTCTGCATGCAATCCAAACCTTGCCTGCTGCGCTTTCTGACGGCGCAGCCTCCCGCAATGCAAATCCCGCAGGTGCCGCGCAAACCATTGGTAATCAATCCACTCCAAGATGCGGTCACATCCGCACCCCAAGTTCCCGATAAACCTACCCCCAAGTCCACCCCCATGGGTAGTCGCGCAGGCAGCGCGCCAGCCCGATTTTGTCCTAGCCGTCACCGCACCCCACCCGCTATCCTCCTCGCTCATGAAAACAGTTCAAACAGACGTCCTCGTTTGCGGCGGGGGTTGCGCGGGGATCGCTGCGGCACTAGCGGCGGCGCGCAACGGGGCGCAGACGCTGCTCATTGAACGGGCGGGCTTTTCTGGCGGCATCATCACCACCGTGGGGCTGCCGTATTTCGATGGCCTGATCGACAAGCCCAGCGGGCGCTTTGTCGTGAAGGGCATCCCACTGGAGTTGCTGAGCAAGCTGGGCGTGGCGAAAGAAGGCGCGCAGCGCATCGACGACCTGCGCCCGGACCTCATCACCAAATACTGGGGCAGCGTGTGGATACCGAACATCGAGGAGTTCAAAATTCTCACCGACGACCTCATCCTCCAGCACCGGGACAAACTGCGCGTGCTCTACCACAGCGTCGCCTGCGATGTGGAGGTGAAGGAAGGCCGCGTGGCGGCGGTGATCATCGCCAACAAGGATGGACTCACGCGCATCGAGGCACGGCAGGTCATCGACTGCACGGGCGATGGCGACATCGCGCACTGGGCAGGCTGTCCCACGACTTCGTCCAAGCCGCTCATGCCGCTGACGATGCACTTCCGCATCGGCAATGTGGTGCCGGTCAAAGAGACGCGGGAGGCGGCCAAGCAGGCGCTCATTGATGCCCACAAGGAAGGGCGGCTGCCCAATTTCTACGGTCCAGGCCTCATCTTCGCCTTTGCGAAAGACGAGTGCTACGTGCACGCCACACGAGTGCCTGCCAATGCCACGGATGCAGCCGACTTCACCCGCGCGGAGATGCAGGGGCGCAAGGATGCCTGGACGATGTTCAATGACTGGAAGGCGAAGGTGCCCGGCTTTGAAAACAGCTACTACATCATGAGCGGCCCCTTCATCGGCGTGCGCGACACACGGCGCATCGTGGGCCTGAACGTCCTCACGCTCGAAGATCTGCAGCAGACCACACGCCACGCGGACGCCATCGCCACCGGCTGCTGGTTTCTTGACATCCATCCGCCCGAAGTCACGCTCGAAAAACCGTTCACCGGCTCCGGTTTCCAGCCCAAGCCGTATGACATTTCCTACCGAACTCTGGTGCCGCAAACCGTGAGCAACCTCCTCGTGGCCGGTCGCTGCCACAGCGCGAGCAGCGAGGCCAGCGCCTCCAGCCGCGTGACCGCCACCGCCATGGCCCTGGGCGAAGCCGCCGGAACCGCCGCCGCCTTGGCGATGGCCGCGAAATCGGAGATTGGCACGCTCGATGGCGTGAAAGTCCGTGAAGCACTCTCCAAGCAAAACGCCGGCCCCTTCAGCGACGCATGAAAACGGAACCGAACACCCTCACCCGCCGCGAGGCTCTGCTCAGCGCCCTCAAGGGAACCGTCGCCGCCTCACTGGCCGTGCCACTCCTCACCAGCGGCGCGGAGTTGCCAGTGCGGCCCGAGCCGGAATTGATACCAGAAAATGATTATCCCTATTTTGGCTGGGAGCCGGAGCCTCTGGCGGAAGTCTTACTTCAATAAAACAGCGCCCAGAACAAAGTCCGGGCGCTGCGCAGGCAAATGAAAGATTGGGATTGGATGCGACAGCACTCAAAGCTGTCTTAACGATGGCCACCATGGCCGCCGAAACCGCCACCGCCAAAGCCGCCTCCATGACCACCGTAGCCGCCACCAAAGCCACCGCCGCCGTAGCCGCCTCCACGGTAGCCACCACCTCCGTAGCCGCCGCCGTAACCGCCGCCACGATAGCCACCGTACCCATAGTTACCGAACGGAGGACGATAGTAGGAGCCGCCGTACCCGCCATAGCCATACCCACGGCCATAGCCATACGGGACATAGCACGAACTCAAAGAACTCAGGGCAAGGATGGCAGTGAAGAGAAGAACCAGTTTTGTTTTCATATTGTTAATGAGTCCGACGCAGATGCTGCGGGTCTATTCAGTAAATCGCTGCGCCGCCTCCAAATAACCTGGGAAACGCTGGCTGGGGGCGCTTTAGCTGCGGGCGAGGGTGCATCGCGCGTGAATATCGCCACAAAAAGCAGTGGCTGAAGCTCGCCCACCCTCTAAAAGAACGCACGCTTCACCTTGCTCCTGCTCCATGTTTTTGCTCATTCGGCCCATGAAAACCCCAATGGCTGTGCTCCTAGCTGGCATGGTCTGGGCGGCGGCGTCCCTCCAGGCGAAAAGCCTGGACGAAGTGCGTGCCGAGGCGGAGCGGGGCGAGGCGGCGGCGCAATTCGCCCTGGGCATGAAATATCTCAACGGGGACGGTATTGCCGAGGATGACACGGAAGCGGTGAAGTGGTTTCAAAAAGCGGTGGCCCAGGGCCATGCGGACGCGCAGCGACGGCTGGGCATGTGCTACCTTCTGGGCCTGGGCGTCCCACAGGACGCTGTGGAGGCCGTGAAGTGGCTGCGGCTGGCTGCGGCGCAAAACCAAGTGGCAGCAATGAAGCAACTGGGTGCCTGCTTCAGCCTTGGCTCCGGCGTGCCCAAGGACTTGGTCGAGGGCATGCGGTGGTTCCGCCAGGCGGCGGAGCGTGGCGATGCCGATGCTCAGTTGGAACTAGGAATGGCCTACTTTGAAGGTGAGGGCGTCACGCAGGATGCGGCTGAGGCGATGAAGTGGTTTCGCAAAGCAGCGGAGCAAGGCGACATCAATGCGCAGAAGATCCTGGCCACCACCTGTGCCCAGGGCCAGCGGGTGCCGCAGGATCTTGCCGAAGCCGCGAAGTGGTTTCGCAAAGCGGCGGAGCAGGGCGATGCCGAAGCGCAGATGAAACTGGGCCTGGCCCACTCTCTGGGGGCGGGTGTGACGCTGGATTTAAAAGAGGCGCAGCAATGGCTGCACAAAGCGGCAGCACAGGACTACGCCCCGGCGCAGTTGGAAATGGGCGTGAGCTACATGTTGGGTTCCGGCGTGCCGGTGGATGCCGCCGAAGGCGTCAAATGGTTCCGCAAAGCCGCCGAGCTAGGCGATGCCGAGGCGCAAACGAAGCTAGCGAGTGCCTACATCAACGGCACGGGTGTGGAGCGCAACGTCGCTGAAGCAGCGGGCTGGTTCCGCAAAGCCGCCGAGCAAAACTTTGCCCCGGCGCAGGTCGGACTCGGCGGTTGCTATCTCAGCGGCGAGGGCGTCCCCCAGGATGTGGCCGAGGCCGTGAAGCTGTTTCGTACCACCGCAGAGCGCGGCGATCCTAGCGGGCAATTCGCCCTGAGCCTGCAGTACGAGCGCGGCGAAGGCGCAGAGAAAAATCTGGTCGAAGCCCTGAAGTGGTGCCGCCTGGCCTCTGCGCAGGGCCATCAAATTGCCGAACTTCATCAGACCACGCTGGAGGCCACCATGACCCGCGAGGACATCATCCAAGCCGTGCGGCTAGCGCGCGAGTGGAAGCCACTGAAGTAAGCGCGGAGCGCTCGCTCTTCGGCGCGCGGAATAAATTCCGAGCTCCACAATTCCTCCCCACGCGCGCGCTTCCGTTTGAAAGCCGCAGCCGCGCAGGCGAAACCTAGCGCCTCAGCCAACCCACCGCATGTCCTCCCTTCGCCTCTTCCTTTTCTGTTTCGTCACGTTCATGAGTCAGGCGGCGGAGCCAGAGAAGCTCCTATTAGCTCATTACATGCCCTGGTATGCCACCAAGGACGTGAGCGGCCAATGGGGCTGGCACTGGACGATGAACCACTACAACCCCGACCAGCTCAAGTGGGATGGAAAGCGGGACGCCGCATCGCACGACTACCCGCTCATCGGCCTCTATGACTCGGGCGATGACCACGCGCTGGAGTGCCAGGTGCTACTCATGAAGCTGGCCGGTCTCGATGGTGTGATCATCGACTGGTACGGCACGCGCGATGCCAACGACTACGCCGTGAACCACGAGCACACCCGCAAGCTCATCCCCTGGCTCAAGAAAGCGGGCCTGCGCTTTGCCCTCTGCTACGAGGATCAGGCCATTGGGCAGATGAAGCTGAAGGTTGGCGAAGATATGAAGCAGGGCCTGCTGGATCTGCAATGGGCCGAGCAGCATGCGTTCAGCGACGCCTCCTACGTGAAGCTCAACGACCGTCCCGTGCTGCTGGTCTTTGGGCCGCAGCATTTCAAACGCGATCATTGGGACCAATTCCGTGCGGCACTGCCTTCCAAGCCCCTGCTCTTCGGCCTGCCGCACCTCGCCAAAGACCACGTCATGGACGGCAGCTACGGCTGGCCGCCAGTGAGCGGAGGCAAGGTAATCTCAACAGAGAAATGGCACCAGGAACTCGACGCCCTCTATGCACGCGGCAAAGCGGGAGAAACCGTCATCGCCAGCGCCTTCCCCGGCTTCAAAGACATCTACAAACAGGCCGGTGTGCATGACAGCTACGGCAGCATCGCACCGCGCTCTGGGCAAACGTTTGCGGAGTCACTCGACATGGCCATGAAGAGCCACTCCGCGCTCATCCAGATCGCGACCTGGAATGACTATGGCGAAGGCACCGTCATCGAACCCACACGCAACCTGGGCTATCGCTACCTGGAGATGCTCCAACAGCGCAAGACCGCGCCGAAATTCAGCGTGGCTGACCTTCGACTGCCCGTGATGCTCTACCAACTCCGCAAACGCAGCGCCGGAGATGCGGAACTCTCAACGCAGCTCAACAACGCCGCCACGCTGCTGTTTGACGCCAAATGCCTCGAAGCCGAGTCCGTGCTCGCCAAGGTCCGTGACACGGTCGGTCAGCAGCCCGCCCGCTTCTCTGACACCCCCGCCCAAGCCGAGGCGGACTACCGCCTCAGCACCGAGCTGCTTTACCGCGAGGAGAAAGGCATCACCGCCTCGATGAACCAGCGCTGCCGCCTGGATGTGTATGCGCCCGCCAAGCAGCGGCCCTTTCCCACCCTCGTATGGTTTCACGGCGGTGGCCTCACCGCAGGCGAGCGCTTCATCCCACTGCCATTGCGCAATCAAGGCATCGCTGTGGTGGCGGTAAACTATCGCCTCAGCCCCGGCGCAAAGTCACCCGCTTACATCGAAGACGCCGCTGCGGCCATCGCATGGACCTTCAAACACATCGCCGACTATGGCGGATCAGCGGATCAGATTTTCGTCGGCGGTCATTCAGCCGGAGCCTACCTCTCGCTCATGACCGGTCTCGATCCCAAGTGGCTCGCAGCGCACGGCATCGACGCCCAGCGCATCGCCGGATTGATTCCGCTCAGCCCGCAGACCATCACGCACTTTGCCATCCGCGATGAACGCGGCATCGACGAACTCCAGCCCATCGTCGACGACATGGCCCCGCTCTTTCACGTCCGGCGCGATGCCCCACCCATCCTGCTCGTCACCGGCGACCGCGAGAAAGAGCTCATGGGCCGCTACGAAGAAAACGCCTACTTCTGGCGCATGCTCAAACTCGTCGGGCACAAAGACGTCACCCTCCATGAGCTCGACGGCTTCACCCACGGCAGCATGGCCGAACCCGCCATGCCACTGGTGCTGAAGTTCATGCAGGAGAAGGCGGGGAAAAAGGAGACGAAGTGATGTCGGCACGTGCGATCCCATGTGAGGGTGGTCTGGGCTTTGTTTACCCAAAGTAAACGAGCGTTCACTTTCGGTGAACAAACTCAGACCACGCTCAATAGAAAACAGGTCCGATTCCCTCTCGGGTACAGGTAGGGGGGAGTGGTGGATAAACGCGGCGCGTTGAGGGATCGGGACGATCCCTCTCCTCCAGGGCATGCGCATGAGCGAAGCTCTGGCGGAGAGGGACCATCCTGGTCCCTCAGCGCTCCGCTGGGTGTGGCGTTCTTATATCATCCACCATCGAAAAGATGCGGCTGTCTCTGTGACGTGATCAGGGAGAATGACTGACCCGTTTTCAATCCATCGTGATATCACACCAGACTCAGTCCACTCAATGCGAGATCCTCACGCACTTCCGCAAGGTACGCATGAGCAGCCTCTGCGGAGAAGCCCTGGCCTGAGTCAAAGAGTAGTTGGAGCACGACCACTGGGTCCGGTCTGACTGCGGGCTTCTCGGTTTCCGAGTGCAGCCTTGGCCGAACATGGAGTGACTTCAAAAGGCGGATGCACGCGGTGAGAGTATCAAATGAGACTATGACGGCAATGCTATTCCAATGGTTCCGGGGTACCTGACTGCACGCCTTGGATGTATTTGCGAAACGTCGAAAAATCGTCGCGCACCTCCTGAATAGGAGTGCCTGGATTTACACGGCGATACTCCTTAACAAATGCAATGACGCCATTTCCGTAGACTGCATCAACCAATGCTTTCGTGGTTATTTTGGGATGCGGCAGATTGAAATAGACTCGATCCGGCCTCCAAGCACCCCAGTCCAGCCCGCGATGGCAGTCACCCCACTTCTCAGCGTCTTTCTTGCAGGTGAAGCCATAGATATTATCATTGAAAAGGAAGCGGCAACGCGAGCACTTCCTTGGTATTTCGACCTTGGAACGAATAAACGGGTCTTCGTAGATGACGGGATCTGTGGGGCCTGGAATGCCGCAGGGGCCATAATCCAGGTGCATGTACCTCTGGAGCTTGTCCATGAACCGCCTGCAGCCGCCTTCGAATTGAAGATTGCAGTTGCCGCATTTGTTCGGAATCGCTCCCCGGGTCCCCAAATGTCCAAATGGCATCGGTGGATCAATCGGTCCATCGACTGGGCATGCCGGGAAGTATAGCTTATGCATAAGATGAGCCTGTGCCGTCACAGACTCATCCGCACATCATCTTGTCAATGGCAGGAGGCTTTTACACCTTCGCCAAAATCCCATTAAACGTCGCACTCGGCCTCAGCGCGGCATCCGCCTTCGCAAGATCAGGCTTGTAATACCCACCGACTTCCACAGGATTCCCCTGCACAGCGAGGAGCTCAGCGACGATCTTGGTTTCGTTGGCGGTGAGCTCTTCGGCGATGGGCTTGAAGTGGGCCTGCAGTTCGGCGTCGGCGGTCTGGGCGGCGAGTGCCTGGGCCCAGTAGAGGGCGAGGTAGAAGTGGC
>Ga0214171_1000527_pt1 | contig 12904 bp, 11 predicted proteins | sample TroBogEpilimnion_40_FD_153009 | JGI IMG/M metagenome (GOLD analysis project Ga0214171, IMG submission 153009) | Freshwater microbial communities from Trout Bog Lake, WI - 02JUL2007 epilimnion | ecosystem: Environmental > Aquatic > Freshwater > Lake > Epilimnion/Euphotic zone | place: Trout Bog... | reverse complement strand
CCGCCTTTACCTCCACCTCGACGCGCAGCCCGGATCGCGAGACCGATGATGAGCAGTAGAAACAGGAAGGGTAGGACATTTCCGAAACTGACGTGCTCGAACTTGGTGGCGCATGCGGCCAGAGTCGTCAGCGAGAGTAAAGCGAGCAGGCATGCGGCGGCCAGACGGCGGACGCGCTGTTTTGGCAGTATCCAAAACGCCGCCGTATTCACTCGAGCAAAACGCATGTGGGGCGAAAAACGAGCTTTCGAAGGCGGCCAGATGTCGGCGGGAGGTGCTTGGCCAAACCACCGGGCGTAGCTCGTCTGGGTCTTGACGTACTGGCGTTCAAAGTGGTCATCTTCCGCCTTGCCACCACGGGTTGGCCCATGATGCAAAGGACGCTCCAGGATGTCCTGGCAGAGATCCTCCCAATAGGAGCGGGTGTAAACGAGGTGCAGGTGCCATGCCTGATCGACTTCATCCGAGGGAGTGACCGGGTGCCCGGCGCGCAGCGCCAGAAACAGAAAGCGGCGATATTCATCCACGACACGTCGTGAAAATTCGGCCGACCAGTTGTTTTCCCGAGCAAGGCGTTGGGTGAAAGTCAGCGCGTCCTGATGGTCGAAGGTGAATGCCTTGAGCTTGAGCCACAGCGGGTCGTGTGTCGCGTTCATGGACGCCAAGGTGGGCGCGGGATGAACGCTGGCAAGCCATGTCTGCAAACTCTGCCCAAAGTGTGGGGAATGGCGGACTGAGCGATGGCCTACGGAACACGCCGAAGACGCGAAATCAGAGTCCATCCCCGCTGATTTTCCGTTTCTTCCGTGCCCTCCGCAGGCCGCCTCTGACAAATTCTAAACATCCCGGCACTTGTGTGAGGCGGTTCTTTGGGCCACAGACTCCGCCATGTCTCTCCAGTTCTATCATTTCCTGCATCTCATCGGTCTGATCCTTGTTTTCATCGGCATTGGCGGAATGCTCTCCAGCGAAGGTGCCAAGAAGGCCATGATGTGGCACGGCATCGGTCTCCTCATCAGCATCGTCTCCGGCTTCGGCATGCTGGCCAAGCTGGGCATCATGGGAACGATGCCGGTGTGGGCTTGGATCAAGATCGGCCTCTGGCTGGTGTTGGGCTTCCTGCCCGTGCTTGCCAAGCGCCGCGTCATCGCCACGCCGCTGGTCGTGCTGATCGCCGCCATCACAGGTGCCGTACTGGCCTACCTGGGTTACTTCAAGCCAGCGTTTTGATTCCAGAACGGAGGCGGCTGGAGATCAGTCCGCCCCCTACCTGATCAGGCCGGGAGGTCTGATCTATGATCACGCGCCCAGCGCCTTGCTCTTCTCGGTAGCCGCGCGCACGGCCTGGATCATTGCGTTGCGCAGGCCATGCTGTTCCAGCTTTTCCAGCCCAGCGATCGTCGTGCCGCCGGGGCTGGTGACTTCATCCCGCAAAGAAGCGGGGTGTTTGCCACTGGTGAGCACCATCTCCGCCGCACCGGCGACGGTCTGCGCCGCGAGACGCAAGGCGGCAGCGCGAGGCAGGCCCATGAGCACGCCACCGTCGGCGAGGGCTTCGATCACGGTGTAAACATACGCCGGACCGCTGCCGGAGAGACCGGTGACGGCATCGAGCAATTTTTCCGCAACTTCATCCGCCGTGCCGACGGCACCGAGAATCTTCGCGGCAAGCGCGGCATCTTTTGCAGTCGCCTGGCTGCCGCGTGCAAAGGCAGCAGCTCCTTTTCCAACGAGTGCCGGCGTATTCGGCATGCTGCGAATGACGCGCTGTTTGCCACCGAGCCAGCTTTGGAGATTGGCCAAGGAGATCCCGGCGGCGATGCTGAGGTAAAGCCGAGAGCCTTTGACCTGCGCGAGCGCCTCGCACAGCGGCTTCATATCGCCCGGTTTCACCGCCAGGATGATCACCTCTGAAGCCTCCGCCACTTCCGCCGGCGTGCCGCTGATGGATTTGCAGGCAAGGCATTTCTGCAGGGAGCTTACCGCCTCAGGCATCACATCGCTGAGCGCTACATTCAGGCTGGCTTTGCCAAGTGCCTGCTCCACGCCGCGCAGCAATGCGCCGCCCATTTTTCCACAGCCAATGAGTCCGAGTTTCATCATGGCGCGACTGTGGGGCAGATGCGGCAGCGTGCAAGTACACCAATCTTGTCTTGCTTTGGTCCCCCATTTTTTGTCATGCTGGTAGAAATCGTCGCTAAAATGTACCCCGACCACTTTCAGCCCGAAAAAATCATCGCCGCCGGCCCCTCCGCCAAAGTGTATCGAGGCGTGGAAACGGCAACCGGACGCAAGGTGCTGATCAAAGCCCTGCTGCATGATCACGAAACGTCCCACCCGCTAGATCGTGAGCAACTGCAACTGCTGGCTCCATCCCTCATGCAGATGCGCCATCCGCAGATTGCGGGGCTCATCACGCTGCTGCCCTCGGAGGACGAATTTGCTATCGTGTCCGAGTTCATGCCCGGAATGAACGCCCGGGCCTTTGCTGGCCAGCGTCAGCCCACGCCCGCCGATCTGCGCGCGCTGGCGGTGCAGCTCATGCACGCGTTGATGGTGGGTGAACACCTGCGCCAGCCGCATGGCGACCCGAAGCCGAGCAATCTCATCATTGCCGATCACCCCGGCGGTGGCTTGTTTCTGCAAGTGCAGGACTGGGCGCTTTCGCTGGCACGGCAGGCGCATCCGCCGGAGACGCTGTGGTTTCGCGCGCCGGAATTGCATGCAGGCGGTCAGCCGACGACGCAAAGCGACCTGTTCACCGCAGCGGGCAGCTTGTTCTGCCTCGCCACCAATACCGCCCCGGCTCAAGGCACCACGGTGGAGGAGGTCATGCGGGACTGGCAGGCATTCAACGCGGGCCATGTGCTGAGCCACATGCGGCCAGATCTGGACCTGCCGCTGCGTGACTGGCTGGCCTGGCTGCTGAACCTGGCGCCGCAGCAGCGTCCGCAATCCGTGGCCCAGGCACTGGATACGCTCATGCTCAGCATGCACACCGGTTTCATTTACATGCCGCAGCAGGCACCCGCGATGGCCCCAGGTGCCCAAACCACGCCGCTGGTGGCCGCAGTGCCTCATGCTGCGCCGTTGGCGGCTCCTGCAAGTGCGCCAAAGCCCAAGCCCATCCAGCCGAAATCTGTGCCAGCACCTGCCGCTGCCGCCAGCCCCTCGGCTGCCGCGCCGAAAAAAACCTCCAGCAGTCGGGTCTTGGCCGCTGTCATTCTGAATGCGGCTGCTCTTGGGGTGATCGGGGTTTTTCTCTGGCCCATCATTCAGCAATCTCTCCCTCGAGTGGAAGTGTCCACCGCCGTGAGCAGCGATAAGCCAACCTCTGTTGCAACTCCCATCACCACGGCAGACATCACGAAGGCCGCACCCCCAGTTCCCGCCAAGCCAACGCCAGCACCTGGAGTGAGCGAAGCCAAAGGCCGCTAAATCGCGACAGCATTCTCCATGCGGCAGGCGCTGATTTCGCATGCAGGATGTGCGTATTCCTCTCGTGAAAAGCCACTCTGCCCTTCTCCTGCTGCTGTTCGCCGCACCTGCCGCTGCGGCGGTCGATTTCGTTCAGGACATCCAGCCCATCTTCAGTGAGCACTGCTATCAATGCCACGGCCCGCACAAGCAGGAGGCAGCATTCCGGCTCGATCACAAACCGAGTGCGCTCAAGGGCGGTGACTTTGGTGCCGCGATTTTACCTGGCAAAGCCGATGACAGCCGCCTGCTGCACGCCGTACAGGGTACGAACCCGAAAATGCGCATGCCGCGCAAAGGCGACCCGCTGAGCGCGGATGAAATCGCCAAACTCAAAGCGTGGATCGATGCCGGTGCCGTCTGGCCAGATAGCGCCAGCGTGAATATTGACAAAAAAACCGACCACTGGGCCTTCAAGCCACCCGTGCGCCCCAAAGTGCCCGCGACTGCCAAGCATCCCATTGATGCCTTCATCCGCGAGCGCCTGGCCAAGGAAGGATTGCAACCCTCAGCACCAGCCGCTTCTGAGACACTGCTGCGCCGCATTCATCTTGATCTCACCGGCCTGCCACCGACGCCGCAGGAAATCGCCGCCTTTGCCACCGCTTATCAAAAAGATCCAGCATCCAGCATCCAAAATCTAGCATCCACCCTGCTAGCCAGCCAGCACTTCGGTGAGCGCTGGGCGCGCCACTGGCTGGATGCGGCACACTACGCAGACAGCAACGGCTACGAAAAGGACCCGATGCGCTTCATCTGGTTCTATCGCGACTGGGTCATCAGCGCCTACAACCGCGACCTGCCCTATGACCAGTTCATCATTCAGCAACTCGCAGGCGACCAACTGCCCAAGGCCACGCAGGATCAAATCGTCGCCACCGGCTTCCTGCGCAATACGATGGTCAACGAAGAAGGCGGCGTGGACCCCGAGCAGTTCCGCATGGAGTCGATGTTTGATCGCATGGATGTCATCGGCAAAAGCGTCCTCGGTCTCACCATCGGCTGCACGCAATGCCACAATCACAAGTATGACCCCATCTCGCAGGAGGAGTACTACCGCATGTTTGCCTACCTCAACAACGACAACGAACCCTGGCGCGTGGTGTACACCGCCAGCGAGCAGATGCAGCGCACGCAACTGCTCACACGCATCGCCGAGCTCGAAGCGAAGCTTAAACATGATCACCCCGACTGGCAGCAGCGGATGAAGAAGTGGGTGGCAGCAGTCAAAGCCGCGCAGCCGCAGTGGCACACGCTGGCCTTTGAAGACGATCCCTCCGGTGGCGAAAAAGCTCTGCGCCAGCCCGATGGCAGCATCCTCGCCCAAGGCTATGCCCCGACGAAGAGCGATGTGAAGTTTGCGGTGAAGGGCTTTCATGATGCCCCCAAGTCGAATGGGAGCGGGGACACTCCTGTTGTCTGTTTTCATATTAGTTCCTCCTGTTTCGGTTTTGCGAAAAGCACTCGGGCGCGCGCAAAACATGCGTGACCAAAGCCGGAGGAACGGGCGGCAGTCAGAGGGAGGCTCCGAAGGAGGGGCATCCCCAAAGTCCCGCAGCGAGGCACGAGAGAGGACAATTTGGGGAACCCTTTGGATGCCCTTGACGGCACGAACGTCCGCGAGGCATCAAAGCCGCCAAGCGCGAAGCAGGCGGGCGGCGTTTACCTCCGCGCTTCATAGCGCGGGTGAATTACTGGCAGGGAAGGCGGTTGCTTCGCAGCGCACAAACTGGGAGCGAAGAAGCAGGCCGCCTTCTCTGTGCTGCTTGCCAGTGGGAAGAATTGGCAGGGTTCGCGTCGGAGGGAGCGAGCCTGGCTTTGCAGGCATCAAAGCGACTGACAAGCGGACTGTGCCAAGTGGTGGAGCCTCTTAGAGGGCGTTACGGGACACCTCCCGTTAGAATGGGTAGCCGCCAACATCGTGGCGGCGAGGGAAAGGCTTTTCCCCTTGGACTTCTGAGGAGGAGAAGAAAACATTGATGGAGACTTCACAAAAACCTCGACAGGCCCAAGACTTGGAACACTCGTGAAGGAAGCTCATGAAAAACACTGCGTTGAAAAACGAGGAAATAGCCCCGCATCTCGGAAGTGACATCTGGCCACATTTGACGGAAGGTCAGAAGTGGAAAACGTCTTCGGATTCATTCAGGCGGTTGTGCCGAATGGTGAAGAAACTGTGTGGCATGGGTATGCCATTGGCAGAAGCCATTGCAATGTTTCGAGAGCTGTATTGGTGCGCGTATGGCGACATCAAGGACATGCCCAAGCCACGCGACGAAAAGCCAAAAAACAAGACTCTGCATTTTGACGAATTCGAGATCATGTTCAGCCTCAGTGCGGCGGATGTCACGCCAGAGGAACTGACACGGGACTATGAGTTCTACTCAAATTTGTATGCTGCTGATGGCACCATCTGGTGGACCCACGGCGGCGGTGCGAGCGGTGGTCCGCTGCACAACTTTTTGAGCGTGGTCAGGCTGGATAACAACTATGCGTTTGGGCCAACAAAGAAGCAGCGTGAATGGCCGACTGAAAGGCTAGCGGAAGTGGACGCCGTGGGCGTTTAAAAACGCAAGGAGCCTCCTGTGAAGCTGGGACAGCGAACTGGTTCAGCGAAGAAACCAACGAAGTCGAATCGCAAGATGAGATGAGGGGAAGCGGCTCAGGCGAGGCTTCGCCTGCGGATGCTTTAAACGTTTCAAGCCTGCGCAGAACCGCGCTTCCCCGCCCGACGGGGCGGGCACTTTAGAAGCGGACGGAACCGATGCCGATGCGGTGGCTGGCGACAAGAATGGTGGGCGAAGGGGGGCAAAGTGGTCGCCGCCAAAGCATGGCAGAGGTTCTGTTCAAGATGGCGGTGGGGAGCAAGCTGGCCGTTTGGCGGTGAAGTGGAGGGCTTGTCCCGACCGAGCCGACGAATGGCGGGATTGCTCGTGGTGGCGGTGCGAAGATCTGAGGACTTGAGATGCCCGCCCAAGGTTCCCCTGGGCGGGCAAGCTGCCATGCTAGTATTCGCTTGGCAGCATCAGCACGTTGTCTGTGAAGTAGAAGGCAATTTCGTCGAGATGGAAATCGGTGAACTCGATTCCCTTGGCGAAGACGATCTTTGAATTGCCGTCTTCACAGGCAAGCGTGGCTGAATGGTTGGGATTGACCTTCAGCTTCCAGAGTTGGAAGCCCTCAGCGGCAACTTGGCAAATGGCTTGAGCGAAAGCGATTTCGTCAATGAGCCAGTAGGCTCCAGCGGATTCAGCGACGTGTTTAGCGCCGTCGGTGTAGAGCACCTTGCGTGCGATGCCGTGGCGATACCATTGCTCGGTGCCAGTGAACTGGCTGAGTTCTTCTTTCGTGAGTGTTTTCTGCGTCATATTTTGCTCCTTGTTTTGTTTACACCCCACTGCGGGGCGACGGTGCAAAGGCGGGAGCTTCAAGGCTGGCGGTCATGCCCCCAACACGGGAGCGATAGCGAACGGAGCGGGCCGGGGGTTGACGGACAGACGGCTTCCGCTAAAACCGAGCCATGCCCGCAAGTGGTCAAAACAGGGAGCGAACGCAGAAGGCACGAAGCAGGGCCAGACAGTGAGCCAGCATGAACATCGGGAGCACGCCCGAGACTACATGACGGCAGACATGTTGCGGAGCCGGGGGCGTTGCGGGGTATCCCCGCTTGAATGGGTAGCGCCGCACAAAGTAGGCGCGAGGGAAAGGCTTTTCCCCTTGCGAATTTCGTTCTTGAGAACAGGGCGTGTCCAATGGATACGAAATGGCTATTATTGGATATTTAGTGGACCGGACATGCTCCAAATCCGTCCCATTACACTTGTGAGTTGAGCAAGGTGCTACTGGCCATCAGAACGACGAGGCCGCGCTGGTAAAGCGCGGCTTCAAGAACAGCTACGCGGTAGCTGGTGCGGGGACGGTGGGTTCGCGAAGCGCAATCCAGTGATCAGCCTTCAAAATTGCCTCGTATAGCTTGGGAAGCACCGAACGACTGAAGCTGGTAGTTTGCTGGAATTTGTCGCCCACCTTGTAGATGCGGGAAACAGTGACGCTGTAGAGGGATTTGCCGTTGGCCTCGTTTAGCCAGATGGTGGCTCTGATGCCGCCGACTTTGATTTCGTGGGCTGGTTTGTTGTTCATAAAGACTCCTTATTTTGGTTTCTCCCTGGGTGGGATTGGGAGAGTGACAGGCAGCCGGTGAAGCAGGGTGTTGTCATGCCCAACACGGATTCTTGGAGCGGGCCGGGTATTGACTGCCATGCGCGGCTGCTACGGTTCCCAAAATGCCAATCAGGAGAACGAAAAAGGCTTTTAAACGGCAATGCCAGACAGGGCGCGACTTAATTCACCTGGCTGTGAGCGCCTGGGCAGCATTTTTTTGCAGCAAGGCACTGATTTCATCGGTGGGAACAGCAAAGCGTTTGGTCGTGGTGACGCGAGCATTTATAACGCAATCATGGAATTGGTCTGAGCTGATACGTCCATTAGCAAATGCTTCTGCTGACTGGACCAGCTCGGGCCTTTGCATGAGCAAGTAAAGCGTTGCGGCTCGAAGTTCTTGATCAGATTCGTTTTGAATGTGCTGTCTGAGGAGGGCAAAGAATGTGGGTTTGATGCTTGGCAATGGTTCGTCCGTTGGTTGAAATTGCCATGTGTTTAGCACGATGCGTCTTTATGAGTCAATGCCTCAGCAGCACGGTTTTGTTCGCGACAGCTTATTGACCACCGCCAGCTATGCTAAACATCTTAATTTCAAGATTGCAAAAGCGCACGTCGGAGCGACCTCCCCACCAATCACCCGTTGAGCTTATATTATATTGAGAATTCGGATCAGCTACAGTGGTATTTACGCAGCCAATATTGTAGTTTCCGTCAGCAGGTGATGGTGGCTCACCAACATATGAACCGCTGCCAGCAGCAATAACACTTCCCGTCCATGGCTTTCCATCATCCATTTTTGTATCTAGTGCAAGAGCCTGTTTTGGAGTTAATGCGGCCCCTCCACTATTGCCATTATACGAATGAGCGGTGCAGAAATTACTATCTGCGGGGTAATTGCCTGCACATAATATCCAATATGGTCCGGGGGGAGCACCTGCACCATCAGGAGTGATGCCAATGAGTGAAGCATTGTTTTCACCCATCACTGGTTTTGGACTCGCAAACCCAGGAATAATAGGCGTGACCGAGCTTTGATACCGATCTTTGATCATGCCTGAATCACTTAAGTGTTTAAAGAAGTTACCAGCCTCAGTCGCTGAATTTGTTTGCCAAGAAAATCCGGCACTCTGAGTGCCACTTATAGAGCCATCATTATTTCCTGCCGGGGAAAACAAGTTACTATCACCCGGTAATTGGTTGTATTTGTTTTTGAACTGACTGACAACAATATCAAGCTGCTGAAATTGCCTAACCTGGGCGTTGATCTTGGCTGTTTCAATCATGCTTTGCGCCGCAAGGAGGCCACCAATGAGCAATCCGACAATAACTAGGACTATTGCCATTTCAACGAGCGTAAAACCACTTCTCTGCTTCATGCGTTGCACCTTCTTTCCTGCAATCTGTGTAACACACTGAGAAATCAAAAGCAAGGGCCGTGGAAGGCCAGCCGTTTCACGGCCTTGCCTTCAAAATCAGTCTGTGTCTTTCGGGGCACCTTACGGCTTGATTGTGATGTAGAGGTGGTAGCGCGTGCTTTTCAAATTGCCCACTTGAACGAGCGCCTTCTTTTCCACGAGGTCTTGTAAATCGCGTGTGGCAGTGGCGCGAGATGTGCCGGTGATGCTGATGTATTTTTCGGCGCTGAGTCCGCCTTTGAAGCCGTCTGGTCCTTCGCGCATCATGCGTGCAATGGCTTTGTCCTGCCGTTCGTTGAGCTGGCCGCGTAGTCGGTCGTAGAACTTCATTTTGGCAATGATGAAGTCCAACATGCTTTGCGCCTGTGCCTGCGCCTGAATCACAGTTTCGGCGAAGTAGATGAGCCAGGCTGTGATCTCGTTATGCTTGTTGCTGCTCTCAAGCATTTCGTAGTAGCTCTTGCGAGCGCGGTTGATGGTCTGTGAGAGGGCAATCAAGGTTGATTGTCCCAGTCCTTCCGAGATGGCTTTCTCTGCGATGGCACGGCCAACGCGCCCGTTGCCATCTTCAAATGGGTGAATGCACACGAAAAAGAGGTGCGCGATGCCGGCACGAGTCAAAATGGGTAGCGGTGATTTTCCGCCCGGTGCAGTGCGATTGAACCACTTCACGAAGCGTTTCATCTCTTTTGGAACGGATTTTGAAGGCGGTGCTTCAAAGTGAACCTTCGGGGCATGGAGTGGCCCCGACACCACTTGCATGGCGCTGTCATGGGTGCGGTAGCTGCCAACATCTTTGATGTCGCGCCTTCCGTTCATGAGCATTTCATGCCAGTGAAACAGAAGCTCATCGCTTAGGGGCGTATCGAATTGACGGTAGAGTTCCACCATCATCTGGGCGATGCCTTGCTCTGCGGGTGGGATTTTGCGATTGTCGGTGGTGAGGCCGAAATTGCGACGAATGGACGACTGGAGGCTGTCGCGGTTCAGGATTTCGCCCTCGATCTCAGAAGTGTTCAGCGCTTCGTCGCTGATCAGTTCCACCGTGAGCTGCTGCCGGTCGTCGTCGGAAACGTGTTTCACGGCACCGATGAAGACACCGGATTGGCGAAGGAATTCAGCCTCCAGTGCGTCTATTTTGGCGCTGTTGTAGCGGAATTCCGGCCAGTCGTCCTGTTGCCAGTTCCAAGTGTTCAAGTGGGGCATGATGCAAAGCTCCTTCGTTTATGCCTCACCTTTGTGGCACATTGTGAGCAATAAAGCTAGCTTTTATTGCTCATGCTCGGCAAAAGTCAGGAGGCTTGTAGTTGGAAATAACAAGCGATTACATTAGAGCTTTCACGCGCTCCGCTGCTTCGTTCCATGGAATCTGGGGTGTCATATGGCACCAACTCAATCGGACTATACCTGAAGCCGCCTCGTTGCTGAGTCCCATCGCTACGGAGACATGGCTGTGTTGGTAACGAGCAGAAGTGCAAGCGGAGCCGTTTGAAAAAGAGATCAGGTCTTTGAGCGTCAGAAGCAGAGCTTCCGAATCAAGCCCAGGAACAGAAAAGCTGATTATGTGAGATTGGCAGCGACTCATGTCACCGTGAACGAGCCCTCCGATTTGCTTTACGAATTGGCTGGCATCACGCCTGATAGCCTGGCAGTTTTGTTGTCTGCTTGTGCGGTCACGAATTGCAATCTCAGCAGCTTTTGCCATTCCTACAATAAGAGGCACTGGTAAAGTGCCTGGTCGCAATCCGCGTTCCTGACCGCCACCGAAGGTCAGTGGTCTTATTGGGATTCGTTCAAAACCCCGCTTGCGCATGATGAGTGCACCAATGCCTTTGGGTCCGAAAAACTTGTGAGCGCTGGCAGAGATCAAGTCAATGCGGTTGTTGTTCAAATCGGCAGCTGATTTCCCAAAAGTCTGGGCAGCGTCGGTATGGAAGAATGCACTGTGATTCTTCAGGCACTCGGCGATTTCGGCGATTGGCTGAAGAATTCCCGTTTCATTGTTCGCGTGCATCACGGAAACCAGAAGTGTGTCTGTGCGCAATGCAGCGCGAACAGCTTCAGGTTCCACCCAACCGCCAGCGTTTGGGCGCAACAGCTCGATCTCAAATCCACGCTTGCCGAGTGCTTCAAGCGGTTCCAGCACAGCTTTGTGCTCAATCTGCGTGGATAGAATATGCCGTTTGCCGGTTGCTTCCCCATGTTCAGCCAGCCCAAGGATCGCCATGTTGTTGCTTTCCGTCGCTCCGCTGGTGAAGACTACATCATCCGCATTTACGCCAGCTAGAGTCGCGACAGCGCCCCGACTGCGCTGCACAGCTTGTCGGGCGCGTGAACCGTGCTCGTGCCGACTGCCTTCGTTGCCGAATTCCACGGTCATAAAACGAAGCACCTCCTCGGCAACTTCGGTTTCCATTGGGGTGGTTGCGTTGCAATCACAGTAAACTGGTTCAGGCCCAAACATGGTGTTTGCTATTTTATTGACATACAGGCACTACATTGCTCAAATGTATGCCTTTTCGCAACATGCAATCTTCATCTCCAGCTTTTGAGTATGTCTTTCCGGCCATCCGGGGAGTCCAGGCCCGTCGTGAGTTCTACGTCTCGATGGTGCCGCTTCGGATGGTGTCAAAAGTGTTTTCTTTCAACGAGGATGGCAAAGGCGGCAAGATTCGCTTTGTGCCGGTGCATCCGCACAGCTCGCAACGAATCAGTGAATACCTTGAACGATCAGAACACGGAGCGAAGTCAGACAATGCGCTCTTTCGTCCGGTCAAGAATCCTTCTGGCACGCTTGAAAAGGCGCTGACGGGACACGGCAAGCGCAAAGCTGCGAAGAAGAAGCCGGTTTCAAAAGGAGCGAAGAAATGGACAGCGGCACTCAAGCAGCGAAAGAAACTCGGCTTGCCGCCGCAATCGAGTGCTCGTTCCGAAGATGCCCATACACCTTCATTGCCAAAATCCCTCCGTCACGATGACCCAGCCAGCGAGAGACAGTCGGTATATCAACGCCTGACTCGATGCAAATCGTCGCGAAAAGATGGCGCAGATCGTGGTGACTGAGCGGCGCGATGCCAATTTTGTTGGCTGCTCGCCCCATTGCAGCATACGCGGATTTCACGCGGATTACTGGCTCGTCAAGCGAAGCTGGTTCTTTGCGAGCTTTGATTCTTTCAAGCAACTCCTTGGCAGCGGCAATCATCGGAATGCGCCGGAACAAGCCGTTTTTGGTGCCGTCAGTCGGATCGCCAACAACGAGGATTTCACCTTTGGTAAAATCGCAGTGCTTCCAAAGCACGAACTTTGATTCACCAAGACGCATCCCCGTGTATGCCAGAAACTCAACGAAGTCTGCTCGGTCCTGAGACGTGCGGCCACGAGCGGCGCGAAGTGCTCTCACCCATTCCTTGAAGTGGCTTTTGCTGGGAAGCTTGCCTGAGAGGTCTTTCGGGCGGATTTTTGCCCGCTTGACCTCAAGGGCGGGATTCGTGCGCCGCACCCCTTGTTTGATTGCGATTTTGAACAGCGATTTCAGAATCAGAAGGCAGTTGTTGAAACGAGTTGGGGCCATCACCTTGACCGCCTCACCCGCCCACTGTTCGCAGTTTTGAACTGAGATTCGGCGCATCTCCAAGTTGGAGAAGTCGGGCCAAGTCTTTTTGATGAGACCGACAATCTCCTTCCAATAGCGCTTGGTGCTCTTCTTGGTGGAAGGATCGTTCTGAAGCTGGCTTTCACGGATGACAAGGGCCTCTGCTCCAGTCATTTTCTCAGTGATGACGGTATCCTTGCCCAGTTCATCGCGGTGGGCGTTGTCCTGAAGAAGCTCGTTCAGCTTGGGTTTTGCTACG
>Ga0214171_1000522_pt1 | contig 12997 bp, 12 predicted proteins | sample TroBogEpilimnion_40_FD_153009 | JGI IMG/M metagenome (GOLD analysis project Ga0214171, IMG submission 153009) | Freshwater microbial communities from Trout Bog Lake, WI - 02JUL2007 epilimnion | ecosystem: Environmental > Aquatic > Freshwater > Lake > Epilimnion/Euphotic zone | place: Trout Bog... | reverse complement strand
CTACCACGCCGATCCGCATCCCGGGAACCTCATCCTGCTGCCCGGCAACATCGTAGGCGTCATTGACTGTGGCATGGTCGGCCGCATTGATGAAGATTTGCGCGATGAAGTTGAGGCACTGCTCCTCGGCATCGTGGAAAACGACTCTGAACTGGTAGCCGAGCAAGTACTGCGGCTTGGCTCCGTGCCGCCGGATTGTGCACGCGAAAAACTGCGGGCTGACCTGCAGGAATTTATGGCGGATTACACCGGCCATCCGCTCAATGACATCCACGTCGGAGCGGCCTTGAGCAGCCTCGTCGAAATCATCCGCAGTTATCACATCGTGCTGCCGCCGACTCTGGCGCTGCTGCTCAAGACCCTCATCGTGCTGGAAGGCACCTCACGGCGCTTCAGTCCGGACGTCAGCCTGGCTGAACTGATGCAGCCCTACTGCACGCGCCTGATGCTGCGCCGCTTCTCTCCGGGCCGCATCGCTAAACGCGCCCGCCGCTCCATCCGCGTGTGGGATCGTCTGCTCACGGCGCTGCCACGCGACATCACCGATATGCTGGCCCGTTTCCGTGACGGCTCCTTCACGGTACACCTCGACCACCGCCACCTTGACCCCATTGTTAACCGCCTCGTCCTCGGCATACTCACAGCGGCCATTTTCCTGGGTTCCAGTGAACTGTGGAGCCGCCAGGCCGCACCGCTACTTTACGGCGTGTCCGTCTTCGGCGCGGTCGGCTATGCCGTGTCCCTCTTCTTCGGCTGGCGTCTGATGCGCGCTATCAAGAAGTCTGGGAACATCCAGTCAAAAAATTGAGATTCCATCATCTGCCTATTTTGCCTATTCTCGTGCGACCTTGACTGCTTGACCACTTGACCAGCACGCACTCCCCACCGTAAACCTTTCGCCGATCCCAACCTTCCTTCCTCCATGTATTTTCTCGGCATCGACAGCGGCACACAGAGCACCAAGGCTATCGTCCTCGACCTCGACTCGGGCAACATTGTCGCCACTGGTCACTGCTCCTATGAATTGATTGATGGACTACCTCCAGGGCACCTCGAACAGGATCCACAATCATGGCTCGATGCTGTGGACGCTTCAGTCCAGCAGTGCCTCGAACAAATCGGCAAGGACAAGGCTAAAATCGCCGGCATCGGCGTCAGCGGCCAGCAGCACGGCCTCGTGGCTCTCGATGCGGATGACAAACCTGTGCGTCCAGCAAAGCTCTGGTGCGACACCTCCACGCAGGCGCAATGTGCGGAGATCGCGCATCACTTCGGCGGCCAACCGGGCGTGATCGCAGTTGCTGGCAATGCCATGCTGCCAGGCTACACGATTCCCAAGCTGCTCTGGCTGAAGCAGAACGAGCCAGAAAACTTCGCCAAGACGAAAACCATCCTGCTGCCGCACGATTACATCAACTTCTGGCTCAGCGGGGTCAAGCGCATGGAATACGGAGATGCCTCAGGCATGGGCATCCTCAATGTGAACACCCGCCTGTGGGCCTATGAAATCTGTGATTACATCGATCCGAGCGTGCGCGCCATGCTGCCACCGCTCGGTTCTTCAAAATCCGTGCATGGCACCATCCGCAAGGATCTCGCGGTGAAATGGGGGCTGAACTTTGACGTGATCGTCAGCGCTGGCGGCGGTGACAACATGATGGGAGCGATCGGCACCGGCAACATCAAGCCCGGCGTCGTCACCGCGAGCTTTGGCACCAGCGGCACGCTGTATGGCGTGGCCGGGTCACCGGTGGTCGATGGTCAGGGTGAAGTGGCCGCGTTCTGTGACAGCACCGATCAATGGCTACCACTCGTTTGCACGATGAACGTCACCGTCGTCACCGAACAGGTGCGTGAAATGTTCCGCTGGGATCTGCGCCAGCTTGAAGCCGCCGTGAAAACCGCGCCCGTCGGGGCTGATGGCGTGATGTTCCTGCCCTACCTCAATGGTGAACGCACCCCGAACCTGCCCAATGGTACTGGTGTCATTCATGGACTCCGCCCAACCAACATGGCCCCTGCCAACATCGCGCGTGCTGCCGTGGAAGGTGCCACACTCGGTCTCGCCTACGGTTTGAAACGTTTCCGTGATCTCGGCATGAACCCGACCGAAATCCGACTCACTGGCGGTGGCAGCAAGAGCGCTGTCTGGCGCCAGATCGCCGCCGACTGCTTCAATGCCGAAGTCGTCACTCTCAGCACCAGTGAAGGTGCTGCACTCGGCGGAGCCATCCAGGCCGCGTATGCCCACGCCAACCAAGGCGGCGGTGAACGCGTAAGCTATGAGCAGCTTTGCGCGAAGCTCGTCACGCTGGATGAATCCACCCGCTGCACACCCAATGCGGAAAATGCCGCGCTCTATGCCGCACAATTGGAGCGGCAGATGGAACTCACCAGTCGTCTCAACCAAACCGGCTGGCTCTAGCCACCGGTCCCCTTCATGAAACCCTCCGTTCACACCCACCCCAACGCCGTCGTCATCGAACTCGATGGCGATGCTGACCTCGCGACCGTGCCTGAATTCCAAAAAGTCGTGCGCGAGCAGATGAAGGCCGGGGTCAAACGGCTGATCATCGACTTCACCAAGGTAACCTTTGTTAACACCCCGGTCTGGGCCGTGGTGGTGGAATACTTTCAACACGCGAGCAGCACGGGCACAGAATTTGCGCTCAGCGGCATTCAGGGCCGTGTGGAGGCCTCATTTAAAATTGTACGCCTGGACGACTTCATCACCCATCTTCCTACGGTTGAGGCGGCCTTGAACGCTGCCGACCTGACCAGCAAACGCTAGTCCAACAAGAACCCACCCATGACCACAGCCTTCCGCCAATACTTCGAGTTGTGCGGAAGTTTGCTCTACTGGCTGTTCGTCGCGCCGTTTCGTGGCAGGGGCTGGCGCCTCGGCCACACCTTTGCACAAATCGTACGCATCGGGGTACATGCAGTCCCCATGTCAGCTCTCACCGCCCTGACCATTGGCGTGGTGCTCGCCATGCAGTCGGCGGCTCAACTCGCAAAACTCGGTGCCACGGCTTTTGTCCCCGGTCTCGTCTCTTCCAGCCTCATTCGCGAACTCGCCCCCCTCGTGACAGCCGTGATCGTCATCGGCCGCAGTGGCTCCTCGGTGACGGCAGAACTGGGCACCATGAAGGTCTCAGAAGAAATCGAAGCACTTGAGGTCATGGCCATTCCACCCATGTCATGGCTCATCGTTCCACGCTTCCTGGCCATGGTCCTCATGCTGCCGCTGCTGACGGTCTTCAGCATCTATGTGGGCCTTGCTGGCGGCTGGCTTATCGGCCATTTTTCCCTGCACATGTCCACAGCGTTCTTCGTCAATCACGCGCTGCAATACGTCGAATTGCGCGACATCGGCATCGGCATGCTCAAAAGCGGTGTGTTCGGCGTGTTGATCGTGACCATCGCTTGCAGCATTGGCTTGAATGTCTCTGGCGGTGCTGAAGGTGTCGGTCTTGCCACGACACGCTCAGTCGTTGTCTCCTTGCTGAGTGTTTTCATCGCCAACGCCCTGCTCACCGCCCTGTTTTTCTTCTGATGCCAGACTCTGCTCCAAAACTGACCGCCCGCGAACCGATCATCGAGGTCGATTCACTCGTGCGGCATTTTGGTTCGCAGACCGTGCTCAATGGCGTGAGTTTCAAGGTCTATGAGGGAGACACTTTTGTCATCATGGGCGGCAGCGGCTGCGGCAAGAGCACCCTCCTGCGCCATCTCATCGGCACGGAAAAGCCCAGTTCCGGCAGCATCAAGATCTTCGGCCAAGAGATCACCACTATGAATGCCGATGCCCGGCAAAAACTACGCGGACGCTACGGCATGCTGTTTCAATCCGGCGCATTGCTGCAATCGCTCACCGTGGCGGAGAATGTGGCGCTACCTTTGAACGAACACACTCCACTCGATGCCGGACTGATCGACACCGTGGTCAAAATGAAACTGGAGCAGGTCGGACTAACCGGTCACGGCCACAAGAAGCCCTCCGAGATCAGCGGCGGCATGAAAAAGCGTGCTGCGCTCGCGCGTGCACTGGCCCTGGACCCACCACTGGTCTTCAGCGACGAACCCACCGCCGGACTTGATCCCATCATGACCGCCGTGGTCGATGAACTCACGCAGCGCCTCACGCAGAAGATCGGCGCGACCGTGGTGGTCGTAACCCATGACATGAACAGCGTCTTCCGCATCGGCACCCGCATCATCATGCTGGGCACCGGTGCCAATCAGGGAAAAATCATCGCCGCTGGTACGCCCGCAGAAATCCGCGCCCATCCTCATCCCGCCGTGCAGCAGTTCATCAACGGTGATCCGAAAGGGCACGACGGGGACGACGCTGGCGAGGTGCTTTACCGCGAAACACTGCTCGGCCTCAACGACACCAGCCAGTATTCACGCTCAGCCATTCATTCTTCCAAGCCATGAAAAACAAGCAAGATGCCACCGTGGCGACCCTGGTCATACTGTGCTCCCTGATGCTGCTCGGTGCGCTGGTCTTTGCCGTTTCAGGCGATCCCTGGCGCAAACCCCATCTGCACTTTTCCGTGGACTTCACCGACATCACCGGGATGCACCGCAATACGGATGTCCTATTCGCTGGCGACAAAATAGGCACGGTCACCCGCATTGAGCACCTCGTTCCCGCCGACCGCCTCATTCAAAGCAACACCGTGCGTGTTCATGTCGAGGTCTTCGAACCAACTCCCATTCCTGCCAAGGTGAAGGTCATGATCAGTGCCGCGTCCATGCTGGGAGAAAAGCACATCGCGCTGATACGTCTGGACGATGAAGAAGGTCTGCTGGCAGATGGCGCAAAGCTCACCTCCTCCAGTCTCGGTAGCCTGCTGGAGATGATGCTTCCAGGCGGCGATGCCATCTTTGCAAACATTCGGGACATCACCACCGACCTCAAAAAAATCACAGGCCCACTTGGCCAAGGCGATGCCACCCAGCAAATCACCGACTCGCTGGCCAACATCGAGGCCTTCACCCAGGAGCTTAAAACCACTTTTGCCGGCGACGGCAAAACACCCGGCTTTGGTCAAAAAATCAATGCCGTAGCCGACAAGCTCGAAGACACCGCCATCGGCATTCAGGAACTCGTTAAAGGCCCCAAAGGTGCGGCGGACAAAGGTCTCGCCAATCGTGCAGACGCCATCTTCGCCAACCTGGAAAGTTTTTCCAAAGAGCTTAACCAGACAATGGCAGGCACACCGGGCGGCAAGCCCGGCCTCAAAACACGCATCGAAGACATCACCACCGATCTCCACAAAATGCTCGCGGGTGGAGATAACGCCTCCGGCCCTGGGCTGGAAAAGCACCTCGATACCACGATGCGCAAGATCAACACGCTCGTCGAAGAAATGAGCGCACTCGTCATCTGGGGCGAATACATCACCGGCACGCTCGCGGAAAAGCCCAGCCGCCTGATCTTTGGCAGCAAAGAAAATGACGTGCCCACCAAGGAGCAGATCATCGAACACATGCGCCGCAACCACACCCCCTACCCGGTGCGTATCAAAGAACTCGAATCAGGAGCCAAACCCGCCACTGGCAACCCCATGCCCCCCGAAAGCGCTTCGCCCGAGGAAAAGAAGAAAGGCATTCTCAAACTCTTCAAACGCCATGAGTAGTCCGCAGCCCATCGCATCGCGCCAAAGCGTGCTGCTTGACGTGGCGCGGCGTTTGAGTAGCACGCAGAATCCGGTCGAACTGGTTGATCACATCCTGCAACGTTCCCGTGAGGTGATGGACTGCGAAGTGTGCTCCATCCTCCTACCCGACGGTCCCAGCGGAGACCTCCTCATCCGCTCCACCCTCGATCACATCAATTCGATGGAAGTGCGCGTTCCCAAGGGCAAGGGCATTGCAGGAGACGTCTTTGCGACCAAAAAAGTCGTCAACATCGAAGACGCCCTCAACGATCCGCGTCACTTCCGACCAGCCGCCGACCAGTCCGACCTCATCACCCGTGCGATGGTGACTATTCCCCTTCTGGACGGGGAGCGCTGCTTGGGTGTCATGCAGGCGATCAATCCCAATCATGGCACATCCTTCACCGCGCCGGACGTGGAGATGTTCGAGACTTTTGGCAGCCTCATCGCCGTGACACTCATGCGCCTCGAATCACAGAAAAAGGCCATCTTAGAAGCCGAAAACCGGCAGCAGCTCTCGCTCGCCACCGAAATCCAAAACTCCTTCCTACCCGCGCCGGAAGCACGTTTAGGCAGCGTGGCGGTCGGGACTTTCTATGAGCCCGCCAGCGAGGTCGGGGGTGATTTTTATTTCTGGCACCAGATCGACGATGGGAAAATCCTCCTCGGCGTCGGCGATGTCTGTGGCAAGGGCCTGCCCGCCGCGCTCGACATGGCACGCGGCACCACCTTGATCGCCTCCACGGCGCATCTCTGTGTCTCGATGAGTCTCGCTGAATGGATGAAAACGCTGAACCAGCGCCTGTGTGGGGTGATGAAGGCGGGACGTTTCATCGCCATCAACGCCATGCTCGTCTGTCCGAAGATTCGGCGTGTCTGGCTCTGCTGCGCTGGCCTGCCAGGTGCGCAGGTATTCGACGGCACGGCGTGGAAGGAAGTCGCCGCACCTGGCAACGCCCCGCTCGGCATCACCTGCGCCGCCCGCTATGCGGAAATCGCGCTCCCCTTCAGCACCGGTCGCCAATGGATGCTTTATACCGATGGCATTCTGGAAGTGCAGAACAGCGCAGGTGAATACTTTGAGGACGCCGCCTTCGGTGCTGCCATGCTGCACACCAACGGTGGCGATGGCTTCTTAAAACACCTCGTCGAGCAATGGCGCACCTTCGCCAGCGGGGCCAGCTACCAGGATGACGCCACCGTGCTGACGCTCACGGATCATTCCACCCCGCCAGCCGATCAAATTGCCCTCACCTGCCATCCTGACACCCTGCGTCTGGTGCGCGAATTCATCGAAGCATGGTCCGCCTATCACGGACTGGACGACGAATTCACCGGTCTCCTCGTGCTCGGCTGTGATGAGGTGATGAGCAACATCTGCAAATACGCCTATTGCTCCTCCAGCACCCAGCGCGCGGCCAGTTGCCGCATCGAATCAGCCCCTGGCTCGGTTCGCATTCTTATTGAGCATTTCGGCTCCGGCATCACCAACGAAGACTTCCAGAAACTCGTCACCCCTCCCTCCATCGACCGCCGCATCGGTGGCCTCGGCCTCCATGTCATCAGCGAGATTTTCGACCGCGTCGATTTCCGCCGCGAGGATTACGGTTCCGTGATTGAGCTGGTGAAGCACTTCCGTTAAGACGCGGCCTTATGCGGGGTTTGGAGGATTGGCATTGACCCCTGCATCCGCTTTGGATAAAACGGCGGCTTAATTCGACAAAATAACATGGAAGCATCCTCCAAAATCAAGCTCTTCGCCGTTATCGCCGTCTTCGCTGGCCCCTTCCTCGCCTATAATGGGCATCAGGAGAAAGAACGCCTCGCCAAACTCGAGAAGGAGGGCGTCACGGTAGACGGCTTTATCGAAGGCGGCGAATGGCGCAAAGGACGACGATCCAGCAGCTACAAACTGGATGTCTCCTACACACCCCAAAAAGGTGTTCCAACCAAACAGACCTTCCAGGTACGCTCAGATTTTTTCTCCGCTCACGCCGACGATTCCAAGGTCACCGATCCAGCGGTCAAAGTACGCTACCTCCCCTCCAACATTCAGGACAGCGCCATCATCGTCGGTGGCTCGTCGGACGCCACGGCCAGTTTTGGCATGGGCATCGGTGCATTCGTCATTGGCTTGCTCACATTGGGAGTCATGTTTTTGTTCAAGTGGTAGCCCTGCACCTGCATCCCGTGGCTTGACCACCGCTGAGAACACCGCCATGCAGTGGGGCACTCTCTCATGGCCAAAATACGCATCAAATCCGCCGGCAAAATCATCGCATGGATCATGCGCGGTATCGGCATGACCTTGCGCTGGGAAGTGCGCGATGACGCCGGAGTGTTTGATGCTACTCGCAAAGGCTGGATCTGGTCCTTCTGGCACAACCGCATGTTCCTCATCCCATGGCTGCACCACGAGTGGTTTGCCAATGTCCCCGGCACCATTCTGACCAGCCCCAGCGGTGATGGCCAGATCATCGCCGATGTGTGCGAAAGCTTCGGCATCGAGGCCGAACGCGGCTCAAGTTCCAAACCCGAGAAAGGCATGAGCGCGCTCATCGCCCTAGCGGCCAAGGCGCGAGAAGGCTACGAAATTGGCATCACTCCCGATGGCCCGCGTGGCCCGCTGCATCGCGTACAGCCCGGAATCGTCAAGCTCGCCCAACTCACCGGCGTGCCCATCATCCCTGTCCATCTGCATTACAGCCACGCGATCCAGTTCAAGACCTGGGATGAATTCCTTCTGCCGCTCCCGTTTGCCAAAGTCACCCTGGTTTTCGACAAACCCCATCACATCCCGCGCCGCATGACCGAGGAGGAGTTCGAGCAAAAGCGCCTCGCATTAGAAGATGTGATGCGTTTTGGAACCACCCTTGAAAATCTTCAGCGCTCCCGCTAGCCTCGCGGCATGGAAACGCTCTCCGTCCGTTGCAACCACTGCGGCGCTCCGCTTCAAGTCTCCGACGCCACCCGTTTCGTCACCTGTCAGTTCTGCCACAGCAGCCTTGAGGTGAAGCGAACCGAAAGCTCCATCTTCACCGAAGAAGTCGCCAAGATCGCCGAAAACACCGGCAAGATGGCCGAGAGCCTGGAAGTCATCGCTCTGCAAAATGAGATCGAACGACTTGATCGCGAAAATGCTCCTGCGCTAGCTGCCGCTCAAGCCAAGCCATCCACACCTGGGACCGAAGTTGCAGGAGGTTGTGTGCAGATAATTGGGGGGCTTATGCTCACTGCCTTCGGCCTGTTTTTTGCCATCTCCTCTTCACAGAATAGAGCTCCATTTATCTTTCCGCTCTTTGGTGGCGGATTTGCCCTGATCGGCGTCATATCTCTTTTTGCGATGCTTACCAAAACCTCTGCACACAGCGCTGAAGATGGAAAATCAAACAGCTACGAGACTCGCCGTGCTGAATTATTAAAGAAGCTGGCTTCATACTCAGACAAGTGACTGCCAGCATGCTCCTCGCTTTCTACAAGCCCTTCGACGTCCTCTCCCAGTTCACCCAGGAGCATCCCTCCCACCGCACCCTGGCCGAATTCGGCTTCCCACCGGATGTGTACGCCATCGGCCGCCTTGATCGTGATTCCGAAGGCCTTCTGCTGCTCAGCGACGAAGCGCGCTGGAATGACCGTCTACTCAATCCACGCCACGCCCATCCGCGCACTTATCACACCCAGGTAGACGGCCTTGTCAGCGATGAAGCGCTGCGAAAACTCCGCTCCGGCGTCGATTTGAAAGAGTTCCGCTCCCTGCCCTGCAAGGCCCAGCGTCTCGATCCCGAGCCCGCTCATGCGCCGCGAGATCCGCCCATCCGTTTCCGCAAAAACATCCCCACCTCTTGGCTCGAACTCACCCTCACCGAAGGCAAAAACCGCCAGGTCCGCCGCATGACCGCAGCCGTCAACTTCCCCACGCTCCGCCTCATCCGCGTCAGCATCGGCAACCTCAAACTGGCCGATCTAGACCTTCAGCCCGGAAAATGGAAACTCCTGGATGCCAACGAAGAGCGCAAAGTGCTCGCGTAAACCATCACCCCAGCGCCCCCACCTCATCCCCCCCCCAAACCCATTCCCTCAAAAACAACCGTCAACCATCGTCAACAACCGTAAACCACAGTCAACTCCCCTCCCCGCCCCAACTCCGTCCTTGCGCACCCGCCCCGGCATGCCATTTTCCGCGCCCCTTTCCCCAACCTAGCATGGCACTCATCGTCCAGAAATACGGCGGCACCTCCGTCGGCAATCCCGAGCGAATCCGCAATTGCGCACGTCGCATTCTGGAAACACAGCGTGCGGGCAATCAAGTCGTCGCCGTTGTTTCCGCCATGTCTGGCGTCACGGACAATCTGATCCGGCTGGCCAAAGAGGTCTCTCCCGAGCGTGAACCCATCGAGCGTGAGATGGACGTCCTCCTCGCCACCGGCGAGCAGACCACCATCGCCCTCACCGCCATGGCCATCAACGCTCTTGGTGGCAAAGCCGTGTCCCTCACGGGCGCTCAGGCCGGCATTTCCACCGACGGCGTGCATACCAAGGCCCGCATCGTCAATATCACCCCGTCTGCGGTGCAGCAGATGCTTGATGAAGGCAACATTGTCATGCTCGCTGGCTTCCAAGGCGAAACCGCTAATGGTGAGATCACCACGCTCGGCCGCGGCGGCAGCGATCTGACCGCCATCGCCATGGCCGCCGCCATCAAGGCCGACCTCTGCCAGATCTACACCGACGTGGACGGCGTTTACACCTGCGACCCCCGCGTCGTGAAGACCGCGCAAAAAATCCCCGAAATCAGCTACGAGGAAATGCTCGAAATGGCCTCCTCCGGCTCCAAGGTGATGCAAAGCCGCAGCGTCGAGTTTGCCAACAAATTTGGTGTGCGCTTTGAAGTGCGCAACAGCATGAACAACAACCCCGGAACCATCGTGAAAGAAGAATCCCCCGGCATGGAATCTGTCGTCGTCCGCGGCGTCAGCCTCGAGCGCAATCAGGCCAAGGTCACCATTGACGACGTCGCCGACCGCCCCGGCATCAGCGCCGCCATCTTTGGCGCCATCGCCACCGCCAACATCACGATCGACATGATCGTGCAGAACGTCAGCTTCGACGGCATCACCGACATCTCCTTCACCCTCAGCGGTGCCGACCTTGCCAAGGCAGAAGCCGCGCTCAAAGCCGTCCTGCCCGGTCTCGGCGACAAAGCCCAGCTCCGCACCCAGAGCAGCATCGCCAAGGTCAGCGTCGTCGGCATCGGCATGCGCAGCCACAGCGGCGTCGCCGCCAAGATGTTCAAGGCCCTCGCCGATGCGAAGATCAACATCCAGATGATCTCCACCAGCGAGATCAAGACGGCCGTCATCGTCGATGAAGCCGAAGTCGAAAACGCCGCCCGCGTCGTCCACACCGCCTTCGGCCTCGACGCCTGAGATCCAAGTGATGTGGGCACTCATGCCTGCAACAACGGCCTTGCTTTCCAACAGCAAGGCCCAAGCCACATCCCGTGCCGACGCGGAACTCTGGCCAATTTTCAATTCTCAGTTTTCAGTTCCCAGTTTACCATTCCCACGGCGACATAACCCGCGCCTGACGGCTTCCTTCCGTTACTGAGTTCTCTTCGCGTCCCCACCAAAAAAACAAAACCCCGGCTCGCGCTTAAACGCGAAACCGGGGTCATGAAAAACACCGACGCAACAGACTACGCGCTGCGCTTCAGGTAATACTGCTGATTCCATGCCTTGATTATACAGGGTTCCCGCCGACTCGTGTCATTTGAGGCATTTATTCATGCCTGCAAAGGCACGATATGACACGAACCAAACGCAAGACAAACGGCCAAGGGGCGAGCAAGAAGAAGGCACCCAAAACGACGCTGCTGCGGGACTTTGGAGTGCTCAAGGTGAAGCAGATCAAGGCCAAGGATCGCTGCGGTGGAGGGGCTGGACATGCGCGAGGCCTCCCGGCCCTTCCACGTAGATTTAAGGCGCGGCGGCTTGCTGGGATACTTGGGAGACTTCTTTTCCACCCATCACATGAGATCGAAAAGGAAGAGAAAGAGAGCAGAGCAGGGAGTGAATAGATAATGAGCTGGCGCGAAGCCTCCCACGACTCCCAAACGTGCCGGAGCTATTGCAGATCAAGGAACCTCGTGGGAGTCGGGCGGGAGTCGAAAGGCCGGTTTTGGGAGACTTCCGGCCTTCAAAGTCAGATCGGGGGAGGCGGACTCGTGTCGTATTACCGGACACGAGTCGGGCACGAGTTCCCCGAAGGCACCTCCGGCGCTCTAGGCCTTGCCGTTCCTTGGCTTCGTGACGTTACTCGTGGCATGACTCGTGTCATTTTACGGCCAAAATAAGGCTATTTTGTGCCATTTGGTCAAACACTCGACCGCCAAAAACGGGCACAAAAAACCCTGTAAATTATTGATTTACAGGGATTTAAGTATGTATCCTTGAGGCTTAAATTACGCGCTGCGCTTCAGGTAATACTGCTGATACACGTTTTCGTTCAGCTTCAGCTTGGAGCGGAGGCTATCCACAGCGGCAGGAGCGCCGGTGAACTGGATGTTGATGAAGTGGCCGCTCTCAACGTGGCGTGGGTTGAAGGGGAACTTGCGTTTGCCCATGTTGTCGATCTGCTCAAGCTTCAGACCGGACTTTTCCATGTCTTTGCTGATCGTGCTGACGAGGGAGTCAACGGTTTCTTCTTTGCCTTTGGTGTCGAGCACGATGAGTGCCTCGTATTTGCGGTTCATAGGTGGTGTGGTTTCGGGGGTTAAGATTCGGGTTGTCGGTTGAAGACATTCATGGCCGCTTCCAGGCCGCTATCAACCGCAGAAAGCACGGCATCTGCGGCACGCTGGATCACGGTTTGCAGCGCAGGCAGCTCTTCGGAGCGGAATTTGCCCAACACGTGGCCCACCATGCGTTCGCCAGCAGGGCGGCCATCCGCCGGAGAGATGCCGACTTTCAAGCGGGGAAATTCGTCGGAGCCGAGCGAGGCGATGAGGGAACGAATGCCATTGTGACCGGCAGCAGAGCCGCTGGTTCGGAAACGCAGACGGCCCAGAGGTAGATCAACATCGTCGTAAACCACGAGCGTTTGCGCGGGTGCGGCTTTGTAAAAATGCCCCACGGCCTGCACGGAGCGGCCACTGTCGTTCATAAACGTGAGCGGTTTGAGCAAGTAGCCACCGGTGAATTTCGCCACCAGACCGGACCACCGCTTTTCCTCGCGGAAAGCGGCTCCCATGCGTCTTGCGATTTCGTCCAGCACCATAAATCCGATGTTGTGGCGGGTGTCGCGGTAGGTTTCGCCGGGATTGCCGAGGC
>Ga0214171_1000521_pt1 | contig 13015 bp, 8 predicted proteins | sample TroBogEpilimnion_40_FD_153009 | JGI IMG/M metagenome (GOLD analysis project Ga0214171, IMG submission 153009) | Freshwater microbial communities from Trout Bog Lake, WI - 02JUL2007 epilimnion | ecosystem: Environmental > Aquatic > Freshwater > Lake > Epilimnion/Euphotic zone | place: Trout Bog... | reverse complement strand
CAATCAGGATCAAGTTGGCGAGCCAGACCCTCAACATTCAGAAGGGTTTTTTGGAGCAAGGTGAGTTGCGGCTGAATTTCTACTTTAAAGCGGCGTGAGGTTTGGAATAAGCGCATGAGCACGATACCCAAAGAAATCTCTTTCAGAGGGCGATCAAAGTAAGGCTCACAAACTGAACGTACCGCACCCTCTAATTCTTCAACTCGGGTGTTGGCAGGAACCCAGCCTGACTCGATGTGCAATTCTGCAACACGACGGTAGTCACGGTTAAAGAATGCCAAGAAATTCAGCGCTAAATAATTTTTGTCGGATTCACTCAAGGCACCAACAATTCCAAAATCAAGCGATATAAAACGGCCAAATGTTTCTGGCTCCAAGCTAATCATAATGTTGCCAGGATGCATATCAGCATGAAAGAAACCATGCTCAAAGACTTGAGTAAAAAATATTTCTACACCGTCAGAAGCCAGCTTTTTAAAATCAACACCAGCCTCTCGTAGTTCTTCAGTTTTACCAATCGAGATGCCATACATCCTCTCCATGACAATGACATTGGTATGGCACAGATCCCAATACATTTCGGGGATCATTAACTTATCTGAACCTGTAAATTGTCTACGCAACTGGCTTGCATTAGCAGCTTCACGCATGAGATCTAATTCATCATGCAAATGTCTATCAAACTCTGCTACGTTCTCTCGCGGCTTTAATCGACGACCATCCTCAGAGATCTTTTCTATGACTTTAGCCAAGTCATACATCAATGCAATATCACCCTCAATCACCGGCAAAATGCCTGGGCGTAAAACCTTAATGGCGACTGCACGACCTTCCCACTCAGGGTGCTTCTCCGTACCATGCAATACCCCAAAGTGCACTTGCGCAACAGATGCACTGGCAACAGGGCTTGCATCAAAGCTAATAAACACTTCCTCAATCGACTGACCTAAATCTTTCTCAATCAAACGACGAGACTCTTCATTTGAAAATGGCGGCACTTGATCTTGTAACTTGGCCAGCTCATTAGCGATATCTTCTGGCAAAAGATCGCGGCGCGTAGAAAGGACTTGACCAAACTTTACAAAAATAGGACCTAATGCTTCAAGCGTCAGTCGAATACGTTCGCCTCTGGGTAAATGATTGCCAGGAGAAACCCAACAAAGTATTGTTAAAAAACCGCGACGAATACCTGGCTTCAGAAGATCACGTAGCAATGGTAATAAGCCATAGCGCCATGCAGTAAAGAAGATAAAGCAGAGGCGAGCGATTCGACGCACGATTTATTTAGCCTTTTGCTCTAAAAATTGAACGCGTTTTTCCATACGATCTACAGATTCACGCAATTCACTTAATTCTGATTTACGAACCATAAAGTCTCGTTTATTTAATAGCACTTTTTTTTCTTCACTAACATACTCAACTACATTGTCCAGCAAATCGGTTGCAGCAGAGCGGGTGGCTGAGACAAACTTTTTACCCTGGCGCACAGCAAAGTTAGCAGGAGCATCCCCTACTAGACGAGCCAAATCTTCTTCATACTCCCAGCGCAACTGTCCTGCGAGACGACCCAATAATTGCGCTAAGTCTGCATCACCAGTAATTTTCACAGCTTTAAACGCCTGCTCCCGCAGTGAGCCTGAACTACCAGCCAAGTCACTCAATGCTTTAGCGGAGACTTCCAAAGTCAAAGAAGGGTCCTCGATCTCTTTTAATGAATTCAGCAAACCCTCAGAGTTAATCTCAAAACAAAGATTGCCCAGTGGAAGCTGAAGCAAAATGGCTTTACCTGCGTGACGAGCCAACTCAGCAGAAGCCCAAGGTTCGCTACCCAAAACGTGATTAATCCCCCGGCAAGCTGCGCCAGAAGCAATCGTATGGGTGGTCGAAAATTGTTTGTTCATGAGTGTAAAAAACCCGCACTAGTGCGGGTTTTCCGACGAAAAGTACCTAAAGCTTAAACCAACTGGGAGATACCCGCCAGTACCCAGCCGCCAGGACCGTCAACCGGCTTACTTAAATTCCAGATTTCAGAGAAGTCACTTGCTGGGGCGCCCTGCTGTTCACGAATCATGCCGCTGAACTGAACACTACAGAAATAATGAGCGTCTGCCGTCTCAATTCCTAAAAGCTGGGCGTTGATAGTGACCACATCCGTTTGATTGCTGCCATCTGTTCGGCCAGCCAAATCCTGTTGGATCGTGGCAAACATTTCTGGCGTTGTAAATTCACGCAAAGATACAAGATCACCTTGATCCCAAGCTTTTTGTAAAGTCACAAAATATTGTTTTGCATTCTCCAAAAATGCTTGTTGATCAAAACCTGGAGGCAAGGTTGACTGAAATACCTGAGGTTCAGGACTCACACCACCAAATGCATTTGCAGCAGGGGTAAATGCAGACTCTTGTCTTACAGTCTCAACATTACTACGTTGCATACCCTGCGATGGTAGGTTGGTATTTTGTCCAGTACCAGACAATGCGGGTAACATTTTGCGAATGATGAACATAATCACAAAGCCAGCCAACATTGCAATCAATAAACCAGCGATCAAGGAAGATGCGGCTTCACCCAAACCAAAATGGGATAAGAGATAACCAATACCTAATCCCGCAGCTAAGCCCCCTAGAATTCCACCCATGCCACCAAAGCGACTGGGTGCAGGAGCTTGAGGTACTGGAGCTGGGGCAGTGGGTTGCGCTTGTTGAACTGGCTTTTGTACAGGAGCAGCCTGACGTTGCATTGGAGCACTTGGCATTCGACCGAGGCTTCTTCCGCCACCTAAACGCGCAGCCTCAACATGACCTACTGTTGCGAATATCAAAGCAAGACTTATAAGTGTCGCTTTAAAAAAATGTTTATTCATTTTTATCTTTACCCCCTTCTGATAACTACTTCACATCTTTAGTTTTTAAGACTTTAAAAACTATATGGCCATCAGTATTTAATACCAATATGTAAGGCAACGATACCCCCAGTCATTCTGTGGGTTTCAACTTCATCAAAACCGACTCCCAGCATCATTTCCTTTAGGGTTTGCGCATCAGGATGCATGCGAATAGACTCTGCTAGATAGCGATAGCTTTCTGAATCTTGCGCTATCTTCTCGCCCAGCCAAGGTAAGACCTTGAAAGAATAAGTGTCATATACCGGTTGTAAAAAAGCATCTGGCTTCGAAAATTCCAAAACCAAAACACGGCCACCTGGCTTAATCACGCGACGCATTTCGCCTAAGGCAACATCCTTGTGCGTCATATTGCGCAAACCAAAAGCTACAGTCACTACATCAAAATGATTGTTTGGAAATGGAATTTTCTCTGCATCAAATTGAACACAAGGCAAAGCCATGCCACGATCTAATAAGCGATCACGGCCAACGCCCAGCATAGAGGCATTAATATCACTTAACCAAACCTGAGCATCTGGGTTATGACCCCAATCGGCAGCCTTTGCAAAAGCAGCAGCCAAGTCACCAGTACCGCCTGCAATGTCTAAAACCTTTTGGCCTGGACGAACATTTGCTCTGGCAATCGTAATTTTTTTCCAAATGCGATGCAGGCCGAATGACATCAAGTCATTCATCACATCGTACTTGCTCGCTACTGAATGAAAGACTTCAGCAACCTTGCCAGCTTTTTCAGCTTCATCAACGCTTTGATAACCGAAGTGCGTTTTACTCATTAGTGACTTCCACAAGAATGGTCATGCGCATGCCCTGCCTGCACCATAGGTGAATCCCGATCAAGACCTGCGGCAGCCAATTTATCCAAATGCTCTTTCCACAATTGCTCCTGGTTCTCGCACAGAAACAAAAGATAATCCCATGTAAATAAGCCTGAGTCATGTCCATCAGAAAAACTCGGCTTCAGTGCATAGTGCCCTACTGGCTCAAGATTAGCAATTAAGACATCGCGCTTACCGGTTTGCAAGGTTTCCTGCCCAGGCCCGTGGCCCTGTACTTCGGCGGAAGGAGATAAGACTCTGAGTAACTCAAAAGGCAGGCGAAAGGTATTGCCATTCTCATAAGAGAGCTCCAAAACCTTAGATTGCTGGTGAACAACAATATTGCTTGGAATCATTAAACGAGTACCCTCTCAATACCACCTTGATTTGCTTTACTGACATAGTCCTGCATCCAATCCTTGCCAAGGGTTTTCTGAGCCATTTCAACCACGATGTAATCCGCCGTGGTGTCGCTATCAGCATCAAAGCGCGTTAAGCCTTGTAAGCAAGATGGGCAGCTGGTCAACACTTTGACATCTCCAGTGAAATCACCTTTGCGCAAATCATTAGCGCCTTTTTCCATCTCAATCTGTTTACGGAAACGAACTTGAGTGGAAATATCAGGGCGTGTAACAGCTAAAGTTCCAGATTCACCGCAGCAGCGGTCATTCTTTCCAATCGCTTTGCCGTCCTCCAGTTGAATGAGTTCATTCACTGTCTTCAGAGGGTCCTGCAATTTCATTGGAGAGTGGCAGGGATCGTGATACATATACTTCACGCCAGTGACACCAGAAAGCTTAACGCCTTTTTCTGCCAAGAATTCGTGGATATCAATAATGCGGCAACCCGGGAAGATCTGTTCAAACTGATATCCCGCCAACTGGTCATAACAAGTTCCGCAGGAAACCACCACAGTCTTAATGTCTAAGTAATTGAGGGTATTGGCAACGCGATGGAATAAGACGCGGTTATCCGTAATCATCTTCTCAGCTTTGTCAAAATCTCCATTACCACGCTGTGGATAGCCGCAGCAGAGATAGCCTGGAGGAAGAACCGTTTGCACACCAACATTCCACAGCATGGCTTGAGTAGCTAAGCCAACTTGCGAAAATAGGCGCTCAGAGCCACAGCCTGGGAAATAGAACACCGCCTCGGTATCTGCAGAAGTAGTCTTTGGATCACGAATAATCGGGACATAGTTCGCGTCTTCAATATCCAATAAAGCACGTGCAGTTTTCTTGGGTAGATTTCCAGGCATTTTCTTATTCACAAAGAAAATAACTTGCTCTTTAACGCTCGGCTTGCCAACCGTTGCCGGTGGATGCGCAGTTTGTTGTTTTGCAAACTTACGGAAAATATCATTACCCAAACGTTGCAACTTATAACCCCAACCAATCATGGTCTTGCGGGCAAGATTAATACTTTCAGGGCTAGTTGCGTTCAAGAAAAACATAGATGCAGCGGTGCCAGGATTAAATCGTTGTTGACCCATCTTGCGCAAAAGATTGCGCATATTCATGGTGACGTCACCAAAGTCAATCTTGACTGGGCACGGTGTTAAACACTTATGACATACGGTGCAATGAGCAGCAACATCATCAAACATTTCCCAATGACGAATCGAAACACCGCGGCGCGTTTGCTCTTCATATAAGAAGGCTTCAATTAATAGCGAGGTTGCTAAGATTTTGTCGCGCGGGCTGTAGAGCAGGTTTGCACGTGGTACGTGAGTTGAGCAAACTGGCTTGCACTTGCCGCAACGCAAACAGTCTTTCACGCTATCGGCGATAGCGCCAATATCACTTTGCTGCATGATGATGGACTCATGACCCATCAAGCCAAAACTCGGTGTGTAGGCCATGCTGAGATCAGCATGCGGCATTAATTTACCTTTGTTAAAACGACCTTCTGGATCAACGCGATTCTTATAGCTACGGAAATCTTTGAGTTCAGCTTCTGTTAAATACTCTAATTTAGTAATACCAATACCATGCTCTCCAGAAATCACGCCGTCTAAGGAGCGAGCTAACTTCATAATGCGATCTACTGCGCGATGTGCATCTTGCAGCATCTCGTAGTCATCGGAGTTCACAGGAATATTCGTGTGTACGTTTCCATCACCGGCATGCATGTGCAAAGCGACAAATACACGCTTACGCAAAATATTTTTATGAATTGCCTCTAACTCGGCCAAAATAGGCTCGAATGCAAGACCGCCAAAAATGATACGTAATTCTGAGCGCACTTCTTCTTTCCAAGAGGCGCGCAGACTGTAATCCTGTAAACGTGGGAAATACGAATCCATCTCAGCAAGCCACTCAGCCCACTTACCACGCACCTTGGCAATTAAATCTAAGGCTTGCTGAACACGATCGCCCAAGATTTCTGCTGTCGGAATCTCATACTCAGCATCACTCTTTCCTAGTGGTAATGCGCTCTTTTTCAAGAAAGCCTCGAGACCATCGAGTACTTGCAACTTATTTTTCAAGGAAAGTTCGATATTGATGCGATCAATACCATCGGTGTACTCGCCCATACGTGGCAAGGGAATTACGACGTCTTCATTAATCTTAAACGCATTGGTGTGACGGGCAATAGCTGCAGTGCGCGCACGATCAAGCCAAAACTTTTTACGAGCTTCAGCGCTAACAGCTACAAAGCCTTCTCCAACTCGCAGGTTAGCCATCCGCACCACTTCACTAGTAGCAGCCGCAACAGCCTCTTCGTTATCGCCCGCAATGTCACCGATCAAAACCATCTTTGGCATGCTATTGCGCTTTGATTTAGTGGAGTAGCCAACAGCTTTTAAGTAGCGATCGTCTAAATGCTCAAGACCAGCCAAAATTGGCCCACCTTGCTTACTTAAACCATCTAAGTACGCTTTGATCTCAACAATGCTTGGGATTGCTTCTCGAGCCTGTCCAAAAAACTCTAAGCAGACGGTACGCATGAATTTAGGCATGCGATGCAATACCCAAGTTGCACTAGTAATCAAACCATCGCAACCTTCTTTTTGTACACCGGGCAATCCTGATAAAAATTTATCAGTAACGTCTTTACCCAAACCTGCTTTGCGGAAACGCCTGCCTTCAACTTCTAATAATTCTGTTTTCAGAATTCGTTGACCAGGTTCACTATTGCCATCGGACCAAGTTAACTGAAAACGTACCGTTGCCACATCATGAATCTTGCCCATATTGTGTTCGAGACGCTCAACATCCAACCAATTGCCCTCTGGGTCAACCATGCGCCAGCTAGCGAGATTATCTAAAGCAGTTCCCCAAAGAACTGCTTTCTTACCTCCAGCATTCATCGCGATATTGCCGCCGATACAACTTGCGTCAGCAGAAGTAGGATCAACCGCAAATACAAGCCCAGCATACTCAGCAGCGTCAGCTACTCGACGAGTTACTACGCCGGCACCAGTAAAAATAGTTGGTACTTCACGATCCATACCAGGAAGTTTCTTAGACTTCACGCTGTCGATGTCTTGCAGCTTCTCAGTGTTAATCACTGCTGACATTGCGTAGAGCGGAATAGCACCACCGGTATAGCCAGTGCCACCTCCACGAGGAATAATCGTGAGTCCTAATTCAACACAAGCTTTCACTAAGCCTGGAATTTCAGATTCGTAATCAGGCTTTAAAACCACCAGTGGAAACTCAACACGCCAGTCAGTTGCATCAGTAACGTGAGCAGCACGTGATACGCCATCAAAGCAAATATTGTCAGAAGCAGTATGACGTCCTAATTCTTTAAGAGCACGCTTGCGAATGACTTCAACTTCCTTGAAGCCGTTTTCAAAATTTTCAATTGCGCGATAAGCGGCACTTAATAAAATTTCGACTTGGTCTGCAGAATCGCCACTATTACGCTTCTTCACTTCACCGAGACGGTGCCAGAGTGCATCAATTAATTGTTTGCGGCGAGTAGGGCTATCAAGTAAGTCATCTTGTAAGAAAGGATTGCGCTGCACTACCCAAATATCACCCAAGATTTCAAACAACATGCGGGCTGAACGACCTGTTCGGCGAACGCTACGCAAGCTATCGAGAACACGCCACGACTCCTCGCCTAGCAAGCGAATCACAATCTCCCGATCGGAAAAGGAGGTGTAGTTGTAGGGAATTTCGCGAAGACGGGGGGAACCCGCCTCAGCATCCAACAACTGGTTTAAAGCCAACGGTGCGTTCATAGCGACATATTTGATAAATAAGCATTTTAATTGAGCGAACCTGATAGTGGCAGGATTCCAAGAAAGTTGCTCCCCGAAGGGATAAACCCTTGCAAATCTAAGGGCTTAGAAGCCATCCGTGGTACGCTCATCAGATGGCAACGAACTATTTAAAGAAAATTTTATCGGCTCGCGTCTATGACGTAGCCAGAGAAACCGAGCTGCAGCTCGCCCCTGAACTGACAAAACGTTTGGGCAACAAAGTTCTCCTGAAAAGGGAGGATAACCAGCCGGTTTTCTCCTTCAAGCTCCGCGGCGCCTATAACAAAATGGCTCATTTAAGCCCAGAAGCATTAAAACGCGGGGTTATTGCCGCTTCAGCAGGCAATCATGCCCAAGGCGTAGCCCTATCAGCCGCCAAAATGAAATGTAAAGCCGTCATCGTGATGCCAGTGACTACCCCTAGCGTCAAAATCGATGCAGTTAAAGCTAGAGGCGGTTCCTGGATAGAAATCATCCTACATGGCGAATCTTATAGCGATGCCTTTAAGCATTCTGAGATTCTCGGTAAAAAACGAGGCTTGACTTTTGTCCACCCTTTTGATGATCCCGATGTGATCGCGGGTCAAGGAACAATCGCCCATGAAATTTTTACTCAACACGAAAAACCGATTGACGCAGTTTTTGTAGCTATCGGTGGTGGTGGCTTAATTTCTGGTATCGGTGAATACATCAAAGCTGTGAGCCCGAAGACAAAAGTCATCGGTGTTCAGGCCTCAGACTCTGATGCCATGAATCAATCACTCAAAGCTAATAAACGTATTGAGATGAAAGATGTTGGCTTGTTCTCAGACGGAACTGCGGTGAAATTGGTTGGGAAAGAAACATTCCGCATCTGTAAAAAAGTGGTGGATGAAATCGTCACTGTCGATACCGATGAAATCTGTGCAGCAATAAATGATGTCTTTACTGATACCCGCAGTATTCTTGAGCCCGCTGGCGCACTAGCTATTGCAGGCATGAAGAAGTATGTTGAAAAGAAGCGCATCAAGAAAAAAACCTTGGTGGCTGTAGCTTGCGGCGCAAATATGAACTTTAGCCGCCTGCGCTTTGTCGCTGAACGCGCAGACGTTGGTGAGTCCCGTGAGGCGGTATTTGCGGTGACCATTCCGGAAGAGCGTGGCTCATTTAAACGCTTCTGCGAATTACTGGGCAAACGAAACGTTACAGAATTTAACTATCGTATTGGCGACCAAAGCGAAGCGCATATTTTTGTAGGCATCAGCACCCAAAAGGCTAGCGACAGCGAGACGATTGCAAAGCATTTCCGCAAAGCAAAATTTGCAACGATTGACCTCACACATGATGAGTTAGCAAAATTACATTTGCGCCACATGGTAGGCGGTCATTCCATACTTGCTAAAGATGAATTACTTTACCGTTTTGAATTCCCAGAACGCCCGGGTGCCTTGATGAAGTTCCTGACCAGCATGGCACCCAACTGGAATATCAGCTTGTTTCACTATCGCAATCATGGCGCAGACTATGGCCGCATTCTGATTGGTATTCAGGTTCCAAAAAATGAGCAGAAGAAATTCCAAAGCTTCTTAGCGACCCTGGGCTACCCGCACTGGGATGAGACCAATAACCCAGCTTATCGCCTGTTCTTAAAATAAAACTACATGCAACCCCGAATACCTAAGACATAATTTATCCATGTCATATACGCTCACCGGAAAACTCGTCGTCGCGATCTCTTCGCGCGCCCTGTTTGATTTCGAAGAAGAAAATCGCATCTTCGAATCTACTGATGACAGCGCGTATATGAAGTTGCAACTTGAGCGCCTCAGTGAGGCAGCTCAAAAAGGGGTGGCATTTCCACTAGTCAAAAAACTTCTTGCTTTTAATGATGAGGGTGAACAACGAGTTGAAGTGGTCATTCTTTCTCGCAATGATCCTGTCAGCGGTTTACGTGTCTTCCGCTCAGCAGAACACCATGGCTTACACTTAGAGCGCGGCGTATTTACAAGAGGTAGACCTCCTTATCACTACCTGCGCTCCTTACACGCCAATCTCTTTCTATCAGCGAACGAAGATGATGTACGCGCAACGATTGATGCAGGCTTTCCTGCGGCACGCGTGTATCCGGAGTCCAGTAAAACAGCTGAATCTCACCCGAATGAAATCCGCATCGCGTTTGACGGAGACGCAGTCCTGTTCTCCGATGAAGCCGAACAAGTTTTCCAGAAAAAAGGTTTAGAGGCTTTTGTCGACCATGAAAGCAAGAAGGTGGATATTCCCTTGCCCCCTGGTCCTTTTAAACCCTTGCTTGAAGCCTTACATCGACTGCAACGCTCCACCAGTGAAAACGGGATGCGCATTCGGACGGCGCTAGTTACTGCTCGCTCTGCACCCGCACATGAGCGTGCTATTCGCACCCTGATGGCATGGGGTATTGATGTGGATGAAGCCATGTTTTTGGGTGGCTTATCGAAGAGTGAGTTCTTGCGTGAATTCGAACCAGACTTTTTCTTTGATGATCAAACGGGCCATTGCCAATCTGCCGCATCAGTTGCGCCAACTGGGCACGTTGTCTCTGGTGTTTCAAATAAGCCTAGAAGCTAATACTAAATAGTAAATAGTTAAGCGCAATATAACGACTCAAAACAAAAGAAATAAAGTATTTCATGGCAACTATTCAACTTGGAAAATCAACGCAGTATCCTGATCAATACGATCCGAGCCTGCTCTTTCCTATTCCTAGAGTTGCTAATCGCGCAAAGATTGGCATTAAAGAAGGTCAAGCATTGCCCTTTGTCGGTGTTGATATTTGGAATGCTTTTGAACTGAGTTGGCTTAACCAAAAAGGGAAGCCGCAGATTGCTTTAGCAGAGTTTCAGATTCCCGCAGACTCGCCGAATATGATTGAATCCAAGTCATTCAAGCTCTACCTAAACAGCCTCAATAGCGCACGTTTTGAGAATGAGAACGAAGTTAAAGAGCGACTCATCACAGACTTATCCGCAGTAGCAGGAAGCAAAATCACCACACGTCTCAACCCTACTGAAACGGTTTCCAAAAAGGGAATGCAAGAAATGGGTGGGATTTTGATGGATCGCCTAGATATTGAGATAGATCCAAGCCTGCCAGCAGATCCAAGTCTGCTCGGCGTTAATGAATCCTTTGGTCCGATTGAGCAATGCTTGGTTTCTCACCTGCTCAAATCGAATTGTCCTGTGACTGGTCAACCAGATTGGGCAAGTATACAAATTCGCTATCAAGGCAGGCCGATCCTAGAGGAAGGTCTGTTGCGCTACCTCATTGGCTTTAGGAACTTAGGTGAGTTTCATGAGCATTGCGTTGAAACCATCTTTACTGATATCAAGCGTCAGTGCAAACCAGAAAAACTTTCTGTGTATGCGCGCTACACACGACGTGGCGGTTTAGACATTAACCCATTTCGTACCGACCACAACTCACCATGGCCTGAAAATATCCGGCACGCAAGGCAATAAATAACTTAATCAGCAGGCAAATAAAAACCCCTTGTAGAAAATCCTAGAAGGGGTTTCTGCTTTTCAAACCATCACAGTGAAGTGATGCTTGATGAATACTTAAAACGGAATATCGTCATCCATTGCACCCAGTGAGGCTGCATTTGATGCTGCCGGAGCGGACTGCTCAGCCGGCTTTGAGCGGCTATAACTCTCGCCACCATCACCACTTCCGCCTACTGGCTTGCCACCAAGCATTTGCATAGTTTCTGCAACGATCTCGGTGGAATACTTTTCTTGGCCACTGGCATCAGTCCACTTGCGCGTACGCAAACGACCTTCAACATAAACCTGTGAACCTTTTTTGAGGTACTGACCAGCGATTTCTGCGAGCTTGCCAAAGAATGCAACGCGGTGCCATTCTGTGGTTTCTTTCATTTCGCCAGTTTGTTTATCTTTGTAGCGATCAGATGTTGCTACTGAAATGTTTGTAACGGCGTCGCCGCTTGGCATGTAACGCGTCTCTGGATCACGTCCTACGTTACCTACGATGATGACCTTATTTACCGAAGCCATGTTGTCTCCCGAAGAAAAATACTACTGTTATTACTACTGAAAAATAAACTGCTCGCTTAAATTCAATTAATGAAGCTGCGGTTATGTCGTTGTGCTTATATCCTTTGATTCTGTTGCTCTCGCTGGCATTTCACCCATCGACCAAGCAATTATAAGCCAGCAAACTAGGAGTGCCGCACCCACCACAAAGACCGATAAATCACCATGGCTATCCATAAAATAGCCCCCAATAACTGCCCCCGAGAACAAGCCAATGGATTGGGTGGTGTTGTAAATACCCAATGCAGTACCCTTAGATTCTTTGGCAAAACGAGATACCAAAGAAGGCTGCAAGGCTTCAAGCAAATTAAAGCCAACAAAATAAACCAATAATGCAGCAGCAATCGTCATCACAGAATTTGCTTGAGTAAAGAGCCACTCTGCTATTAAAAGTAAAACAATCGAAGCTAAAAGCACTGTTCTTAACTTTTGCTTTTTCTCACCATAAATAATTGCAGGGGCCATTAATACAAAGGACAACAGCACCACAGGAAGATAAATTTCCCAATGGGAAGAAAGTGGCAAGCCTGCATCGACTAGCAAGCGCGGCACTACTAAGAACATCGCTACCTGGGTTGCATTCAATACAAATACACCAACATTCAAACGCATCAACTCGGGGCGAAAAAATACTTGCTTGAGAGAAGCTTGCTGAACTTGGACTTCAGAATGAGTGCTTGGCAAAACGTAATACGCCACCAGCATTGCTATCACCCCAAGAATCGCCAAGACCAAAAACATGCCACTGAGGCTAATCAATCGGTAAATGGGCGCTGCAATTACCAAAGATAGGGCAAACGACAGTGCAATACTGCCTCCGACCAAAGCCATGGCACGGGTACGCACTTGTTCACGCGTGAGATCAGCGACCCAGGCAGAAACTGCGGCTGATATAGCTCCAGCCCCCATAACACCCCGCCCAATAGCGATCCAGAGCAAATCATCCTTAGCGGCAGAGATCAAAGCGCCGGCAATAAACAAGGAAAGGCCCCATAAAACCACTGGTTTACGG
>Ga0214171_1000520_pt1 | contig 13035 bp, 10 predicted proteins | sample TroBogEpilimnion_40_FD_153009 | JGI IMG/M metagenome (GOLD analysis project Ga0214171, IMG submission 153009) | Freshwater microbial communities from Trout Bog Lake, WI - 02JUL2007 epilimnion | ecosystem: Environmental > Aquatic > Freshwater > Lake > Epilimnion/Euphotic zone | place: Trout Bog... | reverse complement strand
TCGCCATGCGAACTCCATTACATAAACTTAAAACAACCGTGATGAGGGTAAATACTTTTTAATCAGTCTCAATCCACAACACGCCTAAATAGAACCTCTCTTGAAGCCTACCCCCCGATTGTTTGCCCTTTTTGGAGGGGTGTCAAGGAGTTAAATGCCCCTACCCCCTAGTAATTAGCCCTTTTTTTATCGAAAAATGCCCCAATATGGGTTTAAAGGGGTTTTTTGCGTGGTTTTCGCAACAAGAACCCATTAAATTAAAGTTTGGATATCTGTGTTTAGAATGTTTCTCATGAGTCGCGCACCAAAAAATCCCACTACTGGCAACCCCAGCAATCCTTATGTTGAGGACACCATTCTTCTCGAAAAACAGGTCGAGCAAGTAAAGGCGCCCTCGATGTATAAAGTTTTACTATTGAATGACGATTACACACCAATGGAATTTGTAGTGATGGTCATTCAGGAGTATTTTAATAAAGATCATGAAACAGCTACACGCATCATGTTGCAAGTACATTTAGTTGGCAAAGGCGTTTGCGGAGTATTTACTCGCGACGTCGCTGCTACGAAAGTGCATCAAGTTATCGAACTCTCCCGTGAAGCGGGTCACCCACTACAGTGCACTATGGAGGAAGCATGATTGCCCAAGAATTAGAAGTGAGTTTGCACATGGCGTTTGTTGACGCAAGGGCATCGCGACACGAGTTCATCACGGTCGAGCATTTGCTCGCAGCCTTGCTGGATAACGCTACTGCGGTGGAAGTCTTAAAGGCATGCGCAGTCAATATCGCAGAGCTACGCGCTCAACTGAAAAACTTTATCAATGACAATACGCCTGTCGTGCCAGGTAACGATGAGGTTGATACGCAACCTACGCTAGGATTTCAGCGGGTCATTCAGCGCGCCATCATGCATGTGCAATCCACATCAAATGGTAAGAAAGAAGTGACTGGTGCAAATGTATTGGTTGCTATCTTTGGTGAAAAAGATTCGCATGCGGTGTATTTCTTGCAGCAGCAAGGTGTTACTCGCTTAGATGTTGTGAACTTCATCAGTCATGGTGTTCGCAAAGATCAGTCAGAGCATGTGAAGCCGGTTGAGCCTACTCAGGAGACAGAAGAGTCTGCCTCATCTGGCAAAGAAAGCCCTCTGGAGCAGTACACCCAGAACCTCAATGTCATGGCTCGTCAGGGCAAGATTGACCCATTAATTGGGCGCGAGAGCGAGGTTGAGCGCGTTATTCAGGTCCTGTGTCGCCGCCGCAAGAACAATCCGCTATTGGTTGGTGAAGCCGGTGTTGGTAAAACAGCCATTGCTGAGGGTCTGGCTTGGAGGATAGTTAAAGGCGATGTACCTGATATTTTGGCAAATGCCACCGTCTACTCTTTGGATATGGGTGCGCTTTTAGCGGGCACCAAATACCGCGGTGATTTTGAGCAACGCTTAAAGAGCGTTCTCAAATCATTAAAAGATCATGCACATGGTGTTTTATTCATTGATGAGATTCATACGCTGATTGGTGCTGGTGCCGCTTCTGGCGGAACCTTGGATGCCAGTAATTTATTAAAGCCTGCCTTATCAAATGGTCAACTCAAATGTATCGGCGCAACCACCTTTACGGAATATCGCGGCATCTTTGAAAAGGACGCAGCGCTATCACGTCGTTTTCAGAAGGTGGATGTTGTTGAGCCAACAGTGGATCAAACTGTGCAAATTTTGCGTGGTCTGAAGTCTCGCTTTGAGGAGCACCATAGCGTGAAGTACGCAGCTGGTGCTTTAGTAGCTGCTGCAGAACTTTCTGCCCGCTATATCAATGATCGCCATTTGCCTGATAAGGCGATTGATGTGATTGATGAAGCTGGTGCTGCGCAACGTATTTTGCCCAAGTCAAAGCAGAAGAAAACGATTGGCCGTCCAGAGATTGAAGAGATCGTGGCAAAGATTGCCCGCATACCGCCACAATCAGTTACCGTGGATGATCGTAGTAAGTTGCAGACCCTAGATCGCGATATTAAGAGCGTGGTCTTCGGTCAAGATCCTGCTATTGAAGCCTTAGCTAGTGCAATCAAAATGACCCGCGCTGGACTGGGTAAGATCGATCGCCCTATTGGCTCCTTTTTATTCTCCGGCCCAACTGGTGTTGGTAAGACTGAGGTGGCCAAGCAGCTTGCTTATATCCTCGGCATTGAGCTCTTGCGTTTTGATATGTCTGAGTATATGGAGCGTCATGCAGTAAGTCGTTTAATCGGCGCGCCTCCAGGTTATGTTGGATTTGATCAAGGCGGCTTGTTAACCGAAGCCGTGAATAAGAAGCCGCATTGCGTGCTCTTGCTTGATGAAGTCGAAAAAGCCCATCCAGATATTTTCAATATTCTTTTGCAAGTGATGGATCACGGTACTTTGACAGATAACAATGGCCGTAAGACGGATTTCCGTAACGTCATCATCATCATGACAACGAATGCTGGTGCCGAGGCGATGCAGAAATCAACCATTGGCTTTACCAATGCACGCGAGTCTGGCGATGAGATGGCGGATATCAAGAAGTTCTTTACTCCAGAGTTCCGTAATCGTTTAGATGCCATTGTCTCCTTCAAAGCTCTTGATGAGTCCATCATCATGCGCGTTGTTGATAAGTTCTTAATGCAGCTAGAAGAGCAGTTGCATGAGAAAAAAGTGGATGCTACCTTTAGCCCTGCATTAAGAGCACATTTAGCCAAACATGGATTTGATCCATTAATGGGCGCACGTCCAATGCAGCGCATTATTCAGGATACTGTGCGTAAAGCGCTTGCTGATGAACTCCTCTTTGGCAAGTTAGCTCAAGGTGGGCACGTAGACGTTGATATCGATGATGACGGTAAAGTGTTGCTGAACTTTGAAGTACCGGTATTGCCGGGTAAGCGAACTAAAGTAGATGTAGCTCCGGCTGAAGAAATTTAATCAAGCTATCGAGCTCAGAAATAAAGTAAAACGTAGCAAAACAAAAGCCACCCTCGGGTGGCTTTTTCTATGCCCATTTAGTGAGCGTTATGCTTATTTAACTTAAGCTCTGCCGGTGCTACCAAACCCACCAGCACCCCTACTGCTTTCAGTGAACTCTTCAACCACTTTGAGTTCCACCTGCTGCACAGGCATGACTACTAACTGTGCGAGACGCTCCATGGGCTCAAGCTTGAATGCAGTTGAACCACGATTCCAAGTGCTCACCATCAGCTGACCTTGGTAGTCAGAATCAATTAAGCCTACTAAATTACCCAAAACGATTCCATGCTTATGACCCAAGCCAGAGCGCGGCAGAATAAATGCAGCATAGCGTGGATCTTCGACATAAATAGCAAGGCCTGTTGGTACGAGGACAGTTTGGCCAGGTGCAATCTCAATAGCTTCATCAATACAAGCACGCAGATCTAGGCCAGCACTTCCAGGGGTGCCATAGCTTGGTAACTGGTCGCGCATACGTTCATCGAGAATTTTGACTTGTAGTGATTGCATGGAATTTCCTAAAACTAGAGGTAAAAATAAATCAAGGATTTGAAACTAAATTTTCTTAGCAACTAACTGCATGAGTTGGCGTGCAAGTGCGAGCTTTTCAGCTTGAGCAATTTTTTTACTGCCGCTCTCATCGATGACAAGTAATTGATTGAGATCGCTACCAAAGGTGTCTGGTCCTATATTGCCCACAATCATCGGAATGCCTTTACGCTTGCGCTTTTCTTCTGCGTGCTTTTCTAAGTCGGTAGATTCAGCTGCAAAGCCTACGCAGTAGGGGTATGGTTTATCGCCTTTAGTTTTCACTGTTTTAGCAACATCCAGAAGAATGTCCGGATTAGCGGAAAACTCGAGACTAGGTGCTTGATTGTCTTGGCGCTTCATCTTTTCTTTAGCGGGCTTATCAATGCCCCAGTCAGCAACAGCTGCTACTGCAAAGAAGACGTCGCAGTCAGTTGCATTCAAGGCAGCCATATGCATTTCTTTGGCGCTCACTACATTAGTGCGTATCACTTGTCCAGTAGCTTCAAGCGGCGTTGGAAGATCGCATGGCCCTGCAATTAAATGAACTTGGGCGCCTGCTTCAACAGCCGCTCTTGCAATAGCAAAACCCATCTTGCCGGAGCTGTGGTTAGTAATACCACGCACAGGATCAATAGCTTCGAATGTAGGGCCGGCAGTAATCAAGACTTTTTTGCCAGCCAAAGATTTCTTCTGAAAGAAGGCAATCACTTGTTCCGTAATCTCGGAGGGTTCAAGCATTCTGCCCATGCCTACCTCACCACAAGCTTGGAAACCACTGGCAGGGCCAAGAAGACTAACGCCATCATCAGCAAGTCTTTTCGCACTTCTCTGGGTGGCGGCATGCTCCCACATCTGCTTGTTCATCGCTGGGGTTAGCAGGAGGGGGCAATCCCTTGCTAGGCAAAGGGTGGTCAATAGGTCGTCTGCCAAACCCAAAGAAAGCTTCGCCATGAGGTCCGCACTCGCAGGCGCAATCAAGATAGCATCCGCTGAGCGAGACAACTCAATATGCGCCATATTGTTTGGAATAGTACTGTCCCATTGGCTCAGATATACCGGGTTACCAGTAAGTGCTTGCATGGTGACTGGCGTCACAAATTGCTGAGCAGCTTCAGTCATCACCACTTGCACTGATGCACCTTCTTGCATAAGTTGGCGTGCAAGCTCAGGAGCTTTATAGGCTGCTATGCCACCAGAGATACCCAGAACGATCTTCTTGTTTAAAAGTGATTGCATGGCGCCAGCTTAATGGGATTGGGCAGATTTGCCAAATGACTTGCGTAATTCACCCCAAATGATGAGGCCTGCACCGATACAGATTGCGCTATCAGCCACATTAAATGCAGGCCAATGCCAATTGCCGTAGTACACATCAATAAAGTCAACAACTGCACCGTACATTGCGCGATCTAAGACATTACCTAGTGCACCACCTAAGATCAGGCTGAGCGCAAAGCAGAGTAGTTTGTCGCTTTGGCTTTTATAGAGTAGCCAAATAATGTAGGTAGAGGCTGCCAAGCCAAGAATGGTGAAAAACCAGCGTTGCCAACCAGAACCCTGTGCTAAAAATGAAAATGCTGCACCAGGATTAAATAGTAGTAACCAGTTTAAAAAGGGCATAACTGGTTCTGGCACACCTATTTGTAAATTACTCAGCGCTAACCATTTGCTGAGTTGATCTAGCAAAAGCACGATGATCGCAATGGTGAGATAACGAAGTAAAGCAAGACTTTTCATAATGGCGATGCTTAGGCAAAGAGGCGATGATCACCATCACCAAATAAGTTGCTGATACAACGACCACAGAGTTCCGGATGATCAGCGTTGCCACCTACATCTTTGGTGTGATGCCAGCAGCGGCCACATTTTTTGTATTGGCTACCGCGAACTAAGACTTCTAAGCCTTCATTGCTGAGTTCAATGTTAGCGCTCGAGGTAATGGTGACAAAGCGCAAATCATCTTCAAGTGAATGCAAGATGGCAAAATCAATATCACCGACTTTGATCGTAAGCTCAGCTTGCAATGAAGAGCCAACATTGCCTGCCTCACGCTCTACTTCAATCGCTTTAGTAACTTCAGAGCGAATCTCGCGAATGCGACCCCACTTGGCGAGCAATTCATCAGCGTGGGCAATCTGTGGGAATTTACCAAACTCTTCCATGAAGATAGATTCAGCAGGCTTACTACCTGAGTCATGGGGGAAATCTTTCCATGCTTCCTCTGCGGTGAAGGAGAGGAATGGCGATAACCACTTCAAGAGATTGCGAGTGATGTGAAATAAGGCGTTCTGTGCAGCTCGACGATCTGGAGAATCGGGTGCGCTCGTATAAAGGCGGTCCTTCAAAATATCCAAATAGAACCCACCCAAATCTTCAGAGCAGAAAGTCAACATGCGAGCTACTGCAGGCTGAAACTCATATGCCTTGTAGTGGGCTTCAACATGACTCTGTAATTGATTTGCTAGAGCAAGCGCATAGCGATCAATCTCAAGCCACTGATCAGCTGGCATTGTGTGCTTACTAGGATCAAAGTCAGAGAGATTGGCCAGCAAGAAGCGCAAGGTATTACGAATACGGCGATAGCTTTCGGTAACACGTTTGAGAATCTCATCCGAGATGGTCATTTCTCCGGAGTAGTCGGTTGAAGCCACCCAAAGACGAATGATTTCTGCACCGAGTTTGTCTGCAACTTGTTGTGGCGCAATCACATTACCAACAGACTTACTCATCTTGCGGCCTTGGCCATCGACAGTAAAGCCATGAGTAAGAAGTGCTTTGTATGGTGGTTTGCCATCGAGCATTGCACCAGTAAGCAATGAAGAGTGGAACCAACCACGATGCTGGTCTGATCCCTCAAGATATAAATCTGCTAGGCGACCGTTAGGGGTCTCAGCTTCAGCCGTGAGTAATTCATCACGGTGTGAGCCGCGAATAACATGCCAATGTGTAGTGCCAGAGTCGAACCAAACATCCAAGGTGTCGCGATTCTTTTCGTATTGCGTAGCTTCTTCACCAAGCAGGTCGGCCACTTCTAATTTTTGCCAAGCTTCAATACCTTCTTTTTCTACGCGCTTAGCAATCTCTTCTAACAACTCGACGGTACGTGGATGAGGTTCACCACTTTCCTTGTGAACGAAGAAAGCCATTGGTACGCCCCATTGACGCTGGCGTGACAAGGTCCAATCGGGGCGATTAGCGATCATGCTGTTGAGACGTTGCTTACCCCAGGCTGGGAAGAACTCAGTACTTTCAATACCTGCTAAGGCAGTTTCACGCAAACTGGCTTTACCATCAGATGGCTTCTTGTCCATACTGGCAAACCACTGTGATGTGGCGCGATAAATGATGGGTGACTTATGGCGCCAGCAATGCATGTAGGAGTGGGTGTAAGTTTTATCGCGCAGCAGACTGCCTGCTTCACGCATGGCTTCCACAATTTTTGGATTGGCTTTCCAAATATATTCGTTGGCAAAGAGTGGTAACCAGGAGGCATACACTCCATTACCCATCACTGGGTTCAAAATATCTTTATCAGCAAGCTTGTTGGCTTTGCAGGATTTGAAGTCTTCCTCGCCATAAGCAGGGGCGGAGTGAACAATCCCCGTGCCGGTATCGAGTGTGACGTACTCAGCCGGATAGATTGGGGATAGGCGCTTGTAGCCCTCGTGTAACGAAGCTAGCGGATGCCAGAAAGAAATGTTTGCCAGCTGGCTACCGGAGCAAGTGGCAATGACTTTACCCTCAAGACCATAATCTTGTAAGCAAGTTTCTACGCGATCTTTAGCCAGAATTAATAACTTGTCTCCAACATCCACTAATGCATAAGTGAGTTCTGGGTGAACGTTCATTGCCTGGTTAGCAGGAATTGTCCAAGGCGTTGTTGTCCAAATAACAATCTGCCCTGGTTTATTTGGCAGTTCTGCAAGACCAAATGCTTTGGCTAACTGTGGACGCTGCGCATCATCAAATGCAAAACCAACATCAACCGTAGGATCCGTTTTATCTTGATATTCCACTTCGGCTTCAGCAAGAGCAGAGCCGCAATCAAAACACCAGTTCACTGGTTTTAGGCCGCGGAAGACATAGCCCTTTTCCCAGATCTTTCCTAGAGCGCGGATTTCATCGGCCTCATTGCGATAGTTCATGGTGAGGTAGGGGTTATTCCAATCTCCCAGGACGCCTAAGCGCTCAAAGTCTTTCTTCTGTTTCTCGACTTGAATATGGGCGTAAGCACGCGCTTTGGATTGCACTTCAGCGGTCGGTAAATTTTTACCAAATTCTTTTTCAATCTGAATTTCAATTGGCATGCCGTGACAATCCCAGCCAGGCACATATACAGAGTCAAAGCCCATGAGCCAGCGAGACTTGACGATCATATCTTTCAGAATCTTGTTAACTGCGTGACCAATATGAATATCACCGTTTGCATATGGAGGGCCGTCATGCAAAATAAACTTTGGCTGATTAGCATGGGCTGCACGAATTTTTTCGTAGAGCTTATTCTTTTGCCAGCCAGCAACCCATTGTGGTTCACGCTTAGCTAGATCCCCTCGCATCGGAAAGGAGGTGTCTAGTAGATTGACAGGGTAAGTATTTTCTTTTTCAGACATAAGCTTTTTTCTGGAAATAATTTCTGGCATGCGCTGCATCTGCTGCAATCGCTTTTGTAAGGGTTTCGAGGTCTGAGTACTTCGCCTCATCACGAATTTTTTCTAATAGTTCTACGGTGATAATTTTTCCGTAAACATCTGCGTTGTAATCAAAGATGTGGGTTTCCAGCAATACTCTGCCTTCATCTTCCACTGTTGGTCTGACGCCTAAGCTGGCCACTGCGGGGAGTGGTTTGTCTGTCAGACCTAAAACCTGTGCGGTAAATATTCCAGTAGTTGCTGGCTTGCGATGGTGGAGGTGATTGGCAACAGCTAAGTTTAAAGTGGGAAAGCCTAGTTGCCGTCCCAGTTTTTGACCATGAATCACATGGCCTGAGATTCCATATGGGCGACCTAATAATTTTTCAGCTTGTTGCATGTCACCATTCGCAAGCGCAGTACGCAGTGCAGAGCTAGAAATTCGTGTGCCATTTTCTTGAATGGTTTGAATGCTGGATACCTCAAAGCCGTATTTCTCACCAGCAGCTTTCAAGCTCGCAAAATTACCAGCACGTTTTGCACCATAGCAAAAATCATCGCCAATCAAAATCCATTTAGCATTTAATCGTTTGACAATAATTTCTGAAACAAATGCTTCAGGCGAGAGTTTGGCAAAAGCCGCGTTGAAGTGTTCTACAACAACGCGATCAATTCCTAGTTGAGCAAGGGCAGCTAATTTATCGCGTAGATTCAGAATGCGGGGTGGTGCTTGCTCAGGAGAGAAGAATTCTTTCGGATGTGGCTCAAAGGTCATTACGCAACTGACTAGGCTTCGCTCATTAGCACCGTCAACGAGTTCGTTGAGCAGGGCGTGATGACCCCTGTGCACGCCATCGAAATTGCCGATGGTTAGCGCACAGGCTGGTCCTGCAGAAAACTGGGTGGGGCCACGGAATACGTTCACAAAATCGCTTTCAGGGTAGCCATCAATTATATTGTGGGCATGCCTTCTATCGTTACCTTAATCTCTGGCCGCGGATCTAATTTCGAGGCCATCGTCAAAACAGCCCAAAAAGAGCAATGGCCAGTCACTTTTGCCGGGGTCATAGCGAATCACTCAGCGGCCAAGGGCCTTGATTTTGCTCGCTCGCAGGGCATTCCCGCCTTTGCCATTGAGCATAAGGAGCACGCTACTCGCGAGTCCTTTGATGCTGCCTTGATTGCGCAGATTGATGCTTTGGGGGCTGATTTGGTAGTTCTTGCAGGCTTCATGAGAATTTTGACCCCGAGCTTTATTCGTCATTTTGAGGGCCGATTGATCAATATTCATCCAGCCTTGTTGCCTGCTTTCCCGGGTTTACACACCCATGAACGAGCCTTGGAGGCGGGGGTGAAGGAGCACGGCGCTACTGTGCATTTTGTAAATGAAGGCGTGGATGAGGGGCCCATTATTTGCCAGGCCTCAGTTCCAGTGCAAGCAGGCGATACTGCAGACACTTTGGCTGCCCGTGTTTTGGCTGCTGAGCATCAAATTTACCCACGGGCCGTAAAATGGTTCCTCGATGGACGATTGCGAATAGAAGGTAATCAAGTGAAGTTACAACCCCCGGAGTCGCAATTTTTTAAATTATGAGTGCAGAACGTCCACCCCGTAAATCTGGCAGCAGACTAGCCCCACATAAAAGTTACGCGACTAAATCGAAAGATCCGCTGCGTCGTCCTGAGCGCAGAAATGCTAGCGGTAATTTAATTGCGCCTGAAGGTCAGAAGAATTTCTCTAATGCAAAAGCATTACCTCAGCATGCGATTCATCTAGAACGCTTACTTCCTGAATTACTGAGTTTTGAACAACCGGCTGATCGTGTAGTCAGTCGTTATTTCAGGGAAGAGAAACAGCTTGGCAATCGTGATCGCGCTTTGATTGCTGAGAGCGCTTTTGCTATCTTGCGTCATAAAAATGAGTTCTCACAATTTGCTTCTAGTGGTGAAGGCTCACAAGCTAGACGCTTAGCCTTATTGGGTTTGCTGTCGGCTCTGTCTGAAGGTGGATTGGGTTCAGCGAACCGTGCTGAGAGTGCGATTGCTGATTTAGCGCACGTCCTAAAGCCTGGTGAATATGAATGGCTGCAACGTTTTTCAACTGTAGATCCAACTGCTTTAAATCCGCTAGTGCGTAACAATCTGCCCGAGTGGTTATGGGATGCATTTGGTAAATATCCAGGCGAAGAAACTCGTGAAGAACTCGCTAAGTCATTAATGCATCCAGCGCTTTTGGATTTGCGTGCGAACACCATGAAAACTAATCGTGAAGAATTGCTCGCGCAGATGAATGCACTAGGCGGTCGTTACCAAGCAATCCCCACTCCATATGCACCTGACGGTGTGCGCATTATGGGTAAACCTGCTTTGCAAAATACTGCGGGCTTTAAAGCGGGTATGTTTGAAGTGCAAGATGAAGGCAGTCAACTCTTGGCTTACTTACTCGCTCCCAAGCGCGGTGAGATGGTAGTCGACTTTTGTGCTGGTGCAGGTGGCAAGACTTTGGCTATTGGAGCGCTGATGCGCTCTACGGGCCGCCTGTATGCCCTAGATACATCAGAGCGTCGCTTGGCTAATTTAAAGCCAAGGCAGGCTCGTAGCGGCCTTTCAAACGTTCATCCTGTGTGGATTGATAGTGAAAATGACACCAAGATCAAACGCTTGGCTGGCAAGATTGATCGTGTCCTAGTTGATGCCCCTTGTAGTGGTATGGGTACTTTGCGACGCAATCCTGACCTGAAGTGGCGCCAAACCCCTGAGGGCGTTTTAGAGCTTAACCAGAAGCAAATGAACATATTGGCCTCTGCGGCTCGCCTGTTAAAGCCAGGTGGACGCTTGGTTTACGCTACTTGCAGTCTTTTGCCCCAAGAGAATCAAGAAATTGCTGAAGATTTTTTAGCAAAGCACCCGCAGTTTGAGGTTGTTCCAGCAGCAGAAGTCCTTAAGCCTCTGTTTCCAAAGGATAAATTGCCACTAGGCTGTAGTGCAGACAACCCTTGGTGGCAGTTATGGCCACATATTCATGGAACTGATGGCTTCTTTGGAGCTGTATTCCAGAAGAAGGCTGCAGCTCCAGTTGTTGCAACAGAAAAAGATGAACAAAAAGAGACTAAGGTTAAAAACAAGAAGGCCCCTAAGGAACTAAAATAGAGTTTTAGACCTCTTTAGGGATTCCCTTTTGAATACAGCTTCAGGTTTTGATTTGTTCCTCCATTGGCTTGCGAATGGATATTTGGATTGGTCTTGGTGGAAGGTAGTTGCTTTCACCTTAATCGCTACTCACATCACGATTGCTGCAGTCACCATCTTCTTGCACCGTTGCCAAGCGCATCGCGCTTTAGATCTACATCCGATGGCTTCTCACTTTTTCCGTTTTTGGCTTTGGCTCACAACAGGAATGGTGACTAAAGAGTGGGCTGCGATTCATCGCAAGCATCACGCTAAATGTGAGACCGTTGACGATCCGCACAGCCCGCAAGTTTTGGGAATCAATACGGTTCTTTCACGTGGCGCTGAGCTCTATAAACAAGAAGCGGCCAATCAAGAAACTTTAAATAAATTCGGTCATGGCACTCCAGATGACTGGATCGAGCACAACATCTATTCCAAGTTCTCTTGGCAGGGCGTTGCCATCATGCTCATCGTTGATGTATTTTTATTTGGTGCAATTGGACTTACTGTTTGGGCAGTACAAATGCTGTGGATTCCAATTACTGCTGCTGGCGTAATTAATGGTATCGGTCACTATTGGGGCTATCGCAGTTTCGATTGTGAAGATGCCTCCAGAAATATCGTGCCTTGGGGTATTTTGATTGGCGGTGAAGAGCTGCATAACAATCACCACACCTTTGCTACGAGCGCGAAGTTATCAAACAAGTGGTACGAGTTTGATATTGGCTGGATGTATATCCAAATCATGAGCGCAGTTGGTTTGGCTACCGTGAAGAAGACTCCACCTAAGCCCGTTCTCAGTGATTTGCGTCCTGCCGATCAAAACACTCTGGAGGCCATCATAGCGAACCGTTATGAAATCATGGCGCGCTATAGCAAGACCTTGCGTAGTTTCTTTAGCAATGAAGTACAGCACATGCAGGTCTTAGCATCCCACTTAAGTGATGCCCGTACTTGGCTAGTCAAAGACGAATCTCGTTTAACAGGGCAAGAAAAGGCAAAACTAGAAGAGTTGATGGCGAGTAATGCTCAGTTACGCAAAATGATTGAGATGCGCCGTGATCTACAGGCTATCTGGGGCCGCTCCAGCTCTACTAAGGAGCAATTACTTTCTCAGCTACATACTTGGTGCCAACGCGCTGAAGAGAGTGGCTTAAGTAGTCTGCGCGAGTTCTCTTTGAGATTGCGTCGTTACGCATAAATAAAGAATAAAAAAAGTAAGCCCAGGAAATTCTAGGCAATAAAAAACCCGCTGATGCAGCGGGTTTTTTATTTGCTGAAATAAGTATTAAATAAAAAGGAAATAAATACCTTACTTCAACTTTGTTTCTTTGTAAGCAACATGCTTGCGAATAGTTGGATCGAACTTCATGATCTCCATTTTCTCAGGCTTGGTACGCTTGTTTTTTGATGTTGTGTAGAAGTGACCAGTACCTGCTGATGACTCTAACTTGATTTTCTCTCTGCCGCCTTTAGCCATTTGTGCGCTCCTTAAATTTCGCCACGTGCACGCAAATCAGACAACACAGCATCGATGCCGTTCTTGTCGATTACGCGCAAACCAGCATTGGTTAAGCGCAAGCTAATCCAACGGTTTTCAGATTCAACCCAGAAACGACGGTTTTGCAAATTCGGCAAAAAGCGACGCTTCGTTTTATTGTTTGCATGGGATACATTGTTGCCAACCATCGGCTTCTTCCCAGTGACTTGGCAAACTTTT
>Ga0214171_1000511_pt1 | contig 13189 bp, 13 predicted proteins | sample TroBogEpilimnion_40_FD_153009 | JGI IMG/M metagenome (GOLD analysis project Ga0214171, IMG submission 153009) | Freshwater microbial communities from Trout Bog Lake, WI - 02JUL2007 epilimnion | ecosystem: Environmental > Aquatic > Freshwater > Lake > Epilimnion/Euphotic zone | place: Trout Bog... | reverse complement strand
GTCTTTGTAGACATGTGTTTCCTTTCAAGAAAACAGTCGAGTGAAAGAATTTCTCCCTCTCGGCTTGGATAAAAACTGCCCTCTCATAGGTAATGAGAGGGCAGTTTGGGGGAGGGATTGTGTTCTATATAGAAATCTGTATAGTTTCTGCATGAATCATTTATCTGGCGCAAAGACTCTTTCGATCACCGAGGCGGCTTTGAAGGGCGTCTCGGGAGTTGTCGGATTGGTTGAAGAAGGCCAAGCCTTGATTCTCGAAAGACACGGTCGCCCTGTTGCCACCGTGCTCAGTATCGCTAAGGCTGCCGAACTCGAAGAGTATGAGCAGGATTTACGTTCACTGGCTCTTGTCTTAGTAAGGGCTGCCACCGATAGCGGTGAGCGATTTACTCTGAACCAAGCTATGGAGTTGGCCGGGGTTACACAGAGCGAACTCGATGCCATCTCCTGGGATCATCCAGATCTCGATACTGATCTAGAAAATGAGTGATCGGGCAATCACCGGCATTCACTTCACGGCTCCCGCGATTGAAGATTTGCTTGGGCTCAAAAAGCGACACCACACCGTTTTAGCCTTGGTTTTTAAAAAACTCCACTACTTGTCTGCCAATCCAGGTGCAGGGCTTCGACTTGCTGGTGATCTCTCAGAGTTCAAAAAAGTTACTGTCAGAAATCGAGCGTGGCGGATTGTCTATAAAGAGCGATTGTCCGCCGATGGATTGATTCTTGAGATTGCTGAGATTTGGGGAATCGGAGCACGATCTGAAAGCGCGATCTACGAAGAAGTTCGACAAAGAATTAAGGAAATTCCGGCTGGCCCGTTGACTGTTTCACTCTATGACGTGCTCTTGATGTTGCAGGAGCCTAAATTTTCATTGGCGGCTCCAGCCACCTCTCCGAGAGAGCCAGTCCCTGCGGCTCTTAGATCGCGTCTCATAACGGAAATGGGTTTGAGCGATTCTTCCCTCATCGGAATGAGCGCGACAGAGGCGCTTGAGTTGTGGGAGCGCCATATTCGAGGGTGATAGCAGGGACCCTAGTTAGGTCGTGACTGGTTGTGGTTGGTGTTTGGGTGCAAATTCCCGGAGGTGCTTAGTAATCTTGAGGCATGGCTTCAGCATCGAAAAAGCAGATGAAAAAGGCGGCGGTCGCAGATGAGACCCGCCAAGCGATGAACTGGTTGGTCTGGGGTGGGTCGCTGGTGACTCTACTTTTCTGGACCACGCTCAACGACCCCTTTAACGCCCCTAAGAGCTGGATATTGGGCGTGGGCGGACTTTGGTTGCTTGGTTGGATCGGATATCAAGTTAAAGGTGCGATTAAAAATCAGGTTCTACTGATCGCCTCTGTGCTGGCTGGACTCTATGCGTTCTTCTTTATTGTGGCGTGGTTGTTTACTGACAATAAGTACATCGGGTTTTTCGGCGACTACCAGCGCCGCACCGGATTGTTGTCATATCTCTGTTTGATTATCTTTTTGATTGCTACCTCTTATTTAATTCGTATCGGAAGTGTTGCACGATTAGAACGCGCCGCTGTGATCGTTGGGTTTATTACAGGATTCTACGGGCTGCTCCAGCACTACAACGCTGACTTTGTGAAGTGGAACAATCCATACAACTCTGTCTTGTCGACACTAGGTAATCCAGACTTTGCAGCTGCAGTGATGGCGATCTTCTTAGTTGTTTCATTCGGTGTTGCAATTCAAATGAAGCAACCACTGTGGTTGCGTGGGCTCGCTGGTGTCAACGTTGTTTTGTTGTTGGTTGTTATTGTCTTCTCTCAGGTGCGCCAAGGATTGTTGGCTGGTGCACTTGGTGTAGCAATCGTAGTAATTGTGTGGGTCTGGCAGCGACAGAAGATTGCTGCGTGGGTATTGACCGGACTAGGACTTGTTGGTGGCTTGCTTGGTGTTGCCGGCATGCTCAACATGGGACCACTGACTAAGTATTTCTACAAAGTCTCTGTGACCTATCGTGGTGACTACTGGCGCGCAGGCTGGAATATGTTTGTGCATCATCCGTTGTTTGGTGTGGGACTTGATCGCTTTGGCGCGTACTTCCGCCAGTATCGCGACGCTACCCAGGTGGCTCGTCGTGGTCCAAACATCATCTCTAATGCAGCCCACGATGTGCCTGTGCAGCTTGCCTCTACAGGTGGAATCTTTGTCGTTCTCGCCTTCTTGGCACTGACTTTCTTCATCTTGTGGCGCGGTATTGTCGCTTTGCGTAAGACTTCCGGTGCAGATCAGATTGTTGTTGCGGTGATCTTCGGTGCATGGGCCACGTACGAGGCGCAGTCACTTATCTCTATCGACAACCTCGCTATCGCCATCTGGGGTTACATACTCGGTGGAGCTGTTATTGGCATCTCGGTATTGCCGGGGACCGAAGTGAAGGTTGCTCAGGCAACAAATACACATATTGTGCAGCCGCTTGTTTCTTCGGTGCTTGCACTACTGATGCTTATTGTTGGAATTCTCTTCTTCGAATCAGAGTCAGCGATGCATACACTCGCTGGTATTGCGATTCCAAAGCAACAGAACCAGCTTGCTACATATGAACAATATGCTCTCAAGCCACTGGGCTATGGATTTAAGGAACCAAACTTTGAGGTCACTATCGCAGGTGATCTAGCAGGAGCTGGATTCGCGCCAAACGCTATTACGCAATTGCAAGGCGTGATTAAGAGCGATCCACATAATTATGATGCCCAAGATATGCTCTCGCGCATCTATGAGTTCCAGAAGAATTATGGCGCTGCTATTCCTATTCGCCAGACTATGGTGAAGGAAGATCCATTTAATAAGACTTTGGCGACACAGCTCAGTACTGATATTTCTTCAGCCACACCTTCAGTGAAGAAGTAGCATGAAAGTATCTGTTGTTGGTCAGGGCTATGTCGGGCTGCCACTAGCAATTGCTGCCGCCAATGCGGGGCATGTGGTGGTGGGGATCGACACCAATCCCGATTTAGTTGCATATTTGGCTAGTGGTCGATCACCAATTAGAGATGTGGCTGATACTTTCATAAGTAGCGTCTTAGGCTCGTTTTATAGCGTGAGCACTACCTATGGCTCTATTGGGTCATCAGATGTCGTGGTGATCTGTGTACCGACACCTCTGGATAGCTCGCATGAGCCTGATCTGAGTGCGCTTACCTCTGCGCTGGGCTCTGTTTCATCCGAGCTTTCGGCGGGCACTCTGGTGATTATCGAATCTACAGTTGCGCCAGGAACAACGCGTGGGCTGGTTGCAGATATTTTGAACCAAGCTGGCGTGGGATACGAGTTGGCATATTCACCAGAGCGAATCGATCCAGCTAACAAGACCTGGAATGTCACCAATACGCCTAAGCTTGTTGCAGGAATTACCGATAGCGCACGAGATAGTGCCCTGGCTTTCTATTCTTCATTTGTTTCTTCAGTCTCAGTCGGTAGCTCTGTCGAGGTAATCGAAACAGCAAAATTGTTAGAGAACAGTTTTCGACTTGTGAACATCTCATTTATTAATGAGATCGCGGGATTTTGTTCCAAACTAGGGATCGATGTGAGAGAAGTGATCGAAGCTGCAGCGACCAAGCCATATGGCTTTATGCCCTTCTATCCAGGTGCTGGAGTAGGTGGACATTGCATTCCCGTCGACCCGTCTTACTTAGCGGCAGCGGCGCGAACCGTGGGTGCACCGATGCGCTTTATTGATCTGGCCAATGATGTGAATCTCTCGATGCCCTCCTACTTTGTTGGGGTCGCAAGCGGAATGCTGGGATCACTTGTGGGTCGCAAAATATTGGTCGTGGGAATTGCGTATAAGCCAGATGTGGCTGATGTGCGCGAAACCCCTGCCGCTGGGTTGATCTCGCTGCTTCGCAAAGCTGGAGCGCTGGTGAGCTGGCACGACGAATTAGTGGGCACCTGGAACGGGGAGCTGACATCACCACTTTCTGGGGGCTACGACTTGGCGATATTGGTCAATCCTCATACAGGCACTGATCTAGGCTTACTTGGAGATACCCAAATCCTTAATACACGTGGTGGTTACTAGTGAAGTATTTAGTTACAGGCGGCGCCGGCTTTATCGGTTCTCACGTCACCGATGCGCTGATTGCGCGCGGGGATAGCGTGATCTGTCTCGATAATCTATCGACCGGCAACTCTCATAACATCGAGCATCTGGTAGGCAATCCTTTATTTGAATTTATCTCGGGCTCAATCCTGGATGTCGGTTTGGTCGATAGCGTTGTGGCGCGAGTGGACCATGTCCTTCATTTTGCTGCAGCCGTTGGCGTGTTCACGATCGTGGATAAGCCATTGGAATCGCTGATTACTAATCTGCGTGGGACTGAAAATATTTTAGAAGCCGCCCACAAATACAGCGCCCAAGTTCTGATCGCATCGAGCTCTGAGGTCTATGGCAAAAATGGTGGCGGCCCCCTCAACGAAGAGTCCGACCGTATCGTGGGCTCTCCGCTCAAGAGTCGTTGGTCGTATTCAGAAGCCAAAGCGATCGATGAGTCGATGGCCTATTTTTATTATCAAGAAAAACGTTTAGCAGTTCGCCTGGTGCGTTTTTTCAATACAGTCGGACCACGACAACTGGGTCACTACGGAATGGTTGTGCCGCGCTTTGTTTCGGCAGCGCTAGCGAATGAACCGCTGACTGTGTACGGAAGTGGATCGCAATCTCGCTGCTTCTGCCATGTTTACGATGCAGTGGCTGGCGTATTGGCTGTGATTGATTCTGACGCAACCTTGGGTGAAGTTTTTAATATCGGCAACGATGATGAGATCACGATCGAAGATTTGGCACGGGAAGTAATCGAGCAGACTGGCTCTTCGAGTGTGATTGAGAAAGTCTTGTACGAGAAAGCCTATGCACCAGGATTTGAAGATATGCAGCGCCGGATTCCAGATATCACCAAGATCAAGCGGACAGTGGGCTGGAGCCCGAAGCGTGACCTAAGCATCATTATTAGCGATATCGCCGAATTCCTTAAGACCGCACATTAATGAGCATCATCTACACTAGGTACTATGTCTGAGACGGGTGCGATGCAGGTCTATGACTCAAGCATCCGCCAAACCCCAGTAATCTCCCAAGTCAGAGCAATCTGGGAAAACCGCGGGCTCCTACGCCTCCTTGTCGTTCGTGACCTGACTGTCCGCTACAAGCGCTCGGTCATCGGCGTCTGGTGGTCTCTGCTCAACCCACTCTTCACAACCGCCGTCATGTACTACGTCTTTAATACAGTCTTTAAATCCAAGCTCCCCGGCGGGGCACCATTCCTGCCTTACCTGCTCTCGGGCGTATTGCTCATGACCTTCTTCAACCAAGGCCTGACTATGGGCGCAGACTCGGTAGCAACTGGCGCTGGTGTTCTCACCAAGGTCTATGTGCGACCAGAAATTTTTGCAGCATCCGCCGCTATCTCAAGCGCTGTCAATTTCATTATCGGTTTAGCGCCGCTCACCATTGTCCTTGCGATCTACCGCAAGACTCCGACCTGGCACTTCCCGATGGCGATCCTTGTGATTGGTTGCATGATTTTATTTACAACCGGTCTCTCACTTCTTCTTGCCATCGCCTATATCAATTTCGATGATTCTAGATCTCTGATCAACATTTTCTTGATGGCGCTGCAATACATGACGCCAGTCTTTTACCCAATCAGCGTGCTTGGACCTCATACTCGCGATGTCATCCAACTCAACCCGCTAGAATCTTTCTTGCAGATCTTCCGCCACGAATTTGGCAATGGCGGAGTCTCGACCCTCTTTAACTGGGAGATGATGTTTGCGTCATCGGTCATTGCATTCTTTGTTGGCTTCTATGTATTTATGAAGCGCTGGCCGAAATTGATGGCAAAACTATGAGCAACGAAAAAATCGTCGAAGTCACCGACGCAAAGCTGGCTTACCGTCGCACACGTCACCGTGTCTCATCCCTCAAGCAGACTGCGATTGACACCATCAAGCGCCGCATGTCGTACGAAGAATTCTTCGCGCTCAACGGTGTCTCATTCGATATCGCGCGAGGCGAGACAGTCTCGGTTATCGGTCGCAATGGAGCCGGCAAGTCCACACTTCTTAAAGTCGTGGCGCGAGTATTGCCACCAACCTCTGGTCGCGTGATTGTTCGCGGACATGTAGCCCCGATGATCGAACTCGGCGCGGGCTTTAACCCAGAGCTCACCGGCGCTGAAAACATCGTTATGTATGGCACGCTGCTTGGCCGCACCCCGAAAGAGATGCGCGGACGCATCGAAGCGATTGCTGATTGGGCGGGGCTGAGTGAGCATATGGATATCCCGATCCGCGCCTACTCCTCTGGAATGACAGCCCGATTGGCTTTCGCCACAGCAACCGATGTGACCCCAGACCTGCTGCTGATCGATGAGATTTTGTCTGTCGGAGACGAGGATTTTCGCGACAAATCAAAGGCCAGAACAGAAGAGATGATGAATAGCGGCTGCGCAGTGCTGCTGGTTTCGCACGATTTAGAGACTGTGCGCAAGATGTCATCGCGCGCAATTTATTTGGAACACGGCCGTCCAAAAGCATTTGGCTCACCCGATGAAGTCATCGAAACATATTTAGGGGATGTGCACCATTAAGGTTTTACATATCATCGCTCGAATGAATGTTGGCGGTACTGCTCGCTATGTCAGTGAAGTAGTCGATGCTATCCCGGGAAGCGTGCTTGCCACCGGCTATGTCCAAGGCGCTGAAATCGAAGATAGTTCTGTCTCGGCCGTCAAAGTAATTCGCATTACACACATGGGTCGCAAGATCTCACCATTGAATGATCTGCGCGCGCTGGTTGAGATCTACAAAGTCATCAAAGAGTTCCAGCCAGATATTGTCCATACTCACACCTTCAAAGCTGGCTTACTTGGTCGTTCGTTGCCTGGCGGCCACTACAAGCGCATCCATACATTCCACGGGCATCTCTTTGCGGATCAATCTTTTTCTACACTCGCTAAAGAGTTCATCACGATCTCTGAAAAGTTATTGGCCAATCGTTGCGCGCTGCTTATTACAGTAGGCGCAAAAGTTGGAGAAGAGTTGCGCGAGCAAGAGATTGGGCTTGATCAAGATTGGATCTCGATCCCACCTGGAGTCAACGCGCTGCCTCACCACGAAAAATTAGCTGCGCGCACCGAACTCTTGTTGCCACACGATGCCGTCTTGGTTGGTTGGATGGCGCGAATGACATCTGTGAAAAATCCAGCACTATTGCTCGAAGTTGCTGCTCGACTTCCGGAAGTGAATTTTGTTATGGCTGGCGGTGGTGATCTTCTTGAGTCAATCAAAGCCAGTGCGCCTGCGAATGTACAAGTGATCGGCTGGAGCGACGCCCAATATTTCTGGTCGGCCGTTGATATTGCGATCTCGACCTCTGATAACGAGGGAATGCCAATTGCACTTATTGAGGCTCAGCTGGCTGGGCTACCTGTCATCGCAACCGATGTCGGCTCAAATGCCGAGGTTATAGAAGATGGCCAGACCGGGATCGTTACTTCGCGCAGCGTGGACGAATTGGTCGCTGCCGTAGCCCAATTGGTTGCGGATAAGGCACTTCGAACCGCCATGGGAGTGGCTGGAACGCAGCGCGCGCAGCGTGAATTCTCGATGCACCAGATGATTTCGGCTCACAAGCAGGCCTACGAGCGGGTGCTTGCTACCCGCCGCTAATCCTCGTGCTGCCATAAACTAGTAGCCCCCACACACCTAGCTCCCACTTTTCTCTCAGGAAAGCCCGATTACATATCCCCATGACAACGACCAAGCGTCTGGCACATCGCGCCGGTATCGGTGAGCGCTACAACGCCGACTGGGCCGCAATTGTCTTGGGCGTTGGCCTAGGCCTCACTGTCGCGATCGAGATCGAATCGATGTCTGCCTCTGATTGGCACGGGGTCTATCCCACCATCACATCTATCTCGCGTTTGGCTGCCCTGGTCGGCTCTTACTTCGCCCTGGTCGGCTTAGTCCTTGTGGCACGTATTCCGTGGATCGAACGCTCTGTCGGTCACGATCGCTTGGTGAGGTGGCATCGCAAACTTGGACCTTGGTCTTTGTATCTCATCTTCTTCCATGTCTTTCTTGTAGGACTTGGCTATGCCGGGGGAGATCGCGTCTCTATCGCGGTGGAACTCTGGCGCATGACAATTAAATATCCATGGATGATCGAAGCTGATGTTGCATTCGTCTTCATGATCGCGGCGGGAGTGAGCTCATACAAAAAAGCTCGCGCCAAGATGACGTATGAGACCTGGTGGAGCATTCACGCTCTGACTTATGCAGCGATCGCTCTGGGATTTATGCATCAAGTATTAACTGGGCCGATGTTTATCGGACACCCACTCAATAAGTATTTCTGGGAAGCTCTCTATATTGCATCAGCCGGTGTAATTGTTCTTTGGCGAATAGTGATACCAATCGTGCGCTCGCTGCGTCACGATCTAAAAATTGACCATGTCACGGTTGAGGGGCCGGGCATTGTGTCGATCGTGATGCGCGGGCGAAGCGTGGAGAAGCTTCGTGCCCAGGGTGGCCAGTTCTTTAGTTGGAGATTTCTCCAACGCGGACATCTTCTAGTGGCACATCCATATTCTCTTTCGGCCGCACCTCAGCAGGGATATATGCGCATTACCGTGAAAGAGCTTGGCGATCACTCTGGCGATGTCATCAATCTCAAGCCTGGCACCCGCGTATTTTTCGAAGGTCCGTATGGAACATTTGTTGCTGGCAAAGCATCGCGTGGCCATGTTGTTCTGATTGGTGGCGGAGTTGGAATCACACCACTTCGTGCGCTCTTAGATGAAGTTGATTACACCAAGGAAGTAGACCTGCTCTATCGCGTTCATAGCGAGGAAGAATTGATTTTCCGCAAAGAACTAGATTCGCTTGCACAACATCGTGGCGCACGTATTCACTACCTTGTGGGTTCGCGTAAAGAGCACCCGATGACTGCTGCATATATCTCGAAATTTGTCCCAGCTTTTGCTGATTCCGAAGTCTATGTCTGTGGTCCAAAGCCACTAGTAGAACGGGTCTTCCAATCAGCTAAAGATGCTGGTATTCCAAAAGATAAAGTACACACGGAGGAGTTTGAATTCCATGCTGTCTAAACGTTTTGCGCTGATCGTCGGCGGCACCATTGGTGGACTTGGCGCTGTAGTGTCTATTACGCCACCACAATTTGGTAGCTCAGGCGGTTTGAGTGGTGGTTCGCTCTCGGGTACTTCACTCTCCGGTTCTTCAAGCAGCGCAGCTGCTACAACCGCTCCTGCAGCAACGCCTGCTACAACACCTGCGCCAGCGACTACAACTACAACCACCACTACAACTACCAAGAAGAAGGCAAAGAAGAAGGCCGCAACTTCTACAACAAATTCTGCTGCATCAACGACATCCGCTAATGCAACAGCACAAACCGCGACTCCTGCACCCGCTGCAACAACGGCGCCAAAAGCTGCTAGTGGTGTTTCTGGAACATTTACTGGAGCAGCTGCTGATACTCGCTTTGGCCCAGTTCAAGTTCAAATCACAATCTCTAATGGCAAGATCACCAACGTCACTGCTCCGCAATATCCAACAGAATCTTTCCGCGACCAACAGATCAACGCGCAAGCAATTCCATATTTGATTCAAGAGACGTTGCAGGCACAGTCTGCAAATATCCAAGGAGTAGGTGGAGCTTCGTATACGTCCGAAGGTTTCTATCAATCACTCGTTTCTGCCCTCTCTAAAGCCGGTATGTCATGAGTGAACTGACTCGTGTCGCAGCGGAGATCGATGTCTGGGGAACAATCCTTTATGTAGAGGCAGCATCATCGAGTGTGGGTGCGAGTGAACTCAACGCTGGAATCGAAGAACTCAAGGTCTATGTGAAGAAGGTCGATGAGATCTTCTCGCCATTTAAATCCGAATCCGAAGTCTCCAAGCTACGTCGCAAAGAGATCGCTATCAGCGAGGCCAGCCCTGAGATGCAGGAGATCTGGCAGCTCTGCCTCACCGCCCGCGAACTGACGAACGGCGCGTTTGATCCATGGGCGGTCAAAAAGGGCTTTGATCCATCGGGATATGTAAAAGGTTGGGCCGCCGATCACTGCATCGCCATCCTTAAGAACCATGGCGCCGAGCATGTTCAGATCAATGCTGCCGGTGATCTCTCGCTCTTCGGTGGGGTAGAGCCAGGCCAGCCATGGTCGATTGGAATCCGGGATCCAGAAAACAAATTCAAGGTAGTCAAAGTCTTTGAGATCACCAGCGGCGCAGTTGCGACCTCTGGTCAGTACGAAATTGGTGCCCACATCATCAATCCGCGCGATGGCTTGATCGCTATCGGAGCGGCCAGTGCCACGGTTATGGGTCCAGACGGTGGATTAGCTGACGCCCTAGCCACAGCGCTCATGGTTGATGGCAAGGATGGTGCTGGGATTTTCATGAAGCCCGAGCTCAAGGAGTACTCGGCATGGGTGATCGAACGCCATAGCGATACGGCTTGGACTATCCCGCTAGATCGATAATCTCTCAGCCAATTTACAGGTGTATAACGGGTAGCAGTAGGAATTGGCCTCTACCTTTGGCCCATGAATAAATCGCGCATCCGAATTCTTATCGTAAATCTGGTGGTCGTTCTGATCGCTGCTGGCGTTGGTTATTGGGGCTGGAGTTCTCTTCATCCTAAAGCTGCTGCAGTAGCCGCACAGACCACAACGGCATCTGTTGCAGATGTTCAATCAACAGTTTCTGCTTCGGGAACAGTATTGAGCCCTGGTGACGTTGGAGTATCTCCATCGGTATCCGAGCCAATCACAAATATTTACGTAAAGGTCGGTCAGCACGTTACTGCTGGCACATTGATGGCGACTCTCAATTCTGTCACGCTTCTTGATGCGCTCAACCAAGCTAAAGCTCAGCTTGCAACTGAGCAGATCACATTTAATTCAGATAAGCAGGCTATCTCCAACGCACAACTCAACGTTGCGCAACAGATCAGCCTTAATGCAACAAACGAAGCAACTGATCAAACCAATGTCAGTGCAGCGCAACAAACACTGACAAACGATCAAACAACCGCGCAACAAAACGTAGCGGTCTATGCCTCGAACGTTGCTACTGCTAAGGCCGCACTCGATGCAGCGAATCTTAATTTCAATAACTACGAAGGCCTCTATGGTCCTTCTGGTATTACAGTGCCATTCTGCGAATCGATCGACACAATTAACTCGAACTGTACCCAATTGATTTCTTACAACGCTGCAGTCAATAGCGCGCAGACTCAATACAACAACTCTTTGATTACCCAGACTCAGGATCTTGCTAAGGATCAGCAGACAATCATCAAGGATCAGGCAGCGATTGCTTCTGCACAAACAACGCAATCAATCAACCTCAAGAAGGATGCCGCTTCACTCGTCTCTGCTCAGAACGCAGTCGTCTCAGCGCAGAATCAATTCGATCTATTTAAAGCACAAAATGGCATCGACTCGGATACCCCAAGCGCCACTGATTTCCAGGTCGCACAGTCTGCTATCGGCGTAGCGCAAAACAACTACAACCAGGCTTTCATAAAAGCTCCAGTAACAGGCGATGTTGCGTCTATCTCGGCTGTTGTGGGCCAAGTAGCCCCAACAACTACGGTTTCTACTATCGGTAGCGTCAGCGGATTTATCGTCCTCACTAACGTTGCTGGCCTCGAAGTCTCTGCTGGTTTCTCTGAATCAGATGCTGCGAAGATCAAGCCAGGCGAGGAAGTTTCCTACTCCTTCACCGCTCTTCCAAATGCGAATGCCACCGGAAAAGTTCTATCAGTGAACTTGCTCCCAACAACGTCTCAGAGCGCAACTACCTACACCGCATATTTCACAATCGATGGCACAGTCACTGGTCTTAAGCCTGGCATGACATCCACTGTGCAAGTTCTTGTCAACGATGCACCAAATGCACTCTCAGTAAATCCAGCAGCAGTCACTATCGCTGGATCATCAACCGGAGCTACTTCAACAGGCATCGTCAACGTTGTCACCACAAAGGCCGGCAAGCAGGTCTTAACTCCAACACCAGTTGTTGTCGGACTCGTTGGTGATTCACTCGATCAAATCATCTCTGGTATCAAAGCTGGAACAGTACTTGCTATCAAGTCAACGTCGACTGCAGTCGCATCTAACGGATTCCCAGCAACTGGAGTTCCTGGTGCTGGTGCTGGTGCAGCTGCAGCCCTCGGTGGCGGCGCAAGATTCGGTGGATAATGACAACAGTTATTGATGTCCAACATGCCGTTAAGCAATACGGCATGGGTGACTCCACCATTTATGCACTTGATGATGTGAATCTCAAGGTCGAAAGCGGCGAGTATGTCGCGATCATGGGTCCATCCGGTTCAGGAAAGTCGACGTTGATGAATATCATCGGCGCGCTCGACATCATGACATCAGGTGAGTACTACCTCGACGGAATCGAGATCTCATCGCTCAATGAAAACGGACTTGCGATCCTTCGTGGCCGCAGAATCGGATTCATCTTCCAATCCTTCAACTTGATCCCTCGGACAACTGCGCTCAAGAACGTAGAACTGCCAATGGCTTATCAGGGCATTAAGCCTGCCGAGCGCAGAATGCGTGCTCTAAAAGCCCTAGAAGTAGTGGGTTTGGCTGACCGCGTGGATCACGAACCAACTGAGCTCTCTGGCGGCCAGCAGCAGCGTGTTGCCGTGGCCCGTGCACTAGCGACCCGACCATCGCTCCTGCTCGCCGATGAGCCAACCGGTGCCTTGGACTCTAAGTCGACCTCAGACTTGCTCGATCTTTTTGATCAGATCAATGCCGCCGGTCGAACCATTGTTGTGATCACACACGAACAAGAGGTCGCAGATCGTGCCAAGCGAATTGTCCGAATGCGCGATGGCAAGATCATCAGCGATGAGCTCAACAAGGAGCGTGTGGCGTGAGTTTATTTGAGATCGTTAAGTTCGCCTTGCGCGGACTCACCATCAATCGTCTTCGCACATTCCTGACCACACTCGGCATCATGATCGGTGTTATGTCGGTTATCGTGCTTATTGCTGTTGGTAACGGTTCCGCAAAATCCGTGCAGGCATCACTCGATCGCCTTGGTACCAACTCCATCACAGTGCGCTCTGGTGCATCTGGCGGCTTTGGTCCTCGCTCTCGTGGTGTAGCA
>Ga0214171_1000509_pt1 | contig 13211 bp, 14 predicted proteins | sample TroBogEpilimnion_40_FD_153009 | JGI IMG/M metagenome (GOLD analysis project Ga0214171, IMG submission 153009) | Freshwater microbial communities from Trout Bog Lake, WI - 02JUL2007 epilimnion | ecosystem: Environmental > Aquatic > Freshwater > Lake > Epilimnion/Euphotic zone | place: Trout Bog... | reverse complement strand
TAGCCTGAAGTACTCACTAGCCTGAAGTACTCACTAGCCTGAAGTACTCACTAGCCTGAAGTACTCACTAGCCTGAAGTACTCACTAGCCTGAAGTACTTATAGATCGGAAGTCGTCATCATTTCAACGCAACAAATTCCCTAAACTGGAGCCTGCTGGCTGAAAATTTAGGTGTGAAAAGAGCCGGCAAGCACTTGTTGCCTCCGCCTCTCTTGCACTTTGAGGAACTGGATGGAAATATTTGAGTAAAGCCTTTAATACTCACCCAAATATCAAGGATCGGACTTTGAGATATTTACGCAAAGCTCTCAGTCTCCCGGGAGCGCAAGGATCAGACTTTGAGATATTTACGCAAAGTAATGAGTGATGCCAGACCAGAGAGGAAGAATCCGACGCCTAACAGCATTGCGGAAGCAGTCCATACATCTGACCACAGAAAGAATCGCGTAAATGACAGCAGCGGTGCCACCTTCGAATCGATAAGCGCCTTGAATCCAGAAAGCAAGCCAGTTGAAATTGCCCAACCTATGACCGCGGCAATCAAACCTTCGAGAAGAAACGGCAATTGGATCGAAAAGGACGATGCTCCAACGAGCTTCATAACGCCGGTTTCGCGGCGTCGATTAAACGCAGCCAATCGAAGGGTATTGCTGATGAGCAGCATGGCCGTCAAAATACTTACAACGCCGACCAACAAAGCTCCATCGCGAAGAACTCCGAGAAGCTTGAAGAATTTATCCAAAATCACACGCTCATCCTGAACCGTATCCACGCCTGGACGACCAGCAAAGGCACTTTGTACAACAGCAAATTGCGTTGGATCTTTAAGTTTTACGCGGAAACTTTCCGGCAATTGGTTTGGCGTGACGTTTTGCGCAATCGCCGAACCTTTGAATTGTTCTTGGAAATGCTGGTAAGCCTGCGTCTGGGATTCGTAATAAACCGTCTGAACGACGGGAAGTGCTTGAAGATCACTCTGAATTGAAGCTCGCTCAGCTGCAGTGACTGGCCCGCCGGCACACGAGGTTGACTCCGACAGTGCTCCGCACAAGAACACAGAGACTTCAATTTTGTTGTACCAATAATCTTTCATGACGCGTACTTGTGAATTTGCGAGCAAGCCGACGCCTAGAAGCGTAAGTGAGATTGCAACCGTGACAATCACGGCGAAGGTCATGGTCATGTTGCGACGTAGCCCAATGCGGACTTCGCTCCAAATAAATCCTGCGCGCATCGAATGCTCCCTATCTAGTACTCACGGACTGCTCACTGCTCACTGCTCACTGCTCACTGCTCACTGCTCACTGCTCACTGCTCTAAGAAGAAACCTTGTTCGACTTCGACCAACGAATCAAACTTATCCATGCCCGCGTGTCCGCGAATCGATACATGCGTGGGATTTCCAACTGAAGGAAATCAGCCCGTGTATCCATAAACGCCACGAACCTGGTCGCGAATAACGTGTCCGCCCTCAAGTTCGATCACGCGCTTACGCATCTGATCCACAATAGTCGAATCATGTGTTGCCATGAGCACAGTCGTGCCTTCGCGGTTAATCCGATCAAGCAATTTCATAATTCCGATACTTGTCGCTGGATCCAGGTTTCCAGTTGGCTCATCGGCAATCAAAATCATCGGCCGGCTCACATACGCCCGAGCGATAGCAACACGCTGCTGCTCACCACCGGAAAGTTCACTTGGTCTGCGATCGCCCTTTTCTTCAAGTCCAACAAGCTCCAAGACCTCTGGGACTTCACGATTAATCTCTTTTTGTGAATACCCTAAAACGTGGAGGGTGAACGCAACGTTCTCGGCCACCGTCTTGTTTGGAAGTAAACGAAAATCCTGAAACACGGTGCCAACCTGCCGGCGGAGTTCAGGGACCTTATGCGCTGAGAGGGAGCTGAGCTCTTTGCCAGCCACAATGATGTTGCCGGTCGTAGGTTGCTCCTCACGAAGCACGAGTCGCAGGAATGTTGACTTGCCAGAGCCTGATAGACCGACCAAAAAGACAAATTCGCCCTTAGTAATCTCCAAATCAACCCGATCAAGCGCAGGGCGCTCCTGTTTCGGATAGGTCTTGGTGACGTTCTCAAATTTAATCACCAACGCAGTTTAGTTAGTTGGAGTGCAAATACGGGGTGCGCACACACCATTCTGGCTGTGAAAATCTGCATAAAAGGGATATTTGGGCTGGAACTTCGTTGGTGGACCGAAAATATTTAAGCGCATGCCGCCTAGTGTGGTGTTAGTCGCCACGCTCACGACTCATGCGCCAGCGAATTCCCGCCTCGATAAAGCCATCTAGGTCGCCATCCAATACGCCAGCCGGATTTCCAACTTCGTAATCCGTGCGTAGATCTTTAACCATTTGATAAGGCGCGAGCACATAGGAGCGCATCTGATTTCCCCACGACCCTGAATTGTCGCCCTTGAGGGCATCAATTCGCGCACGCTCTTCTTGGCGGCGGCGTTCGAGCAACTTAGATGCAAGCACTGCCATCGCTGTCGCCTTATTTTGAATTTGGGATCGCTCGTTCTGACATGAGACAACAATCCCCGTTGGAATGTGGGTAATACGTACAGCTGAGTCGGTGGTGTTAACGCCTTGGCCACCTGGGCCAGAGGAACGATAGACGTCCACGCGAATCTCTTTTTCATCGACTTCAAGATGGTCGCTCTGCTCAACAACCGGAACAACCTCGACACCAGCGAAAGACGTGTGGCGACGGCTCTGGCTATCAAAGGGTGAAATACGCACTAAGCGATGTGTTCCCTGCTCAACCGAGAGAGTGCCGTAGGCATAAGGCGCGCTCACTCGAAATGTCGTCGATTTGATGCCCGCTTCTTCCGCGTAGGAAGTTTCAAGCACATCAACCTTGTAGGAATGGCGCTCGCAATAACGCAAATACATGCGCATCAACATTTCGGCCCAATCGGCGGCCTCTACTCCGCCAGCCTCGGAACGAATTGTTACTAATGCATCGCGCTCGTCGTACTCCCCGCTCAACAAAGTTTGAACTTCCAAATCGCGAATCGACTTCGTGACAGCATCTAATTCTGCGCCTGTATCAGCTAGCGCTTTTTCGTCGCCCTCTTCCTGAGCCAATTCCAATAAGACTGGAACATCCTCAAGGTGTCTGCGGATGGTTTGGACACGATTGAGGGTTGCCTGAACTCGAGAAAGTTTGCTTGTGACGACTTGCGCTTTATCTGGGTCATCCCAGAGGTCCGGCGCGCTTGCCTCGGCCTCAAGGGATATCGCATCCGCCTTGAGCTTGGGAAGATTCAGAACTTTTTCAATACTTACGAGGGTTGCGTCCAGCGCCTTCACCTCAAGTAAATATTCGCGCGCAGCCATGGACAGAGTCTATCGGAGAGAAGCGAGCCGTTCCCCCTCGGGTTAATCGCGTTTGTAATCCGCCATTTCACTCATTGAGAATTCCCTTGCATGAACCCAGTGTCTAGCGTGATCCACCAATAATAGAGGTCGCTGAAATCGACGCAGAAATCATTTCGGTGGAGGAATTCATACCCAGCGGCAATACGACTGCAGGTGCTATTTGTGCAGAAATGGTTGCGGTTACTTCGTCATTGACGCAGTTCCAGGCATTAAGTGCAACGGATTGCCCCCGCAAGCGCATTGAATTCATTGCGCTCTCAAAGTTGATTGCTGCCGAATTGCAGTCAATTGGTACGCGAAATACCGAACCATCGCCAAGTGCATCGTCGGCTGTTCTATCCCCTGAGTAATAACGTGTAAGGGAAAGCGTATGCGCTGCATCCGTGATTGCCACTTCGCCAATATTGATGAGCTGGCGCTTAGCCAAAAAAGCATCCGAAACATTCACCGTCGCAAAAGAGAAAACCAGCAGTAAGAGAAATAGGGTAATTATCAGGATAGACAAACTGCCGCGATCGTCGCTCAAATATAATTTTGCTACATCAATACTTCTTCGAATTCTGACTCGTGATCGAATTTTGACTCGTGATCGAATTTTCATTCACCGCCACGCATCAACAATTTGGGTGTCCGAAGCAGAAAAAATTTGACTCTGAGTGGAGAGAAATCTAAAAATGCCGGAGAGGCTCGTCGGAGCCCTGACAATGGTCGCAGTAACTTGCACACGTGAATTTGGCGTCAGACAAGGTGTGGCTTGGCAAGTAACAGAAATTGCAGGAGTTTCCTGTACGCCTTGAGGGCGAAGAATATTGATTTCGAAGCTGTTCACGACTGCGTCTATTCGGGCCGATTCATATTCGGCACTGGGGCTTGTGATGTACGCCCGAGCCGTTTGTCGCGCAAGTTCGTTGAGATCTGAGAGCACCGTAGAGGATTGATAAATTGCAGAAAGGTAGATCACGATAGGTAGGAAGAGCGGGATCGCCAAGATGACAAACTCAACGACCGCACTTCCGGAATCATCGCTCAGTGCTTTGAGTGCAAGCGAGGTCTTCGCTGCCTTCACCTCCCTCACCTCCCTCACCTCCTTTACGGCCGTCACATCTTTCTTTGCCGTCACATCTTTCTTTGCCGTCACATCTTTCTTTGCCGTCACTGCATTGAGTGCCTTAAGTGCTTTCATGGACCACCTTCCTGTTAGGCAAATCGAAGGAAAAGTGATCGAAAGAGAGGGGCGTAGAACCGTTGGGAAACAAAATGGAGTAAGCCTCTTGGGTGTGATCCTCACTCCTGAACCGCAAGTCCTGAGCTCGCCATGTGGTCACCCTCGGGAAGCAGTGGGCTAATGGATGGCAGACCGTTCATGGCCGTACCCAAATCCAACGAGCCTCCTCCTGGCAATGGGATTGCAGTAACCGATCCGACATTTTGCATTTCACTCGCAAACCCCTCCATAAACGGATCAGTTGAACCGGATGAGGAGCCCTGAGTTAACGCATCACTCGTCGCCATACCCATGGCCTGTCGAGCAACAATGCCCTGTGTCATTTGATCTGAAGTAACTCGACCGTAAACCCCAAGCCCGAGTTGCATGACGCTCAAGAAGAGAAGCATCAATGGAATTATAGTCAGGGCGCTTTCGACATTGCCACGTTCAGACTTCAATACTGAATTGAAACGTGGCCCGACTGCCTCAGAGCGGATCCATCGCGATGGAATTTTCAACGAATGCCGTTCATGGACTCGAGCGAGGAACGCAGGATTGATTCGATTTGCGGCGCCGCTAGTGTCCAGATGCCCGTAACCAATCCAGTTGTCATGAGAACCACCAGAACCCAGCCGGGCACATCGCCTCGCTCATCACTGAGAATCTGCCAGGCAGACTTCAGTTGTCGGCCTATAGCAAGCTCCAGTTGAAGTTGCTTATCCCGCAACCTTGATGTTCCAATCATTTACTTCTCCATTTCATAGGTATGTTTATTTAAAATTCTTTGTTTGATAAATAAAAGACACTCACGTGGAACAAATTTAAACAATCAAGAATTTGTGCCATACGTCTTCTGGTCCTTACGAAGCTATGCCTCCGAGCCATCGATCCTCAAACCTCCGTGGCGCTCGCCATTGACTCGTCACAATCCCTTGGCATCCACCATCCACTCATCACAAACCCACCGCACGGCCAAGCGAAAAGTACGAAGGCCACAATGCAAATAAGACTGAAATTGGCAGAATGAGGAAGACAACAGGGATCATCAATCCAATTTCTGCTTTGCCGGCAGCCTCCATTAGTGCGACTTTCTGCTCTTGCCTGACTTCTTCTACCTGGCGACTCACGACTTCCAGCAAAGGCGATCCGCGCTCAACCGCAATCATGAGCGAGTCGCAGAACCTGCGCACCATTGGAGAGGCAATTCGACTGCTCAGCACGTCGAGTGACTGAGCAAAACTTGCACCATGTCTAATATCAGAAACTGCCTCCCTCAAAATCAAAGCAAACTCACCTGTTACCCGTTCGCTTATATGCAAGAGCGCTGTAGCCGGACTTTGGTTAGCAGATAAGAGAATTGCGAATAGCTCGACGACCATTGGGAATTCGCGCTCGATGAGAACACGAGATTTCTTCGATGCCGAGCGATATGCGTAGTTGCCATAACTGCTGAGTACGTCAGTGTGAAATTCTTGCCACAAGGTGATACATGCAAAACCAACGATAGGTGCAACCATGAGTAAGACTAAGAAGGCTCTCATGCGTGATTACTGCGAGCTTTTTCAAAATTTCCAACCGCAGCTTGTCCACGATTGAGCCCGTTCGACACCTTCCTCGCAACACTCTTATGTTGATTCCTTGCATTCCGCCAACGTTGATTGCCTGCAACACTCGTTCGTTGATTGCCTGCAACACTCGTTCGTTGATTGCTTGCATCACGATTATGTCGATTGCTTGCATCACGCTTATGCGGATCATTCTCACCATTGAATATTCTTGGAATCTCGGGAATTCTGCCCACACGACCCATCCAAAAATATGCGGCAAGGCTCATAATCACTCCAGTAATCAAAATGGCAATCCCCGTGGGAGTTGAAAATGCCGCCAACGTAGATGGTTGGGCAGACAAGATCGCAAGCAATATCCAAGGTGCAACCGCAGCAACAATTGCTGAATTCTTAACCCACCCAAGTTTTGCTCGAATCTCACCTCGAACCGCGATATCGCTGCGTATAAAGTCACCCAGCGTTCGCAATGTCAAAGCTGTGTCGCGACTTCCGGTTCCTCTCGCAAAATCAAGGACTTCACAGACCTGATCTGCGACGGGGTCATTAAATTCAGCTTTGAGCGATTTAAAGACGGCACTTATCTCCATCCCGCCTCGTAAATCTCTTTCAATTGCTACGAATATCGGACGAGAGACTTCTGGGCCACGATGAGCGAGCGAGGTGAGCGTTTCGGCGATTGAAAGTCCAGATCGAAGTCCTGAAATCATGTGATCGAGAAGCTCTGGCCAGATATTCGCTAAGGCATTTTTTCGCTTTTCAATTTTTCGCTTTGAGATCATCAACGGGACGGCGGCTCCCAGGAATGCAAATGGGACAGCCAAAGTTTTCGAGCCGAGAATGAGCAGTGCGAAACAGAACGCACCCGCCATGGCGATGAGAATTTGTCCAGGTTTGGCGCTCAAATCTGGAGCTAAGCCTGGGCTCATCTGAGCGCGCGAGCTTGCGTCAACGTACGAGCTCACCTTTGTGAGGGTAATTGTTTGCACGTTAGTGCGCGAGTTTGCGGGCACGTTTGCGCCCGAGTTTGCGGGCAAATCTCTCATCGAGATCGCCCTCCCCCAAATTTTGTGCGGCTTTCGCTGCGCGATGATTTCGGTTCGGCACCTTGGTAGCGTTCGTCGTCCATCAAAATCCACGGACGATGAACTGGCTGGGACTGCGAACTGCCCACAGTGTCCAAAGTGTCCGCAATCTCTTCAAACACCTCGCTCTTTCCTTCATACGCAGGTGGTTCCTGGAAGTTGCGTGGTTCGTTGCGTGGTTCGTTGCGTGGTTCGTTGCGTGGCGGCAACGCTCGCGGAGCTAAGGCATTACGTCTCGTGGATTCAGATATGCCTCCATGTCGACCCTGGAGCCCTTGATTTCGCGACAGTTCGATCTTCGCCAAATCCGGACGTTGAGTGCCGCCGACACCGGCCTCTGTACGTTGAGGGCTGCCGGCATCGATCTTTGTGAGCTGATCATCAACGTCAAGACCTGGGACTTGATCTTCTAGGCTCTTACTCTTCTTTCGAGCCCGAGGCGAGAGTTCAGCATTTTTCTCACGCAATCGACTTGATTCAGGTTCACTCTTATCGCCATCACGCACCAACATGCGCGAAACATTTGCCCCCTGCACCAATCGAAATGGGTCAAGCAGACCACGCTCATAATGCCCATCTGTGAATGTGAACAGCGGCTCGATCTCCACTCGGTCATTTTCGATTCGCCCTGTGACATGAGCTATTTCAACAATTCTTCGTTCTCCACTTTCCCTCAAAATTGTCGTATGAACGACCAAATTGATAGTGGACGCAACAATGGGGGCAACAAACTGATACGAGATATTTTCACCCGCCAAAAGTGGAAGTGTCTGCAATTTTGCAATCGCATCGCGAGCGGAATTGGCATGAATCGTTGCCATTCCAGGCAATCCAGAATTCAGGGCAATCAATAGATCCAACGCCTCTGCTTCGCGAATCTCGCCCACCACAATTTGGGACGGACGCATTCGCAGCGCTTCTTTAATAAGTTTGCGCAAAGGAATTTCGCCCTCGCCCTGCAAGTTCGCAGGACGCGTTTGCAGAGCTACACAATCTGGCAATTTAGGCCGTAGCTCAAATACTTCCTCGATAGTGATAACTCTGTTATGAAATGGAGTTGTGCTCACTAGTGCATTGAGCAAAGTTGTTTTGCCAGCCTGAGTAGAACCACTCACCAAAATATTCATTCCGCTTGAAACAGCTTGCTGCAAAAAATCGGCCATCTCGGGCGACATCACATTAATGAGGGCTAAATCCTGAAGTGACTTACCTCGAATAAGATGCTTTCGAATATTCACAGCCCAATGCGTTGCCGTAACCTCTGGTATCGCAACGTGGAGCCGACTTCCATCCGGCAAGCGCGCATCAACAAACGGATGCGAAAGATCCAGGCGTCGACCTCCCCACATAAGCAGGCGTTCCACAAGGTCCCTCACCTCTTGTGAACTAAGCACAACATTGGTTAGTTGACTCACGCCCGCTCGTGCGATGAAGACTCGGTGTGGTGAATTGATCCACACCTCTTCAATGGTTGGATCAGCCATTAAATCCGCCAACGGCCCAAACTCCGAATAGTGAGCCGAGGTCATCTGATCGAGTTGGCCCAACTCTCCAGAATCCAGCAGACCTCCAGATGTTCTGGCCATCGTCGTTACCTCTTTCTCATTCGGTAGTTGCGTTCCAGTGATCGATTTCTTGAATTTCTGCTCAGTCTCTCTTGACTGAGCAGACGGAACGACTCGAGCAGTTGGACTTGAACTGTTTGCCCAAAGTGATCCTGTCCTGGCCGATCGACTCAAGCCGATCGACTCAAGCCGATCGGTTCAAGCAGATCGGTTCAAGCGGATCGACTAGAGCGGATCGGGTCAAGAAGATCGGTTCAAGCACATCGACTGATCCAGTTCTGCTAACCCATGGCTCGGGCAAGTGGGGTAAGCAAAGCGTTTACGCTGACAATGACACCCGGGTCAAGAAAGAGCCTGGGGATAACTAGCGATTGTGGATAAAGCCACCTAATCCTTGAGGGGCAAGTTAGGATCACATCATGGTTAATCGGCGTGCGGATAAGCGCAATAAACGCAATAGGTGCACTAAACGCAAAGTGCAAAAATATGCGTACGCGGCAACAGCTCTCGCTACAACACTCTTGTTGAGCGCGTGTGGACCGGTGCCCGGAGATGTCCGTCCCGATAACTCAAACCTCATCGCAGGTATCAATTTGCTTGTGAACAATTTTGAGCAAAAGCATCCCGATCTCGTCAATTGGAATGACGCCGCAGTTAAGCAGCAACTCAAGGGCTTCATTCCGGCTGGAGAAGATACCGATGCGGGTTGGCTGCTCAAATGGCCAAATGCAACACCAGGTGAATTGACTCAAGTAATCGTTCCATGGGCCTTACTTGGACAATATCCAAATAATCCGAAACCTCTTGGGTATAGATATCAAGGAGGAACAATTCTTCCTCAATCAACTATCGGTGATATCACCAGCGTTATTTATAAAACCGAGACTCAAGGCGATCAATATTTTGCTGCTGTAGTTAATGTACGCGCCTCGAAGAGTAATCCACAGTGGATTATTTTTAGCACAGCCCCCTACCTACCCGTGACTGACCCTGCCTACGGTTTCGCTACTGTTGTTAATAAGCAGTGGACGATTACAGATTTTGGAACCGCCAATGTTGGATGCGGAAAAGTTCCCACCGAAGTGGAGAGTGAGTTCGGATTTAAATGTTAAATCGCAACGCTTCTTTTGATAAATCTCAATGGGAAATTTTTCTTAAGCGAAAAACGTCAAAAGCAAGTGCGATTGCAACCACCGGAATTTTACTTGCCGCAGTTGTTGGACTGGCGGCGTGCGGTGCTGTTGGTCCTTACTCGGAAAGCACTGGACTCCCCAATCCTGCTTTCACTCCCGGATTCCTTAATCCAGCAGTAACACAAAACAATATCCACTCAAATATATGCATTGGTGGCTGGACTGCCACAGTCAGGCCACCAGTCACCTATACGAATCAACTGAAATATTCTCAGCTCCACTCAGGATATAACTTGAATGGCGATACAAACTTGAAGGATTACGAGGAAGATCACGAAGTGCCGCTCGAAGTTGGCGGCAATCCTTCAGACCCGCGCAACCTTTGGCCAGAGCCCCACAATGTTAAATATGGATCATTTGTAAAGGACCAGCTAGAGAATCAAATGCACCATCTCGTCTGCACGGGTGCCGTGACACTCAAGGCTGCCCAAGCAGTGTTTCTCACCAATTGGGAAGTTGGCTATCAAAAATACGTAGGCAGACTTCCGTAGGATTTACTCCGAGTGGGTGACCAAGATTTAAGCCGAATAAGTGATTTATCGCCTACTGAAATATCAAATGTCTTTTACAGCTTCGGGTCGAAAGTTGAACTTGTATGTGTCGCTTCCGGGCTAATATCGTGCTCATATTTATAACTTTCGATCGAATGTTGAACGTATATTTATAGCTTCAAACCGAAGGTTGAGCTCCTATTTATAACTTCCAGCCAAAGGCCTCGCCAATAATTCTTGCGCTAGCTCTTCCATCATGCCATTGCTTGGCGAACTCAACTCCCCCAACTGGCAGGGGCCGATTTGAAGCGACGTTTCGAATTTCCGCCTCAAGTGATTGTGGTGTGATGTTAATGATCGAAGCGGGAAGCGGTGTGAGTGGATGCATGCCCCGATCAACATGTGTCATAACAAGCCTGCCAGCCGCAAGCGCTTCTATTGGGAACACTCCCACCACTCCTAGGAATTGATCAATCACAACATCGGCTTGCGCCAACATTGAAGGTACTTCGTCGTGAGGTACAGGCGCGGGCTTGATGAATTCAATGACTCCTTCGATATGAAGCTTCTCTAAAACCGGAATAATCAGATCTGCGGATTTAAGCCATGACCTACTTGGAAGATAAAGCACTCGCAATTTTTCTTGAGAGTACATCGGTGAACTTTGCGCCACCTTATTAAACTTCGCGAAATCGATGACTACAGGTAGCCAGATTGCATCGGGAATTTCAATTAATAAATCTTGCGTAGAAACAAAAATAGGAATTTTCTTCTTGCGGATAATAGGGAGAAGAGCTCGATTTTCATTACTTCTTTTACGCAGATCATCTATTTCCGGAGCGCTGCTCTTGAACGGTGAGAATGTAGAGCGAGCGGCATGGGCATCAACATCCCGAATGTCACTACCGTGGAAAATCACTCCCACGCACTTACCGATGTGCTTAATAAGATCTAAATCTTCGAGAACCTGATGATCTCCATTGCGGATATTTTCCAGTCTGAACATGGGGCGTAGGGATTCGAAAAGCACAATATCTTTGGTTCGAGCAACCATCTCGGCTAGCTTTTGACGAGTGGGAAATTTCAACCACTCTTCGCGCGAGATCGCGAGGTCGGTGCTGAACCACTCCGAACTTGGATCACTTGAGATTCTTAACGATTGAGATGCAGCTCCACTGCGCGTAAGGCTTTGGGACCATTCCGTGCCTTGATTAGCTGAGTTAGTAGGTCCTATGAGGAATCGTGGTCGAGGAAGAAGACCGACTGACGGTGCAATCAAATTCAATGGACGCACTAACGCGAGAATAATTCGGCGAGCGATGCCCTGAGCGATGAGTTTGGATTCTCGCTTTGTTCGAACGCGCCAACGAAGAAAAGAGATCTTCTGGTCGTAGAGAAACTGGTGCAGGCGTTTACCAAGGAGCTTGCGCATGGGCTCAGTATGCCAGTCTCAGGTTAAATTAAGGCTTGAGGCTCTTCACTGATTCGTGACCGACATCCTTGGCTCGTTCATGAGTCTTGCGTAGTTGGAGTTCCAAGCTCTTCACTGCGACGTCAAAGGCAGCAAGATCATTGAATGCTTGGCCTTCAGAGCGAAGAAATGGACCACTTCCGTGAGATGTCAGGGTTACTAAATGCGAGGATTTTCCAAAGTGAGGATTCTGCTCATGTTTAATCTCAACTTTTATTCCATCCACGGGAATACTAAATCTTTCAAGACTTTTGAGTTTTTCACTCACGATATCCCTGAAGTCTTCCGCCAGAACTGCGCCGCGTGCATGAAAGATGATTTCCATATCAAAAAGGTACTCCGATCAATTAGGAGGTACAAGAGGGAAGGCAAAATATTGAAATAAATTTGACGTTAATTTGAAGTCAATGTGAGGTCAATATGAACGAGCGAATCCGGCCACCGGTGACGGACTGGCAACCGGAACACTCGTTTGTAAGACCTGTTGACACTAGCTCTAACTAGTTCTAAGTAGTTAGAGCTAGTTAGAGCTAGTTAGAGTAAATTCTGGATTGTTAGAACTAATCAGAATTAGCAAGACCTCGCAAGACCTCGCAAGACCTCGCAAGACCCAGTGAGGCCTCATAGGCCCTGAGTTATTAGAGGCCAAGCATTGGCTTAAGTCGGCGCAAGATTCCCTTCTTCTGCGGAGCCTTGGCTGGAGCTAGCTTGTCACTTGGGTCTTTTAACTCCTTCATCATTTGAGCAACTCGTGCGCCATGAGGAGCCTTGACCGTGGCAGTCTTCGGTGTAGTTGGTAGTACTGGAATAGTGGGAGTGGCAGGGATCGCTGGTGCTGCTGGCGCCATAGGTGTGACTGGGGCGGGGATTAGTGCTCCCCCACTTTTAGGTGCGACTAGGTTAGCGACACCGAATGCAGCGCTTTCAATACCTGCGCTCTTCACTGACTTAGCTGTTGAGTTTGAAGCCTTAACTACTTTCGCTGACTTATTCGCCTTAGCAACCTTGACTGGCTTAGCAACCTTCGCTGCTTTCGCTGGCTTTGCAACCTTCGCTGCTTTCGCTGGCTTTGCAACCTTCGCTGCTTTCGCTGGCTTTGCAACCTTTGCTGGCTTATTCGCACTAGCAACCTTAACTGGCTTAGAAGCCTTTGTTGCTTTCGCTGCCTTGATTGCATTAACGAGTCCGGCAGCACTTACAGCAGCAGTTGTTGCAGTTTTCGCTGTAATGG
>Ga0214171_1000508_pt1 | contig 13235 bp, 9 predicted proteins | sample TroBogEpilimnion_40_FD_153009 | JGI IMG/M metagenome (GOLD analysis project Ga0214171, IMG submission 153009) | Freshwater microbial communities from Trout Bog Lake, WI - 02JUL2007 epilimnion | ecosystem: Environmental > Aquatic > Freshwater > Lake > Epilimnion/Euphotic zone | place: Trout Bog... | reverse complement strand
CGGCCTTCTTGCGACGCTTTGGAGCTGCCTTCTTAGCTGCTGGAGCAGCCTTCTTTGCAGCGGCCTTCTTGCGGCGCTTTGGAGCGGCCTTCTTTGCTGGAGCTGCCTTAGCAGCTGCCTTCTTACGACGCTTTGGAGCTGCCTTCTTAGCTGCTGGAGCAGCCTTCTTTGCAGCGGCCTTCTTACGACGCTTTGGAGCTGCCTTCTTAGCTGCTGGAGCAGCCTTCTTTGCAGCGGCCTTGCGACGCTTTGGAGCAGTTTTCTTAGCTGCAGCCATAGTGAGTCTCCTATCAGAATAGTTCGATCCGTCACCGAACCTGTTCAAGGAGAAGCGTGTCATCAATTAGAGAAATGCGCCACTATTTTCGATAAATAATGGAGTGCGTGTCGCAACAATATTTTTTTATTTTTTTATGCATTTTCGCATTTTTTACGAGAACCTTTTAAGTGATCTCGATGCAGATTAATTGCGAGATCTGATTTCGATTCTTTGATCAGGAAATCATGGATTCTCTGGGCGAGATTTTCGCTTTTCTTGAGCGTATTTATTGGTCCTGACGTCATATTTGAGGAAATCGGGCATCATTTTGGCGGTTAAGGCGACGAAACCGAGGCACATCAGACCGCCTCCACCCACCGAAATTCGAAGGGTCGTCCACGCCGCCATCGTGCCGGCTCGCAGTTGGCCACTCATTGGACCGACTGCGTAGGAGAGTAATTCGATACCTGCCAGTCGTCCTCGGTACTCATCGGCGATCGATTGGTTCCAAATATTTCCGCGCATCATCGCCGAGACCTGGTCGGAAGCACCGGCCAATGCCAAGAAGAAGAGAACGACCCAGAGATTATTCGTTGCGGCGGCAAGGGCGATAGCTGCCGCCCAACCCAAGGCGGCATAGGTAACTGCTCGCCCATGGAATGGGTAGGACTTCATCCAGCCACTCGTCAGGGTCACAATAATTGCCCCAAGAAATCCAGCCGAGTAGAAGAGTCCAAGTGCCCATCTGGCATGGATGTGGTCAGCCCAGAATGGGAAGAGCGCATTTGGCATTGCAAAGAACATTGCGGCAAAGTCGATGATGTAGGTGCCCATTAAATCTTGGCGACGAAGCGCATATTTAACGCCATCCATAAGCGATGAAAGTGAAGCGGGGGTAGCTTTTTCACCCGGTGGTACTGGCTTCATTCGGAAGATGAGAACGAGGGAAAGTATGTAGGTCACTACATCCATGAAGTAGGCAGACTTCACTCCCATGGTCGAGATCATGATGCCGCCAAGTGCTGGTGCAAAGACGGCACCCACTTGCCAACGAATACCCATCAAAGCGGTGACCGAAGGCATATCGTCATGTTCGACAATTCTTGGAACGATCGCAGAAAGGCTTGGAGTCTGAAGACCATCCAAGGCGGTAAAGCTTGCGGCCACGAAGTAGAGCAAGATGACATGGGGCTTGGCGAGCATGGAGTTTGCGAGCAGAAGAGTCGAGAGGGCCAAGGAGCCAAACTCGGTTATGAAGATCATCTTCTTGCGATCGAGTGAATCGGCGAGGACTCCGCCATAAAGGCTAAAGAGAATGAGCGGAATAATCTGGGCCGCGCCCATCAACCCCACTGCGATATACGAGTTGGTGAGGTCTTTGATCTGGAAAGGCAGAGCCACGTAGGTGACCATCGAGCCAAGCCGGGTGATAACGCCCGATGTGAAGAGCAGGCGGAGCTCGCGATACTTCTTTAGCGGGGTTAGATCAATCGCGAATTTGCTCATTGCAGAACCTTAATGAGGGTTGGCGGAAAGTTCAGGGATTAATGGAAGGTTTGCTCAGGCCCTGGGAAGGATCCTGATTTCACATCTTCAGCCCATTGAGTCGCGGCATCAACCATCAGCGAGCGACCATCAAGGTATGCCTTCGAAAACTTCGGTGCCCCAACGGTCAACCCCATGAGATCTGTCCAGACCAAGACTTGGGCATCGACCTTATTGCCAGCACCAATTCCGATGATCGGGATTGATAACTCGGCGGCGATCTCAGCGGCGAGTTCTTCCGGTACTAATTCGAGAACAATTGCAAAGACCCCAGCATCGGCGAGCGCCTTGGCATCGGCCTTAATTCGGGCGCCATCATCACCGCGGCCCTGAACTTTAAATCCACCAAGTGCATGAACTGATTGCGGGGTAAGGCCCAAGTGGCCCATCACTGGAATGCCGGCTGCGATTAGCGCCTTGATCTGCGGAACAACCTTGGCTCCACCTTCGAGTTTTACCGCCTGAACCTTCGCCTCTTTAAAGAAGCGGATTCCAGTAGCGAGCGCAGCATCGACGCCACCCTCATATGATCCAAATGGAAAATCGGCTACGACCATCGCCTTGCTGGACCCGGATACGACAGCCCGCGAGAGATGGATGAGTTGATCGACCGTGACCGGAATCGTGTTCTCTTCGCCCAGAAAATTATTGCCAGCGGAGTCGCCCACCAGGAGGACTGGGATGCCAGCCTGATCCAAGATGGAGGCGACCATAGAGTCGTAGGCGGTGAGCATCGACCATTTTTCGCCGCGCTTCTTTCGGGCAGCAAGGTCAGAGATTGTCATACGCATATAAACCCCTTCGAGCAATCGAGGCCAGATTTGGTCCCCGTTGCGCTTTTTGGCGAGCGCCTTAACCGTCGGTTAAGGGCGAGTAAGAAAATAGTAGCCCCTGTAGGCTATTCATATGAGCAGCCAATTACGGGTGGGATTAGCTCAGGTCAACCCAACTGTGGGGGATCTGATCAATAACCGCGCCTTGATTCTGGAGAACGCCGAGAAGGCCGCGCTCGCTGGCGTTCACTTACTTGTATTCCCAGAGATGGTCCTCACCGGCTATCCGGTCGAAGATCTAGCCTTGCGCCAGACCTTCCGCAAAGCCTCTCGCCGGATCATCGCTGAGGTTGCAGATTCGATGGGTGAGGTCGCACCAAACCTTGCGGCGATCGTTGGCTACCTCGATGAAGATCAGAACGGTGCCCCACAAAACGCCGTTGCCTTGATCTATCGCGGCCAGATCCGCGCCACCTATATCAAGCACCATCTTCCCAATTACGGCGTCTTCGATGAATTTAGAAATTTTATACCTGGCACGCAATCTCTGGTCTTCCGGCTCCATGGCATCGATGTCGGCGTCGCGATCTGTGAAGATATCTGGCATACCGAAGGGCCGGTTGCAGATCTCGCAGCTCGCAGACCTGGACTCGTCGTCGTTCCAAACGGCAGCCCTTACGAGAGAGGCAAGAGCGGAGCCCGCGCTGCACTCGTTTCGCAACGTGCTCGAGATATCGCCGCCCCACTTGCCTATGTGAATATGACGGGCGCACAAGATGATCTCGTCTTCGATGGCGATTCAATCATTGTTGATTCTGATGGACATCAGATTGCCCGAGCCCCACAATTCCACGATGGCTTAATGGTGGTAGATCTTGATTGCGAGAATAGAAGTTCGACCCCTGATCTCGTTCTTACAGAAGAGTCGTTGGCAAAGTACAAGCCACTGACTCCGGGTATTGCGACTCGATTAGATGATGCTGCAGAGATCTGGCAGGCACTTGTTGTTGGCCTTCGAGATTACGTTGAGAAGAATGGCTTTAAGAGTGTGCTCTTGGGACTCTCTGGCGGTATTGATTCAGCCGTCGTTGCCGCAATCGCAGCAGATGCGATTGGCGCTCGCAGAGTCTTTGGCGTCTCACTTCCAAGCCAATATTCAAGTGATCATTCAATGAGTGATGCGAAGGATTCCGCTGAGCGCATCGGGCTTCATTATTCAACGGTTCATATCCAGCCGATGGTGAATACCTTTTTGAATGAACTCGGATTGACTGGCTTGGCCGAGGAGAATCTCCAGGCACGTGTTCGCGGAACAACACTCATGGGTCTCTCTAATCAAGAGGGTCACCTCGTGCTCGCTACTGGAAATAAATCTGAATTAGCGGTCGGGTACTCCACTCTCTATGGCGATGCAGTCGGCGGTTATGCCCCGATTAAGGATCTTCTCAAAATGGAGGTCTGGGCGATCGCTAAGTGGCGTAATGCCCAGGCGCTTCGGATGGGTGAAGTCCCGCCGATTCCAGAGAACTCCATTACTAAAGAACCTTCAGCTGAGCTGCGGCCGGATCAGAAAGATTCCGATTCACTTCCGGATTACCCAACCCTGGATCGGATGCTCACCATCTACATCGATCAGGATGGCGGGCTCGATGGCCTGCTTGCAGCGGGCTTTGACCCCGAACTTGCGATGCGCACTATCCGCATGGTCGATCGCGCTGAATATAAGCGCCGTCAATATCCGCCTGGCACAAAGATCTCATCTCGGGCATTTGGAAAAGATCGCCGATTGCCGATCACCTCGCATTGGACTGAGACCAACTAGCCCTTCCTTAGCGCTTAATTGACCTAATGAATTGACCTAATGAGCCCCATTCTTCTTAAGGTATTATTCGACCAGGTCACGAGTTCCAGTGCTTAGCCCCGGCTTACTGGACGGCAACCCTCCACCACGGTGGGGTGCTCCGGGTGAAGACCTGGCCGACTGCACAGTGCAGCGGCAAGCGTGTGTCACATCAAGGAGTCGCCATCGTCAGCCAACGAGTTTCAGGGGCCTGGTTTGAAGACCATGATCCCGGCGATCGACTCTTCCTCAAGATCGGTGATCTCGAACTTGAATCCGGAGAAATCCTCGAAGATGTCACGATCGCATATCAAACCTGGGGAGTTCTCAACGAAGATCGCAACAATGCGATTCTCGTTAATCATGCTCTGACTGGTTGGGCCGATGTTCCTGGGTGGTGGCCTTCGATGGTCGGTCCAGGTATGCCGATGGATTCGGATAAATATTTCATCATCTGTCCCAATGTGATTGGTGGCTGCCAGGGAAGTACTGGGCCCTCCTCACTTGCCCCAGATGGAAAACGATGGGGCTCAAGGTTTCCGCGCATCACGATCCGAGATATGGTCGCAGCAGAATTGGCAGTTGCAGATCGCCTCGGCATCACAAAGTTCGTTCTCGCCGTAGGTCCATCACTTGGCGGTATGAGATCGCTTGAATGGGCTATTACCCACTCTGACCGGGTTGGAGCTATCGCCACGATCGGATCATCGGCGGTCGCAACCGGAGATCAGATCGCAACTGCATCGATTCAGATCCGAGCGATCCAGACCGATCCGAACTTCAATAATGGCGACTTTTACGAATTGCCTGAAGGTCCTCTCAACGGCCTCGGCATCGCACGCCGTATCGCTCATCTGACCTATCGAACCGAGTCAGAGATGGATGTCCGCTTTGGCCGCGAACTCCAAGGAGATGAGACGGGCCGATGGGCGGTCGAGTCCTACCTTGATCACCATGCCGAGAAGCTGGCGAAGCGATTTGATGCCAATACCTACATCTCACTCACCGATGCCATGAACTCTCATGATGTGGGCCGGAGGCGTGGGGGAGTCGCAGCTGCGCTCGCTACTGTCACAACCCCGACCTTTGTCATGGCTATTGATACCGATCGCCTCTTCCCGCCTCGCCTGCAAGAGGAGATCGCCGAACTTACGCCTAGCGCAGCCCCACTTGAGCGGCTCAACTCTCCATTTGGACATGATGGCTTCCTCATTGAGGTCGAAACAGTTGGTGATTTCGTCCGCCGAGCCGTGATTGCTGGGTCAAAACACCTGCAATAGCACCGCTGGATGTGCAATTTACCCTGTGGACAATTTATAATATAGCCAGCAACTTTCCCTGACCCGACCGTGAGTCAGATAAACAAAAGGATGACCTGTGCCTGGAACAAGTGCGCCCAAAAACGGCGCTAAAGCAACAGCGAAGAAGGCTGCACCTTTGAAGAAGGTTGCTGCAAAGAAGGCAGTTGTTGCAAAGAAAGCACCAGCGAAGAAGGTCGTCGCAAAGAAGGCGCCTGCTAAAAAAGTTGCTGCAAAGAAAGTCTCCGCTGGTCCTCGTAAATTTCCTACCAAGGCCGAACTCGAAGCCCTGAAGGCTGCCAAGGCAGCAGAGGCAGAAGCCGCCGCAGCGAAGAAAGCTGCTGGTCGCAAACTATTTCCAACAAAGGCTGAACTTGAAGCAAAGCGCTTAGCCGAAGAAGCTCTTAAGAATCCAAAGCCTGCAGCGGCTCCGGCAAAAGAAGGAAAGGTCGATAAGGCTGGTAAGCCAGTTGTCACAAAGATTGATGGCGAAGAAGTCGAACTCGAAGAAGTCGAACTCGAAGATTTAGAGACGCTCGTTGAAGAAGTAACAGAGATTGTTGCGACGGAAGAGAAAGAGAATGAGATCCGCGTAGTTAACGTTGCGGAAGAGTCTCAGAACGAAGAGAACGCCTTCACCATCAAGGACTCTGAAGAAGATGATGCGCCAGTCCAGACTGTGATGACTGCGGGTGCTACTGCTGACCCAGTGAAGGATTACCTCAAGTTAATTGGTCGCGTACCTCTTCTTAATGCTGAGATGGAAGTTGAACTCTCCTTGCAGGTAGAAGCAGGCCTCTTCGCTGAAGAGAAGATCACCCTTGATAAGAAGATGGATAAGAAGTTAAAGCGCGAATATGAGCAGTTAGTGCTGCAAGGAAAGCGTGCGAAGAACCACCTTCTTGAAGCGAACCTTCGTCTCGTTGTCTCGCTCGCAAAGCGCTACACCGGCCGCGGAATGCTCTTCTTAGACCTTATTCAAGAAGGAAACCTCGGTCTCATCCGTGCGGTTGAGAAGTTCGATTACACCAAGGGTTATAAGTTCTCGACCTACGCAACCTGGTGGATCCGTCAGGCGATCACCCGCGCGATGGCAGATCAGGCACGTACGATCCGTATTCCTGTTCACATGGTTGAAGTCATCAATAAGTTGGCACGTGTTCAGCGTCAGATGTTGCAGGACCTAGGCCGCGAACCGACACCTGAAGAGCTCGCTAAAGAGCTCGATATGACACCAGAGAAGGTTGTTGAAGTTCAGAAGTATGGCCGCGAGCCAATCTCACTTCACACACCACTTGGCGAAGAGGGCGATTCAGAGTTCGGAGATCTCATCGAAGATTCCGAGGCGATCGTTCCTGCCGATGCTGTCTCCTTCACACTCCTTCAAGAGCAACTCCACTCGGTACTCGATACGCTCTCCGAGCGCGAAGCTGGCGTCGTTGCGATGCGTTTTGGACTTACAGATGGTCAGCCAAAGACACTCGATGAGATTGGAAAGGTTTACGGGGTAACTCGCGAACGTATCCGTCAGATCGAGAGCAAGACGATGTCGAAGTTGCGCCACCCATCGCGTTCACAAGTTCTTCGCGACTATCTCGATTAATCAGCCCGAGTACGCATGAGCGAGAAGCCACGGATCTTCATCAACCCGAAATCGGGGTCGATTCGAATTAGTGGGGATGTCGATTTCATCGATGCCGACGGCGTTGTTATTCGATCCGAGAGCAATGTGAAGTTATGCGGTTGTGGCCATTCGAAAGATAAGCCATATTGCGATGGCAGTCATAAAGAATTTAGGCAAGAAAAAAACCCTGACCAAGATGGCCAGGGTTAATCTCTAAAAAGTTCTGCTTACTCGTCCTCTGAGACGGTAGTAGCTGATGCCGTGAGCTTTGAGGTCTCATCTTGGATAGCAGCAACGACAGGCTTCAAGCCTTCGGCATATTGCTTCGCGTGGTGAGCACAGAAGAGAAGTTCTCCGCCATTGAGCAAAGTCGCACGAACATAGGCCTGAGCTCCGCAACGATCGCAACGATCTACGGCATTCAAGGGTGTTGGTTCGAGAATCAACTGCTCTGACATCTGCTCACTCCTTCTCGCTATCGGCACGGGCCGATCTCTCCGGTGGTAATTCTAGGTGGTACTGGAACAGTAAATCATGGATAGTTATTCCCGCGCGCGTTAAATCTATATTTCCTGAGCCAAAGTAGGGAAATGACCGCTCAATCTGGGAGATTTCTCACTGCGCTGGCTCCTTCTGCAACGTACTTGCGGGAAAAAGGGATCCCTACGGCGCGTAATGGGCGCCTTTCAGAGCGTTCAGAGATAGCCTCTGCACCCGTGGCAACTAAAACTAATAACGAAGTCTCAGCCGATAATCAATACACGGCGAAGGACCTCTCGGTACTCGAAGGTTTAGATGCTGTTCGCAAACGTCCCGGTATGTATATCGGCACAACCGATTCTCGTGGGCTCATGCACTGCCTCTGGGAGATTATCGATAACTCCGTTGATGAGGCGCTCGCAGGATTCTGCACAAGCATTGAAATTAATTTAGAAGCTGATGGCTCAGTTGAAGTCCATGACAATGGCCGCGGTATTCCCGTCGATAAAGAACCGAAGACTGGTCTCACTGGCGTAGAAGTTGTCTTCACAAAACTCCACGCAGGTGGAAAGTTTGGTGGCGGTTCTTATGCCGCATCCGGTGGTCTTCACGGCGTGGGTGCATCCGTTGTGAATGCGCTTGCATCTCGTCTTGATGTTGAAGTTGATCGCAATGGCAAGATTTATTGGATGTCCTTCCAGCGCGGTAACGCCGGAATCTTTGAAGGCGATGGCCCTAAGGCTGCCTTTGAAGAGTCATCTGGTCTGCGTCAGATCGGCAAGGTCGCTGCAAAGGTAACTGGCACTCGCGTGAAGTGGTGGTTCGACCGCCAGATCTTCCTCAAAGAGGCTGAGCTTTCGATCGAAGATATCTACGCTCGCGCACGCCAGACTTCTTATCTAGTCCCTGGGCTCACTCTCGTTGTGAACGATAACCGCGGCAAGAGCAAGAGCTCTGAGACCTTCTTCCATAAGGGTGGCATCTCTGAATTCTGTTCCTTCCTTCGTCCAGATGAACCAGTCGGCGAAGTAATCCGTATTTCAGGTACCGGTGAATACACCGAGACCGTGCCAGTCCTTGATGAGAAGGGCCACATGATGCCGACTGAGGTCGAGCGCGTCATGGGCGTAGATATCGCAATGCAGTGGGGCAATGGTTATGAATCCACTGGCGCATCCTTTGTAAATATTATTTCAACGCCAAAGGGCGGAACCCATACTCTGGGATTTGAGCGCGCTATCACCAAAGTGATGAACGATATGTTGCGTTCAACAAAGACATTGAAGAATAACGAAGCCGATGTCATTAAAGATGACGTGCTCGAAGGCCTTACATCGGTCGTGACAGTTCGTATGTCTGAACCACAATTTGAAGGTCAGACGAAGGAAGTCTTAGGAACTGCCGCTGCTACCAAGATCGTTGCAGCCGTTGTCACCGCAGAGATGGAGAAATTCTTCAACTCCACTAAGCGCATTGATAAGGCGACCGGAAAGTTGATTCTCGAGAAGATCGCAAATGCTTCTCGTACTCGTGTTTCGGCTCGCGCGCACAAGGATCTCCAGCGCCGAAAGAATGCGCTCGAATCTTCATCGCTTCCAACCAAACTTTCAGATTGTCGTTCAGATGACACCGAGCGTACTGAGCTCTTCATCGTTGAGGGAGATTCTGCTCTTGGTACGACGAAGGCTGCTCGCAACTCTGAGTTCCAAGCGATCCTTCCAATTCGCGGAAAGATTCTGAACGTTCAGAAGGCTTCGCTTTCACAGATGCTTGAGAACACGGAATGTGCCTCGATCATCCAGGTGATCGGTGCCGGTTCTGGTAAATCCTTCAGTCTTGAAGATGCTCGTTACGGTCGCATCATCCTTATGTCAGATGCTGATGTCGACGGTGCGCATATTCGCTGCCTGCTCTTAACCCTGCTCTGCCGTTACATGCGCCCACTTATTGAAGATGGTCGCGTCTTTGCTGCTATCCCACCTCTGCATCGCATCGATGTCGTCGGTGGAAAGCGCGGAGAAGTTCATTACACCTACTCTGATGATGAGATGAAGCGCCTCTTGGCTGATCTCACAAAGAATGGCAAGCGTTGGAAAGAGCCAGTACAGCGCTACAAAGGACTTGGTGAGATGGATGCGGACCAGCTCCGCGAGACCACAATGGATCCTGAGAAGCGCACGCTCCGTCGGATCACCATGAAGGATGCGGACGCTGCCGAAGCGATGTTTGAATTATTGATGGGCAACGACGTTGCGCCACGCAAGGAGTTCATCGCAACTGCTGAGATCGATCGCGATCGGATCGACGCCTAACCCCTCTGGGTTCTAGAGTTGACGCTATGAAGCGCACCGATATCCAAGCGTTGCGTGGCTTCTCAGTACTTGCAGTTCTTCTCTATCACCTACAGATTCACCAGATTAAGGGTGGATTCCTTGGCGTTGATATCTTCTTTGTTATCTCTGGGTTTGTTATAACCGAACGCCTGGCCAGGGGAGAAGGATCCTTTCGTCAGCAGATCACTGATTTCTACCAGCGACGTGCAAGGCGAATCCTGCCCGCATCTCTCTTCACGATCGTTCTTACCGCACTGCTCTCGCGAATATTTCTCGCCCCCATCTCGCTGGCAACCTTTAGCCGAGACGGCTTAGCCGCAACACTCTTTGCCGGAAACTTCCGTTTTGCAGCTCAAGGAAATAATTACCTCAATCAATCCATGAGCCCAACTCCATATCTCCACTATTGGTCGCTAGGTGTGGAAGAACAGTTTTATCTGATCTGGCCAATTCTCTTCTTGCTCTTTCTAAAGAGCCGCAAACGTCTGGTTCTTCCACTCTTCATAGCTGCGACAGGTTTCGCTCTCTGGTACACACATATTGCTGCGGTGAACTCTTTCTACCTCCCGATCTCTCGTGCGTGGGAGTTCTTGGCTGGCATCGTCGTTGCACTTCTGATTCCACGCGCTCCACGCAAAAGTGAGTACGTAGCACTTGCAGGTTGGATCACTGTCTTGCTCTCGATTCTCTTTATCGGATCAGATCTAGCGGTTCCTGGAGTAACAACGTTGATTCCAGTTGCTGGTGCGATGGCGATCCTGATTGCAAGGTCGACTAATCCAGTAGAGCCAATACTCGCTTGGCTCGGTGATCACTCGTTCTCGATCTATCTCATCCATTGGCCGCTGATCGTCGTTGCGCTTGCTCGCTACGGTGGTCTAGGTCTGAGCGCCAAACTCGTTCTTGGATCTTTGTCCATCGGATTGGGGTACTTCATGAGCCGCTTTGTGGAGATGCCATTCCGATCTAATAAGCGACTGACCTTTGGTCTTGGAAGTTGGGCCCTCGTTCTTGGCGTGGTTGCTGCTTTGCTAGCGGCTGGAAGTTCTTGGGAAGCCGCGAGTGCTAAGAATTCACCTCTCGTCATTGATCGCAGTGAGCCAGTGATCTATCAAGATGGTTGCCATCTCGACTTTAAATACTCTCAACCAAATTCTGCCTGTCTCTTTGGCGATCTCACCTCCAAGACCGAAGTCGTTCTTGCAGGTGATTCACATGCCGCGCAATGGTTCGATGCCATCGAAGCGGCAGCGGTGACACATCATTGGAAGCTACTCGTTCTCACAAAGTCTTCATGCCCGGCAAGCCTGATGCCGACGAAGCGAAATGGAGTTGCTGATGCACCTTGCGCGGCTTGGCAGAAATATGTAGCAACAAGGATTGCAGCCGAGAAGCCATCACGAGTCATCATTACGGCCTACTCGGAATACACCTATTCACTCACGACATCGGGTTCTTATCCGAATCTTTACTCTGAAGGTGAAGCGAAATTTATTCGCGCGTTAGGTTTGCCAGATTCCGCCATCTATTTTATTGAGGATACGCCACACCCCAATCGATCGATTCCAGATTGTCTCTCGAAGAACGTGGGACGAACCAGTGTGTGTAACTTCCCACTCCATCGCTCTGAGGCAACATTGACAACACGGAAGTTACTGCAGGCGAGTGGAGTTCATTACCTCAATCTCACAGGAGAGTTGTGCCCAGGTAATACCTGCACCGCTTTATACAGGGGGCGCAATACCTACCGAGATGGATCTCATATCAGCGTGAGCACCTCAAAGGCACTTGCAGGTCAGATAGCTACATTGCTGAAATAGTTCAGTTATTCACCAATACGGCTGCGACGAGGTGTTGCGAAGTTCTTCGCGACCTCAGTCAATTCAGCAGAGACTTGCTTGCGAATGGCTTCTTCAGATTCCAAGAGCGTCTTGAGAGCCTTGATCGTGGCGCTTAACTCCTTCTGTTCGGTCTCAAGCTCAAGCTTGCTCATCTTGGTCAAGCGACGAAGTGGCATATCCAAGATGTAGGTAGCCTGCTCATCTGTGAGCTTGAAGGACTTGATGAGGTCGGCCTTCGCAGTAGAGGCATCTTCTGATGCGCGAATGATCTTGATGACCTTATCGATATCGATGATTGCCTTGAGCAAGCCATCAACGAGTGTGAGGCGAGCCTGGGCCTTCTCTAACCGATAAGCAGAGCGGCGACGAACAACATCGATGCGGTGGTCGATAAATACCTGAAGGAGTTCTTTCAATCCGAGTGTCTGAGGGCGGCCATTCACGAGCGCCACGGCATTAACTGAGAATTGATCTTCCATCGGAGTGAGCTTGTAGAGCTTCTCGAGAATCTCTTCTGGTTCATACCCATTCTTAATTTCGACAACGACCTTTGTGCCTTGCTGGCCATCGGAGAGATCGACGATATCTGAGATGCCTTGAATCTTCTTCGCCTTCACCAGATCAGCGATCTTCTCAACGACCTTCTCGGGCCCGATGTTAAATGGAAATTCGGTAATGACGATGCCTTGCTTGCGCGAAGTTACCTTTTCAACAACAGCGGTTGCACGGACCTTAAAGGAGCCGCGGCCAGTTGCATATGCCTCTTCAACGCCAGAGAGGCCAACGATCTCGCCGCCGGTTGGAAAATCAGGAGCAGGGACAAACTTCATCAAGGCCTTAAGCGTCGCCTTGGGATTTTCAATGAGGTGCTTGGTCGCAGCAACTACTTCACCCAAGTTATGTGGCGCCATATTCGTTGCCATACCGACTGCAATTCCAGTTGCGCCATTGACGAGCAAGTTTGGAAAAGCAGCAGGAAGAACGAGTGGCTCAAGGAGCTGACCATCGTAGTTTCCGCCGAAGTCGACAGTGTTCTCATCTGATTCGTTCACCATTGCAAGGGCAGCTGGTGCCAGGCGAGCCTCGGTGTAACGCATGGCGGCGGGACCGGCATCGAGTGAACCGAAGTTTCCATGACCATCGATAAGCGGTAGGCGAGTAGTGAATGGTTGGGCGAGACGTACGGCGGCGTCATAGATTGCGCCATCGCCGTGCGGGTGCAACTTACCCATAACCTCTCCG
>Ga0214171_1000506_pt1 | contig 13299 bp, 17 predicted proteins | sample TroBogEpilimnion_40_FD_153009 | JGI IMG/M metagenome (GOLD analysis project Ga0214171, IMG submission 153009) | Freshwater microbial communities from Trout Bog Lake, WI - 02JUL2007 epilimnion | ecosystem: Environmental > Aquatic > Freshwater > Lake > Epilimnion/Euphotic zone | place: Trout Bog... | reverse complement strand
GTAAAGCTGTATAAAAACAGCTGAAACACAAGGTTTTTTTTTATCGAAACAACAAAATGTAGAAAAGCCTTCGTCCTTATACTGCAAAGTCTTCAAATATCGCAAAATCTTCATTTTTTTGATGAATATTATCAAATTTCCAAGAGTCGGTAAATACAACAAAATATATAAACTTGAAACTTCTTCGAACTGTAGACACAGAGTGAACTCGACTCTGAAGCACACAATTCCAACATAACGATTTGTCCACAATACGTTAAAACATCCCTAAATTCACTGCCGATAAGTCCAACAAAGCCACACATGCAAAAAAAAAAAACATTGACACATGAAAACAGCGACCCCATCACTATATATAGTGATGAGCATGGGATTTACATGACACATGGAATCATTTAACCCGCAGTCACGTAACTAGCACCCGTCTAAGCTACGCGCCTCCACTTCTTTTACTTCGCACCGCCCCCCTTGGTGCATGAAGTGGCCACATCCATGGAACAATACCCATGTTCACACGTGCCTTAATACAAAAAGGCAACGTGTTTAAAGACATCGCAACGATTGGGGTCCGATCCCTTGCGGAAAACGAACAAAAGGTGATTCAACAGCCGCGATTATCTCGCTTGCCCCATCCTCACCCCACCAATCACATAAAAACATGCAACACAAAGAAGAAAAATTAAAAAAAAAAAATACACTTAAAAAAAAAAAAAAGTTAAAAAAAAACGCATCCATCACTATATATAGTGATGGATCCCCTTTTTCCGAGGCACACCGACCACCACCACTCCCCATTTGCCCTCCCCATAATCTTCATTAATGGTGGGGGGGCTTTGTGCTGAGGTACGATGACGGTGGCGAAGGGAGATGGGTACGAGAGAGATGGGCTACTTCAGAGAGAGGAGAGATTATTCGGCCTCCTTCTTCTTCTCCTCCTCCTCTTGAACGCTGGCCATTCGGGGAAAGTTGAGGGCCTTGTTCCCCGGCTTCGTCCTCTGAGAAGGAGTGAAACCCCGAGGAGTGGTCTGTCCGGAGGGCGGGCCTCCCTTCAAGCCGCGAGCCTCCCTCGCAAGCACAAACCACCATTTCTTGGCGGTTTCGCCGCTGGTTCCCCCGCACACCTCCTCCGGATCAATGTCGGAGTAAAAGCCGAGGAGACACTCCTCGAGCTTGGCGACCACTCCTTTAGCCATCGACTCTGCACTCTTCATCTCCATGAGCTCACGGGGGCCATCCCACTCCTTGTAACCCCCGCCGAGGCCCCAAAACTTCTGCTCCGCCGCCTCAGTTGCAGAATGGAAGGCGGGATACGCCAGGTCCTCCACAGAGTCAAGGAAGTCTTCCTTGATGTAAGGTATCAGCGCCTTGTACAGCTCCTCGTTGAGATCCTTGTCGTATCGGCCCCTGCGCAGGCTCTTCATAGCTCCCCCGGATTTAAATACGGCCCCCTTCTTCGGTTTAGTAAGGACCAGGTCCTTGCAGCTTTTGCACCATTCCGTGACTGCAAAGGACCTGAAACTTTTTTCCGAGTTCACCTCGAACCCAAAAAAATCCTTAGTTTCCGCGCCGTAATCCAGCGCGGTTCCCTGCCGCAGAACGAAGAGGGCCGTTGACGAAGTGAGCCAAGTCTCTTCGTGGTGGACCTTCAACTCCTCATTCTGCCACTCCTTGATAATGGTTGGATTCCGGAGATCGTACAGAACAGCCCGGGCCACTGCGTACACGTCATCGTGGGCCTCCTCAGCATGGGTAAAACCGTATTCATCGCTGGCGTACATAAGCATCTGAGGGAGCGTGGCCACTCCGAAGCCGACGAACCAGTTGGTTACCCACTGGCCGTTGACTTCGCAAATAACCCTCCACTCGGTTATGCAGGGGGCAGCGGGGTTACCCGATGCGCTCTTCGGAGGACACACAGCCCACGATGTTGGGGTGTAGATATTTCCTGCCTGCAGCCAAGTGTTGAGACACGGGTCGATATGAGCCGGAATGCCAGTCAGGTCGATAGGACAACCCCCGAAGACTTCCAAATTACGGAGGGTACAATTTCCTGGTTTGAAGAGGAATTCAACATCCTTCTTGTCCACCAGAGCGCCGCACTTCATCCTGACCTTGTCGCCTTTGTCGCCATTGTCGCCATTGCCCCCAGTTTCGTCACTGCCACTACTACTACTGCTACTACTGTTGCCGGGCTCCTCATGCAGTGGCTTCGGTTCATCCTCGATGGAAATGGTGATTCCGGTTTTAAGACCCGGCCCCCCTGTGGGGGTGGGGTCATCCTCATCATCACCCTCCGTCTTCTTCTTGCGCTTCCGGGCTTCCTTGCCTTTTTCGATGGATACGAAATAACTCGTGATCTTTGCCTGGCTGGGCACCTCGACGAAGTCGCCGAAGAGCTTCCAGTACCAGAAAAGCATCACGTCGCAGTTCGCGTCCTTCGAAGCCTGCATAATTTTCAGAAAATAAAAATAATAACAAGTATTTTATTTTTATTTTTTTTTTATTTTGGACATCCATCACTATATATAGTGATGGGATGCATTTTTTAAGACGTTGCAAAAAAAATTAAACTTTTGAAAATGAAAAACGTACGCGGAGGGGCTTGCAGCGATCCTTGTAGACCTTTAGCGGATCAAGCTGCTTCAAGTCCTCCACCTCCCGGAGCTCAAATAGGCGAGGATGGGGCAGATACCGCGCCTCTTCTGCATCCTTGTCCACGTCATCCTTGTGGACAAGGACTTGGCTCCTCGGCAGCTTCAGCTTCGTGAAGGCACGCATGTGAAGCCGGTTGTTTACCTCGGCCGAGAGCCTTGCCTTGCCCGCTGAGAATTGTTGAGGCTCGATCTCACAGGCCACGACATTGTGGCCTTGTAAGATCGCACCTGTCGCAGACCCGAGGACGCCCGAATGGGTCTCCCACCAGGTGACGTAGGCATCACCCGCCCCCCTCACGGCCTGCATCAACTACAATAGAAGCATTTAAATTAAATAACAAAAATTACATAAACAACTTTGCAGTATACGTACCAAGGCGATGCCGAGTCCGACTGGCTTCTCGGACATGTTTACTACTTCCCCATTCGCCTTCGTTTTTTCGGAGCCAGCGCAGTATGGGGCCTCGAACACACAATGACGCATTACGTCCGGACTGAACCTTGGGTTTCTTTTTAGGTAGGCCATTTTAAAGAAAGGGAAATGATCGGCGCTGACCACTGGGGCTTGGCCGCTAGCGCCGAGTCGATCCCGTGCATCTATCAGAACCTGGATGACGTGCTCACAATCCGACACGAGCGTCAACCCCCCGGCGCTGGGGATCTCGGCGTTGGTCGCCGTCTTCTTCTTCCAGAACAAGACATAGACCGCCGCAACGTACTTCACCTTTTTTATCGCCTCCATAAAAGGCGAAAGCTGATAGGGTGAAGCCGTCACGAACGCCGTCCACAGGTCGTTGACGTTGACCTTCGCCAGCTCGTTGAGGAATTGCGTGAGCTGCATAATTTGAGCTCAATTCATACGTACACATGCAACTTCATTCAGACACTAAATAACTGATGTTTTCTTTGAAAACCGTACCTCCTCGGGCGTGAACACGCGACTGTCCTCCCTACGCTGAGGATGGATGTTCCAGGGCGGGTCCATGTAAAGGACACCGCAATCCACCTTTCCCCCTGTAGATGCTGTCTCTGCCGCGATCAGTCCCTTGTAATTTCCTTTGTATAATTTCACAGAGGACTTACGATCAACGGCAGAGTGCACAGGAGCGAACACGTCTTCCCCCGCATCGTACATGTAGTGCGTGATCACCTTATGTTCAAAAGTGAACTGCTGGTTTAACACGCACTGCTGGGCTCCCGCACTGCTGTCATCCGCGGCCCCGACCATCCTTACGATAGCGGACTGCGGCCTCGCCCTCACGGGAAGCCGCATGCTCGGGTTTGTCCTGCTGTTCCTGGCCGTCGTGATCAGATTTGAGACTTTGTCGAGCAGGTTTCTCCACGTCGCGGAGGTTGGTGAGCAGACGCTCTGGATCATCTTCGGACCGAAGCCATCAACCACTTTTAGATTGCTGATGGCGTTCTCGATATCGGGGAGAATTTCAGTTCGGAATATGATACTGCCGTCGACCGGAACGTTGTGTTCGTTGGTAGACGTCAGAGCAGCCTGCAAGTTTGATCAGTCTCGAAACGTTTTAAAACGACGATACAGTATGCACAAACACAAGAAAATAGGTACTTACGAAGAAATCGGTCTCGGTAACAGACGCCTTGGCATCTTTACCGAGCTGTCCGCTCTGATGGGCCCAGTCGATGATATGCTTCATCACCACGTACTTGACAACCGTCAGGTACGTGGTCGTGCGGAAATCGGGAAGCGAGATCTTACACTCAGCGAGTTGAAGAAGAAGGGTTTGGGCATCCTTCGAATTCAGCTTTTTAAAAGCCAAATGCGAACTGAACGCCCAACCCTTCTTGTCCTCATCGGTCTGCATTTGCATGTAACGCGAAAAAATATGTTCAACATTATGCATCTAGTAACAAAAGAAAATACTTTCTGTAGAACTTAGAAACAACTCACGATGAAGATCGCGTTTTTGGCGACCCGCTCCTTGTCCTTCGCCCACTCCTTCACGAGTTTCCCCTCCCCGATGGTCTTCATCAAGGCTTGCCATACCTTGAGAAGATTGTCGTCTGCTGAGAAGATGAAACCCATGAAGTCGTTGAACGTCTGGGCCTTCACCGTCTTCTCCGTGTCCCACTTGTCCTTAGCCTCGCACGCCTTTCCGACGACCATGTGCGCGAACTGCGCCATGGCCGTTTCCTTGTAGACTTTTGCCGCTTCGTACACTTGAGGGTATTGAACCTTATAAGTATCATCTACTTCCCGCCACCCTTGATGGTAGCGCAGGTAGAGATACTTTCGAACTCCCTCCTTCAATCCCTGGAGAAAAAAAGACAGTTGTGTTGTTTTAAGTCCTTTTTGTCAAATGAAAAAAGGTAAAGAGATTCTTACCAGGTATTTCTCCAGGAGCTCCTTGAAACATTCCCATTCCTTTTGGTGGTAGCCTTTATTAGTTGAGTTGTGCCAAAAGGCAAGCTGCAAAAATGAGAAAAATGATAAAAAAGATACATGTTGTCCTTTCAAAAATCTGAATCACACTTTTTTTCAAGGTCCCATCACTATATATAGTGATGGACCCACCAAAAAAGTTGGTTCAAAAAAAAATGTTTCAGAAAAAGAAATTATAGGTCGTAAAATGACCAAATTACATGTATTTTTGACTATGACATTTTCACTCTTCAAGTGATCAACTTATCGCTTAAACACAAAGAAACTCTAGACACTTCCTTTAGAAGAACCGGTCACTTAAGTACACTTCTTAACAAAGAAAATAGACACTTTAACCTTTAACTGTTTCTGAAAATTTCGCCAAAATAAAGTTGTAATATCAGTTCTTTATTTTGACGATATTTCGCTGTACAGTCTTGGCTAATGATCTATTTCGAAAAGATGCAGCTCAAAGTGGCAAAAGTAGGCATTACAGACAGATTACACGCCCTTCAAGTATCGGGCCTCATCTGCCTGAACGTTGTTCCTACACCCGACCTGCTAGCGAAACTGGGCCAGACGCCCCTATCAGGTCGGGATTTGCCGAGGGTTCGATGTCTGGTGTGCCCCCTGATGATGACGCACATTCATACGATGACCGATTGCCCTCACAATCGGCCATGTACCAGCCACCAGGAGATAGTCTTTCTCCTGGCACCAGGCGTCGTATGGTGCGTGCGGAACGCACTGCGGGGGACACTGAACGGCGGCCAGAACGATGTGTGCACACCATCCGGAACCTGTCCCGGCTATGCCCGCATAGCCGGGACAACATTGATGATCCGTTCATTGTTAAGGTTACGGCCCCATGCGCCACTATTCTCCGTAGTCGCAAAACGCATCTTAAGGATAATGCTAGTTTATTAAGCATCATCCTAAAAGAAGGTTTTATGCCGTATTTTTTATTCTAATGAATGAATTGCACAAAGTTGTAGCCGTAAAACGCTTTACATTTTATCCAATTTAGCAACACGTTTTCCAATGTATCACCAGGAAATTCTATAAATTTACAGCGATTCGATTTTTTAAACAGAATTCATCATGGTGGTAAATGCTGAACTGCTAGCACGCGCATAAGCGGCGCATTGCACAAAGTGCATATTTCGCACCATTCCCTTAAACGTTAATAATGCTAAAAACAAAAGACACTACTTAATTAGCAGCATTAAGAACACGGTTCAATTAAAAAAACTTACCCCGCGGATGGTATTCTTGTGATGCTGCGGAATGCAAGAAAGACAAATGGCCTTGATCCTGAACCACTCATATTTGCCCATGCCGACAAATCGCCGATGGGCCTCGGCACGATGGTTCCCACCTAGGGAGAAGAAGAACCACCCCTCGGCACGGGCTTGCTCGACTTTCTCGATAGTGGTCAGGGTGGGCATCGTGGCGGTCAGAAAATTTTCCACTTCTAGCTTCGTCTTATTTGTGTTTGCGCACATCAGGAGGACAGTTCCTCCGACGGAATTGTTGCCCTGTTCGGTAAATATGTCCATCAGTTGTTTAAGCCACCGTTCGTTGATTTCCCGGAGTCGATACTCCGGGGGGGCCTTACTGCAAGCACGTTCGTACGTATTGAGCAAAGGCTTCGAATTTTTTTTTTGTAACCGTAAAAAAGAGCATCCATCACTATATATAGTGATGGGTGCTTCATTTTTACGAAACATGAAAAACAAATTGCCAAATAAAAACACATCAGTCAAAAAAGCATACAAAATACTCCTTTTTTCAAGTTAAATTAAAAAATAAAAGTTAGTCTTCAAATTGACATCCATGTACACGCACCTCATCACTATATATAGTGATGGATGCCCTATTTTACAAACACTGAAAAAAAAAATTGCTTTTAAAGACTTACTCGATCAGATTTACAGGCACATCGAAGAACGTGAATCCTCCTGCTGCTTCGTCCTCGAGGCCACCAGTGTTGAGCTTCACTGCGAACTGCCTCATCACCCTCTTAACGGAGTCCCCCGTGAGCTGTTTGAAATCGCCAACGTCTTCGGGGTCCTCCACTTCTTCATCTCCCTTCTTCTTCTTCTTCGGCTTATCAATTTTCCTCCCTCCGCTGACCTCGATCGACTTCAGGCTATCGTCCACGGCCTCGGGATCGTATTGATCAGCAGACATACGGGCCGTCCGCTGATTAATCTTGATCCCGTCCAACCTGCTGGCCTTCTCTCTCTCATCCTGCAACTTCTTCTTCTTGTGCGAATCTTCGCCTTTGGGGTCTTCCGAATGCTTCCTTTTCCGGTTCCTCGCCTTGGATTTCGACTCTAAGACATGGGCACTGGCAAAAAGGGACGAAGAACTCGAAGAACCGGTGGCATAACCATCACCAGTACTTCGACCCGTCCCAAAAGAGCCACCGGAGGGAGGTTGGCCGCCTTGCAGCCCGCAACTGCATTTGTTCACATGAAAATTCCAACAAAATTCTTCTCATTTTTGACATTCACTTTTTTTTCATGTTTTTTCTCGTTTTTAATGAGAAAAACACCAGTTTATGTGTCTAAAGAACGTTTTTGATGGCTTAAAAATGTGTTCATTTTGCTTTTTTTGGAAGTTCAACTCAAGTCAAGAATAATGCTTTGTTCACGGCCTACTAAATTTCAGAAAAAAAATGTAGACAGCTTACGTGGATTCTCGAACCACCGGCGTTTCGTCCGAATCTCCGCCGTCGGAGTCCTCGTCCTCCCCCTGGCTGCCGCCGTCCGACGAAAAGTGGCAATCCTCGTACGTTTTTTCGGGATTGTACTCTTCGTCGAAGTACTCTACGACTTGGCCTGCCACTTCAGTCACGTCCTGGAGCTCCTTGTCGTAGAACCGGATCTGCTGCATGTAGCACACCGCCACCGGGTCCGTCTTCGGCCGGGACTCCAACAGGACACTCTTGAGGTTCCCCAACGCGTCACCGCTGTCATGCAATTGCAGGAAAGTTTCGTAAAGTACTAATATTAATAAAGTACGCAATGATTCTTTAACAAAAAAACTTACAACCGATCGACCCCGTCTTCTCGAAAGAACCAGTCGCTCCCGTCGCTTCCGAAGATCAAGTCGGAGTCCAAGGTCATGTAGACAGTGGACTCCGTACGATTCTTGTCGTTGACGAAGACACGAGAGTACTCCAGCTGGAGATCCGTAACTACACACTTATTGCCGTCGTCCCCGGTGTACTTCACCCGGCAGACCTTCAGGTTGTAGAGGGTCTCGGCGATGTTGTGCTCCCTCGCGCTCTTGTCGATCACCTTGCCACGACGAAGTGCCCTCCACGTGTGGCAAAGGTCCTGGTCCCGCTTCATGTACCCAAACAGTTGGTACGTTCGTTCCTTCGCTGCGGCATCCTGGATGCGGAACCTGTTGTCACCTTCAGGGACCTCCACGATCAGGAAAGACACGCAGTTCGGGTATAGCGTGGCTACCCTCTCTGCCGTGTCAGGCGCCATGGGAGGTTGCTTTGGTGTTTTGACCCCTCCAGCAATAGGAACCGTCGCCTTCTTCTTCCCGAAAGCCTCATTCTTCGCATTCCTTGCCTTTTTTGCATCCTTAGTAGTCATCTTCGTTCTTGCCATCATCAAATCAAAAAACAAAACAACAGACAAAAAAAGTGATCGAAAAGACGCAAGTGATCAAAAAAAATTGATCGCGATGATTCCAAAAAAAATTGATCCAGATCACTTTACTGAATTGTGAATTTGTGATGATCGTGCACGTGCACGATCGTGCATGCACGTACAGCACATGTCAATACGAGACTGATACACAGCATGCGGTTAAGATTCGTGCCCACCAATTAAAGAGTTTTTCATAAATGTATCTATAAGCAACAAATGTATATTACTTTTATCACTTACATAATTTAGTTGCAACGTTCTTTTTTTTTCAACGCTCTATTTTTTTTTATAAAAAAAAAAAAAAAAATGAACAACGTCGACTTCGCGAAGAAGTTTAAGAGGGCGGTGGAAATGGAGCGAGCCCGCGAAGATCTCAGCTCAGAAAGCGATACTAGCTGCGACCAAGCGGGCGTCGCCGAACGTAAATGTATGCACTGCCCCCAAGGGCACTCAGTAGCGGGGCATTATGACCCAAAAGCGGCCGGTAAAAAAAGGCTGCGTCAGCTCGCAAAGAGAAGAAATAAAAAAATGAAGAGCGAGTTGACGCTAAATAACAAAGCCATCAAGGCCGCTGCGGACTATTGCCAGACGAGATGCACATGCCAGTCGAAGTGCTGCAAATTTGTATCGTTTGGCACAGTCAAGATGCTCCGCGAAGAAGTCTACGGGGAAGGGTGCAGCCGTAACTCCATACGCCAGTGGAGATTCGCAGAGGTGAAGAACCTACTAGAGAAAACGAGGATCCAAAAAGCTAAAGAAGGAACAAAGATGGAAAAGAATTTGATAGATTATTGGATCCCGGGTAGGTTTATGCCCTCTGGCCAGGATCTCCCTGTTTGCCGGCGCTGCTGGCAGGAGGTTACGGCAATATGTTCGGAATCGCTCGACGCCCTCAAGCAGAAGATAGTCGATGGGGTAATGGCGGATACGGGAAGCGTCGGTGGGAATCGGCCCCAGGAGGATTCTTCCGAGAGGTTGCACGTCCATGCCTGGATTGAATGCTTCATCCAGAGTTTGACGTGCTATTCCCCCGACGAGAAGAAGCACGAGCTTCCCGGAAACCTGACGCTATCCGCCATGCACGAAGCGTTCAAGAAAGACTGGGAGGATGGGGTCCTCAATGGTTCTTTCAGCCGGAGTAACTACGGGAGGATGGCGGTGGAGAAGCGATCCGACCGTACGCCACCAGGTTACAGCTTCTTTTGCAAAGTGTGGAAGAAAGAGTTCGGGGATGACTTTAAGATTCCCCGGCATCATAAACGCTTCCCACAGTGTAACTGGTGCGCGCGGCTGAAGATGAACATTTCCATGGCAAAGACCCACGAGGAGAGGATATTTTGGAAGCAGGAGCAGTTCGCTCATTACCTCTGGGTTACAGCTAATCGGAAGGTATACTACCGGCATCGGGAGAAAGCGAGAGCAGACCCGACGAAGTACGTTGAATCGCACCCTCATCACTATATATAGTGATGAGTGCTCACTTAACGATTGCAATTTTATTTTTTTACTTCATCTGTACGTGTAGTAATTAAGGTGTATAAATGTGCTTTTTACTGCAGGTACCTTTCGATTATCTTCGATGCCATGGACCAGTCGAAGTGCAATGTACCTCATTTCAAGGAAAGGCCCAAGGAGTGGCAAGGGTGCAGCCAGAAGCTTCAGATGCAGTACGGTGCCTTCATCGTCCACGGACATGGCACGTACGGCATCGCTTTCGACGAGAGGGTGAAGAAAGACGGGGACCTATGGACCACAAGTCTTCTTCACATCATCCTGGATCTGTACAACGAGTACAAGGCAAAGGGCAGAAAGTGGCCAGAACGCTTGTATCTCCAAGCGGACAATGCGTCCGATAACAAGAACATGGCCATGTACGCTCTTTGCCAACTTCTTCGTGATCTAGGAATCTTCAAAGTCGTGAAGTTCTGCTGCCTTCCTGTGGGCCACACTCATGAGGACATTGACGCATGCTTCGGTGCCTTAGCGCGTCAGCTCAATGGACAGAACATCCTCACCATGGATCAAGTCGAGGCGCTGTGGAGGAAAGGCTGGCCGTCTCTTAAGAGCTTCCATCTTGTAACGGTAATTTATTATCTCATCGTCTGCATATTCCGCGCTTCTTTTCTCGAATAAAATTATGTAAACATGTAGTTATTCTTTTCTCGCAGGGGAAGATGAAGCTCTCCGACTGGTTCAAGCCTTACCTAAACAAGACCATGAAGGGTATCAAATATCCCAGCATGGTAACTTGGCACTGGCGCCTCAGGAACGATGCCATGGAGCCGGCGCTATCATGGAAATGCAACATGTAAATTTTGTTAATGCAACATGGTTTTCTTTTATCAGCGGAAAAATGTCTAATTATGTGAATGTTGTATTTATCCAGGGCGGATGAGGAGAAGTTCGTCCATTTCGAGCGGGATGACTGGTACGTCATCGACCAGATCCCAGAAGGGGCTCCAGCCATTGAGCCGATGGCGACATTTAGCGACGACAGGACAAGAGAGATCCTGCGAACTTTTACGAATGTCGTCAGAGGGTAAGCGTTGGATCCATAAATTTAGAACTTTATTTGAAGTGATTGTTTTTCTCATTTCTTTGCTTAATTTGCAGCATGTTGGATGCGAGCTCCTACAAAATTGCCTCCGCAGACATAGTCGGCAGAATCTACATTGAAAAGTACAAGGGGAAGATGATAACAGGCCAGGACTTTTCTTTTGACCGTTTTACAAAGGAGCATCCTGTGCCTAACGTTCCTGGCCCCATGTACGATGAAGATGCTGACTATGGAGCGCGGCATACTGTGGATCCGAGTGGCGCGTGTCATGCTGAGAAGGAGGCGGAAAAGTTCTTCACAGCGGGGGCGGAGAAGAGAGAAGCTGGCTTCGCTCGGCGTCGGAACAAGCCGGACGCCAATGCATACGTGGAAGCTGAGATGGAAGCAGAGGTCGAAGATCCTGTCGAGTTCGCGTACAAGTCGGCCCAAAGAGATAAGAAAGGAGCAGACAAACCGAGCAGCAATAAAAAAGCGAAGACTGGCGACGAAGTTCGCAAGGCCGCCGTCCAAGCTGCTGCTGCCGGAAATGTCGCGAAGAAAGGGCCTGGCCGATTCGCACTGAAAGTCATAGGCATACCGGCGATGGTGAATTCCTTTATCATCTTTCGCCGCAAAAACTTCGGCGACTGGGTTAAGCATCGTGACCCATGTCCCCTTCTTTTGGCCGAAGTGATGTATGTCAACGACAAGTACAGTGAGAAGGTGACTTGGCAGCCATGCGGTCCAAAGGCGGAAAAGGGCCCGTGGCGATATTACGTGACTCGATGGGATTTGTATCAGAGGAAGATAAAGGACAATAAATTTGTCCTTTACAAGGCGCAATCTCGCTTCCATCCAGCTGTGATCGACAAGGAGAAGACGTCCCAGATTTCTACTTGGTACATGACCAAGGATCAGCTCGAAGAATGTGAGCAGAAACCTTCAAAAGGGAAAAACTATGGCTACTCAAGGTCGTACATCGACTTTTCAGAGGGCTCAGAGTTTGTACTGCTCAAGGAAATGGCTTCCTTTACAGGGTCAGAAAACTTGTGCCAGTACAACTTAAAATCTCTTTTGAAGGAGGACGTCGACTTCGAACGTTGGTACAGCGAAGCTCTGTTTCCACCATCGTCGGCAGCTGGAAGTTCCGGTGCGTCCTCTTGTGCGTCGTCGAGTTCATCATCTTCTTCAGCAAGCGCCGGAAATGCAACGCGCGATGCACATGAGGACGCAGCACGTCGACAGGAAGAAATGAGGCTGTGTTTGATGGAGATACGCCGGAGTGAGTATGATGAAGATGACGGAGGTCGTTTCTCGGAGAATGGCGACGACGAAGATTTCAGATTTGTTCAGCATTCGAAGGGAAGATTCCGTGACGAAGCCGATGAAGTGGATCCGATGGAAACGCTTCTCGGCTGCCTTGATACGGATGCCGCTCCAGATCTGAATCCCTTCGCAGTAGCGATTTCTTCTGCATCGTCATCTTCATCTTCATCATCTTCTTCGTCTTCTTCTTTTCATCATCAGCCATCATCATCCTCCCGCTCTGCAATCTCTCAATCCGCCCGCTGTGAGGTTTCTGGAAAGGCCACAAGCAGCAGAAGACAGGCCATTACCCATTTCGACTCTGATTGAATGCTCCGTGGTTTCATTGTTTTAGTGGCTGTATGTGATAAAAAACAAATTTTGAAATTGGTGTACATGATATTTGCAACCTCCATCACTATATATAGTGATGAGAGCGTTAAAAACTGAAGAACATTTTTTTTTTTTTTTATATAAACCAAAGACGTTGGTGAAATTGTTCATTTTTACGGCGTAAATATTTTTAAACTTTTTGACTTATATGTGTGTGTGGTTATTTTCTGTCTCATGTGTCGTAATGAGGGACTTTGTACGTTAAAAGCTGTGGCCGTGGTTGGGTCTCGATCTCATGTTCGGGTCTCGCGATCGAGACCCGAACATGATCATGATCGATCATGATAACTTTCGCGACTACGGAGAATAGTGGCGGTGGGGGCTGCAACACTAACAAAGATCGGA
>Ga0214171_1000505_pt1 | contig 13306 bp, 24 predicted proteins | sample TroBogEpilimnion_40_FD_153009 | JGI IMG/M metagenome (GOLD analysis project Ga0214171, IMG submission 153009) | Freshwater microbial communities from Trout Bog Lake, WI - 02JUL2007 epilimnion | ecosystem: Environmental > Aquatic > Freshwater > Lake > Epilimnion/Euphotic zone | place: Trout Bog... | reverse complement strand
AAGTAATAATGGGCTACGCCGTCCCTGGAATACTCTTGTGCACATCAGTAGCCGGTATCGTCTCGACGAGTATAACCATCAACTCGTACCTGACCACAAACAAGCCCAAGGACACAGGGTTCAAGGTTTCCATGGCGTTCCTGGTCATATCAATTTTCCTCTTTTTTGGAAGCGCATTTTGGATATACAAGACTTTCAAGGGGGGTGGTGCTACAGCGGGAGAAGGGGCCGGTGGAGATGATGCTGCAGTTGCAGCGGCAGCAGCGCTGGAAGCAAAGCTTGGAGGTATAAACTTACCATCCACAAATGAAGTAGCTGAAGCTATTCCGAACGTGAAGGCGTTTACGAATGTTCCTTCTCTCCGTGCCGCACAACAGGCGTTCAACACGGCCGTGGAAAAGACGAAAGCGGAATTGAATGCACTCAAAGAATCGGTAAATAAACGCTCTGCGAATAAACAGAGTGCTCTCCAACAGGCTGCCGAAATACTTGCTGCAGCTCAGGCAAAGGGTGCCTAGACGCGATTCCAAATCTTCTTCGGGACTTGACACGTTCGGGCTATAGAGACTTTCCGTTGACCCGTACTATATAACTCTCTTTCAGAGTTGCATAGAATGGACGACCTTTCTCAAAAGAGCGTTTTGACGCTCCTCTTAAAAAATAAAATCTCCAAGACAAGTACCACTTGATGGTCGGCTCTGGGGTCTTCACTGACCCCTCGGATTCACATTGTGACTCCTTCTACGTCTTAAACCTCTCAGTACTCGAGCATGTGTACAAAGAGTGGACCGAGGCTCTTCCCCATGTACAACCTTACTATGCAGTCAAGTGTAACCCTACACCTGAGATCCTGAGGACTCTTGCAGACCTCGGATCTTCATTTGACTGTGCTAGTCCAGCCGAAATACAACAGGTCTTGGACCTTGGGGTTGAGCCAGAGCGAATTCTTTATGCAAATCCGTGCAAACGGAATGAAGACATCGTCTTCGCCAAGGCTCGTGGCGTGTCCGCGACCACTTTTGATTCTGAATGTGAACTGCGTAAGATGGCTACATTTTACCCAGAATGTAAACTTATTTTGAGAATTCGGGCCGATGATCCGAACGCTCGATGCCCTCTCGGCAATAAATACGGGGCGGAAGAACGTGATTGGGACGTTCTTTTGTTTACGGCTCGAACGCTCGGCCTCGACATTGTTGGAATCTCCTTCCACGTCGGGTCGTATGCGTCGAGTCCAAAAGTTTTTAGTCTGGCCTTGGCCAAGGCGAAAAAAGCTTTGCGACTTGCGAAACAACACGGATTCAAACCAAAAATAGTAGATATAGGCGGGGGATTCTCGGAATCAACGGGACTTCCGAACATCAAGCCGATCAAGGGTGTGACCATGATTGCCGAACCTGGTCGTTTCTTCGTGGAGCGCGTGATGGAGCTTCACACGCCAGTGATTGGGACAAAGGGTTCGGGTCTGACAATCAGTGAAAGTCTCTATGGTGCATTCAACTGTATACTTTTCGATCACGCCCAACCTCGGGTCAGGGAGGTTCATGACGAATTTGGAAACAAAATTGAGGGACAAACCATCAAACGAACAATCTTCGGGTGCACGTGCGACGGAGGGGACATTATATACAAAGAATACGAACTCCCCGAGGGAACTGACCTAGGCTCGTGGATCATCTGGGAGAAATGTGGCGCCTACACGTGCGCCGCCACTACTCGGTTCAACGGCATACCGTTCAATTCTAGAGAAGTTATTGTAATTGCATAATATCACGTTTCATTGCGTTATTTCTTCGTCTCGTTTCTGAAATTTTCTTCCTATGTTCTTCTGAAAACACTCTACCTTTCTGCGCCTCAGATATTCTCTTTTTGGTTTCTTCGGAATGCGTTCTTCCGTTGGGACCTTTATGAACTTCTGACATTTTTCGGCGAGTTTCTTCGGATGGTGTGCACCCTTCACCCCCATTAGTAAGATTGTATCCATGCGGACTTTGTGTATTGAATTCATTTATAAATTCAACTTCTTTTTTATTGAGTTCATCATCCGTGCAATTGTCCGAACTCCATAAAACTTCGATAGAGAAGAATTCTTTACCATGTTTGGTAATGGCGTTTCTTAAACAAATACAATTTGAACTTTTTCTAAGATGTTGCTTAAATCTTTGTTCTATAGGTTTTCGCGTTTGACCTACATAACACTTCCCATTGACTTTGTTCCTGATCAGGTATACCCATCCCATCCTTACCTTGGGCTGGAAAAATAATTGGGAATCCCAAGACGCGTCCTGAGGGTCCGACCCACTCCTCATATATATACATATATATCTAAGGGGTAAGTATATACTTTTTTCATTACCAATTTCATTTTCTCTATACACTCTTTTTGGGAATTCCAATAACTTTCCCATCTACGACCTGAAGCCCGTAAGGTGCGAGAGTTTCCGCATTCACCTTTGTTTTGGGTCGCATATGTGCATCACACCATGAAAAGTACTTCGAGGCAAACTCCCTGATTTCGATAGGCTCCTGGGGACTCCATGTCATGAGAAACTCATCCATATCTTTCCTTGATATTCGTCTTATCTTTTTAAAGGAAATTCACAAGCATATTCTTGAGTTGCGTCTTTCCGGGCCATGTATCTACAAACTCCTTGACCACGTCACGCATACCAAACATGAAATCAGGGCCATCGTCTGGAATCTGACCATCCCACGAATTTTCGTTTAGGTTTACAAATTGTTCGCAGTAAAGCCACGTATCATACTCGCCAAACCCTTCATAGTCTCGAGGGAAGTGTTTTATCATGACGTGATTCACAAAGAGTTTGATAAACTCGTCGATCTTTACAATGCGTACTGGTTCTTCCTTTGTTTCTTTGACCCATATTTCGTTTTTGGATCGGTTTGGCCTGACGAAACATACATTCGCCTGGTCTTTGAACACTTGCGTGAAGAACCAAGGCGCCACAAATCTCTTTGGCGTCTCTGGACTGGGGGCCTCTGGCTTCGCCCACTCTACGGAGTCCAGGCACCTCAAAGACGCCTTGACGGGTTCTTGAACCTCTCCTGGGGTGGCACGGACGAATTTCCATTCGGCTGGACGATCACACGGGTTCTTGCGGGCCAAGTGTTTCCTGAGGTCGGTGGTCCAGTATGGATTCGTCGAGAAGTCCTTGCTACACTTGGGGCAGACCCGGGCCATCCTTTACACTGGGCTGGGAAAATAATTGGGAATCCCAAGACGCGCCACGATGGCCTGGGGTCCGCCAAAGTTCAACGACCGGCCAATAGTTGTAGAGCTGTAACACCGTACCCACCGACGAGACTCACGACATTCGTCATTGCAGAATCAGAGACCCATCGGAGACCTCGACACGTTGGTGAATTCCAACTGAAAATTGAGGTCCAGAACCCAGCACACTGTGTGAAGTACATGTACTCGGCCATGCACCTCACGATGTGAGACCCTATAAGAACAGTTAAAACTTTGATGAAAGAGTTCATATAAGGACACAAAACGTATAAACTTTAATGGAAGACCTCATCGGTCTCGCATACTTCACTGTCATCTTCACGACGTTTGGACTCATCACAGGCGCATGTCTCATGCGTCGGCTCGATGACTTGGCACGTGCAATTGATGATGCAGATAAGAAATACATTGACTAGAAAAATATGGTCGAGACACTTGGACTCGTGTCAGGGGCACTGAGTGCTCTTTCAATTGTACCCCAAATTTATAAGAATATACGATCGGGGTCATCGACTGATATTAGCACACACACAATAGTGTGTGCGTACGTAGCCCTTAGTCTCGGAACCATCTATGGGTTTATGATAGACCACGTGGCGGTATATGTAAGTGACTTGACGATAATAGGGTTGTATATGGTTCTTCACGGGGTCAAGATTTGGAATGATAGGCGGGCGGGGGCGGACTCGGTTGAAAACCGAGTCCTGTACACCCCAGAGACGCCATGGCCTCCAGACACTTATGGCTCAAACGGTCAAGTTCGCAACCATCCCCGTGAAGTACGCACCGAAACGAAAGATGATCGACTTTTCACTGCCTCAGTGGAAGTACAAGTTCACTGAGACGTCGAATGAGGACGTCCTCTCGTGGGTCCGTCAGGTGTACCAGTCAAAGACGTTCAAGACGCAAGCCGAGTTTAACAAGGCGTACGACGAACGTGATACATACATGCTCCGCTGGGACAACAAACCCATGGTTCTCACAGCGGAAGATGTTTCGAATTTTGGAGACGAATTGTGTGGGGAGCAAGGGGTGGAAGGGGCAGACAAGTGGCTGAACAAGATGAAGGCGTTTCTCGAGACGGGGGAAAAGGTTATTTTCGTGTACTAGGACCCGGGCTTCGCCGCAACAGACCTTGCAAAAAGGGACCTTCGGTTCCGTCCTTTTTTCAAAGTCTATATAAATGAAGACAGCCATTATCATTTTAGCACTCGTCATTGTCCTCTTCCTTGTCTGGGACCGTTCCCGTGCCGCGCCTCGCACCAAGACGGCGTGTCCCACGGGGTACGTTCCGTCTCCAGTGAACAGTACATGGGCTGGCTGGAGCTATAACTGTCTTCCAGACGGTATTGAGTCGTCTCTCGTGGGTATTCCATCCGATACCTACGTGCGTCCCATTACGACCATTTACGCCCCAATCATCAGCGACACGGGCCGCGCCCAGAGTCTGATGATGGGAACGCCCGCCAAAACCCTTGAGTTCCCTCCTCAGCACGACCGCGGTCTTTTTCCTCCAGTATAAATAAATGAAGAACGTGTGGATCGCTTTGGCCGTCCTCGTTGCCCTTGTGCTGTTTCTGAGACGCACAGGCTCCGGCTTTGAGCCGCCCAAGTATATCACCGAGGCCTTTATCGGTCTGTGCCCTCCAGGGCAGATGCCTGCGTCATACACGGCCGCTGGCGGTGACTGCGTCCCCTACTACTTTTGACACGTTTGCATAAGAGCATGAAACTCCTTCGAGAGTTTTATGTGCCAAGGAAACAGCACAGACGTTGCAAAGATAGCTGAATACACGCTTACGCACAAACCAAACACTGGAACCCAGCGAAGGACGTCGCGCCGTTTTTCGCTCGGTTCAATGAGTTCTTGTTGGGACTCTGGGTCCATGTATATGTAGTTTTAAGAAAACTTATTACCGAGACATCATTCGCCGCGTGTTGTTCATGATGTTGGCGGCTTTCATCCCATTGGGACCACCCGCCATCTTGGCAAATATATCACCCATCTTGTCCCACTTGCTCATAATCTTTCCACGGGTCATGGATGCCGAGTACATGTTCGTACCCGTCTTGAGCGTGTTCAGAAGCGCCTTGATCTTGCCCTGCTGCCGCTCGAGTTCCTGGATCGTCATTTTAATTTTATACAAGAATATAAATGCCAAGGAGGCCTCGGCATACGGTGGTGACCCGGCGGTGGCCTGAGCGATACTTTACAGGTTTGAGTAAGGCGTTGAGACTCGCCCGAGAGAAGGAACTCTTGAAGAGGAGGCGTACGCCCTACTCGAAACTGCGTCTGGGAAAGTCCAACGTGGGTGGAACAAAGAAAAAGTCCAAGTGGACGCAACAATTTCACAAGGTGTACCCAGGTCTCAAGTTCAATAAAGAGGCTATTGCGCGTCGAACAGGGATTAGTCGCTCGACGCTCAACACCGTGTATAACCGCGGTCTGAAGGCATGGAAGACGGGTGGATCCCGTCCAGGTGCGACGGCACATCAATGGGCGGTCGCGAGAACATATAAATACATATTACTCACAAAAAAGAAAGCTCCTAAGAAGTGGTATGCGACTCGGTTTGATCCTGATGCAAACTTGCGGCGCTAAGAAACCACCCAATACCAACACCTGCACCCACGAGTCCTGTAAGGCTTAGTGTTCCAAGAGAGATTGCAGTGTAAAGACCCCTCATGTTTCCTTTTATCACATGTGGAGTTTTTAAGCAACGGTGCGCTTCCGCTTGAGACTGAAACGGACCTTTAGACCCTTTTGGGGTGTTGCGATGCGTCCCGGTGCGCTCTTTGGGCGGGTGGAGCGACTCGGACTTTTACGAGGACTCGCACTTTTCGCCTTAGACTTCACGCTCCGACTCGGACTCTTGTACTGCTTCATCTCCTCTGAAACTTGCTTACGCATGCGCGCAATGCGCTGCTCCCATGATGGCGACAAGCGCTTCCCATAGACGGCGTTCATCATATGAACGTTTGCGCGCGATCCTTCACGCACGTGGACGTTTGTACGCTTCGGTGAAAACGCCGATGAGGTAGCAAATGTGCCCCTGAACGTTTTGCGATGAAAGGCGTTCCGTTCCGTCTTTCCAGGGCTATGGTAAAACGCACGCCCAAAGTCGATGGCCCACATACCCGTGATGCGTCCCGTTGGACCTACAGAGACGATGATATTATGGTGGTGAAGATTCCCATGGGACACGCCACGCATGTGCATTTCAGAAATAAGGTACTCGACGCGTCTCTGAACGTTTGCGCGGTTCGCGGTTGGGTGGGTCTGTAAGTAATTGTAAAGTGTCATACCCTGTGCGCCACCAACGCGACCCATAACAAAAACAGTCAAGTCTTCTGACAATTTCGTTGCAGTTGGAAACATGAGTCGCTTCACGTTCTTTGAAGTGGCTTTATCCAAGCTCATGATCAACCCGTTCCCTTTCTTGAATCGTGGAACGACAAAGGTTCCCTGAAGCTTTTGAAGTGCCTCGAACTCTTCGGGGGCGTAGTTATACACGAACTTCATGAGCCGACCGTCATTCGTATGATAGACCCGACCATTGACACCACCAGCGAGGTACTTGATAGGCTTTGGCCACGCGGGATCAAGGTTGTGCGCAATGGCCTGAGCGGTACGTACGTTTGCCATTCCTTACTTTGAACAAAGAAACTTTACGAGCTTATGTGCGCTTCCGCTTGAGTGACGCACTTCGCGCCCGTGGGGTTTTTTGTCGAGATATGGACACGCGGGCAGGTGCGCTCTTTGGGCGGGGACTTGGAGTCTTGCGCTTTGCAGGGCTCAGAGACTTGGTCTTGCGTACAGACTTCGCCTTGGGTATGACGTTTTTGACGCGCTCCAAATTCTTGCGCAAATTTGAAATGCTCTTCTCACGACTCGGGGAAACCTGAATACCAAAGGTGGTGCGCAACATATTTGCGTTTACACGTGACCCACCCCGTGACGTGTTAAAAACAGGCAAGTTCGCCACCGGCGTGTTTCGCAGGTGCCGAGTGAACACGTTCCACGAAGGGTACACATAGTTGAAGGCGTATGTTCCGAGTTTGCTTCGTCCTGTCTGCCCGACGTTAAACTCCATGGCTCGCCCAAAATCAATGAACCATAGACCCAAAATCTTCCCTGTGACGGGTTCGAAGGATACGATGACGTTTCCCGCATGCAAGTCCCCATGGACAACACCTCGACGCTCCATCTCTTCCCACGCACGCATCATGAAATGCTTGAGTCCCTCCTTGTTGATTTGAGACCCGAAACGACTTTCGTAACTGCGTGCCGTGAGGGAATTGGCGTTTCCCGCCTGACCCATCAAAAATACAGTCACTTTATTATGTTCACCGCTAAAAGGCCACCACATCTCGACATATTCTTGGTTCGCATTTGACAACCTATTCAGATCAAAAACGTGCCCCCATCCACGCTTAAACTTTGGGACTATACGTTGCATTCCGACCTTGGCGTTCTGAAGCTTCTGGAGCGACGTATACTCCTGGGGTGCGGATCCGAGAACAAACTTTATGAGAATACCTGGTTTCGTCGTCTTGTATATGCGCCCATCAACACCACCTGCAAGGTACGTCGTTGGAACAGGCCACGATTGATCTATTTCTCTGACGATTTTTTTTGCTATTTCAGGTGCTGGACTACCGCGAGTAGGCATTCCTTACTTTTGATTCTTATAAAAATTCTCGAGGTGTTTTCTGTACATGAATCCGTCGGGCCTGTAAGCGTTATGGAGCCACATGCGTTGACACGCCACGATAAGGTCCTCTTCACGTTTCATAGACCCATCCGCCTTTAGGTACGCGTTCTCACCCAAAGGATTTACGCGGGCGCGTTTCTTTGGACGGGGATCAACAGGTTCGAGTCCTATGCGGTACCCTTGGTCATCACAGACGTAATAATAGTGTTCGGAATCATGGATCATTTCCATCCTCCTTGCGTCCGATAAAATATTCATTCAAAAATTGCTCAAACCGTTGGCCGTGTTTCGAGAGTTGGACAAGACCTTGGCGCGTAAACTCAATGTCTATAGCAGGGTCATACGCATTTTTGGTCAAAATATCCCACCGCTCTTTGTACCTCCGGTTTGCAAACGAGCCGTGCCAATGGTGAACGATCGTCCCATCGACCCAAGATACTTTGAAATCTTTGACCCGCGACTCAAATAGGCGCAAAAGCCCTTTGTAGTTTTCGTGAACCGAGCCGGGACACGATTGGGTTGCAAGACCGGCAAAGGCCATAGCCATGTGTCTATCTCCTGAACCGAGGATCGCCCATTCCACGAGTCCGCCCATACGCTCGTACGCCGAACGAGTACACGCCCACGCGTATCCTGGGTGCCAAAACCCGTACTTGTCTGTTGGATTCCATTGTGTACCGCTTCCAACAAACATGTATGCAAAGCTCTTGTCCGTCTTTATCGCTTCGCCGTTCGGACCGAGGTTGATTGCTGAGCGCCACATCTGAACCACATCTGCGTCCTGAAGCTCTTTGATGGTGTCTTCGACCCAATTTTGGTTCAAAAATTCAAGGTCTGCATCGATCCAAGCCATGTATTTCCACGACCTGGGAAGAGACTCAACACCCATGTTAATAAGGTTCTCCTTGAGCCATATCGTACTCTTGGTTCGGAACGTCAGATGCTTATAAACACCTGGGAGACGACCAAGAGGGGTTGGTCCAAGAGCCTCAACAACCACGAGTTTGGTCATGGGTTCGTGCTTGTATCGCTCCACAAACTCCAAAAAGAGATCACGTCGTCTTTTGAATCCTGCGAAATTGAAAAATGGCAATATGATGTAGAGGGGCGCGGATCGTTGTCCTAAAAGACAACTCATCACTCTGAAATAAACAGAGGATTTTCTGCAAACGAAAAACGTATACCAAGAGGTCGAGGCCCGTTCTCGGTAAAGACGTACTGACCCCTATTGTTTTTCCACGTGGCGCGAACCATCGAGTGTTCCTCATAGGACCAGTGCGTCCCATCAAAGATGAGACCTTCGTGAACCTCAAACTCATAGTTTTTCGGGTCGGCACAGAAGAATATAGCTTTCTTCTGTGCTGGCCAATACCTCCATAACGTCGGGGGCTGGAGGCGGAGCGGTGGGATCACCACAGAGCCATACACGCCAAGCGCACGACGCGTATCAATGTCCGCGTACGCTCCGACGTGGTGAAGGAGTCTTTCCATTCCTTTTGTTGGTGTTCAAATGCTTATATGGTCTATTTTATTTCGGCACACCCCGTTGAATCTGTGCGACAGTCAAATTTCCATGCGTGAGAAGGAACTTGACGAGACGATCGGCGGTTTGGCGCTCTCTCTGTCTTGCGTACCAATGTACGTCACAGACACGCCAATTGGGATTGCTCTTTGCAATCTCGCTCTGTTCAAGAGCCTCCTGTAAGTCCGAAGACATCACGTATCTCCTCTGGTGACTTGCCCTTTAAACTCTCGGCAACACTCTTTGCAACGGCATCTTGGAGCGCCTCGTACCCCAAGTAATCTGCTGCGTCATACAAAGGGAAGACTTCCCGCGGTTCCTGAAACTCGGGGATGGATCCTGAACTGAAAAAACGCACGACCGTTTCCATAAGGGCGGCATCCACGTTTGGTAAAGGAACCTCGTCAAACGATGCGTACTCGTCCGAACAGTCGAGCATCTCAGTGACCATTTTGAGGGTAGAACATTGTTGAACAAAGTTGGGGTCAACCTCCATGACGTGTCCGTCATTTGTACGTACCCGTGTCATGAGTTACACAAGTGTAACCGCTTTAAAAAAGAACCACGTACTTTGAGTAAAGGAGATGTTGGCCGTTCGCGTATTTGCTTGTGACTTTCCGTTGTGTACTCCTCCCAAGCTTCCCAAGCGTCTCATGCGTCTACGTCGGAACATCGAGTCGAAACGTATTGAGAATTTCAAGAAGATTCAGGAGACCATCAAGACGGCAGCACGTGAGGAGCGTGATGCCGTCCGTGATTTTTGGCGAGGTTTCTTCGACGACGAAGAGGACGTTCCCGCGACGAAGGATGCCGAGACTGGAGAGGATCTCGACGAGTAGTGACTGCACCTGGTCTATGCAATGTCTCAAAACGATTCTTGAAGCATTACACACGGTTTAGCCAGTTGTTCCCCTGCTTTTGCATCATACGCTTGACGCGCTTCGGATGAAACACGTACTCGGAGAGATTCTTGAGCGGGGCGCGAGGCATCGTCTTACGCACCGCAGACTTTGTTCGCCACTGACGCGCGACACTCAGCGTTCGTTTACGCTGATTCGCCTTGCGCAGGTTCATGTACTTGTGGTAATAGTTGGCAAACGTCCGTTCATTTAGTCCCGAAGCCACCTGTATACCACGACGGAAGGCCTGCTCGGCTGCAGCGGCATTTGCATTGTATGGAACCTTATTTCTCCTCGCGTTCGAGTATATTTTTTCCTGACGCTTCCGAGAGTTGTACACATTTCGAAGCATGTTTAGGGTCACACCCTCGGGCAAACGCAATGCCACACCCACCATCGTAGTGTACTATTAAACAAGAAAATTGTATCTACATAAATGGCTGAGCTCAACGGTGCCATCATCGAGCTTATCAAGGAGCGCATGGCCAAAGGACGGGTACACTATGGCCATGGACTCTTGGAGGATTCGGGAATGAACTGGGTCAAGGAGGCGCTCGAGGAGGCGCTTGACCTTGCGATTTACGTGGCAGCACGTCTGGTCGAGGTTGATAAAAATAAAGGGTCTGATCCCAAGTAAAGTATGGAGGGCTGGATCGCACTGACGCGGACAACGACCCTTGGGACACAACCCCGTCGTGTCACGCTCAATTCCAAGGATTATGTCGTGTGGCGAAATCATAAAAACGACGTAAAAATCATTCCAGATGCGTGTAAGCACCGAGGCGCCTCTCTTAGTCTCGGGAAAGTTCTCTCCGACGGCTACATCGAGTGTCCATACCACGGGTGGAAATATACGGAGAAGAAGTTGTGTCGCCCGTGGACGGAGTGCGTCGACCAACTTCAGGTGGATTTCGACAAGAAGGATCAAGACGGTCTTTTGTGGATCCGCCCCAAGGGACTCGAAGGCCCTGACCCGCCCGAGGTTCCACATATCACCGAGCCTGGCTTCAACACCATGTGGTTCGAAACGACCATCGAGCAATCGGCTCAGATGATTATCGAAAACGGAATCGACCCGTGTCATGCCTCGTGGGTCCACGCCAACCCGATGGGTTTCGGTACAGCTGGTGAAAAGCCCACGAATGTGAGACACAAGGGTCACACGATCGAGTTTGATTACGTTCCCAACCGCGACGCATTGTCGACCAAGCTCTTCGGGCTCAGTACGACGCACAACTTTCACGCCTTTGTTTTGCCATATACCACGTGGTCAGATGTTGTGGTTCACGGGGACAAGGTTCTGATGACCTACGTGACTTTGTGCCCTCTGAGCGATACGCGAACCAAGATGTTTGTTGGCTTTTCTCAAAACTTTGGAGTCCCTTCGTCCCTCTTTGTCCTCATGGGCAAAGCGATCGTCGAACAGGATCGGGTCATTCTTGAAAACTTGGACTCGAGCTTTCGGTTCAAGGGTATGAACGGAGAGCACGATGAGCTTGTTATTGCGTACCGCGAGGCACTTCACAATCTTATTTTCAAGTGAAACTTTTCCCCAAAGAGGAAGGGAGGTTTTTTATTTCAGGACTAATCCGGGAGATTGAAAAATCAATTTGTTTTTAAAATATATAGGTCATCATGGGGAAGCAGTTTGGGTCGTTTCAAAATTCCCCCCTTCCTCTTTGGGGAAGAGGTATGTACGCTCCCAAATGTCCACGTGTTTCTCACACACGCCGTACTTGACCGCAACACCCATACACTTGTTGAGCGAACACCGAACGGGTGCGACGTACATGATGCTACGCGTCTCTGGGACCTCGACCCCCATGTTCACACGAGTCTTGAACCTCTGATCCTTGGACACGTTCTTTAAATGGCTCGTGATTGCGGACTTTGTCGATTTGTAAAACTTGCTCTTCAAAAATTCGTTGACTCGTGTCACGTTGTTCTGGTTAATCTGACTGAGACTGTATACCCATACATTCTCAGGCCCTGTGAACCACTCTGTAAACTTCATGTACCGTGGCCAGTCTTGTTGCAAGAGGGGGCACACTTGAGGCACAAGTACGCGGTTCCAGAACTCAACCATAAACATGCCCAAGGGTGCGCACGCCGACTTATCTCCATCCATGTAGTACACTTCATTGTGCTTCACGTTCGGCCACACAGCAAATTGGTTACGGTCATTGAGCTCCTTGAATATATGACTGACGACGTGGACAAATCGGATGTTCCCATCTAAGGACTCCACGAGTCCAGTCAAGTCCAAGGAGTCAATGCTTGGAACCTTCGCCGTCTTTTTGCGTTCAAAGACAAACTTCGGTTCCGAGCCGTCGCACGGGTTCTTCCGGTTGAGGTGTCTGTCCAGATGCTCCTGAGCTTTCGACAGGTACTTCGGGTGCGTAAAAACTTTCTGGCACTTCGGACAACTGGTCGTCACCATCCTTATCAGTCACCAACATAAAAATTTTCCCCTGAGAGCGAGGGTGAGTCCCTGGCCTGATGTTCCGAGGAACGTACCGAACCCACGGGTTCAAGTCCATACTAACATATGGCCTGAACTTTTTAAGTTTTCCCCAAAGAGGAAGGGAGGTTTTTTATTTAGGGATAAATCGGTGTACTACAAAATGAAAACATGTAGATACCTGTAATTATAGAGTATGAGGGGTTCGGGCCGTTTGAAAAAACCTCCCTTCCTCTTTGGGGAAAACTTCAGAACTCAAATTTGTGCCAATGGTCGTGAGTCGTCCACATATCGAACGAGTTCACGTACATCAAGAGTTCCTCGAAGGAACACACTTGAATGTACGGGGACTTTTTCGTCTTTGAATTTGTAAACAAAATTGGGTTCCAGTTTGGTAAACGCAGTTTCTCCTCGACGTTTACGGGAGAGTCATCCACGTACAAATGGACATGGTGT
>Ga0214171_1000498_pt1 | contig 13429 bp, 14 predicted proteins | sample TroBogEpilimnion_40_FD_153009 | JGI IMG/M metagenome (GOLD analysis project Ga0214171, IMG submission 153009) | Freshwater microbial communities from Trout Bog Lake, WI - 02JUL2007 epilimnion | ecosystem: Environmental > Aquatic > Freshwater > Lake > Epilimnion/Euphotic zone | place: Trout Bog... | reverse complement strand
GCACCAATCAATGACGGAATTACTACCCGTCACTATCTGCAAAGGTAGATGTAAGTAAAGGGAAAACGGTCATTGACCGTTTTTCTGCTTTCTAGAATCGTCACCGTTCTTTTACCCTCTTTCTTACACTCCGCTAGAGCTTGCTCTTGAGCTTCAGACTCTTTCGCATCTTTGGGTGCATGAACACCAATGGTTCCATCCGATTGCCTGTATACGCCAAATTGACTAACCGGAGTTGAACAAGCTAGTAAGCCAAAGGCTAAACCAGTTATCCCTGTCAATACTAATTTTTTAGAATTTTTCATACGAAATCCATTATTTTTCTTTGCTAAGTTCAACTCTAAATCAAAATGGAGCAAGATGGGCTGTGTAATACTAATATCAGAGCATATGAATAGCGAAATCCTCCTAAAAAGCGAAAAGGCCCAGGAGCGCCTAGAGCAAGTTGTCAAAATCGCCTATCGGCTTTTTGCTACTCGAGGCTATGAAGAGGTTGGTATTCGTGAAATTGCTCAAGAGGCTGGCATTAGTCCCATGCAGGTGTATCGCCTTGGGGTCGACAAACATGACTTGTTAGCTGAAGTCATCTTGATTCTGAATCAAGAGATGATTAACAAGATCAATTCATTTGATAGCACTTCACATGCAAGCGCCCTCGCCTTCATTGAAAGCTATCTTTTAAATTTATATCAGCAAGATATCGATATCAAAAGTATTCGCAGAGAAGGCTTGGCCTTTGGCTGGAAATGGTCAGAGAAATATGAAACATTCATGATCGAACAGCAGAGGCAAATATTCAAACCCATTGCAGATGCTCTTGCTCACTTTGGGTATAGTGAAATTGAGGCACGCTGCCATGCCATCTGGTCTCTATATTGCTTTGGCTATCGCAAGGCCATCATGAATAACGCAGACGCAAATGCCTGCTTAAATAGTATTAAGCAAAGCCTGGTCATCTGTATAAAGCCCTAATTCATGAAATATTTGTCATATAAATGACATATTAGTGTCACATATGCTTGAAATTCGACAGAATAGAACGTAGGATCGATTGGAGATATATCAATCATCAACACCTCAAATCTATCAGTCAACTAGGGAATGAGCATGAGTCAAAAGAAATTAGTGAAGCAATTATTAAAGAAGCTCGATAAATTAGAGTCTGAGAGAGAGAAACTCATCGATAAGCTTGCAAAAGCTTTAGATAAGCTGGATAAAAAAGTAGCTAGCAAGAAAACTCCAGCCAAGAAGGCCCCTGCTAAAAAGACACCTGCGAAGAAAACTGCCGCTAAGAAGACTCCTGCAAAGAAAGCTGCTGCCAAGAAGGCTTCTGCTAAAAAGACATCTGCCCCAAAACCAGCGGACACTAACGAAGCAAACTAATGGGCCAAAGAAGCAAAGACAAGTCAACGCAGCCTAGCTACGATGAACAACTTCATTTATTGCAAATTGAGTTAGTAAAGCTACAAAATAGTCTGATCAGTAAAGGTGATCAGATCTTGGTCATTCTTGAAGGTCGCGATACGGCCGGCAAAGATGGCAGTATTAAAGTCATCACGCAACATTTAAGCCCTAGAGAAACTCGCGTTGTTGCGCTTGGAAAGCCATCTGATGTTGAAACAAACGAGTGGTACTTCCAAAGATATGTAGCTGAACTGCCCAAGAAAGGTGAGTTCGTTCTGTTTAATCGTAGTTGGTACAACCGCGCTGGGGTTGAAGTAGTGATGAATTTCTGTACCAAGGCGCAATACACAAACTTTATGGGCTCCGTGAATGAGTTTGAGTCCATCCTGGCCAGATCAGGCATGACTATTCTCAAATATTATTTAGATATCTCCAAGAAGGAGCAGGCATTACGCCTCGCCGATAGAGCTAAAGATCCCCTGAAGCAATGGAAAATCAGTCCGATTGATCAGCAAGCTCAGAAAAATTGGAATGCCTACAGCAAATGTAGGAATGACATGCTAGAAAAGACTAGCACTGAAAATGCACCTTGGATCATTGTCAAGGCAAATGATAAAAAAATAGCCCACATCAATATGATTCAGGATCTTCTATCGAGAGTTTCCTATCCAGGTAAAAACAAAAACCTACTCAAGACTGACAAGAATATTGTCTTTCAGTGGGATGGAAAACTATCTAAACTCGAAAAGTAAGTCTTTAGAAAACCTCGGGAACATACATTTCTGGAGGTACTGGCCCGCGCAGATAGTCTGGGTTATGCACGCGTTTTGGTAATGTAATCAATGGGTGATCAATTTCTTTATAGGGGATTTGATCCAGCAAGTGTGTAATGCAATTTAAGCGTGCTTTTTTCTTATCATTGGCAGCTACTACCCACCAAGGCGCTTCAGGAATGTGTGTGCGCTCCAGCATAGTTTCCTTAGCTTTAGTGTAAGCCTCCCACAGCCTTCTTGCTTCTAGGTCCATTGGACTTAACTTCCACTGCTTTAGAGGATCATGAATGCGCATCATGAAGCGGTTGTACTGCTCATCATCAGAAATAGAGAACCAGTATTTAATCAGAATGATTCCAGAACTGATCATCATGCGTTCTAGATCAGGCACTGTTCTTAAGAATTCTTCGTACTCGTAGTCAGTACAAAAACCCATTACCCTCTCAACACCAGCGCGGTTATACCAACTGCGGTCAAAGAGAACGATTTCACCGCCTGCAGGCAAATGAGAAATATATCTCTGAAAATACCATTGTGTTTTTTCACGCTCGTTAGGCGCTGGCAAAGCAACTACCTTACATACGCGAGGATTGAGTCGCTGGGTAATACGCTTAATAGCCCCACCCTTACCCGCAGAGTCTCGACCTTCAAATAGGACTGCCACCTTAAGCTTATTCGCAACTACCCAGTCTTGTAGCTTTACAAGCTCGCCCTGCAAGCGGAACAGCTCTTTAAAGTAAACATTACGGGGAACAGAAGAACCGCTTTCACCATCCTGTGACAGGCGGTCATCATCGAGCTCCATCTCAAGCTCTTCATCCATGCTATCCAGAATCTCTTCTTGAGCACGGCGATACCACTCAGCCATTTCTGTGTGCTTCGATGTCATTGGTTTTTGCTCCTAAATATCTTTATATCTAGAAATGATGACACATTTATTACATCAAACGCTGATTGCCCTTTAAATGTGCGGAGATTGCTTCCTGGCTATGTAATGCGAGCCATTTACGGTCCTTGGATGCCTCTGGGCTAGCTCCTGAGGGCGGCAGGAAGGCCAGCTCCACAACCAACTTTCGATCCTTCAAGATCAAGGCCATAGATTCAAGCAGCCCCATATCACCGACAAATGCTGCTACCTCACTTCTTTCGCCTGTTACCAAAGATTTATACGATATTGCCAGGGAATAGACTGGCACCCCGGCAATCACTGCGGATTCAAATAAATTGGGCTTGAAAGGCATAACACCCTCGCCTATCGTCGAAGTTCCCTCAGGAAAAATACATACAGACTGCGTCTCGAGAACCTTTGCCACCTCGCCAGCAATATGCTTGCCATGGCGTGCGTTATCACGCTTGATAAACACGGTACCCAGCTGCTTTGCCATCCATCCAAATACTGGCCACCCCTCAACATCGGATTTCGCCACAAAGCGGATGGGCGCAAATGCATTAATGGCATGGATATCCATCCAAGAGATATGATTTGATGCCAGAAGGTACGGGGTGGACGGAAGAATATCTGGGTTACTAAGTCTTAATTGAATACCAAAAATTGCCAATAGTCTGATCGACCAATTTTGAATATGTTTATTTTTCGCATCCTGGTTCAAAAATGGGAACTGAGAAGACAGGGTTAAAAGTCCACCGACTACATGAATCCATATTTGTGCCCATAGCCATACCCTCACCCCGAACTGCAATAGGGAGTTTTCAGGGCGTTGATTTAGGCTCATATCAGGTAGAAATATAAATCAATTTATAGAAACCATTACTTCGTCATAAAACTGTCTTGAAACAGTCATGATCCTTTCATATTCGCTTGGCATATTACTGTTTCATGATGCATTACAAAGCCATCTGGATTTCAGACGTACACCTAGGAACATCGGGGTGTCAGGCGGACTACCTTCTCGATTTCCTGAAGCATAACGAAGCAGATAAATTTTACCTAGTTGGCGACATCATTGATGGCTGGAGGCTAAAAAAGTCTTTCTACTGGCCGCAAACACACAACGACGTTGTCCAAAAGCTTTTGCGTAAGGCGCGTAAGGGTGCTGAAGTAATCTATGTGCCAGGCAACCACGATGAAAGTGCAAGACAGTTCTTTGGACTTTCTTTTGGTGATGTCAAAGTGCTTGAAGAAGTGATTCATACAACCGTAGATGGCAGAAGACTATGGGTAACCCACGGCGATCAATTTGATGGCGTAATGCAATACGCCAAGTGGCTCGCCTATGTTGGCGACAACCTCTATTCATTCATTCTTTACGTAAATCGTTATTTCAATATGATTCGCGCCAAGATGGGATTGCAGTACTGGTCCCTATCTCAGTATCTAAAGCACCAAGTCAAAAACGCGGTCAGCTACATCGCAGACTTTGAGCACATTATGGCCAGAGAAGCCCGTTTAAGAGGCTGTGATGGCGTTGTTTGTGGACACATACACAAAGCTGAAATCCGCGAGATCGATGGGCTTCTGTATTGCAACGATGGCGATTGGGTCGAAAGCCTATCGGCTCTAGTTGAAACACAAACGGGCGAACTCAAAATCATTTACTGGACACACATTAAAGGTGAGCCAGTTGAGGCCCCTCAAATTTCTCTTCAACCTACTATCGAATCACTTATCCAAGAGGCTGTGCTATGAAAATTATGATCATCACCGATGCATGGGATCCACAGGTTAATGGTGTTGTTCGGACCCTTAAACAAACTCGCACTGAACTAACAGCGATGGGTCATGAAGTGGAGATGATTACCCCGAATGGCTTTAAATCCATTCCTTGCCCAACCTATCCTGATATCGCCCTCTCACTCTTTCCTGGCAAAGAAGTGGCTCGTCGTATTAAAGAATTTGCGCCAGATGCGATGCATATTGCAACAGAGGGTCCATTAGGATTATCAGCCCGCTCCTATGCAGTAAAGAATCGCTTGCCTTTTTCTACTGCGTATCACACCCGCTTTCCTGAATATGTCAAAGCCCGTACTGGAATCCCTCTCGCACTTACCTATACATTTATTCGCTGGTTCCATAGTCCATCAATGGCTGTGATGGCTCCAACCATTGTCGTAAAAGATGACCTGGAAAAATATGGGCTCAAGAATGTAGTCTTGTGGTCAAGGGGTGTAGATCTCGATATTTTCAAGATGCAGGATTCAAAAGTCTTAAATACTGCTCACCCTATCTTCTTATATGTTGGACGTGTTGCTATTGAAAAAAATATCAACGCATTTTTAGAAATTGATTTACCAGGCTCAAAGTGGGTGGTAGGAGACGGGCCAGCAATGGCTGCCATAAAAGAAAAGTACCCAGAAGTGAACTATTTAGGAGTTCTACAGCAACATGAGCTTGCAAAAGTGTATGCAGCTGCAGATGTATTTGTTTTTCCAAGCAAGACCGATACCTTTGGATTGGTTTTACTTGAGGCAATGGCTTGCGGCACTCCGGTTGCAGCCTACCCAGTGACTGGCCCGATTGATGTCCTAGGGAAGAGCAAGGCTGGCGCTATGAATGCAGATTTGCGTGAGGCCTGTTTGCAGGCGCTGAAGATTCCCCGTGAAGTTGCACGCGCTCATGCTGAGAAATTCTCCTGGAGAGCTGCCTCCGAGCAATTTGTTAATCATCTCAAGCCAGTGCCGACACCAGAAGTACATGTCACTGCACTTGCCTAAAGAAAGCCTATTTTGAATTCACCGTATCACATAGACCAAAACCCTCACAAAGGGAACAGAGGTCTTGTCCGAGCATGGCATGCAGCAAAAAACTCTTGGTGCGGCCTCGAATATGCGTTCGTGGAAGAAAGTGCGTTTCGACAAGAGCTCACCTTATTTGCCTTGTTAACACCAGTTGCCTTTCTGTTACCAGTCACAGTCATAGAGAAAGCATTACTGGTTTCTTCGCTAGTGATGGTTCTTGCGATTGAATTATTGAACTCCAGCGTAGAAGCAGCAATTGATCGCATCTCATTTGAGCATCACGACCTCTCCAAGAGAGCGAAAGATTTTGGTAGTGCTGCCGTCATGCTCGCACTCTTTGTTTCAGCTCTACTTTGGGCTGCTGTTTGTATTCCCTTGTTATTTACTGTCCACTAAGGCTAGCTATGTCAGATATCCCCAACCCAATCGGCTCTTTTGAGATTTTTGCCCCCAAGAAAGTCAAGGCATTAAAAAGAATTAAGCCAAATCCTTTCAAAAAACTCTCTAAAAAATTAGCTAAGAAGCTTTTTGGTAAAAAGTTTGTGACTCAAACAAGGGCCGAACTAACAGAAGCGACTACCGCTCCAGCTGTTCAGATAGAAAAATCTAAAAAACCTGCCTTTCAAATTGTTTGGGCTAGCACTCCAGGTGAAGTAAAAGAAGCTCAAAGGTTACGCTATAAAGTTTTTGCTGAAGAGATGGGTGCAAACCTTCCAAGCAATGCCGAAGGTTTAGATGTCGATGAATTTGACTCCTACTGTGATCATTTATTGATTCGCGATCAAGATAGCCTAAAAGTAGTTGGCACTTACCGCGTATTACCTCCCCATAAAGCGCTAGAAATTGGCCGCCTCTACTCTGATTCTGAGTTTGATCTATCCCGTATTGACCACCTCCGTCCTAAATTGGTTGAACTCGGTAGATCATGTGTTCACCAAGACTATCGCTCGGGCGCAGTCATCATGGCCCTGTGGAGTGGCTTGGCTCAATACATGCAAAAGAATGGCTACGAGATCATGTTGGGTTGCGCCAGTATTCCAATGGCCGATGGTGGCCACTTCGCAGCCAGCCTTTATAACTCGCTGGGGAATGATCAAATGGCGCCAACAGAATTCCACGCCTTCCCACGCTTACCTTTGCCATTGGATAAGTTAAATGGCGGATTGGATGTTCAGCCTCCACCATTGATCAAAGGCTACCTCAAGCTAGGCGCAAAGATTTGTAGCGCTCCAGCCTGGGATCCAGACTTTAATACTGCTGATTTATTGACGATGCTCCGACTTTCTGAAATTAATCCGCGTTATGCAAAGCATTTCTTGGGCCTTTAATTCTCGAGTATCTATGCTGCAACAAAAAGCCACTTCATTTGAAGTGGCTTTTTATATTCTGCCTCGGGTATTTACTATATTTACTGCATTTACTTAAAGCTGATTTGATAAGAGCGCCCTACTCTTTCCCACTCCGCAGCTTCTTTTAATAAGCTAAATTCAGTTAAGGGATGCTCAGCAACCCAATCTCTAGGGAGGCAAACTGAGTATGAGCCGTCAAGCTCAGAAACTTTGACCTTTGGAAAGCTGGTATCGTTTCGGCCACGACATAACACTTGAGCAAGTCGCAAACAAAAGAGCATGCGCCAGTCCTCAAAACTATGATTATTAGCTAACTTACCAAGCTTACCGGTATGTCCAATCAATAACGACGCAAGTCTTGCTTGGTCATTTTTAGAGAAGCCGGGCATATCCGCATTACCGGCTATATAAGCAGAATGTTTGTGATAGCCATTATGGGAGATAGATAAGCCGATTTCATGCAAATTGGCTGCCCACTGTAATAGGGCGACATTATCCGCCCTATTCTCTGATTCTGGTTTTGGTAATTGCTTTAAAAAATCAGCTGCTAATTTACTAACCCGATCTGCCTGCTCTCGATCAACCGCATAACGCTGCATAAATTGTTCAACAGTTACATAACGCATGTCATGGTGCTGTGAGCGCCCAAGTAAGTCGTATAAAACACCACTTCGCAACGCGGCATCGGTTACTTCCATTTCTTCGATACCCAACTCATCGAATGCCGCCAACATAATTGCTAGGCCACCTGGCCATACCGCTCTTCTATCATCCTTAAGGCCAATCAGCTCCACTTGATTTACATGCTCATACTTAAGTAAATGTTTTTTGAGATTCTTTAAGCCTTCGCGAGTAATAAGGCCACTTTCTCCATCACCATGTCCATTGAAATCATTGCTACCAATGAGGTCGGCCAAAGCTCTAGCGGTACCAGATGAGCCAATCACTTGACTCCAACCACTTTTTAAGTAGGCCCCTGAAATAACCTGTATCTCACGGCGGGCTGCTAATTCAGCCTCCTTAAAGGCATGAGCATCAATATTGCCTTTTGGGAAAAAACGTAGGCTATGGGAGACACAGCCGATGTAGAGACTTTCCATCAGTTTTGGCTCGTAACCTTTGCCAATAATGAATTCTGTAGAACCACCGCCAATATCAACAACGAGTCTATTGCCCTGGACCGCCTGAACTTCATGTGCCGCTCCGATATAAATGAGTCGAGCCTCTTCCACTCCGGCGATTACCTCAATCGGAAATCCTAAAGCCTCTTCCGCATCACGCACAAACTGCTGGGCATTTTTAGCAACGCGTAAAGTATTAGTAGCTACTGCACGAACATTTGATGGATCGAAACCGCGAATACGTTCGCCAAAACGTCTAATCGCTATCAACCCCCGCTGATAAGCATCATTACCTAGTAACTTATTTTCAGTCAGGCCAGCCGCAAGGCGAACTGTCTCACGCAAGGTGTCGATGGGGCGTAACTGGGTTCCTGAGGGTGTATTTACCGCTTGAGCCACCAGCATACGAAAGCTATTTGATCCCAAATCAACTGCAGCAACAAGGTCTGCTGAATTCACTAAAGGATCTACCGGATTACTGGCCAAAATATTCCCCAAAAATGGAATGTTGCATCAATTATGTCTATTTTATGTAAAAACAATGACACATTGATGAAAACACCAGCAAGCCTTGATGGCTGGGGTTACTTCTGAAGCTAGGCTGCCAAATTTTGCTCTGAGTTTGAGCAATCACGATTGCCAAAACTACACAAAATACAGCAATCGCCAGATTTTGGCTTCAATATAGCGCTACATGCACGGCAACGATATAGGTGCTGAGCACCAATTTCGGAAGTAACAATTTCAGTTGCTTGGCAATATGGACAGGTAAGCACTGATTGCAGATGGTTGATAGTTTCATTCACAATGCAATACTGAACTGGCAATATTTCAGTATTGTGTCAATGAAGGAAATTCACTTAATCCGTTGTGCTGGGGCTCCAGAATGCTTGCGTCACAAAATCTTGATCAGCAATCTTAGCAATCAGTGCATCCATCGCATCACCATCAACAGCAGATGCTGTTAATACAGCCTGTATTTCAACGTCTTCACTTCCAAATTGATGCACTTCAATGTCTTGGGTCTGATAGCCCGCCTCTTCAAGCGTTTTAATAAACTGCTTTAGAGCATGCTTTTGGGCATGTTTAGGGGTAATGATATACACCGAGTTGGTCACTTCAACCGAGACAGTATCAAGAGGTTGACGGTTAATAAAAGTAACTACAGGTCGCAAAAGCGTATTGGCTGCCAAGATAAATAACGTTGCTAATCCAGCCTCTAATATCAAATCTGCGCCAGCACAAGCACCGACTGCTCCAGATGCCCATAGAGTTGCCGCTGTATTAATCCCTCTAACATTACCCTCTTCGCGCATGATGACGCCAGCGCCTAAAAACCCAATCCCAGAGACTACATAAGCCATGACATGAACAGCCCCGTCATGACCAGTCAAGCGATTTCCAGCATCAACAAAAATTGCAGCACCAATTGCAACCAAAATATTGGTTCTAAGACCTGCAGTTCGCTGGCGATATTGGCGCTCTAAGCCAATTAATCCACCCAATACAAAAGCTGCGCAAAGACTGATTCCCGTATCGGTCAGTGATCCATAGTTAATGTTATTGATGAATTCCATGGCGTTTAATGGTGAATTAATTCTGAATTATTTTGAGCCTAAGCCTAAAGATTGCACCATTATCTTAAACACTTCTGTGTTATCCATAAAACCTTTGAATTTTTCTGATCCTGGACCCATAGCATTCAGTACGGCATCATCTGCTGTATGCACACCTGATTCTTGATTAACGGGTAAATTACCACCTACATGAATGGCATCCTCTTGTAGCTGAACGTACTTTGGATTAGCTACATACTTTCCAGACTCATCCTTAATTGCTGGAACAAAAGTACCGCCTAGCTTAGGATGCATGGTTTCGTAATGATCTGGGTATGCTCCGTAAAAGAAGGCAATCCGTTTAGATACATCTAATTTGTTTGGATAGCCCTGCATATCAGCCTTGGGATAGTTTGGATAGCCCGCCTCAGCATAGGTACCGACCTTTTCACGCAAGGGTCCTGGCTTGTCATCATGCACAACACCGCTAATGGATCCACTATGGGTATGATCCGGTGTCACGATGATCAAAGTATCTGGGTGTGTTTTAGCAAAGTCTTTAGCAATTTGCACGGCATTACTCAACATGATGGTATCGAAGGCGGCGCGCTCCCAATCTAAGGGATGATTAAACTTATCGATCAAAGCGGCTTCCACCATCAAGAAAAATCCATTGGGATTTCTGGATAGAACATCAATAGCTGATTGCGTCATCTCTGTTAGATCTGGTTGATTGGGATATTGTTCAACCGTATTCTTCTTTAAATAAAGACGATCGAGCGATCCATCCATATTATCGGGATGAAAGACACCAAATAATTTTTTAGTATTTTTATTTTGCGCAGCAGTTGCAAGCTCTTGCTGAGTAAAAGCAAGTTGGTAGCCCTCAGACTTAAAACCTTCTACCAAATTCTTCTCGTCCTTACGTTTTGAGCCTTTAGCAGATTGTGGATAAAAATAAGCTGAACCCCCTCCAAGAATTACTTCTGCACCACTGGATAAAAGCTGATCAGCAATATATTGTTTATCTGCTCTGCGCCTGGTATGCGAAACCACTGCACCAGGTGTTGCATCCTCCAACTCAGCATCAGAAACAATACCTACTGCCATTTTGGTATTACGCTTAATAAGCTCTGCGATCGTTTCGACTTTGGGATGCGCTAGATTGTCACTAGCCCTGGACACATAAACGCCCATAGCATTAACGGCAGTCTTATGCCCTGTTGTGTAGGCGCTCATTGAATTCGCAGAGTCTGTGATGAGAGAGTCAGATCCCGATGTACCAATCATTGCGGTGTTAGGCATATCGTCAAATGCCAATCGGCCCTGATACTTTCCCTCTTGAATGCCTTTTGATAGCACTCTAGCAGTTGTGCGGTTAGCAATCGTCATGCCATCGCCAATAAATAGAATGACATTCTTAACACGACGTGGGCCACTGCTGTATACATCCCAGCTCACTTGTAAGCGCTCTTGCGGTGACCGAGCTACGATTTCATATTTACCAGCTTTAGGTAGCCGTACGTCTCTAAAAAGAATGGAGCTGCCTTTACCATTTTCATTAGCAATGAACTCTGGCTTAGTGCCAATGGTTTTATTAATTGGCGCTCCGTTCAGTTCGATTGCAGCCTCTTCAGGATTGATAACCGTATTAAATTCAATCTTGATATCAAACTTAGATCCGGCCAAGATGGCAGCTTGGTCAATTGGATAGATAGCTGCGGCTTGAACGAATCCTGCAATGAATCCAAGGGAAATAAAGAGGGAGGTCTTGATAGGGAGATGGGTTTTCATAGGGTCAAAATAGCGAATATGGCGAACAAAGTGATGGAATTTCCAATATCTACCAATTAAATGACATTCTGATGACTATCTACTCAAAGGTCCACAAGGTCTCTGGGGTCTCAGAGGGCTGCTTTTGTCTTGGCTGCCTTTAAGCTACCAGATTTCACCGCCTTGCGAAATAACTCAAAGTCCTGCTCATTCTGCTTTGAGTAGGCTCTGGCAAAAGAATACATTGCCTCGCCAAATTCTTTTGACTCCCCACAATACCCAGCAAGTTCAGCTGCATCACCAGAGCGAGCATGGCCCAGCGCAAGAGCCCAGCCATACAATTTGGAATAATCTGCAAAGTTCTGGATAGATACCCCACCCGGACCAATTGGGATGCCACCTTTCATATCACGCAATTGACGAAGATAAAAACCTTGGCTTTTATCGACATCAAATTGCATGGAACCATAATTTAAGAAGATATCTGGAGCCCCTTGGAGCAGTCTTTGACCCGCCACCACACGTTTACCCATATCGCGATAAATGGACTCTCCCAAATAAGGACTCAAGACAGATTTTTGAGCTTCTTTGTATTGCAAGAACAAGGGATCATTTTCACTATCGCCTTCAAAGTACAGAACCATACAATTAGTACCCACGCTGCCAACACCAACTATCTTACGTGCAAAGTCTTTCAAGATATAGCGCTCAAATAGAATCTTGCGGTCGGCCAGCAAAGTACTTGAATAATTTAGCAAAGCTTTGTCAATCAAGGAGCTGAGTGGGTGTCCAAAAGCATTTTTTTTAAAGTGCTCGATTAAAGGAGGTTTATTGACGATCTTTCTATCTTTACCTACTAGCGTTGTGAGCTTTTGTAATACCTGCACATTGCCCTGCCCTTTGGTTTGCTTTAAGTAGGAGCTAATTTGCTTCTGATGTTCTTTACTAAAATGCTTACGAATTTCTGCCTCGCCAATAAATTCTTGAGCCAGCTCTAAATAAGGCATGTGAGCATATTGATTCATCCGCTTCTGGTATTCAGCACAAATACGCAGCACTATTTTCTTACTCAAAGCTTTATCGCCACCATTGCTCTCGCAAGCAATCACCGCACTAGCAACAAGACGTTTGAGATCCCACTCCCAACTACCGGGAAGGGTTTCGTCAAAATCGTTGATACCAAATACCAGACGATGTTCTGCAGTGCCAAACAAACCAAAATTAGAGACATGCATATCCCCGCAGAGCTGAACCGTGATATTGCTTGTTGGCTGGTTAGCCAAGTCTTGTGCCATGATGGCAGCTCCCCCACGGAAGAATGCGAAGGGTGACTGCAGCATTCGCTCATAGCGAATCGGAATCAGTGACTCGATCCGAGTCTTGGCCTGATTTTCTAAAATAGTAATCGGATCAATCCGATTTAAAGGTGCTGTATAGATGCCTTGCTGAGCAATACTCACCATTTTTCTCAGAGCTTTACCATCTGCAATGCGTTTTTTGATACTAGGTCTTGGATGGCTAAAAGACTCTACCGACCTAAGAACAGCAAATTTGGGTTTTTTCTCTATGGACATGGGCTACCTGAGTAATAAATATACCCATCCATATTAAAGCCATTCTAAGAACAGGGGCAACTAAGAACCGATGTAATTCAACTTCTTCTGAATACTTGCTGGCAAAGTGGAGAACCATACGCCATCATCACCCACTGCAGGCAATATTTGTCCATATTCAATCATTTGACTCGGAACAATTTC
>Ga0214171_1000491_pt1 | contig 13571 bp, 9 predicted proteins | sample TroBogEpilimnion_40_FD_153009 | JGI IMG/M metagenome (GOLD analysis project Ga0214171, IMG submission 153009) | Freshwater microbial communities from Trout Bog Lake, WI - 02JUL2007 epilimnion | ecosystem: Environmental > Aquatic > Freshwater > Lake > Epilimnion/Euphotic zone | place: Trout Bog... | reverse complement strand
GGTTTGTCAGCCCGGAAATAGTGCAGTTATTCGTGTTTGGTAAGTTTACCGAACAAGTTCCTGCTACGGAAGTCGATCCAACACTTGCCGTTGCGGTAACTGAAGTGATCGGAGGGGCCCCGACGGGAACTGTTGGAGCTGCCCACGAAACAAGAATCGCGCCAGAAGACGGTGAGGTCGCTACTCCTGAAATTTGAGAAGGTGCCAAAAGCGCGGCTGTTGTTGTAAGTGAGTTGATCGTGGTGGCCGTAGTGCCACTCAGTCGAGCGATCACCGACATCACATACGTTTGGCCAAGATTTCCGGAGATTCCGCAGGTCGTGGCTGAAGTTGTGGTGCACGTCAGAGTCTGAGTAGGCCCAACAGCGGAAAGGGTATAGCCGAGCAGAGTTTTTCCAGTCGGGAGAACAGGTGCAGTCCAAACTCCAGAAATGACCACATGGCCTGAGGTCCCTGCGGAAAACGAAATTGCTGGGGCGGGCCAGTTTGAAGTCGTAGCGATCGCTGGAGTCATTGGGAATACACCCAAAGCCAAAGAAAGCGTTAAACCGGCTGTGAATATAAAGCGCTTCGGCATCTAACCACCTTTCAGAATGAAGCCTATCCCTATCGGCTCGAATTAGGGGCCAAGTTTGCGGTTTGACTTTACTTAGGCTGCCAGACAGGCAATATGATAAGGCGGAGACGGAGGTCGCCAGTGCGAAAAAAACCTAAGCAGGACCAGTTATCCCAACTGCGTCAGTCATTTTCCGCGCTCACAATCACTCGAGAGAATTCGTTATTTCTTGAAATCTCCGCCGTCGAAAATTTAACGGGGCGAGCTGTTGATTTGTTTCTATTCACAAGCGAAGTAATGAGCAAAAAGTCTGATTCTGAGACGAAAGATTTCCTCCATCAGTTAGGCACAATTGCCAGATTGCCACATGTAGCACCCCTATTGCGTGCGGACAGACTAAGCGATTCATCCTTACTTTTGGTTTTCGAAACCCAAGGAGATTCTTTAGCTAATGCACTTAATTCTCCGGAGAATCGAACATTCGAAAAAGTTAGTAATCTCTTCATTCAGTTGTTGGTGCTGGTTCACAGAGTTCATGCACTTGGCGCTATCCATGGCGAGCTTGGCTACGAAGTTGTCGCAATCGATGCTGCGCACCAACCATCTGTTCGTGGCTTCGGTTTACTGAATTTCGCGCAAAGTGGAATCCCTTCACAACGTCCGCCGAGCGACTCAACGCCGCCCGAGTTGATTGTCTCAGGTGAGCCAACTATTGCAACGGACATTTACGGAATTGCTTCAATTATTTTTGTCGCATTAACTGGATATTGCTGGACTGATGACTTTCCCAATACCGTCGATGCAATTCTGAGTAAATATCCGAAGCCAGGATTGCTCGCTGATTCCAAGCAACGACTCTGGAAATTCGCTGAACCTCTTCTCGCAAAAGAGCCCGAGAGGCGCCCGAAAGATCTATTGACGATTGCCCTTGATATAAACAATTGCCGAGAAGAGTTCGAACTGCCTCGAGCAATTACCGGTGAATCTTTCGTGGACTCGGTAACTGGTGAAGCGTCCACAGAAGGGGTTTGGGGAGAAATTACGAATTTAGGCTCACTCGATTTCTCCGGTTTCTCAAAAAAACCCTCCGGCACTACCGAGGATCTCGCTCTACGTGATTCTGCAGAACGATCGCTTTCGGTTCAAGCGGTTGATCCAGGACGCAGGCCCAATGTGATATCGGTTCACCGAAAAGGTGCCTCAATAGCCGACGAGCGGCCGAACACCCCGCTTAACTTCACCGTTACTGAACGAGATGCAATAGTTTTAGAAGAGTGGAGACCGGAAAAGGCGGTCGACGCGTGGACTGTTCCAGCCGATGATGTTGCCGCAGTGACTCTTTGTACTAGAGGTCATAGAGTTTCTCTTGGTTCAAAGTTTTGCAATTTCTGTGGTGAACCTTTAGCGCCAGCAGAAAATCCCCGAATAACCTCGAAGTGTTTAAACGGCCACGAATTACCTATTGGGACGGATTTTTGCAATTCGTGCGACATTGACTCGAAGTCAACTGTGAGAGAGGACTCCCGCAGTACGAGAAAAGGCAAGGGGACAAAGAAGGAATTGTCAGATGTTCGCCCAGTTGGTAGCGGACTTCCAGTCGAGCTAGACCCAATTATTGCGGAACTCGACACAAGTGTGTGCATTGCGGGTCACCCAAATCTCCGCTCGGCCAGTGAATGCCGAGAGTGTGGGGGACGAATCGTCAATATTGGAACCGACAAGAGCCCCGAACTGCCTGAGCCAGAATCAGAGATCGAACTTACATTTTGTCCCAATGGCCACCCAAACCGAGATTTCGCGAGGTTTTGCCGCTGGTGTGCAGTGCCGTTAGGTTCGAGCACAAAACCTCCTGCATTCACGCCTCCCGTGCCGGCAGTCCATGAGCCCGTTCCAGCCTCAGGCTTACCTGGTCGGCCATTTGTTTTAAGTGCAACGGATCCGGCTGCAGGGGCTGACACCTCAATTATTTTCACTCCCGAGCTTGTCGTCCCGGTAGTAGACGAATCTGATGAGTTAATTGCAATTGCTAGACGGCGAGAGCCGATCTCGGCTACCAAAAAGCCAGCCCCGCCAACACCAAAGGCAAAGCCTTCTCCTACATCAAGGACAGGCCGTAAGGCGCCGGTAAAACCTGCCTCAGTTAAAAAGCGGGATCCCAAATAGAGCTCGGGTTTGCATTTAACCTACGGGTCCCATAATGTAATTGCTATTAATCAATTACTTATTAGGAGAGAATGATGCCGACTTGTTCAAATGGTCACAGCAGCGCAGGAGACGGCAAATTTTGCCCGACTTGTGGAATTGCTTTCGCAGATTCCGCGCGTGGCAACTCACCGTCGACCCCGCCAACAGGCGGCTTTCGCTCAACCATGAAGGGTGGGACAACTGGCGCTGCTCCAATCGGAAGAAAATTTGAAGCTCCGACCACTCCCCCTCCATACAGTGGGCCAACCTTTACCCCGCCAACTTACGCTTATCCTGCTGCTACGTCCCCTAGTGCTTCTTCACTTCCTTCAGCTCGAGGACTTGCAATTGCTGGCATGGTTACCGGAATCATTAGTGACGTAATCTTTTTCTCACCATTTCTCGGACTTGTATGCGGAATCGTTGGGTTGGTCCTGTCCTCGGTTGCTTGGAGAAAGATTTCAACCGGTGCGGCTTCTCCTGACGGGAAGGGCTTCGCAATAACCGGCTTTGTTACGAGCGTCGTTTCTGTCGCCCTGTGGATTTTTGTAATTATTCTTATAGGGTCTCTCATAGCCGCAGGATCGTGAGTGCCTTGGCAGTGATGGACGAAGTTAGCCCTGGCGTTCGGACGCCATTCTCTATGTGAACGGCGTCCCCGGTCAAAACCGGGGACGCATCACAATCAGTTTGGCAGCGTTGACTTGAATGTCGAAGCTGGTGGCGGAGATACTAAGCCTGCGCCCCAATCGCTTCCAGACGGAGCAAGTACTTCGGACTTTTTTGTAAGGGCGTGTATTCCGCTTGCAAGAGATCCCAGCCCCCAAAAAACAAATCCAACCAAAGGTATCCAGAGAGTAACGGTTCCTGTTGGCCAATATCCGGAGTCTTTAGTTACGAACCAACTAATCGACAGGAAAAGCTCCGGCAGTGCCCCAACGATAAAAAGTGCTCCGGCCGCCACCCCTAAGCCTCGAGAGCTCTTTGTAACTAGACCAAAAACTAGAATGAGCACGAGCCCGACAAAAACGAGCGAGGTTGTAGCAATCCAGGCAGGATAGTTACTATTCAAGCCAAAACCAGTTGCAAAACTAAAAGCTACTGCCGTAATAATTGCGAGGATCTTCCCGGCTAGTGAACGTCCCGTTCTTGCTATGGAGTTTCCGAGTGCCAATTCAAGAATTAATTGTGCGAGTATTCCAAGGCCAAAGATTGCAAATCCAGTTGTCACGAATGGTCCATGAATGGTGAGATAGCCCTCTTCTGCCGAAGCCGCGAGTTTCGCTGGCTCTATCGCCGATAGGAAAAGCCCAATTGAAAGAAGTACGGTTGCGACCGAAAAAATAGACGTGGAGACGGCTTTCTCAATCTTTCGATCCATGAAAAATTTGACAGCAGCGACAATCAGGCCAGCCAGCGCCACAGTGGATGCTACGAAAATTAGCCAACTCGAAATTTCGCCGGTAACTTTTTCGGGGCCTGTTAGGTAAGAGAAGAGATAGGACTTGTTTGAGCCGAGGCTCAGTCCATAAAACGTTGCAAAGCCAAAGCAGGCTAGTACTCCTAAAAAGCCAACGATTGAAAATAGTACCCTGCTGGATTTTGCTTGCATAATGCTGCTCATTTAAACCACCTTAGATATGGACGAGATTGTGAAAGCTCAGTCTGTATATTATCGCATTTTAGTAAATCTAAGAATACATAGCGTTAATAAATTGCAAAATACGGGAGAGCCATTCTCCTGTATTCACTAATTATATGACGCGTAGAAGCCAGCTACGCAACCCGATTCCCACTGAGATTGAAAATCACCGTACGCCCCGTTCAAATAAAAGTTACATTGCCCCACTTCTGTGGCATAGCGATATCCATATGTGTAGCCATCGTTGTAGGACTTCGTCAAGTTGTGGCTAACAAAAACAAAGGACGCGACGAATATGACCACATAGATGACAGACCAGACAAACCCCAGAACGACACCAGCAATTGCCATTCCACGACCCCTCAAATTGCGCTTCTTGATTTGGCTCAGAGCCACGAATCCGAAAATAATGGAAAGAATCGCTCCTCCGATTATTCCTAGAACCATCGAGGCAATCGCAAGCCCGGACGTTGCCGCGACTGCTGTCGAAACATGAGAAGAAGTTCGATCTACATTTAGATCAGAATCCGATGGTCCAACGGCGCTGGCGGCGGTTTTGGGTTTCGTTGACGAAAAGTTGTAAGCGATTCCTGCGCCGCAAAGTGAGCAACGTTCGTCGCCTTTCGTCATTGAGTGTCCGTTTACACAATTCATGGCTTAACTCTCCAAAACACTTCCGTAAAGCTTGCACTAATTGTATAGCAGAGATAGTTCTCGGGCGAGAGGTTGGTGTTATCAAATAAATTCAATTTGGAGATTGAAACTTGGACTTCGTTAAGAATTCCTAGTTCTTGAATGATTTTGGAGCCTGAGAGGGGATTCGAACCCCTGACCTACGCATTACGAATGCGTTGCTCTACCAACTGAGCTACCCAGGCGCAAGGGAAAGATTACTCCAAGTTCCTTCTTGCTGTCCCCGAGCCTTCGACCCTGAGAAATTGGCCAAATAGCCTTACGGGTTATTGCTTGACGAACGGGAGTATGTTTCGAGGGAATGCGCAATTCGCAATATTCTAAAGACTTGCGTCCAAAGTCTCAAAAGTGCGAAGTTCAAATTTGGTCACTCTTCAGGCGATTAAAAACCGCGTCAAGGCTCTAAAAAGTCGCATTCCGTTTGATACTCGGTAAATGCAGACCATAGACCTTGTGCAACAATAATGCTATAGATTGAAGTCATGAGTCTTTTTACAAAAATAGGCCTTAAAGGTCTGCTTGCACGTGTTCTCGTGGCAACCTTTTTTGTCCCCGTACTTTTTATTCTCTCAGCCACGGAGATTGTGCACGCCATGGCGGATCAAGCCCCAAGTTGCACAATTACAGGCACTGCAGGTAACGACACTCTCGTAGGCACCTCCAAGGCAGACGTTATATGTGGCCTGGGAGGAAACGACACAATTTACGGCATGGGTGGGAACGACATATTGCTTGGTGGCGAAGGCAATGACATAATCCTTGGTGGGAAAGGCAACGATGTTATTGATGGGGGACCCGGCATTGATACGGCGAGCTTCAGTGACGCAACTTCCGCAGTAACAGCAAATCTCGCTACTGGCACTGCAACAGGTAGGGGTAGCGACACGCTTATCGGAATAGAGAATCTGACCGGGGGGCGTAAAAGTGACACCCTTGTCGGGGATTCTGGCCCCAACGTACTGCAGGGTGGTTTAGGCAATGACACCCTTAACGGCGGCGGCGGCGTTGATACAGTCGACTACTCCACTTCAACGACTGCAATCAATGCAAATCTAGCAACCAACACTGCCACAGGTCAGGGTAAAGACGTACTCGTCAACGATGAGAACTTAATTGGTAGCCCAGGAAACGATGTGTTGACGGGTGACGGGAATGCAAACATCCTTTCGGGGCTTGCTGGGAACGACAGCTTGAATGGCGGCGCGGGAATCGACACAGTTGATTACTCGTCAGCGTCAAGTGATTTAACGGTGAACTTAGCCTCGGGAAATGAGACCGGACAGGGATCAGACACATTGAGCGGGCTTGAAAATGTTGTCGGTGGTTCAGGTAACGACACGATCACCGGAGACTCGGCTAACAACACCCTTGTTGGTGGCCCTGGGAATGACATCTTGAATGGCGGTGCGGGAATTGATACCGTTTCTTTTTCCGACACCTCGAATGACGTTGTAGCAAGCCTCCAGACTGGCACATCGACTGGAGATGGCACTGATTCGCTCGGAGGTTTCGAAAATGTTACAGGAGGAATGGGAAACGACACGCTGTCTGGTGATGGCCAAAATAACATCATCATCGGCGGATCGGGCAACGACATTCTGAATGGTGGGGCCGGAACTGATGTCATCCAGGGTGATAGTGGATCCGACATTATTCGAGGTGGAGCAGGAATCGACTCCATCCAAGGCGGGACTGGTGACAATAAGTGCGACTACACCCTGACCGAAAACCTCACAACTACTTGCGCCTACGACGCCGTTTCATCTTCCTCCGGCGCGGAAAATGTCCTCGGTAATGACATTGCCCCGCCGTTGCTTCCAGCAGGCTTTGCCATAATTAAATCAGTTTTGATTGGTCCACATGCAAATATTCAGCATATGGACCTGTCTAACCGTGACCTGAGAGGTATAGATTTTCGAGGGGTACAGGCGGATTGGGCAAACTTCTCAGGCTCAAATATGAGCGGCGTAACACTAGCTGGCGCGTCGATTACAAATGTCAACTTCACCAACACGAATTTATCCAACGCCGACCTTTCAAATTCTTGGTGCGCAGAAAGTACATTGATTAATGCAAATTTTGATGGTGCAGATCTAAGTCAACTGAGTTGCTACCAGGGAGACTTCACAGGATCAACGATGAAAGGCGCCAACCTCTCATCCGCAGTTTTAGTCTACGCAAAAATGGACAGGGTCGACTTATCCGGAGCCACTATTGAACTCTCCCGCCTTACAGTTGCAAGCCACTCTGGCTGGAAGGCTACGTCGCTCACCGGAATGCCAGCGTCTCTGTCCAGCGACTTGGCTATTGCTGGATCGGAGTTAATTAACCGATCACCTGGTGCCGGATCCGGAATCACCATCAGCCAAGGAAGCAACTACGTAAAAGGCTATTTACTTGTACCCGGAGCCGACTTGTCTGGCGTCGATCTCAGTTATGCAAACTTGTCTGGGCTTGATTTACGGGGAATCAATTTCTCCGGGGCCCACCTGGATTGGGTCCTGTTCAGTGGGAGCAATCTTGCAGGTGCAAACTTTACCAATGCTTCAATTTCGAATGTCACAATGGATGGTGCGACCTTAGTTGGTGCAGTTCTTCGGAACTCTTGGTGCGGAGGCATGAGCACTTTTATAGGAGCCAATCTGACTTCCGCTGACTTAACTAGCGTTAGTTGTGACGGTGCGAACTTTACCGGGGCCAACTTTACAGCAGCAAACTTGACGAGTGCCTGGCTTTCAAATACGCAATTTACCAACGCGGTGCTTACAAACTCGATTTTAGAAAATTGCTACTTGGGGGCGGTTGTTTGGGCCAACGTTCAATCCTCAGGGGTTACTGGCGTTCCACAATTCCTTCCGACTGGAGTAAGCATTGTTGGAGGAGTTCTTCGAAAGACTTAAAGCCGGTCGTGATTCCCAAATCGTCTTGCGTTGGTCACCTGCAACTCTTAACCTTTGCTACTGGATTTAAAAAATTACTGCCCTTAAGCAAAAACAGGAAGCCCGAACGACATTGAAGCAGCTACCTGCTGCTCCGCCAAGCTCGAATTAGCGACAACCTGACCACGAATTTGGTGCGCTGCCTGAGTCAAAGAAATATGAAGTTCAACTCCCTTAGTGCTGGACTCGGCGTTACTAGCTGTGGGTAGACCGCTTTGACAAACACACCACCCAAACCTGATTAGACGTGTGCTAGGAGCCCGCCATCAACCAAAATAGTTTGACCGGTGATGTAGGAGGCATCTTCTGAGGCGAGGAAGGAAACGACAGAAGCCATCTCTTCGGGTAGTCCTTGCCTTCCCATGGGAACGGTGCGTTGAATCTGTTCTTCAATCTGTGCTTCACTCAAGCTGTCGTGTTCAAACTGGGGATTATTGAATCCAGTGTCAACCCAACCTGGGCAAACGCAGTTAACTCTGATGCCGTCTCGGGCAAAATCAATAGCCAGTGAACGAGTCATGTTCACAATCGCCGCCTTCGAAGCGGTGTAGGCGAGAAGGGCGGGTTCGCCAAACATGCCAGAGATAGAACCTGTCGTCACGATCGCTCCCTTGCCCCGAGCCACCATGGAGGGAGCGGCGGCTTTAATCACGAGGAACATGCCGGTCACATTGACGGTAAGCATGCGATTCCACTCTTCGAGATCGGTCTCGAGAATGCTGCCCGCACGAAGTCGTCCGGCATTGACGTGCAAGATGTCAATGGCGCCCAAGTCCTTGGAGATGCTTTCGATTGTGGTACTAACCCCCTCGGGGCTGGTGACGTCGACGGTGTAGGCGTGGGCCGATACACCTAGGGCGCGGCACTCACCGGCAACTGCCTCGGCCATCTCCCCATTGATGTCCAGTACCGCGACATTCGCCCCGTCTTGCGCGAGGCGCAGCGCGCTCGCTCGTCCAATGCCGTGTTGGAAATCAAATGGCTCGAAATAACGTTCTCGAGTGCGTTAGCACCGTCATCGCTGAGTTCGTGGCCTAAGCGGCTGCCACTCGCCTACTGACGCGAAAGAGAAACAAAGAGGTCGGTGAGGAGCAGCCCCTCATCAATATTGGTTTCGTAGAGGCGCTCGCCGGCCTGTACCACGAGGTCTAGAGCCGATACCGCTGACCGGAGTCGCGCATCATTCTCATTACTGCGTGGCATCTCCACCAACTTCGCCATACGACCGCGAAATACCTCACTGAGAACGCGCAACAAAAAGCCAATCTCCTCCACGCGGAAGAGGCGAAGCTCGCGGCGTTGCCGGCTGTCAATCTGATCTTTGGATTCTGTGCGGATCTTTAGCTCTTCTCGTTGGTGTTTCCACGTGGCAAGTTCCTCCGCGTGCTTTTCCTTCAAGGTCGTGATCGCAGCGTCCACCTCATCTCGAACAACGGTGACGAGGTCAATGGCGGTAGAGATATCCCCGTCGATGCGCTCTGGAATAGCACGCCAGAGCTCGAGGCGAGCTACTACCCCCTCGTCGCGCAGCAAAATTCGCGCTCGGCGTAGTGACCCCGAGGACGAAATTGCAGCCGCGCGAGCAGCCTGCGCGTTGGCCCCTTCTTGGACCAACATCATCTCAATCTCTTCAACGGAGAGGGCTCGCAGTCGAATCAGTACACATCGCGACTCCACCGTCACTAATTCTTCGGGCAGCGAGTCAGCGGTGAGAATAAATATTGTCTTTTCCGCCGGCTCTTCCAATACCTTCAAGAGCGCGGCGTACGACGCCGCACCACCAACGGTTCGTTCAATATGATCAACAATCTCAACGTGCCACTCATCTTGACGAGGACGCAACATCGACTCGGTGCCGATTGCTCGAATCTCGTCAATCTGCCAACTCCCACCATCTGATCGGTGCAGGTCGACATCGGGGTGCTTTTCTTCCAAAACTAAGCGGCAGACCTCACACTGGCCACAGCCATTCTCTTTGCACTGAAAGCCAGCGGCCAGGTGCAGAGCGGCCATCTCGGTGACGGCACTATCTGCACCAACTAGGAGATAGGCGTGAACTGGGCGCTCGGCGTGTGCGCGCAGCGCCCGAGCGGTATCACCTTGACCAACTAAGCGGTCAAAGAGATCAGCCATGGTTCCAGGGCAAGAGTGCGAGCTCTTGCTCCACTCGCGCCACCACCTCATCAACCGTTCCCGCGCCATCAATGACGGCCCACTTTTCGGTGGCGGTAGCGGCAATTTCGAGGTACCCCTGACGCACTCGTTCGTGGAAGTGCTCATCGGCTGATTCGAAACGGTCCTTCGCATCGCGAGCGCGTCGCTCATTCGCTACCTCGATAGGTAGGTCAATAAGAAAGGTGAGGTCGGGCAGAGTAGTTCCAATCGCGAGGTCGGTCGCGGCCCGAAGTTCTCCTAGGTCGAGTCCTCGCCCATATCCCTGATAGGCCAAGGTGGATGCGTAGTAGCGATCGGCCACGATGTGCTTTCCCGCCGCCAGTGTTGGCTCGAGTAATTCAAAGACGTGGTGCGAACGATCCGCCAACATGAGCAGCGCTTCACTTTCCGGCTTCATCGGGGTGTTGGCGTCTAACAACCACTTGCGCAGCTCGACCCCTAGTGGGGTGCCGCCTGGCTCGATGGTGAAGAGTGCGTCGTAACGCTCGGCAACAATCTTGGCTACGGTGCTCTTGCCGCTCGCGTCAATGCCCTCGAAGGCTATGAAGTTGCCGCGACTCACGAGTCCTCATTCGTCGCGAGGGCGGTGATGGCGGCGTTCACTTTGGCTCCTTCGGCAACGGCGGCTCGCTTTTCGGCTCCCGTTGCTTTCTTGGTTACCTTCTTAGTCTCCTTCTTGGCGGTTTTCTTTACGGGCTTCTTGGCGGCCTTCTTCGTCGTCTTCTTTGCTGCAACCTTGCGGGGCTTGTACGTGGAGGGGTCAGCGTTACGTCGCTCGGCCAAGAGTTCACATGCTCTCTCTAGAGTGATGAGCTCAACGGTGTCACCGATGCGCATCGTGGCATTCACCTCACCATCGGTGACGTACATGCCAAACTTTCCGTTGCGCACCACCACGTTTCGCTTCGTGACCGGATCTTCGCCGAGTTCTTTCAACGGACCAGCCGCGGCTCTGCGTCCCTTGGGCCGAGGTTGGGCCAACAGGGTCAAGGCCCCATCGAGGTCTACCGTGAAGATCTGTTCTTCGGTTTCGAGTGTTCGAGCCTCTTTGGCCCAGGAGATGTAGGGGCCGTAACGCCCATTTTGCGCAGTAATTGGTACTTGGTCTTCGGGGTGTAGCCCAATGGTGCGTGGAAGCGACAAGACACTTTGTGCTTCTTCGAAGGTGATGGTCTCTGGAGTCATCGTAGAAAAGAGCGACGCGGTGCGGGGCTTATTCTTCGGGTCGGTCATCTCACCCAATTGGATGTAGGGACCAAAGCGTCCCGCTTTGATAAACACCGGCAGGTTGGTCTCTGGGTCCACTCCGAGTTCGCGGTCATTACTGGGCGCCGCCAAGATTTCGAGGGCGCGTTCAACGGTCAGTGAGTCGGGCTCGGTGGCTTCGGGAATCGAAGCGCGATCCTCTCCGTGCACGAGGTAGGGGCCGTATCGACCAGAGCGCACTGACACCGGTAGGCCATCTTCGGCGGTGCCAATTAGTACTGAGTTGATGGCGGCGTAATCGAACTCGTGCTTCTCTTGGGTCATGAACTGCAGGCCCAACTTCGAAAGACGAGACTCCGCTTCGGGGTTACCAAAGTAGAAACGATTAAGCCAGGGAACGAGTTCCATCTCACCCGAGGCAATCTCGTCGAGTTGTTCTTCCATGAGCGCGGTGAACTGGTAGTCAACTAGTTCGGTGAAATACTCCTGCAAGAGATTCACTACCGCGAAGGCCTTAAAGGCGGGCACGAGGGACTTGCCCTTCTTCCACACGTATCCGCGCCGGTCAATGGTCTTCATCACCGAGGCGTAGGTGGAGGGGCGACCAATACCCAGGTCTTCGAGCTTCTTAATCAAAGTCGCTTCGGAGTAGCGGTCGGGTGGTTGCGTGTCGTGACCCTTGGCCTCGGCGCTCAAGACCGGGACCGATTCCCCCTCTTTCATTGGGGGCAGAATGCGCTCTTGGTCGGCGAGCTCGGCCTCGGGGTCATCGCTCCCTTCGACGTAGGCCCGTCGAAATCCTGGGAATTCAATGCGTAGTCCGGTCGCCGACAGTCCGACTTCGACGGGACCCGTGATTTCGACGACTTCAGCCAAAGTGGCGGTCATCTTGATCTTGTCCTGGGTCAACTTCGCGTCAACCATCTGTGAAGCAATAGTGCGCTTCCAAATCAGGTCGTAGACTGCGAATTCATCACCGGAGAGTTGAACTTGGGCCTCATCAATTGAGCGGAAGGACTCGCCCGCGGGGCGAATTGCCTCGTGCGCCTCTTGGGCGTTTTTAACCTTGCGGTCGTAGCGACGCGGTTCATCCGAGACGTAGTCATCGCCAAACATCTCAGCGGCTTGGCGTCGCGCAGCGTAAATCGCCTCACTCGACAACGTGGTCGAGTCGGTACGCATGTAGGTAATCCAACCCTGTTCGTACAACCGTTGCGCCGCGCGCATGGTGCGTTCGGGGTCGAAGCGAAGTTTGCGGCTCGCCTCAATCTGTAACGAAGAGGTCATGAAGGGTGGCTGGGGACGTTGCGTGCGCGGCGACGAGGTAATTGATTCAATCTTGGCCGATTGCCCAGCCAACTTGTTCGCGATGTCGGTGGCGCTCTGCGTGCTAAGAACCTCCACCGAAGCCTTCGGATCTAGTTGGCCGTTGGTGTCGAAATGTTTACCCACCGCCAACGCTTTTCCGTTTAGTAGGTCAACGGTGGCGTCAAAGGGAATCTCGCCCGCTAACAACTTCGCCGACACGTCAAACCAGGTGGCCGAGGTAAAGGCCATGCGCTCGCGCTCGCGCTCACAGACCAACTTGGTGGCTACCGATTGCACTCGTCCAGCTGAGCGCGCCTTGTCTACCGCTCGCCAGAGAACCGGTGACACTTCGTACCCCACGAGACGGTCGAGAAACCGTCGACCCTCTTGGGCGTCCACCAGGCGAGTGTCGAGGTCACGGGTGTCCTCGACCGCCTTTTGGATGGCGGCCGGGGTGATTTCGTGAAAGACCATTCGCTTGACGGGGACCTTGGGCTTTAGGACCTCGAGTAGGTGCCAGGCAATCGCCTCTCCCTCGCGGTCTTCATCGGTGGCGACGTAAAGCTCCTTCACCTCTTTCAGGGCGGACTTCAATTCGGAGACGATCTTCTTGCGGTCGGGGCTCACCACGTAGACCGGCTTAAACCCGTCATCTACGTTGATCCCCAAACGGGCCCATTTTTCCTTCTTAATATCGGCGGGAACTTCGGCGGCCGACTGGGGCAGGTCTCGAATATGGCCAATTGAGGGCTTCACAATGTAATCCGGGCCCAGCATTGACTGAATACGAGTCGCCTTCGCGACCGATTCAACAATGACTAGCGCACGTGCCACAGGGGGTTGCCTTTCGGGTATTTAAAACGGGTCC
>Ga0214171_1000483_pt1 | contig 13674 bp, 16 predicted proteins | sample TroBogEpilimnion_40_FD_153009 | JGI IMG/M metagenome (GOLD analysis project Ga0214171, IMG submission 153009) | Freshwater microbial communities from Trout Bog Lake, WI - 02JUL2007 epilimnion | ecosystem: Environmental > Aquatic > Freshwater > Lake > Epilimnion/Euphotic zone | place: Trout Bog... | reverse complement strand
TACAGGTGGAGCTAGAGTTAAATCTGCTACAGTCTCATACCCACCTTTGAGGCGAGAACGAGTTTGAATATTTGACCAACGGCCAACAGGCTGTTTATGGTCGTGTTGTAAAAGAGCGATTGGGTTTGCGTTGAATTCGTCAAACTCCCAACCATCTTGTTTTACGATATCGCCATCACGGTCTTCATCATCTGTGGAGATAATAAATCGATATGTTGGCGCAGTCGTTCCTACAACCTGTTCTACAGGTGAGGTTAGCGCTTTATTGATGATATCCATTTGGTATCTCCTTTAATCTTCTATAAGACCTAGACGATGTGAAATCATCGATAAGGTATCGTCTTTGTTGTATACGTCAGACATCTCGTCATCAACGGCCAGTAATATACCATCCTCGCCATCGATAAGGAAGTCAGTAACACTGTACTGATCTTCCTCTTCTAATGGAGTAATAGTAAACAAGGCAAGATAGGACGTTCCTTCGATCGCAATGCCACCTGTAAAGTCATCTTTATCGGCCATTGCGGCGTCAAAGATACTTTGGGACGTTGAAGAGCGATCAGGACCTTGTTCGACTATAATCATATTATTCCTCAACGAAGTGGTTATTATTAGACGGCACGTTAACGATGCCTGGACCTTGATTAGGTAGATACATAATATTCTTAAAGTTATTGTGCGCCTTAGTGATCTGTGAAATCTTTTTAACCAAAGCCTTACGCTGTTTAGGCGTAGGATTATGAATTTGCGCTTTAAATTTTTGAATCGTATAGACTTTCATTTGGCGCGCTAGATCGTCAACAGGACGATGACCGGCAACCTTATTATAGGCCTCAGCGACGGCTTCATGTAACGCTTTAGTGGCTCGCGCGTTATTCTTTGGAATCGCTATAGCGTCATGAAGAGTGTTTGGATTTTTGGTCTTCGTGGCAATATGCGAAATAACGGCTGAATCCCAGTTCTGAACGAATAGAGCGGCAGCGCCACTACCGGTCTTGCCAGAATTTCGTGATGGTTGGATATATGGAATAGAAACGTCTACGGTCTTACCTGTCGTATCTTTTAAATTAGTTATGACACGTAACGGTTTCTGATAACTCTTTCCTTCCTTACTCTTTGCGCTCTCAGTGGCCTTATGTTTATCAAAGGTCATGCGATAGCCACTCATAGGATTAGTATAAACAAATCCTTCAGGAGCGGTTGAAATTAAACCTCTAAATGCGCCGTTGAATGAGTGTAACGGAGAAGATTGGAAATTAGCGGCCATTTTCTGCGCAGTAGCGTGAGCGTCTTCATGTGACATTCCAGCATTGCGTAAAACGGCAGCGGCCTTAGCGGCTCCACCAGACGATAACATCTTCTTACCAGCGTTTGGGCCAGTCTTTACAATATATTCACCTGGATTAATGTTAGATCCATACGTACCAGGAGTAAACATCGCTTTAGACGCTGCTTTAATATCAGCGGCCATTTTCGCTTTATCATGTCCGTAAGCGGAACCAAATCCTTTAAAATCGCTAGGAGATAATCCTTTACCAGTTTTAGCGTTAGTCATTGTATTCGCAAAGTACGGTTTATGAGCGTTATCGGCGTTAACACCAAGCGCTACTAACGCCTTAGCGTGTGGATGATTCTCTGGACCAAACGACTGTAAGCGAGAATTCTGTAACATCTGTTTATTACCAGTCATTGTGCCAATAATACCATTTACTGATGATGTCGCGTCGTAGAACTGTGAATGACGATATTGCGTCTCACGTGAAATCTGTTTAGATTCGTAAATACCCTTCTTCACAGCGGCAGCGTGTTGAAGATTCTTATACTCTTGTGACGCTTTGGTGATGGCCTTCTTATCTCCTGAAATTAAGGCAGAATCAAGGCGTTTGCCAGCGTCTTTCATTAACTTCTGAGAAGCGGTAACATCAGACAGTTTAACAGTATGAGTGTTTTCAGGAGCACGTGGATCGGTAGAGAAATATCTACCCATAGTCGCAGTCCGAGAGGCACCTTTATCAAACGCCTTAGCGCGCATATTGACCAAAGTTTCCGCAGGAGATCCAGGGTTTGGCGCGTAGCGCGTTGGACGTGTAATGTTGCCAGTAGTTTGGATGTCGTATTTCTTACTTCCGATAGGAGCCTTTGAAGTATTCTCAATAGTGTAGGAAGAAACCTTCTTCTTACTAGCTTCGTAGTCAATAGACACATTACCAGAGGCATCGGTTTTTAAAACACGATGACCTTCTGGCTTAAGAACCGCTCTGCCAGACTTATCTAACATCGTATGTTCACTTAGCGTTACTTTAATGGCGCCAGTACGTTGAAGATCGCGAAGTGTAGAAGATACGCCGTCAGCCATCTCTTTAGTTGGTTTTTGTCCTGTCATTTGTGACATCGCGAACATGACACTACTTGGCGTAGCAGAGCCAGGTAAAGAGCGGATGGCACTTTGAACTAGACTCATACGAGTACGCGAAGGAAGAGTATGGAAAGGCTCAGTCACACCGGCGAGATTCAGTGAGGCAGGACCATACGCACCTCTACGTGCAAAGCGTCCCTTCTTATCATGATGGGGATTACCCTTCTCTACTTCGAAATCCACAGCGACTGTGAAATACTTTCTCCAATCCATGTGGATCTCCTTTTATTTCTGTGTCAATATATCACTGGCGATATTTAGATAGTTGATTGGATCCTCTTTAGGTTGAACTTTCCAACCAACGGTAATTTGGCCGGCAAATTCGTTAGGATCAGGCGGTACGCTGACACGACACATGTAGTGCAGACCGTTACTTACATACCAATAACCAATTTCACTTTGAGGGTAGTCATAAATACTACAAGGTACTTTACCTGCCATTAAAGCAATAGTGTCTTCATTATTCTTTTGGTTTTTACTGAAGAGAGGAACTTGTGATCCTTCGACGTCTTTTTGGCGAGATAGATCTGGAAAATAAGCGCGAACTAGTTTGCGTTTGCCAGCGATTGGATCCACTTCAAATATACCGACAAAATCGGCGTTAGTAGCTTTAAACAATAAACGCGCGGAATCGTCGTAACGACTACTATCCATACGAGGAATGGTTTTAGAGCGATCATACGCATTAATCAATGTTGCTTGATTATTGTAAATGAAAAACCCGACGAAGGAAAGTACGCCTAGAAACGCAATAGCGGCAACTTTCCAAGGCTTATCGATATATTGTAATAACGAATCGAAAGCACCTTTGAGTTGACCTTGATCTATTTCGGCCATGCGTCACCTAAGGCCTTATGGCGATCAGCGCAGTCGGCGTATTGACCTATGAGATCGTTAGTGAACTGCACTAAGTCACCCATTGTGTTCAATTGAACTGCATCATTTATTCTTGGGCACACCTGCACTAGATTGGGTGGCGCTTGAGTTGTTAGCGTTTGTAATCGAGGTGTTGAGGAGCACGCGGGCAGCAGAAGGCACAGGGCACTCATACTGAGAGCGATTTTGAGCAATCTCATTTGATAAATTCCTTGAAAGAGTGTTTTGTGTCGCTTGTTTAGACGACTTCAACTGTTCATATTGAGTAGAAACCTCGGCAACCTTCTTAGCAGCAGCGGCTTGAGCGGCAACAGCTTGATTGTTGAGTTCTAACTCTCGTTCTTGCCATTTAGAGCGCTCAACCTTTTCCCCTGTAAAGAAGATGGCTAAGACAGCGATAACAATAGCGGCTATTTTACCGAGCAGAATAGGGTTCATGCGAACACCTGTAGCGCGGCATTATAATGAGCAGTACGCTCGTCGATACCTAGTTGACCACCATTAATTACTTTGGTAACTGCTTTGGCATCATTAGCAATAGCGTTTAGTTTATGTTCGTTCCAGAACCAAGCCGCAGAAAGCGCTGCTAACTCAGGTTCAGCCACAAGATCTGGATTGTCCATAATCTCAGGGCGATTTATTGCGTTTGAAAATGATTGGTAATTCGATTTACCGGTCAACTGAATGAACCCACGACCCCGGTATTTGAAGCCATCGCCTGAAGCTTCGTCACCATTGCCCATGCGGTCAGCATAGACTTTGTTAGCGATCTTTTCAGGTTGGCGGTGATAAGGCTCTGCATCAGCGACGGTGGGGAATCGTTTTGGCCAAGTGCCATGCAGTCCTTCTTTGGAATAGTTCAAGTTCTCTGATGTGGCCTTAAATTTACCAGATTCATGAGCAGCTTGTGCTAAGAACATGGCAATCTGTTGTGGTTCAGAGATTTCAAATCGCTCACAAGCTAGGGCAAGTGAGTCGCATACTTTAGCAGCAGTAGCTGCATCTGTTAATCCTGCGGCAACTAAGTTGTCGGCTGTAATTTGAGTCATATTGATCCTTATTGAGGGTAGGATAGGAAAACAGGAGAGCAGCTTATGACCACTCTCCTGAACCTTATAGAGATTCACTCCCCCAAGCTTCAACCCTACAGGTTTAGAACCATACAAACCTTAGCGAATCGCTGTGTTTGTATTTGCTGCAGAGTTTCCAGATACGGTTCCGGAGCCGATGTTAATGAGCTCGTTTTGACCGCGTTGAAAAACTCCAGGCAATGTAGCAAGGAAATTACTAATTCCTTGTAACTGGGCTTGTTGCTGGGCTTGTTGTTGCATTTGATTTACGTTTTGTGTAACGTTTACTTCAGTACCTAGAGCACGGTTAGACGCGTCTAAGGTCATGAGCTTGTCACGCAGAACTTGTGTTTCATTCTGAGCAATTGCTTGCAGAATAATGGCATTACCTTGAGCCACTTGTGTGGACAAATCCTTAGTAGCTAATAAGTTAGTTGTTGAACCTGCCATAACAGTGTTGCCTAACTGGTTCAATCCTTGCGAGATAGAAATAGTTTGCTGTAAAATGGAGTTTTGAGTTTGTGCGGCGCTCAAAGGAATAGATCCTTGGATATCGCCTAACTTGCTCAAAATTTCTACTGTAGTTACGTCATTTACCACAGACGCCGCGCCAGTCCCATTATCGTTGTTACCACCGAAGAGCCCGCCACCATTTCGATTGCCCAAAAGAGCGCCGAAGAGTAGACCGGCCAAAAGACCGCCGCCGCCACCCATACCAAGACCGTCCATGCCAAAGCCACCGGCACCTCCAGTATGAGGTTTAAAGACATTAGTAATTTCAGGTATTTCATACATATTGTGACTCCCTTTTGTGTTGAATTGCTCCCAGATTTTGTCGATTGACTTTTCGTGGGATCCTAGCTGGTCCATGACGTGGGCGTACATTTGCTGCATTGTCGCTTCATCCATACTAAACTCCTTTCTTGTTTAATTAAGAATATGAAACGCATTAAGGGTGCGCTTCTGTTTCTCAACGAAAGGATGGGGTAAAATTGTTTAGTGACTGCTATTTAAAGGGAGGGGTTGTTGCTGGGGAGAACTTTAGAAATTGGGTTAAATAGGTATTTCGCCTTTAGTAATAAAGGATTGTCTTACGGCTTCAAACTTTTCATACAAGTCTGGAGGAATAAAGACTTCATCAATCTGCTTGCGCATGCTGGTTGCAAGAGCATCAAGTTGCTGAATATCGCCGTCGTAATGAAAGGTTTTAGTTACTTTCTTAGTATCGTAGAAGTCCATAATAATATGGAAACGATCTTCGTCAGAGTCATTACGAATTTGGTGCCACTGGTTTACCCATACAGCGTAGGCTTTACCAGCCTCCATATGTAGAGTTGTACCATTACAAATGAATACGCAGTTAGGGTTAGTGAATAATGGAATATGCAAGCGTGCCATATACTCATTATCATCAGAATCGCGGTGCACAAGAGACTTACAGCGTGCCCGTAAGCACGTGACTCTCACTCTACGCGGTGTCAAACCTAACTCAACTATTTGGTCTATTAATTTCGCAATCTCACCTACATATGCTTGAGTAGGATTTTTATGCTCCATTGAATGAGCGATATCAAAGAATTTTAATGCCTCGTAATTACTACGGCCTTTTGGAAAATAAACTTCCATTGCTTGGCCTTCATCGTTTTGGAAGAAGTCCCAACCATCTTTCCAATCGCCAGTGCGAGAGGTAATAGACCATCCACCAAAACCCTGATAGGCGGGAGTTTCGTACTCCTCGCCTTGAATAACTTGTTTGCCTAGTGTAAAGACATTCTCTTGAACATCCTTGCGCAACTTTTCAATATCAAACGATATTAAATTTGAAACGTCTTCGTAGAACATTGTGCTCTCTTATTTAAATTGAATTAGGTTGAGTTTATTTAAAACACGCAAATATTGAAATCCTAAATCGAACTCGTTTTGCTTTAGAGCGAAGTTGCATCGCTTACTATCGTAGTGATGATTATTATGAAGTTCTTCACCAACACATAAAATACCGATTGGCATGAGGTTGGTGGTGTAATCGTTTAGGTTTACATTCTTGTAGCCATGTGCATGTCCAAAAACGGTAATGGTGGCTATTGTAAGAAAGTTCACAGCAAATAGGTGGACTAACCAAATGATTATTCCATACCACCCAAAGATGCTCACTGTAAGTGCTAAGAAGAGTGATACACCAAGTCGAGGGTATCTATCGATAAACGAAGGCTTGATTGAGCCACCGTAACGATTATAATCAAACTCAGATAGCTCTATCTTATAAGAGCGAAAGAATCCTGGAATTAAACAGCATTTCAACAGGCTCCAATAGCCGAATCTTGGAGAATGTGGATCAACAGTGCTATCAGAAAACTCATGATGCTTGCGATGTTGAACGATAAACTCTTTAGATACAGTCTCAAACAAGAACCAATAACCAAACTTCATTATCGACTCTACATAAGGATTTACATTATACTGCCGATGAATCATATAACGGTGCATGTATAATGAAGCTAGCACAACGCCGAGATGAATCGTAACGAGCGTATACATTGTTGCAAAGATTAGCATATATTCCTCATGAGGTCAAGGACCTGCTTATACTCTAAATCATTCGAAGAGACTTGAAGAATCTGTCGAGGAGTTGAAGAGTGATTAGGAGCGCTAACACCATGAATTACTTTACCATTGAGTATGTATACGTCGCCAGGTGAAGCTACAAAAGAGTCTAACTCTTCTAGCTCGCTAGGATTGTATACGTGTCCATCTCCATGATCGGCATAAGTAAGTTTAGAGATATCGCTATTGCTACGATAAAATGTAGTTGTATATCCACTAGTGTTTACATAGAAATTTATATTGACGCTGTCTACAATGTCCGTATGAGGCGGCACGTCCGCTCCAATGATAACAAAGGAAGTATGGAAGTGCTTACTATACGAGCCAAATGAGGCGATTAAATCATCAGCATAAGTAGAAGACACGTTAAAATATTGTATCTTCTTACCTTGCGCGTTTAGATCGAATTCTATACGCATGTCATGAACTTTAAAGTCGATGTCAGCGCCAGTAAATAGTTTCTTAAACATTAGAATGAGCCATATGCCTTTAAAGTAGTATAAACTGTTTCGTAAGGAAGATCGGTAGTAAACGACAGTGCTTGTCTATAATTATCTCTGGAAATTCCTTCTACACCGTGAGGTTTTGAAACGTTTAGTAAATAAATGTCATGCGGCTTGGCTACGAACTGATCTTCTAAAACAAGATTCTCACGCTTCATACCGCAGGCACAGTCGCCAGCACAGAAGAGCTCTGGAGTGCAGCCAACGCATGTCTCAGGTTTTGGCTTATCTAAGTCTCTAGCCTTAACCGAAAAGAACTGTGTAGTAGCGTTGTTATCAGATAAATAGAGATTAATCCTACAGCCAATGCCCATATCAACATGTGGAGAAGCCGCATCGCCGATAAACGTCATATACGATAGATTAAAGCTATACTTAATATGGTCAGGTAACAATATGCTTCGACTTAAATCAGTCTTATAATATCTTGTCCATCCACCACCACAGCTATGCTGCTCACCTAGATTCTTAAAGTCCTTATATAAACTAGGACTAATGCTATCTAGCTTAGTGAAGTAGGGGTTCATAGTTTGCTCTGAAAGTCCACCATAGGTTTAGTGCTAATGCCTTCGGCTGCTACCATATCCTTAGGAACTGGAAGACCTTTATTAGCTGCCCACTCTTTATATTTAGCAACAACCCAACTTGGAGTGTAGTCAATACCGGCGTGAGGAGCCTTTAATGCGTCGTAAAACTCGTTACCATATACGATGTAGTTAATCAACGGGTCGCCTGGTAAAAGATATACCTTTGCAAACACAGCATGATACTTTTGTGCCATCTCAAAGAAACTCTCTAACTCGGCTTGAGTAAGAGTTGTAAAAGTAGCGGCAACTTCGCTGTCTAAGAAATACTTAATGTTATTGTTGTAGTCAGTAACGTTAAAGTTTGGTGGTGGGTTACTAGCAACCCTAAATACATTACTCATAGTTTAATCCTTTTTAGTTTCACATACGGTTTCTAGCCGTAACATACTATCACACCAACTTTTAATAACCATCGCATTAGGCGCATTCGTATCTATTATTTGATGTAAATCAGTTGATATAGATATGCGCAAAGCGTTAGAACGATTCCGCTGCACTTCGTGTATAATGTAAGCGGGAAATATAACCAACTTTCCAGAAACAGGCGTGATGTGTTTATGAGGTAGAATTGAAAAATCGTTATTGATAAATGAACCGTCAGAACTAATATGACCGCCTTGCATCATAAATACAATATCACCGCTCGTCTCTTCTGCTTGCACGTAATACGTGGCAGTTAGAGAGCAATCGTTATGACCGTGTGCTTCAATGCCTTCGCCAGGACCTTTTACATTTATCCAGCCGCCGGAAAAATCCATTCTCAGATTTAGCTCATTTACTTCAGAGATATCACCGCATACTGATTGATAACACTTAGCAAGAATGTATTCTTTTAAAGTATTTAGATGAGGTCTATCATAATCCCATAAACTCAGTTTACCGTAGGTGCCATCCTTAGCGATGCTTTGTCCAATCTCATACACTTCTTGTAGGAGTGCTTTATTGAACGCAGCATCGAAAGGAGATTGATACTCCCAAACTGGGCTCAACCACCAGTTAGATCGTTCCATATTAGGCCGTTACTTTCTTTAGCTTTGCAGAAACAGTAGATAAAAGAGCGTTCGCACGCACAACAGCGCTTGCTGTCCAATGGCTACCGTAGAAAGCTGCCCACATAGCGAGCAGTACAGGTAGACGATGACGGCGATCACGCTCACGAACGCGTGGCAGTTTGTCTAAGAAACGACAGATTGGAACGCCAATGGCCATAAGCACTTTACCATGAAGGTTGTCTTCACGCAATGCGCCCATCTTGAAAGCCATATGCTCGGCCCAAGGAATACCCATCTCAGTTGCCATCTTACGGGTCAACTCTTTCTGAGCTTCGACGCGCTTTTCTTTATCGCGAATCCAGAACATGAAGTCAGGACCTTTACCATCCATCCATGCAGTTACGATACGCGCCCAGCGGATATAACCGCGGTAAACTACTTTATCATTCTTAAATAACCACTTACCGTATGCCTGGTCAGCCGCAAAGATTGCAGGAGCCATAGCGCCGATGTCATAGAGTTTAGAACAAATAATTTTAGAGCAGTTACAAGCGCAGTTGCAGTTGTATGACACTTCACCAGTAGTACAGTTATATGTACAAGCGCAGTTAGCGCCAACTTGCAAGAATGGCTGTGGATCGCAGTTTACGCAATCTACGCCACCTGCAATAACGCAGTTGGTACATTGAATATTACCGCAGTTACAGTTCTCAGTACAGTTGCCGTTGGCGCAGTTACCTTCAGTGGTATTCTGAAAGAAACTCATGCCATAAAACACTGACATATTTGGAATGGCTGGTCGAACAGCAGGTTTTACTTGGTCATTCAAGAAACTTAGAGATGTTGTATAAGTAGGAGCCTGTCCTATTTCGGTGCTTACATCACTGAAAGCAATTGGCCCGCTAGATTGGATTGTCATAGGCGACCTCCGATTTAGAGTAGATAGGAACGTTATCAACTACCTCTGTGATGTGATTCACGATTTTGATAGGAATAACCTTACGAACTGACTCTTCTTTGTGCTCAAACAACGTACCAAAGATATCTTGGCGTTCCAAAGGTAAGTCATCATGTTTAATATGAATTGGGATATACCCAGTCATTTTGTGAATGGCTAAGGCGAAATGCGCAATATTGTCAGAGTAGGCGTTAGCACATGAAATCTTCCAGAACTTATTGTCTAAGAACATACATGCACCTTTACATAGATGCAAGACAGGACACTTAGGACATTCATCGCGACGTGCCCAGTGTGTAGAGGTTGTTATAGAGACGTTATCGAAATCGTCAAGAGACCCGCCTAAGTGGGACTCCCCGTTTTTCGATGTTTCTACGGCGCTCACGTTTTGGCAGGTAATCACGTTGCCGTGCAAATCTACAGCCATTACGTCCTCTAAATCCATACCACATTTTTGAGGCAATGTGGAAGCGTGTTTCTGTGACAGCACGTCAGTAGTGAACTGATTTATCTTCTGTAATTGCATCTTAAACGCGATATCGCCATCGGTTGTAAAGATATCTGAGAATGCTAAACGTCTAAACTCGAAATGGTCTTGTTTAGTAAGTAATGAGTTAGTGATACCATCTTCATCATACGCATCTACAATACCGCCTTCGCCGATCGAAATGTTTGGATCGCCCGTAAGCTCTCTAAACCAATCTGAAATGGCCTTACGGCTCTTATTCTTTGCAGATAGCATAGAGTTAAAACTAATGCCTTTGTTAAGGCGCGTCATCATGCGATAAAAACCTAATAATCGCTTCTTTGTTTCAGGATCGTCAAATGGATCTGGACCGCGAACAGATTGTCCGGGACCGTCATGCGAAATTGACACAGAAAAATCTTGCATCATTAACCAGTCGATAATCTCATCAGTGAGAATCGAGCCGTTTGTAATCATTGCAAATTTAGGCTGGCGCTTCCAATGTTTATACTTCTCGCGAATGGCTTCTGCCAATGGCTTCATTGTCTTCCAATAAACCAAAGGCTCGCCGCCCCAAAACTCAACTTTGAGTCCTTTTTCTTCGGTGATATCTAAGACGTCAAGCTTAGCCATAAAATTGGCGATATCTTTAGGTGATGTAGAATCGGCACGCTCAACGAATTTCTGAGAGCAGTAATCACAAGAGTAATTACAACCTAATCCTAGCTGAATCTTTAAGAAGCTGATTTCTTTAGACTTCTTGAGTGGTTCATCCTTACTAAAGATTGTAGCAGGAACGGAGTTATCAGCCCTTTGGTTAGGAAAAGCGTATAATAGACCTGTTTCGTCCGTTAAGACGTTTGTCATATTATCGTAAAAGAATGTACGACGATCGTTAGCGGACTTTTCTGCTAAAATTTCGAATACTGCCAATTTATATCTCCTGTTAGATTTTAAATATCACTGTAACACCTTTAGAGCGACCGTAAGACGCTAGATTGCTATGACCCATATTTAAGGCTTTGCATAAAGCTGTTAGTGATTCATATTCAGTGTCTGTTTCGACATGAATGCACGGTCTACGTTTAGAATCGTTTAAACGTTTCATATGACCGGTTGTAACATTATTCAGACCACTCTGACGACCGCCTCGCTTTCGCTGTTCAGTCGTCATGCGGGTTATTCCAATTTGACCTGCAAGTGAAGCACTTTTCTTTCTAGCCTTTGCGTCAGCCGCCATAAACGAAACTGCACGAATATCGCCAGCATTGCCGTACATAGCGAACAGTAAGCGATGTGCTAGAACGTGTTCACGATATGTTAGCAGTACTATGTTGCTTTTATCGTCAGTTCCGCCTTGGTGGCGTGGAACTATATGGTGTGCCTCGAAATACTCAAGACCTTTTCGCCGATTATTAGGCTTCGTAAGATTTGCGTAAATCTTGGCATAGTTCATACAATCATACTTTCTACGTCAGTTAACGTGAGTGAGTTATCACTTAAAAGATACGTTGACATTGCTAGAGCGATTAAGGGGTCAATTCGTTGTGAAGACTTAGATTTATCTAGTTTGCGATTTCCAGTAGGATCGGATATCACGATAGCGTTAGACGCGGCCATATTTAATAGCGGGTGGTTAGCGTGGTGTAAAATCTTTTGTAGTAAAAGTGATTCTAAACCTTCTAGTCTCAAAGAAAAATCCTTGAAACCTTGTCCCACTGGGATCCATTCTGCTTCTTGAGCGAAGCCAGTCTTTTCTGCGGCTACCTTGAAATCATCAATACGCCATCTATCGAAACTTAGCGATGCTATATTCCAACCTTGAGTGCGTGTTGCTAGCTCTTGAGCGATCATCTCATAATTTAAATGAGCGCCTGGTAACGCATAAATAAAGCCATCTCTTACCCACTGATCATATGGAACTCTGTCCGTTTGTGCTCTATCGACTAAACCGTCTAAAGGCGTAAAGATAAATGGAATAGTATGCACATGTCCTGTTTCAGGATCGCGAACCGAAGCTACTGCCGCAGTTAAGTCGTTCCTTGCTGAAAGGTCGAGGCCAAAGTGAACTGGCTCGGTTTCGAATAACTCCATATTGATCGGTGCATTACATTCTTTCCACACGCTAGGTGAAACGAAAAGAGTGAGTAACGATACACGCTGATTCAAAAGGAGATTTCGCGCTGCAGCTTCCGAGGCAGGCATACGCGCAGCCTTTTCAAGCTGTTGACGTAAGTCGTCTTTCGAGCGGAATACGCCAAGCGCAGGATTTGCTTTAATCCACTGGGATTCGTCAAGTAGATCACAATCTTTGTCGGCCTCGTGAACGTGGCACACAGTAGTTGGATCGATAGAACGAGTCGCATCGTCAATCCACATACTGAGCATGTCAGAGTCGGACGCGGCTTGAGTGGAGATTACGAAAAGTAAAGGGTCTTTATGCGCACCTTGAGAGGTGGTAATGGCTTCGATAAAGGAGTCACGAGGACCTATGACTTGACCAGTTTCGTCAAGAACGGCAATGTAAGGCGATAAGCCTTGCGAAGTAGCGCCGTCTTTGGCTAGTGCTTTGTATTCTGTATTGGTTGCTATGCCTTTGAGACGTTTGCCGGATGGTATGACTTGGCACCGCTTAGCCATGTTTGGGTTGAGCGATACCATCTTTGACATTGCTGTAAAGAGAATCGAAGCCTGCTCGCGCGATTGAGCACCAGATACGATCTGAGCGTTCTTTGGAGCAAGTGGGCCAATGATAGAGGCAAGTACAAGTGGTGCAATAATCGTTGACTTGCCGTTCTTACGGGCAATAGATAGAATTGCAGTTTTTGTGCGTCTTTCGCCTATGTCATTCTTATTATCGTAAACGGAGCGAATAAAGGCTCGTTGGAATGGCAGCAGTGTAATCGGTTTACCTACTAAAGCACCTTCTGGCACCTTGCATTCCGCTTCGATAAAGCGCATTACACGCTCGGCGTCTGTTAACTCTTCCCACTTCAGTTTTGAGAAGTTACGATCTTGAGGAATTGGGCCGCTTTTGATGGCGGCTTGGATCTCAGGAGAGTAGTCAGACCAGTCTTGTGTAAGTTTTGTACTCATCTTCTTCTTAGGTTATTGGGTCACTTGGCACTCTTAGGCCCACTCACTGTCTTTAGGAAAGCCATCAGCGCCGATAATAGGACGCTCTTTATAGTTTTCTGATCTTCCT